>PVBE012229264.1_pt1 | contig 60634 bp, 59 predicted proteins | sample 1631181 | NCBI WGS metagenome assembly PVBE01 (sample SAMN08397723, study PRJNA350692) | Marine metagenome, whole genome shotgun sequencing project. | isolation source: water | place: Pacific Ocean | collected 2012-04
CCGCGGGCTACGAGCCCCCCTGGGGCCGGCTTCATGGAGCCCGTCATGGCCACGCTGACGGTCACGAACACGGGTGTGGGCCATCGCATGCCCACCTACACCACGCCTCGCATCGTCCTCGTCATCGAGCAGATCGACGCACAGGGCGAAGCCATCGAAGGAACGCGCCAGGAGGGAGTCATCGGGCGTGAGGTCGGTCCCATGCTCGACAACGAGGTCTACGACACCCGCCTGTTCCCCGATGAGTCCTTCTCCATGGTCTACGAAGCAGACCGCCACCCGGAGGCCGCGAACCTGGACGCCCGGGTAGAGGTCTGGCCGGACGAGGCCTACACGCGCGCCTACAGGATCTGGACCGAGAAGCGTCCCGAGGACTACCCCAAGGGTCTGCCCTTGCTGGAGGAGGCGCTCCAGAACTCCATAGACAGCCGCTACATCGCGTGGGAGCAGACCGTCACGATCGGCGAAAGCTGAGCCGGTGCGCGTCGCCGCGCTGGTGCTGCTGGCACTGCTGGGAGCCACGACGGTACGGTCCGTCGGACTGGTCGGTGAGACCAGCCTGACCTGGACCCAGGCGCGCCCTCCACAGGTGGTCCTCGAGCACACCGCTGAAGGCCCGGTGATGGCAGACGGCTGGAGTACCGGTCCGCTGGTGGCCTCGCAGGTCCGCCCGGTGGAACGGCTCGAGCTGGGCATTCCCATCCCCCTGGCGGTCAACACCTACACCGGCGCCCCTCCGGACTGGCCCGCGGCCATCGTCTGGAGCCTCACGAGCAGCCACCGGGCCGTGGTGGTGCTGCACCTCGCGCTCGGCGGACTCTTCATCGTCCTGGCGCACCGCTTCCTCCGCTTCCACGGCAGCCACCACAGCGGAGGCGTGGCTGCTCTGGTCCTGGCGACGGACTGGAGCTTCGTCTTCTACCGGAAGGTCCTGGGCGGCACCGAGCTCCTCTTGATCGCCAGCGGTCTGCTCGTCCTGTGGTCGCTGTGGAGCCGCCGATGGGCGGGAGGACGCCACGGCGCCATCGCCATCGCCGTTGGCATCGGCTTGGGACTGATGGCCAAGGTGACCTTCGCGGTCACCCTGGTCGCCCTGGGTCTCGCAGCGCTGGCAACTCGCTGGGATCGTCCCAGCCTGAAGCCTCCCCCCACCCCGAATGTGCTGGCGCTGATTGGCCTTGTGCTCGCCCTGTCTTCCCCCGTGTGGCTGACACTCCTCCACCACGCAGCGGTCGTTCCCGCAGCGCCGCACATCCAGTCCCACGACTTTGTCGGGCTCCAGTGGGAACGCCTCTGGGACGGTCTCGGCCATCTCTTCGGCGAGGGTCGTGACCCGGCGAGGGAGTCGCCAGCGACCCTGTGGTGGTTCCTGGGCAACCCCCTGGAGTGGTTCGAGGTCGCCTATGAGGGCACGGCTCAGCCGCGCGTCGGCGCACTGCGCCTCATCGGCTGGGGCCTCCTGCTGGGGGGCACGGCGATGGCCTGGATGCGACGACGTCAGGACCGTTCCGATGCGCTCCTGCGCTTTCTCAGCCTCTTCGCACCATTGCAGGTGCTCGGTCTCTGGCTCGTGAACCGGGACCTGCATCACCTGGCTCAGGCCACCCCTACCCTGGCCCTGTGGTTCGGCCTGGCGTCGGTTCGCCTGGTCTCACTCCGGGCCAATCCCCGGTCGCTCACCGGAGCTGCCCTGTGCGCACTGCTGGCCCTGCCCTGGTGTGTAGATGGCACGCTCAAGCTGATGCGCACCGACCGGGTGCTGGCCACCATCGCCGTCCCCAACTTCCTGGAGGAAGGCCAGGCCGAGCTGCAGGACCTGGTGCGGCGCAATGGTGTGAGCACGCTCCACGCCTGTGACTACGACCTCTACGGAATGCTGGAGCCACTCCTTCCGGAGGTCGCGGTGGTGCACGGCTGGGGCGACGCGAGCCGGCGCTTCACGGAGCGAGACGAGGCCTTGGCCGACTGGGTGGAAGGAGCCGCCGGGGGCCATGTCCTGGTGGTGCGCCGGTCGGCACCGATGATCTACAACCTCACGCCCTCCCCAAGCCAGATGGCGGAGCTCGGGGCCGTGGAGATCGATCGGCTCGAAGACGAGCAGGGCTGGTGGGCCGTGCTGTACCGAGCGCCCTAGATCAGAACAAGGCCTTGCGCTTGCTGCTCGGCAGAATGCCCAGCTGCTCGCGGTATTTCGCCACGGTCCGCCGCGCGCACTTGATGTTCATGGACCGCAGCTTCTTCACGATGGCACTGTCCGACATCGGCTTGCTCGTGTCCTCGGCATCGATGATTTGCTGAATGCGTGCGCGAACGGACTCCGCAGCGACGTCCTCACCGTGGACCTGCTGGATCCCAGCGTTGAAGAAGTACTTCAGTTCGAAGATGCCCTGCGGGCACTGGAGGTACTTGTTGCTCGTGACGCGGCTCACCGTGCTCTCGTGAACGCCGATCTCATCGGCGACGTCTCGCAGGATCATGGGCCTCAGGTGCTCGACCCCCCGCTCGAAGAAGTCCAACTGGCGGTCCAGGACACACTTCACGACCTTGTAGATGGTTGCCTGGCGCTTGTAGATGGACTTGATGAGAAAGTCTGCGGAGTCGAGCTTGCCCTTGATGTACTCCCGGGCTTCCTTGGTCCCCGCACCCTGGAGAACGCGCTGGTAGTAATTGCTGATCCGTAGCTTCGGCAGCCCGTCCTCGTTCTGCACGATCTGCCACTGACCACCCACCTTGAAGAGGTAGACGTCCGGCGTGATGTAGCGGGGATCAACGTTGCTGTACCCCCGCCCGGGCCAGGGCTCGAAGTGCTGCAGCATCTTGTGGTACTCGATGACGTCTTCCAGGTCCATGTCCATGGCCTTGGCCACCGCCAGGTGGTTGCGTCGCTCGAAGTCATGCAGGTGGTTGGCGATGATCTCCGGAAAGAAGGGGTCCTCCGGGTAGCGCATCTTGGCCTGCACGATGAGCACTTCTTCGAGGCTTCTCGAAGCACACCCGGGAGGCTCCAGCGACTGGATGATCATCTGGGCGCCCTCCACGTCGTCCATGTGGACACCGGCCACCTCGGCGACCTGCTCCAGGCTCACGGTGAGGTAGCCCCGGTCGTCCAGGTTCATGATCATGACCTGGGCCGCCAAGCGCTCGTCGTCAGTGCACAACTGCATCTGCATCTGCCAGGTCAGATGCTCGATGAGCGTGTGGCTGGTGGTGAGGGTGTTCTCGATCGGAGGCAGGTCGTCCCGCGGTTTGACACCCGCACCGGACTTGCCCCGGGTCGAGAAGCTATCGAGAAGCTGGTTCCACTGCTCCTCCGTCAGCTTGTCCTTCTCCCCCTCAGCTCCCTCAGCAACCGGGGGAGCCTTCTCATCCAGACCTGCCCAGTTGGCTTCGAGGTTGGCCTCACCGTTCGCGGCCTCGACGTCGAGCTTCTGCTCCTTGCGCTGCGCGTCCTCTACCTTGGCCAGGGTCTCGGACAGGGTCTCGTCGGCGTTGCTGTCCGGGATCTCCTCCAGCGCCGGATTGTCGACCAGCTCCTGCTGAATCTGTTCGACCAGATCCATGTGGGAGAGCTGGAGAAGCTTGATGGCCTGCTGTAGCTGGGGCGTGATGACCAGCTGTTGCGAGAGTCTGAGGGTCTGCTTGAGTTCGAGAGCCATCGCTTCCTAATTCTGGCACGTTTCTTGCCAGTCAGCAATGTTCCCACGCCTCAGGCCTCGGCAATGGGTGGCCTCACAGCGGACACAGCCTCACCTTCCGAAGTGCCTTCACCCTCCCCCGTTTCCCGCTCCCGATATTCGACAGCCGCTCGAACAAAGGCCGCGAAGAGCGGATGAGGATGCAAAGGGCGCGACTTGAACTCAGGGTGGAACTGGCAGGCGACGAAGTAGGGATGCTCGGGAAGCTCGATCATCTCGACCAGCGTTTCATCCGGCGAGACGCCAGACAGCAGCATCCCACCAGCGCGGAGTTGCTCGTGGTAGGACGGGTTCACCTCGTAGCGATGGCGGTGACGCTCCACGATGTCCCCCGTGCCGTACACCCGCAGCGCCATAGAGCCCGGAACCAGGCGGCACGGCCAGGCGCCCAGTCGCATGGTGCCGCCCTTGTCGACCACGTTCTGCTGTTCGTCCATCAACTCGATGACCTTGTGGTCTGCCGTCTCGTCAAACTCACGGCTGTTGGCAGCGGCCAGACCGAGCACATTTCGGGCGAACTCGATCGTGGCGACCTGCAGACCCAGGCAGATGCCGAAGTAGGGAACCCCCTGGGTACGTGCGTATCGGACGGCTGCGATCTTGCCTTCCACACCGCGATCGCCGAAGCCACCGGGCACCAGGATGGCGTCGAGCTTCTCGAGTGCGGGGTCGGGATTCCGAGGATCGAGCTCCTCGCTGTCGACGTAGACCAGTTCCACGGCGGCGCGGTTGGCGAGTCCACCGTGGGCCAAGGCCTCATTCAGGGACTTGTAGGTGTCGGTGAGGTGGACGTACTTCCCAATGATGCCGATGCGCACGTGCGTCCGAGGATTCCCCAGGCGTTCAACCAGGTCTTCCCACGGCCGGAGGTTTGGCGAAGCGGCCCAGATCCCAAGCTTCTCCAGCACGCGATCGTCCAGGTGCTCGCTGTGGAAGTGGAGGGGCAGCTGGTAGATGTTGGGCACGTCCGGTGCTGCGATGACCGACTCCACGCGTACGTTGCAGAAGTGCGCGATCTTGTGGCGTAGCTCCTTCGGCAGATCACGATCGCTACGGCAGATCAGGATGTCGGGCTGGATTCCAACGCTGAGCAGCTCCTTCACCGAGTGCTGGGTCGGCTTGGTCTTCAGCTCCCCAGCGGTCTTGACATAGGGAACCAGGGTGAGGTGCACGAAGAGGACATTCTCCGGCCCGGCATCATTTCGGAACTGGCGAATGGCCTCGAGGAAGGGGAGCGACTCGATGTCCCCCACCGTGCCACCGACCTCGATGATGCCCAGATCGACTTCATCCACAGCGTCCCAGATCTGACGCTTGATCTCATCGGTGATGTGCGGAATCACCTGGACCGTGCTTCCCAGGAACTCGCCCTTGCGTTCCCGGTCGATGACGTTCTGGTAGATGCGCCCGGTCGTGAAGCTGTTCTTCTGGGACAGGGTGTTGTTGGTGAAGCGCTCGTAGTGGCCCAGGTCCAGGTCCGTCTCCGCACCGTCGTCGGTAACGAAGACCTCGCCATGCTCGTAGGGGCTCATGGTCCCGGGGTCCACGTTGATGTAGGGGTCCATCTTCACGTTCGTGACCCGAATGCCACGCGCCTCGAGCAGGGCACCGATCGCCGCCCCGGAGAGACCCTTGCCCAGCGCGCTGAGCACGCCCCCGGTAATGAAGATGAACTTCTTCCTCATGGTCCCTCCAGCAACTCTCGCACGACACCGAGATCTTGTTCAGTATCCACCGAAGGGGGAGCCTGGGAGACCCTCACAACGCGAATGCCAAAGCCATGTTCCAGCAACCGGAGCTGCTCCAGACCTTCGACACGCTCGAGGGTGCCCGGACCCAACCCGACGAAGTCGAACAAGGCCTCGCGCTTGTATCCGTATAACCCGAGGTGCCTCAAGAATGGCCCCCCATGTGGGATGGGTGCGCGCGAGAAATAGAGCGCGTCGTCCCGCGCGTCGACGACGACCTTGACTGCCGAGGGCCCCGGATCGACCTGCATCGGGGCCACGGGGGTACACACGTGGACCTCGGGAAGCTCGAGTTCCTGGAAGAGCCGACAGAGGGTTTCAGGCTCCACGAGCGGCTCGTCGGCCTGCAGGTTGACGATGTGATCCACAGGGCGATCGCGCACGACCTCAGCGACCCGATCGCTGCCGCATTCCAGTGAGGGGTCGGTGAGCACCACCTCCGCTCCAAAGTCGCGGGCGACCTGGGCCACCTCGTCGTCGCAGGCCGCGATCACCACGTCCACGTCGGCGCGCACAGCACGCTGCCAGACGTGCCACAGCATGGGCCGTCCTTGCAGCGGCAGCAGGACCTTGCGCGGCAGGCGCCTGCTGTGCAGACGCGCCGGGATGACGATGATCCGACGAGGGGCCAAGCCCCCTGAACTCAGCGCTTGGAGAACTGGAAGCGCTTGCGGGCGCCAGGCTGCCCACACTTCTTCCGCTCTACCTGACGGGCATCACGAGTGAGCAGACCGGCCGCCTTGAGCACGGCACGATGGCCCGGATTGTTCTCGCAGAGCGCTCGGCTGATGCCATGGCGAATGGCCCCCGCCTGACCGGACTCTCCGCCACCACGGACGGTGACGTACAGGTCGAAATCGCCCGCGCACTCGGTCAACACGAGCGGCTGACGCAGCACCATCTTGAGCGTGTCGCGGTGAAAGAAGGCATCGATGTCACGCTTGTTGATCGTGATTCGACCGCTGCCGGGGCGAAGGAAGACACGGGCGGTGGATTCCTTACGGCGACCGGTTCCATACCACTGGGTAACAGGCATGGGTGGCTCCTCAGATGTAGGCGGGGAAGGGCTTGGGCTGCTGGGCCTCGTGCGGGTGTTCGGCTCCCGCATAGACCTTCAACTTCGAGAGCATGGCCCGGCCCAGCTTGTTCTTCGGGAGCATGCCCTTGACAGCGTGGGAGAACATGCGCTCCGGATCGTTCTCACGTACCGTCGCCGCATCAACGCTCTTCAAGCCACCGAAGTAGCCGGAATACCGGTGATAGTGCTTGGCACTGAGCTTGTTTCCCGTCAGCTTCACCTTCGTCGCATTCAGGACGATCACGTGGTCGCCTGTATCGATGTGCTGACTGAAAATGGGCTTGTGCTTGCCGCGAAGAACCGTGGCGATCCGGGTCGCGAGACGTCCGAGGGTCTGACCCTCGGCGTCGATCACGTACCAGTCGTGGACCACCTCGGCGGGCTTGGTTGAGACCGTACTCGCAGTGTTCATGATTCGCTCGAATGGGACAAGAGGACCCACGCCTTCGAATGACGCGGAAAACCCGCGGTGTTTATGGGCTCCGAGGCTGCCTGTCAACCGTTCCCGGACGCTCAGAGCAAGAAGTCTGGAAGCTCCTGGCTCGACCTCGCCACGCAAGTAATCTCTTGACGGCTTCGAGCCCGGAGTTAGGTCCGCTGTCTCATCCTTCAGCGGAGCAGCCATGCCCCTGGATAAGGCCAAGCTCGGAGTCCGTTACACCTGCTTTGAGTGTGGCGCCAAGTTCTACGACCTGAATCGTCCCGAGCCGATGTGTCCCGCGTGCAATGCCGATCAGCGCGAGGATCCCAACCCTGATCCGATCGAAGAGATGCTCCGCAGCCTCTCCAAGCGTCGACGTCGCAAGAAGAAGCCGGTCGAAGAAGCGCCCGCCCCGAAGCCGGAGCCGGCGAAGGAAGCCAGCGCTGAGGGCGACGGCGAGGGCGACAAAGCCGACGAGTAGGCCCACCGGCCTGCTGCCTAGGCCAGGAGCTCCGACGGGTAGTCCACCCGAACCAGGTACAAGCCCTGGGGCGGTGCTGTGCGGCCGGCTGCGCTTCGATCCCGACCGCTGAGAAGCTCGGCGAACCAGGACGGATCACACTTGCCACGACCCACCGGCAGCAACGTGCCGACCACGTTGCGGACCATGTGGCGCAAGAAGCCTTGTCCGTGGAGCTCCACCCAGAGCTCGTCTTCCACGGGCCGGACACCGGCCCTGTTGAGGGTCCGGACAGGACTTCGCGCCCCACAGCCTGATGCCCGAAAGGCGCTGAAGTCATGCTCTCCAACCAGATGTTGCAGGGCATCCTGCATCGCGCCGACATCGAGCGGCCATCGGCATTGCCACAGCCGGTCCCGCCTCAGCGCAGACCGAGCCGGTCCCGAGCGCAAGATGTAGCGATAGAGCTTGCCGCTCGCCGAATACTGGGCGTGGAAGTCCGGGTGCGCCGGCGCGGCCAGCAGACATGCGATGTCCGTTGGCAGCTGTGCGTTGAGTCCGTCGCGTAGCTGAGATGGCGATCGCTCGGTCTCCGCCCTGAAGGAGCAGACCTGCCCCAGGGCGTGGACACCGCTGTCCGTACGCCCACTGGCGACCACGCTGACCGCCTCACCGCCCAGCACGGAGCGGACACCGTCGGTCACCAGCTGCTGGATGGAGGTGCCATGGGGCTGCTTCTGCCAGCCGTTGTATGCGCCGCCGTCGTACTCCAGGACGAGGCGCCACGTGGTCACCGGCGATCGACCTTGATTCCGGCGGTCCAGGCATCGCCCCCGTAGTCGAGGGGACCCCAGAGCTGGCTACCCTTGCGGTACTCGATCGTGAAGTAGGTATCCACGATCCCCCAGCGCGTCTCGGCGACTGCGGCATGCTTTGGATCCATCCAATCCAGGAGAATGTCTGCACCGGCCGCCCAGTACCAGGTCCCTGGCACACCACCGGTTCGGCTGCTCGCCGCCAGCGGATCCTCGATCGAGAAGGAGCCCTTTCGTTCGATGTAGGGCCAGGCCGTAGCGCCCACGCTCACGTAGGGCACAACGGGCATCCCGTACCACCCATAGTCGAGAGGCCTGAAGTTCTCGCCCAGACGGAGTGCCGGATCCAGCCGGAAGGTCAGCCCAGCACTCACGGGGAAGAGGTTGGCGCGGCTGGTCTCGTCCGAGGAATCGCCGTCGTACGCCAGAGCATTGCCCACCGGGCGACTGAGCCCCAGCCCACCGTTGAGCTCAACGAAACGTGCGAGCTGGATGCCGCCGTCCAGGTGGACGGTGATGAGACGGTCGTAGGCGACGTCGAACTCGGGAGCATCGATGCTGCTGGGCCCGAAGCGCAGCTCGGTCGTGCGGTCCTTGTTGTGCACGTAGAAGTCGTGCGGCTCCGGAACGGCGGCCGCAGAAGGGAGTTCCTGAGCCTGCGCAAGCCCTGGACTCAGAGCCACCAGACCGAGACAGGTGGCGAACAGACCCCGGCGTCGACGCACGAGACCAGCGAGGCCCAGCAAGCCCAGAACACCCAACGCACTCCCTCCGGAGCTGGTGCCGCAGGTCGGGCACTCGCCATCCGTACGCATCTCACAGGTGACGAAGCGGGTGGGTACGGGGGTGGCCTCCACCACATCGGTCCAGCCGCCTGTGTCGCCCCCAGCATCCCAGCGTGCGGCCACGTAGTAGGTGGTGTAGTTCTCGACACCCGTCAGCGTGATCCTCAGATCATCGCTCTCTCCCTCGCTCGCATCCACGGCGTAGGTGGCGAGGGACTGGCTCGCGTAGTCCGCGATCTCCCAGTTCGTGCTCGAGAGGTAGATCTCGACATCATCCACGTCGCTGGCGCCATGAGCCGCAAGGGTCAGGTAGATGACTGCGTCACCTCCGCCGACGCCCACTACTTCGGCATCCGGCGTGGGCGTATCGACAGTGATGTCCACGGCATCGTAGCCCCCGTCGTCGAGGACGACCCAGATGCGGTTCACACCCTCGTCCAGGTCCTCCGCCGCGATGTCTACGGTCTCGCTGGCGTCAGCGCTGATGCTCCCGGAGGCAAGCTCCGTACCGGGCTCGCCGACGCTGACGGTGTAGTCCCCGTCGGTGTCCGAGCTGAAGCTGAGGCTCGTGTCCCCGTCGATGGAGGAGCTGTGATCGCTGCTGATCTCGATCCAGGACAACTCCGTCATGACCAGCAGGCTGCCCGCCGTGCCGGCGATGAGGTAGTCCTCGACGGCAACGAGGCGGTCGATCTCATCGTAGGAACTCACGTCCACTTCCGCGAGGGGAGTCGAGGTGTCGTTGAAGGAGAAGCTGCTCTCGCTCCAGTCCCAGAAGCTGACCACCTCACTCTCGGCGATGGCGACGTAGCTCCCGTCACCACCGATGGAGCTGCACGAGGGGCTGTCCAGTTCGTCCAGCGGGGTGCTGAAGCTCTGACTGGAAGGCTGGTAGATGGCCATCTCGCCCTGGCTGTCCGTCAGCAGCGCATTGCTGGAGCTGGCCCAGGTGGCCACGTGGCCGTAGTTGCCCGAGGGCGCGCTGGTGGCGCCGTCATCGGACACACTGCCGGTGCTCGAGTCGATCTTGGAGATGCTGCTGGAGGCGTGGGTGATGTAGACGTAGCCACTGGCGGAGGCCATGTGGGTCGGCGTGCTGCTGTTTGGGAGGGTGTTTCCGCCATCTCCCGCATCCTCGAGGGTGGTCCACGGATCGGAGCTGGTGTCGATGCTCCACGAGACGGGGTTGCCGGTTCCGCTGGCGACCGCGAAGAGATAGCTGCCGCCGTACTCCATGCTGTAGACGGTGCCGATCAGCAGATCGGTGTTGGTGACTCCGCTGAGAGCGCTCCCGTCCCAGGTCATCGAAGCAACGCTGCCGTCGCTGCAGCCCACCGCGAGGGTCGGGGTTCCGTCCTCCGCCTCCCAAAGGGCGAGCCCACCCGAACAGCCCGAAGACGCGGTGTAGACGTCCCAGGTTTCCAGGTCCAGTAGGTGCACGTTGGTCCCATCCAGGACAGCAACGAGGTCCGCCGATTCCAGCACCCGCAACTCGTCGGTGCCCGTGACATCGGTAAGCTCCGCCGCGACCCGGTCGGGTGCAGCCAGTGCCAGCGAGGTGATCCACAGCATCATGGGCCCCTCCTATGCCAGTTCCGTGCCAGCGGGTAGCCCGCAAGGAGGGGCTCGAGACGTGACAAGCTGTCACTGCGACCGTGGGGAGGACGGGAAGCAGGACTTTTCGTCAGCTGAGCTGGCCACGCTCCAGCAGTGCTTCCACCACGGCGACGGCATTGCTCGCCGCAAGTCGGAGCGGGTCCGTCGCCGCCCAGAAATGAACACCTTGCTCGCTGGGATCGGTGCGGACCCGACCGATGTGCACCGTCGGCTTGCCGGCACGGGAGCGGGTCTGGAGGTCGCTGGCTGCGCTCAAGGCCACGTAGGGAGCGGCTTCGAAGGCCGCCACAGCACCCTCGGCATCGATGGGTGTCTCGGTGGTGATGTGCACCGAGAGACCAAGGCCCACGAAGGTTGGGGTCACGATCTGCGTGACGGCAAAGTGCTTGGCAGGAAGCCCCAGCAGGCGTGAAGCGTGGCGCACCGCCTCCAGCTCGCAGCGCAACCAGCCACCCAGGACTTCGCCGTGCTCTGGGACCAGATCGAAAGCCAGCCCCTCCGAGAAGACCCGCCGCGGTGGGTCCTGGCTGTTGAACAGCGCAGCGACCTGGCCCGAGAGCTCCTCGATGCCCCGGAGGCCCGCCGTACTGGCCGACATCAGCGCGGTGGCCCGAAGCCCCGTGAGTCCAAAGTCCTCGTGAAGCGGTGCTGCGACCGCTGCCATGCTCAAGGCCAGTGGCCCCGGACACACCACGAGACCGACCTCGGGCACAGCATCCAGTTCCGAGGTCTGGAGGCCCAGACCACCGACCGGGACGCCCTGGGTGTCCGCAAAGTCGTTGGCCACGTCGATGACCACACAGCCCGCCCGCGCAGCATCGCGGAGAAGCTCGGTCTGCTTCCCCCGGGGCGCCACCGACAGGATCACCTGCACCGACTCCAGCGCATCAGCGGTGGGGTTGAGTACCTTCAACGAGCGCCCACGAAAGCTGAGCTCTGGAGTGCGTGAAGCCGGACTGGCAAGGGGCACCAGTCGATCCACCCAGCTGGCCTCAGCCAGCAACTCCAACAACTCCGAGCCGAGGACTCCGGTCGCTCCAAGCAGCGCAACGCCAAGTTCAGGCACAGGACCTCCTGCGAGACGCCGGCCAATAACCGCTCAGCGATAGCGGTCGAGGATCTCCTCGATGCAGTCCCGACGCATCAGCTTGAGACGCTTCATGTGCTTGACGCGGTCTCTCTCCTGCGGGGTCAGCCAGCCCTGGCTCTGGAGCTGCACCAGGTTGTGGTCGAGATGTCGGTGCTCGACGACGAGGCGGCTCAGTTCGGGGTTGTTCTTCGACACTGTCTGGATCAGGGCTTCCCGTTCGCTCAAGACGCACTCCGATAGGCACCGTCAGCTTAGCGTGGGCTTCCTCGCATCGGCGGCCCGAATGTACTGCAGCCGGATCTTCTCCGGCGCACAGGAGGGAAGCCGTCCGGCAAGAGCGAGCATCGCGACCGCCGGCGATTCGCCCGCTCCATCGAGGATCCGCCCCGAAGCCCGGCGAACGAGATCCTCCCAGACCAGCGCCCCCTCACCCACCGCCACAAAGTCACCTTGTGCCAGGGCGATCGCCTGATCGGGCGGGAGGTCGGCCTCGTCCCCCACCCGCTCGCCATCGACATAGAAAGCGGCGTATGCGCGGCCCTTGCGTCCATCCAGCAGGGAGAGCACCCGGGAGTGGGTCGCCATGGATGCTCGAGCGTGCAGCGCAGACACGGGAATGACCGGGAGCCGGCGAGCGAAGGCCAGGCCAAGGGCAGCCGAAACCCCGACCCGCAAGCCCGTGAAGGCGCCTGGGCCCACAGTGACCGCGACCGCGCGCAGCGTCACACCCTCGACGAGGCGGGCCAGCGCCGGGGTCAGGACCGAGTCCGCACCCCGCACGATGCGTTGGCTGAAGCGGCGGTCTCCGCAAGCCGCACCGATGACGGGACCCGCCGTATCGATGGCGAGAATCACGGCTAGCCCGAGAGCCAGCGATTCAGGTCCATGACCAGCACGGCGAACATGAGACCGACCAGGAAGAGCACGCCGATCTGCTGGGCTCGTTCCCGAATGCGCAGGGAGAGAGGGCGACCGCGGATACCCTCGAGCAGGTAGAAGAGAAACTGACCACCGTCCAGCACGGGCACGGGCAGGAAGTTGACGATGCCCAGGGAGATGCTCAGCGCCGCCAACATCTGGCCGTAGCTGAAGATCCCGCCCTCGGCTGCGCTCGCGGCGTCTCGGAAGATCTGGATGGGGCCGCCGAGGGTCTTGCTGGGGGCCGCCTCGCCCGTGACGAGCTTGCCCACGGTGGTGAGCACGCCCCCAGTGATGAGCAGGGTGTCCTCGAAGCCTTTCCGGGTGGCATCGACGATGCCGTAGCGATGGCGCACGAGGTGCGGGTAGGTGCTCTCTGCGTAGGTCCCAAAGCCCACCAGCGGGCGAACCCGATAGCTCCCGTAGGCATCGGTGTCCCTCACCATGTTGGGTCTGATGGTCAGCTCGACCACCCGGCCATCGCGGACCAGCACGAAGTCGATGGGAAGGGTGCGGGCTTCCAGGCCTTCCCCTTCCTTCTTCGCGGCCACGGCAACGATGACGTCCTCCCACGAGTGGACCGGCTCTCCGTCCAGGGAGACCACGCGGTCTCCGGCCAGGAGGCCACCGATCTCGGCGGCACTGTCCTCCTGGATGGAGTACACGATGGTGTCGGCCGGGTACAGCCCCCAGGGGTTGTTGTGGGGGTCGTTCTCGGCATGGACCGCTCGGTAGTCGCCCGGGGCAATGGTGACCTCGCCCTCGTGGATCTCGTCGCTGTCCGGAAGAGCCCTGCGGTAGGCGATCGTGACCTGACCGTCGGCAGCATCCAGGACCTGTTTCATCTCGAGCCAGGTCGTGACCGCCGTGCCGTTCACGCTGTCGACGAGGTCACCGTTTCGCAGACCGGCCTGGGCAGCCGGGCCCTCCGGATCGGACAGCCCCACGCGCGAGCTCACAAAGGGCGCGTGGAGGCCCAGATTGGTGAAGCCCGTGGAGGCCGCGAAGTCCGGTGACAACTCGAGGGTGAGGGTTCCCTTTCCCGCGACCTCGAGATCGACATCGTGGTCGGCACCCTCGAAGGGCAGGTAGAGGTCCTCCCAGAGGGTGACCGGGGTCCCATCGACCTGGAGGATCTGGTCGCCGGGCCGCAACCCGACATTCCAGGCGGGGCTGTCATACCTCACCTGCCCCACCCAAGCGCCGACTTGAGGCTGCCCGCCCATGTACAAGGCCGTGAAGACCACGATGGGGAGCACCAGATTGAAGGCGGGCCCCGCTGCCACGATGATGAGCCGCTGCCACACCGGCTTGTTCATGAACGCCGTCGGGCTGTCGGCATCGCCCCCCTCCCCGCCGTCCTGGAAGGGATCGGCCCCCTCCATCATCACGTAGCCACCCGCGGGGATCAGGCTGAGACGGTAGTCCGTGCCCTTGTAGACGACGCCGAAGAGCCTGCGCCCGAAGCCCAGGCTGAACACGCGGACTCCCACGCCAAAGACCTTGGCGAAGACGAAGTGCCCGAACTCATGAATGAAGATCAGGACCGCGACGAGCCCTAGAGCGGCGACGACCTTCGTCATCTACAGGCCCAGCACGATGGTGCAGTAGAGGAAGAGCACGGGAGCGGTGAACAGAAGCGCATCGATGCGGTCCAGGATGCCTCCATGCCCAGGCATGAACCAGCCCGAGTCCTTGACCCCGAAGCTGCGCTTGAGCATGGACTCACACAGATCGCCGCAGATGCCGAATGCATCGACGACTACACCCAGTACGACGCAGTCCAGCACCGTGAGTTCCGGTAGAGCGATGGCGCGCACCACGAAGGCACCTGCGACAGCGGCGACGACCCCTCCGATAGCCCCTTCCCAGGTCTTGTTGGGCGAGATCTTCTCGTAGAGCTTGCGCCGACCGAGGAAGCGACCAGCAAAGTAGGCCCCGGTGTCCCCCAGCCAGGTGATGACGAGCATCATGAAGACCCAGGCCAGCCCGTCCGGAAGCCGCCTGATCAACGCAATGAAGACGATGAGACCCGGTACGTAGGCCACCCCGAGCAACAGCCGACCAAGCGTGTCGGTGGCATCGTCGACCGGTCCAGAACGAAAGAGTGTGGACAGGAAGAGCCAGAGCACCGAAGCGCACAGCGCGAGCACGACGCTTCCGTCCGGACCGTAGAGCACCGCCAGGTAGAGGGCGAGGGCCGGCGGAACGAGCCGAGCCAGGGCCCACCAGCGTCGCTGCGGAAAGGCCATGTTGGCCCACTCGTCCACGCAGATCATCATCGCGATGCCCACGATGATGTCGACCGCGAGTACTCCCCCCCAGATCAAGGCCGGCAGGATGACTGCGAGCCCCACGAGGGCCGCCAGCACACGCTTGAGCATCAGGCGGAGGAGACCTGGTCCGACGTCTTCCCGAAGCGGCGCTCGCGGCTGCCGTAGATGCGGAAGGCCTCCTCGAGCTCGGGCCGACGGAAATCCGGCCAGGGCACGTCCGTGACGTAGATCTCGGCGTAGGCCAGCTGCCACAAGAGGAAGTTGGAGATGCGCAGTTCGCCCGAGGTCCGGATCAGGAGATCCGGATCAGGTTCGCCCGCCGTAGCGAGGTGCGAAGAGAAGAGAGCCTCGTCGATTTGCTCCACCCGGAGTTGGCCAGCAGCGACCTTCCGGGCAATGGTCTGACAGGCATCCGTGATCTCCGCTCGGCTGCCGTAGGACAAGGCCAGGTTCAGAGTCATCTGGACCCCAGGCCGATCGGTCTCGCGGATCAGCGCCTGCAGGGGTTTGCGGACGAAGATCGGCAGCCTGCCCACCTGCCCGATGGCGTTCAGTCGGATCCCGTTGTCCAGCAGCTCGTCCCGCTCCGAGAGCAGGTAGCGCTTGAGCAGCTGCATGAGCGTCTGGACTTCGTCCGGCGGTCGCTTCCAGTTTTCGGTGGAGAAGCTGTAGAGCGTGAGCGAGCGAACCCCCAGCTCCCGGCATGCCCGTGTGATGTCGCGAACAGACTCGGCGCCCTGCTCGTGGCCCCGGCTCCTCGGGAGGCCTCTGGACTGCGCCCAGCGGCCATTGCCATCCATGATGATGGCGACTGAACGCGGAACATGCATCAGACCTCGAGGATCTCCTTCTCCTTGGCCGTGACCACCACATCGATCTTCGACACGTACTCATCCGTAGACTTCTGGACCTGCTTCAAGTAGCGGTCCAACTGGTCCTCACTGATCTCCTTGTCCGACTCCAGCTCGCGGAAGAGATCGTTGTATTCGCGGCGGACATTGCGTACCCGCACCTTGTGCTCCTCTCCGTAGCGCTTGACGAGCCGGGTGAGCTCCTTCCGCCTCTCACCGGTCAGCGGGGGAATGGGCACGCGGATGATCTGACCATCGCTGGACGGGTTCAGGCCCAGATCCGCAGCAGCGATCGCCTTCTCGACATCGGGCAGGGTCCCCTTGTCCCAGGGTGACACCACCAGCAGCCGAGCATCCGGAGCGCTGACCGTCGCCAACTGGTTCAGGGGCATCGTCGCGCCGTAGCTGGCCACATCGACCTGCACACCGCTGAGCAGGGCCGGGCTTGCCCGCCCGGTCCGCACCATGGCCATGGCGCCCTTCAAGGCGTCGAGCGCCGCTGTCATGTCCTCGTACATCGAGGAGAGATACTCGTCGGACATCCGCTGTCATTCCTCCACTGCCTGGAAGGACTAACCGCCCTCAACCCGCGTTCCCAACGCTTCCCCTCGGACCACCCGGACGACGTTTCCCGGCGTGTTGAAGTCGAAGACCACAATGGGAAGGTCATTTTCCATGCAGAGCGAGATGGCGGTCGCGTCCATGACCTTCAGACCCATCTGCAGAACCTCGAGGTAGCGAAGACTCGTGAAGCGGGTGGCTTCGGGGTTCAGCATGGGATCGCTGTCGTAGACGCCATCGACCTTGGTGGCCTTGAGGATGACGTCGGCGCTGATCTCCGCAGCGCGAAGGGCGGCCGCGGTGTCCGTCGAAAAGAAGGGATTGCCAGTACCCGCGCCGAAGATGACCACCCGTCCCTTCTCCAGGTGCCGCACGGCGCGCCGGCGGATGTAGGGCTCGCAGATGCTGTCCATCTTCAAGGCGGACTGGACGCGCGTCTGGACGCCCTGATTCTCGAGGGCGTCCTGCAGCGCCAGGCTGTTGATGACCGTGCCCAGCATGCCCATGTAGTCGGCCGAAGCACGGTCCATTCCCTTGGCGGCGCCGGCCACTCCACGAAAGATGTTGCCTGCACCGATGACGATGGCGACATCGACACCGAGCGCGCGAACTTCCTGAACCTCGACAGCAAATCGGTGGATGGTCGCCGGATCGATGCCGAACTCCCGTCCCCCAGCCAGCATCTCTCCCGAGAGTTTCAGAAGAATCCGTTTGACCATCTAGGCCAAGCCAGCCTGCGCAGCGACCTCAGCAGCGAAGTCATCCTGCTTCTTCTCCAGGCCCTCACCAAGCACGTAGCGGGAGAAACGCCGGATCTGGATGTTCTCGCCGATCGTGGCGACGGACTTGGTCAGCAGCTCCCCGACGGTCATGCTGTCGTCGATGACGAACTTCTGCTCCAGGAGGCAGACCTCCTCGTAGAACTTGCCCATCCGACCGGAGACGATCCTCTCGGCGATGTGCTCAGGCTTGCCTTCCTCCATCACGCGGGCGATCTGCACCTTCTTCTCTCGATCGAGAGCGTCCGAAGGAACGTCGTCCTTCGCGACATACTGAGGAGCCGCGGCCGCGATGTGCATCGCGATCTGGTCGCAGAGAGTCTGGAAGCCGTCGTTTCGAGCGACGAAGTCGGTCTCGGCGTTCACCTCGACCAGAACACCGATCTTTCCGCCAGCGTGGATGTAGGCGTGAACGAGGCCCTCGGTCGCAGCGCGCCCGACCTTCTTGGCAGCGTTCGCGACGCCCTTCTGGCGCAGCCAGTCGATGGCCTCTTCCAGGTCACCATCGGACTCGGAGAGAGCCTTCTTGCAGTCGAGCATGCCTGCGCCCGTGCGGGACCGGAGCTCCTTGATCTGAGCCATGGACATGGTTGTCTCCAATAAGAACTAGGGGGTTTCTCTCAGACCTCTTCCACGGAGCCATCGTCGATGGCACCGCTGGTCGCATCGGGCTGGGACTCCGGCGTGCTCACACGCTCGACAACCTCGACATTCACGTCCGTGTCGGGATGCACGGCGTCTGAATCAACGCGCCCTTCGGCAGCGCCCTGAATGCAGGCATCGGCGATGACGCTGGTGAAGAGGCGAATGCTCTTGATGGCGTCGTCGTTGCCCGGGATCACGTGTTGGATCCCGGAGGGGTCGCAGTTCGTATCGCACAGAGCGATGACCGGAATATTGAGCTTGTTCGCCTCCTTGATGGCGATGTGCTCCTTCCGGGGGTCGATGACGAAGAGCGCACCTGGCAGCCCGCGCATGGTCTTGATGCCACCGAGGTTCTTGTCCATCTTGGAGACCTCGCGCGTGAGCTGGAGGGCTTCCTTCTTGGTGAGAACGTCGAAGCGGCCTTCGGCGTAGGCCTTCTCGAGCGCGTTCAAGCGGTCCAGGGACTTCTTGACCGTCTGGAAGTTGGTGAGGGTGCCACCAAGCCACCGGTTGTTGATCCAGAACATCTTCGACCGGTCGGCCTCCTCGGCCACGATCTCCTGAGCAGCGCGCTTGGTGCCGACGAAGAGAACCATGCGGCCCGAGGCCACGGTGGTGGAGACGAAGCGGGCAGCCTCGAGCAGACCACGAGCGGTGGACTGCAGATCGATGATGTGCACGCCGTTCTTCTGGCCGTAGATGTACGGCCGCATCTTGGGATTCCAGCGTCGAGTCTGGTGACCGAAGTGGACGCCTGCCTCCAGCAGCTGGCGCAGGGATACGTTGACCACGATGTTCTCCTTCGGGTTGGGGCCTCCGCCGGTGTCTCCGCCCAACCGCGATCGCGGCACCCGGGGCGAAGATGTGATCCAGCGTGTGTAGTTGAGCGCGCGGGGGTGCCCACGAGCGGCCGTTGGGTAACGTGAGGACTGACGCGAAGCAACCGCGTGTGATACACCCCAAGCCCACCTTCTCTCCGGATCGGACATGGCAAAGAAGGCACCCGCCAAAGCAACAAGCAAGACCAACAAGGCCCCCGCAAAGGCTGCCCCCAAGAAGGCTGCCCCCGCAAAGGCTGCCCCAAAGCCAGCGCCGGCAAAGGCTGCCCCAAAGCCAGCGCCAGCAAAGGCTGCCCCAAAGCCAGCGCCGGTGGTCGTACCCAAGGGCCCCGCGGTGAAGCCGCTGAGCAAGGCCCTGCCGCCTCTGGACGGCTACACCGTGACCTTTGTCCACCCGGACAACCGCACGCTCGCCCTCCCGCGAGCCAGGAAGGCCTGTGAGAAGGCCGGGGCAGAGACCGCCGAGAGGACGATCCCTCGCCACCTGGTGAACTTTTCTCGCCTGAACAGGGTCTATGGGCCCACCGAAGCCATGGCCCAGACCGTCGCCTCGCTCGTGCAGGATCACATGAGCCTCACGCCAATGGCGGGCGACCCTTACGAGAAGGCCATCTACGTCTTCATCGACTGAGTTCAGCGCCGGACGCCAGCCTCAGACAGAGGCGTCTGGCTTGTCCTTCCCGGATTCCGCGTCCATGTCGACCGTGGTCTCGAGCTCCGCGTCGTCGCTTGAAGCTGCGGCCGTGGCCTTGGCCTTGGCTGCCTGAATGGCCTCCGCACGCGCCTGGCGGGCTTCCTCCTGAGCGGCCTCGATCCGGGCCATCTCCTCGACCTCCTCCGGGGCCAGCTTGGAGGCTGCCAGGTAGCAGCACCTCTTGAACTTCTTGCCGCTGCCACAGGGACAGGGGTCGTTGCGCCTCAGGCCCTGCATCTTGGCGAAGATCCGGCTCTCCTTGCCCGCCTCGGGGCGCTTGGGAGCCTTCGGGCGTGCGGCAGAAGCGGCGCGTGCGGCTGCAGCGGCCTGGGCAGGGTCGATCCCTGGACTCACCGGGCGCTTCACCGCCGTCGGCTCGAGTCCCCCAGAAGCGACGCGACGGGCCGTGGCCTTGCCGAATCGATCCGCGGCGTTCTCGGCAGCCTGGAGCTCCACCCGTAGCAAGCGGCTCACGACGCTCTCGTCACGCAGGGCGGTCATCATCATGAACATGCTGAAGCCCTCCTTCTTGTACTCCAGGAGGGGGTTGCGCTGGCCATAGCCACGCAGGCCAATGCCATCCCTGAGACGGTCCATCGCCAGGAGGTGGTCCTTCCACAGCTGGTCGGTGAATTGCAGCATCAACATGCGCTCGATCTGCGTACAGGCTTCCTCGCCCAGCTTCTCGCGCTTCTCGGCGTAGATCCCCAGGGCCTGTTCCACGAGTCGCTCCCGCAGCTCCTCGTTGGCAAAGTCGCGGAGGGCATCGTCGCTGTCGTCCCACTCCACGCCGAAGATGCGCATCATCCGCTCTCGCATGCCCGGAATGTCCCACTCCTCGGGATGGACGCCCGCCTGCGCGCAGTCATCCATGATGTCCTCACAGACCCCTACGAAGGCCTCCTGCATGATCTGGTCGGTCCCTTCGCCGGTGAGCGACCGCCGCCGGAGGTCATAGACGAGCTGACGCTGCTGGTTGAGGACGTCGTCGTACTCCAGCAGGTTCTTGCGGATGTTGAAGTTGTGGCCTTCGACCTTCTTCTGCGCATTCTCGATGGAGCGAGAGATCCAGGGGTGTTCGATGGGCTCCTCGTCCTTCATGCCCATCTTGTCCATGAAGGACAGGATCTTGTCGGAGCCGAAGATGCGGAGCAGGTCGTCTTCCAGGGAGAGGTAGAACTTGCTGCCGCCCGGTTCGCCCTGGCGGCCCGAGCGCCCACGGAGCTGGTTGTCGATGCGTCGGGATTCGTGGCGCTCGGTACCGATGATGCGCAGCCCACCAGCCGCCAGCACCTGCTCACGCTCGGCCTCGCACTGCGGGAGCAACTCCGCCACATAAGTGGCGTACTCCTCCGCATAGGTGGCCGGATCGAAGCGGTCCTTGGCCATCTCCTCGGCGTTTCCACCCAGCCGGATGTCGGTGCCGCGACCCGCCATGTTGGTGGAGATGGTCACCGCCTTGAGCCGCCCCGCCTGGGCGACGACGTGGGCCTCGTTGGCATGGTTCTTCGCGTTCAGGACGTTGTGTTGGATTCCCTTACGGTCGAGAATTCTGGCGACGAGCTCGCTCTTCTCGACACTGGTGGTGCCCACCAGCACCGGCTGGCCGCGCTCGTGGCAGTCCATGATGTCGTCGAGGACGAACTGGAACTTCTCCTCCTGGGTCTGGTAGACGATGTCGTTCTCGTCATTCCGGATGAGCGGCCTGTTGGTCGGAATCTCGAGAACGTCCAGGTCGTAGATGTTCGCGAACTCACTGGCCTCGGTGACCGCCGTACCGGTCATGCCGGCGAGCTTCTCGTACATGCGGAAGAGGTTCTGGAAGGTGATGGTCGCGTAGGTCTGCGACTCGGCTTCGACCTTGATCTTCTCCTTCGCCTCGACCGCCTGGTGCAGTCCGTCCGACCAGCGGCGTCCGTGCATGAGGCGGCCGGTGTGTTCGTCAACGATGACGACCTTGCCTTCCCGGACCACGTAGTCCTTGTCGCGCTTGAAGACCTTGTGGGCCTTCAGCGCCTGGTTCACATGGTGGAGGACCTCCATGTTGTGGGGGTCGTAGATGTTGTCGACACCGAGCTTCTGCTCGACCTTGTCCACTCCGGAGTCGGTCAGATCCACGCGGCGGGACTTCTCGTCCACGGTGAAGTCCAGCTCGTCCTGCAGCATGGGTACGACGCCGTCGATGACGTAGTACATGTTCACATCGACGTTCGTAGGACCGCTGATGATGAGCGGAGTCCGCGCCTCGTCGATCAGGATGGAGTCCACCTCATCGACGATTCCGAAGCGGTGCCCCCGCTGGACGTACTCCTCGATCTTGAACTTCATGTTGTCGCGCAGGTAGTCGAAGCCGAACTCGTTGTTCGTGGCGTAGGTGATGTCTGCGATGTAGGCGTCACGCTTGACCAGCGGGTTGCGCTCACCGCTCAGGATCTTCCCGACCGAGAGCCCGAGGAAGTTGTAGATGGTTCCCATCCAGTCGGCATCACGGTCGGCCAGGTAGTCGTTCACCGTGATCAGGTGCGCTCCCTTTCCTTCGAGGCCGTTCAGGTACAGGGGCAGCGTGGCGGCCAGCGTCTTGCCCTCCCCGGTCTTCATCTCGGCGATCTTGCCCTGGTGCATCACGATGCCACCCTTGAGCTGGACGTCGTAGGGACGCATCCCCAGCGTACGAACGCTCACCTCCCGCACCAAGGCGAAGGCCTCGGGCAGCAGGTCATCCAGAGGCGCCCCGTTCTCGAGGCGCTGCTTGAGGTCCGGCGTGAAGGCCTTGAGCTGCTCGTCAGAGAGCTCCGTCATCCCCGAGGCGAGGCTGTTGATGTGCTTGACCAGCGGATCGAGCTTTCTGAGCTCTCGATCGTTGCTGGTACCAAAGACCTTCTTGAAGAGGCCGGTGGCCTTGTCGAGCATCACGTCTCCAGAAACGAGAGTCCCGCCTATCGCGGCAGGTACTCCATCGGGTCCACGACCTGTCCATCGATCAGAAGTTCGAAGTGCAGATGGGGTCCCGTAGTTTGACCAGTGCTACCGACGGTCGAAATGACCTGGCCCGTTTCCACCCAGTCCCCCTCTCGCACGAAGAGAGAGCTGCAGTGGGCGTAACGGGAAGTGATCCCGTAGCCATGGTCGATCTCGACCATGCGTCCGTAGCCGGCGCTGTATTCCGAGACCACGACCTCACCGCTGCTGACCGCGAGTATCCGGGTACCGCGGGGTGCAGACAGGTCGAGACCGTGGTGAAAGACCATTCGGCTGCGGACCGGGCTGCGCCGGTATCCGAAGCCAGAGCTGTAGCGCGCGCCCTGAATGGGCCAGAGCTGTGGGAAGGCTGCCTGGACCGCAAGCATGTCCTCGACATCCTCGGTCAACAGACCCAGGCGCGGCTCCATGCGGTTGAGTTCGCCTACGTAGTCGTCGGTCCGGGCGCGCACGCCGATCGCCCAGGCCTCGGCCGGACGCAGGTCACCGGGCAGCACGACGCTGTCCGACCAGTCCTCCGCCAGGTCCTCGTCCAGAAACTCCTCCTCGACCAGCCCGTCCATGCCGGTGTCCGATCCGAACCACTCATCGACCTCGAGAGGACCCTTGCCGTCGACGGCCACCGGGTTGTTCCGCACCATCTCCCGGAGCTGCGCGTCGTAGAGCTTCACCCGCTCCAGGGTGGCGTCGGCAGCGTCCAGCTTGGACTCGATGTCATGGAGCTGCTCGCGCAGGAAGATGTTCTCCTCCGCCAGCTCCTGGTGGGCCTGGCTGAGCGGAAGGGTCGAGAGGCCGTAGAGCCCCATCGTGAGAAGAACGCCCAGCAGCAAGCTGCTCAGGATCGCCAGGCGCCGCAAGGTGCGAAGGTCGATGACGAACTGCTTCGCAGGCACACCACTGGCCCCTTCCGGGACAAGCTGAACCGTGTAGCGCTCAGTCTCCATACCACTCAGAGTTCGTCGACCCTGACGCAGACGACAGTGATGTTGTCGTCACCGCCACGCTCACAGGCAAGCTGAACGAGCTTTCGCGCGCTCCTCTGAGGTCCAGTGCGGGCGAGGGTCTCGCCGATCTCGGCGGTGCTGACGTGGTTGGAGAGTCCATCGCTGCACAGCAGGAACTTGTCCCCACGCCGAATCGCTCGCACCTGGATGTCCACCTCCACCTCCTCCATGTAGCCGAGGCTACGGGTGATGATGTTCCGCAGCTTGTGGGTCTTGGCCTCCTCGGGGGTGAGAACACCCGCCTTGACCTTCTCGTTGACCAGGCTGTGGTCTTCGGTCAGTTGCTCGACCCGGCTGTCGCGCAGCACGTAGGCCCGGCTGTCACCGACGTGAGCGACGAAGAAGTTCTTGTCATCGACCAGAAGCGCCAAGGCTGTCGTGCCCATGCCCTTGTATTCGGGTTCGGCGGTCGCCTTCTCGTAGATACGCTTTCCTGCGAGGCGGATGGCGTAGCGCAGCTTCTCCCGGGTGCGCTCCACGGGATCAGAGCCCACCTCGGGAAGCTCGATGTCCGGGTTGGACTCGATCGAGGCGAGCACCTCCTCCACCGTGTTGACGGCGATGGCCGAGGCGTACTCGCCCCCCACGTGGCCCCCCATGCCATCGCAACACACGAAGAGGTTCAACTCGTCATTGACGAGATAGTTGTCCTCGTTGTTTGTCCGCTTCATGCCGACATCGGTGATGCCGCAGGACGTGATTCGCACGGCCGCTCCAGGCCAGAAAGCCTCGGCACCTATCGTGGCCGCAGGGCAGCGGCAAAACTAGTTCTTGTAGTCCGAAGCGTTGACGTTGTGCTTCTTGAGCAGTCCGTACAAGTCAGCGCGGTACTTGCCTGCCTTGCGGGCCGCTGCGCTGACGTTCCCACCCGTACTCTTGAGCAGGCGTACCAGGTACTCGCGCTCCCAAGCGTCCCGAGCCTCGCGTAGAGGCGGAAGTTCCTCGGTGAGCGTGCTGTCCAGACCACGCCCGGCGAACTCGAGCAGGTCGTTCAAGTTGATGGTGTCGCCGTCGCAGAGGATGACCGCCCGTTCCAGGGTGTTCTCCAGCTCGCGGACGTTTCCCGGCCAGCGGGCGCGGGTCATGAAGTCCATGGCGTCAGCACCGATCTCTGGCATGGGCTTGCCGTGCTGTTCGCAGAGTCGCTCCACGAAGTGCTGGACCAGCAAGGGGACGTCATCCAGGCGATCCCGCAGCGGGGGAACGTGGATGGGCACGACGTGCAGCCGATAGTAGAGATCCTCTCGGAAGTTCCCCGCGCTGACCTCCGAGCGAAGGTCCTTGTTGGTGGCCACGATGACGCGCACATCGATCCGAACGGGCTCGTTCGAACCGAGGGGGGTCACCTCTCCCTCCTGGAGTGCGCGCAGCATGGCTCGCTGCATCGTGGAGCTGATGTCCCCGATCTCGTCGAGCAGCAGGGTGCCCCCATCCGCATTCTGGAAGAGGCCGATCTTGTCGGTGCGGGCGTCGGTGAAGGCCCCCTTCTTGTAGCCGAAGAGTTCGGACTGGAGCAGCGTGTCCGGCAAGGCGGCGCAGTTGACCGCGACGAAGGGACGGTTCACCCGAGGTGAGAGGCGATGGATCGCGCGGGCGACCAACTCCTTGCCCGTGCCGCTCTCCCCCTGAATGGTCACGGTCGTACTATCGGGGCCACCCGCTCGATGAGCTCGAACACCTTCCTGATCGCAGCGGAACGACCGATGATGCCCTCCAACCGCTCCCGCTGCTCGATGGCCCGTCGCAGGCCTGCGACCTCGTCCCGAAGCTGGCGTCTCTCCACGCACTGCGCCAGCTGCGCAAAGAGCTCGTCGCGATCGACGGGCTTGGTGAGGTAGCCGGAGGCTCCGCGATTCATGGCCTCGATGGCGTTCGGGATGCTGCCGTGGGCGGTGATGACGAGCACCGGAATGTTCTCATCGAACTCGTGGATTCGAGCCATCACATCCAGGCCGTCCTCGGTCTCCAGGCGCAGGTCGGACAGCACCACATCAACGCGCTCCCCAGCGATCAACCGTAGAGCGTCCTCGCCATTCCGGGCGATCAGCGGACGATATCCACCTGCCCGCAGCCTCATGGACAAGACCGTGAGGATGTTTGAGTCATCGTCGATGATGAGAACCGAGGGGTCCGACACGTATGTTTTCTCCTACACCTGTTGGAAAAACCCTACACCAAGTCGACCCTCTCTATACCCAGCTATCACCGCCTCCACTTGCCCCGGGCTTCGCCACGGCCAGGGTGAAGCAGAAGCTGGAGCCTCCACCCGTGGCCTCCTCGACCCAGATGCGTCCCCCGTGCGTACTGACGATCTCGTGGCAGATGTACAGACCGAGACCCGTACCGCCCTTCGCCTCGCCATCACGGGGCACCTGGAAGAAGCGCTCGAAGACGCGATCCCGATAGGCGGCGGGTATGCCGGGGCCCTGGTCCGTGACGGACACGAGCACGCTCGGACGCGTCTGGTTCTTCAGCAGCATTCCCTCGCGTGTCGAACGCACGGCGCTGACCAGCACCGAACTCTGGGCAGGGCTGAACTTCACGGCGTTGCCGATCAGGTTGAGCAGGACCTGCTCGACCATCCCCGTGTCGATCACGACCTTCGGCAGTCCTGACTCGCAGCCCACGCGAACGCTCACACCCTGCCGCTCGGCGCGCGGGCGGAGTTCAACACAGACCCGCTCGATCGAGGCCCGTACGTCGCCTGGAGCCAGGTCCGCGTGGCGGGTGGCCAGCCGACTCAGGTCAAGGACGTTGCCGACGAGCAGGCCGAGGCGCTGTGCATCGTTGCGTAGAACGTCGACGAGGCTTCGCTGGTCAGTGGTCAGTGGCCCCGGAATCTCCTCCGCTAGAAGGTCCACGGCCTCGCTCAAGCTGGTGAGTGGGGTCTTGAGGTCATGGCTGATGTCCGCGTAGAAGTCGACCTTCATCCTGTCCAGAGCCGCGATGCGTTGAGCCATCCGATTGAAGGCCCCCGCCAGTTGGGAGAACTCGTCGTCCCCGCGCGTCTCCAGCCGATAATCGAAGTCCCCGGCGGCGAGCGCACTGGTCCCCCGCTCGAGCTCACGAATGCGCTCCGACAGGTCTCGGCTCACGACGAGCGAGATGCAGGTCCCTGCGACCAGCACCAGGCCCACCACCAGGATGACCGCCGACCCCGTGCTGCGCCCGGTGCGAACCACCCCCGCCAGGTCGTCCTGAAGGTCGTCCCGTAGTTCCTCCTCGCGCTCCTGCAGCTCTCGGATGACTTCGAGGGCAGCAAGACGCGCCTCCTCGCGGGTGCCCGCTTCTCCCGTGAGGCCCGCTGCCTTCTCGTAGGCGTCGAGCTTCGTCTCGAGCTCCGCGGCGGGCTGCAGTGCCGAGATGGTGGGAATGCGCTGCCGCAGCGAGCGACTGCGCCGCCTCGCCTCGTGAAGCCAGGCCTCGTCCCCGGTCTCCAGGTAGCGCTGGAAGCTCGCGTACTCCTCGCGAAAGACCTCGATGGACTCGCTCGCCGTGTGGATGCGACCGACCTGAACCAGTTGAGCCTCCTGCACCGAGCGGCTCATGGTCCAGAGCGCTGCGACGGTGACGAGACCGGTCAGCAGGAGCGGCACGAGGGGGACCAACTGGGAGAGCAGGAGGCGCCGGCGGATCTTCACGCGTTCTCTCGTAGAGCGGCTGCAAGGGTGCCCCACTCGGCGAGGCTCAGCTGCTCAGCCCGTCGGCCCGCTCCGACGGTGGCGGCGGTGGCGGTCCGCGCCAGTTCCTTGTCGAAGCCGCTCGTGAGTGCATTCTCCAGGATCTTCCGTCTCATCGAGAAGCCCGCTCGCACCACCCTCTCGAAGTGTGGGGCCGGTACACCCCCCATCTGAGGGGTCTCGCGCAAGCGAAACTCCACAACGGCCGAATCGACCTTGGGCCGAGGGTCGAAAGCCGCCGGAGGCAGCTCGAGCACCACCCGAGAGCGGGAATAGGCCTGGCACATCACGGACAGGCTGCCATAGCGGCGACTTCCGACCTGAGCAGTGATGCGCTGGGCGACCTCCTTCTGGAACATCAGCACCAGGCGAACGAAGCGCGGGTGCTCGGGCAGGAGACGGAGGAGGATGGGTGTGCCCACGTTGTAGGGCAGGTTCGCGCAGCACACCCAGCCCTCGCCCGGAGCGAGTTCGTCCATCGGCAACTTGAGCGCATCCCCTTCGATCAACTCGACGGTAGGGAGCGTGAGCCGAATGTGCTCCGCCAGGTCCCGGTCCAGCTCCACCGCGCGAATGTGGAGAACGCCCACCTGCCGCATTCGCCGGGTCAGATCCCCCTTCCCAGGACCGATCTCGAGCAGCCGCTCAACACCCTCGACCAGGCCTGCGATGTGAAGCTGCGCCGTCTTGTCCACCAGGAAGTTCTGGCCGAAGCGCTTGCGGGCGCGGTGCTTCATGCCCCGGGCTGCCAGCTCGGCCGGGCGCTGACGGACAGTGGGTCCCGCTGCCCCCGCAACAGGCGCAAGCGCCCGACATTGGCGATCATTGCGCCATTGTCGGTGCAGCGAGAGCGCGGCGGGAGGAAGGTCTCCAGGCCGGGGTGCTCGGAGAACACCCGCCGCAGCTCCGAGTTCGCCGCGACACCCCCCGAGAGTGCGAGCCGGCGCACACCCGTCTCCTTCGTTGCCTGCAACACCCGTCTCAGCAGCACGTCGATCACCGCGGCCTGGAAGGATGCGGCCAGGTCGGCTCCCGGCTCCACGCCCATCTTCTCGACCTGGTAGCGGACCGCGGTCTTCAGTCCGCTGAAGCTCCAGTCTCCGGTCTTCGTGCGCGGCCGGGGCAGGGCAATGGCCTGTGGGTCCCCATCGCGGCTCAGTCGATCGACGAAGGGGCCGCCGGGGTAGCCCAAGCCCAGGACCCGAGCGACCTTGTCGAAGGCCTCACCGGCGGCGTCGTCAACGGTGGTCGCCAGAGTGTCGTAGTTCCCCACGTCCCGCGCCAGGTACAGCGCGGTGTGGCCGCCGCTGACGACCAGCCCCAGGAATGGGAACTCCGGCGCGGGCTCATCGAGCAGAGGGCTGAGAAGGTGGCCTTCGAGGTGGTTCACACCAATGAAGGGGACTCCCCAACCCAGGGCCAGGGACTTGGCGAAGCTCAGCCCGACGAGAACCGCTCCGATGAGTCCCGGTCCTGCGGTCGCTGCGACGGCATCGGGACGTTCGAGAGAGGCCCGCTCCAGTGCGGCGCGGGTGACGGTGACCACCTGCTCGGCGTGCGCACGGGAGGCCAGCTCCGGCACCACACCCAGGTACTCCTGATGAACCGTCTGGGTGTAGATCACGTCGCTGAGCACGCCCGAAGGACCGACGACCGCGGCGGCGGTCTCGTCACAGCTGCTCTCGATGCCCAGCACGCGCATGGGTCTCCTATATGTTGGTCACCGCGATGCTGCCGGGCCTGCGGCTCGACTCACCAGCAGGCGCGCCGATGCTTCTCCAGCCAGCTCACAACGCGGGGCCAGGCCTGCTCACGAGCCTGTCCGAGCAAGGGGTCCAGGTGACCGCCGGGCAGAATCTGCAGCTCCCCTGGAAGGTAGTCGAGCACCGGCAACGCGTGCTCCGGAGGACAAATGGAGTCCTGTGCACCCGCCAACACCAGGGTAGGCGTCGGGACACCCGCCAGGGCCTCCAGGTAGTCCAAGCGGTCGTCCCGGTCGCAGAGCGTGCCTGTCTCCAACCAGAGAAGCACCTGCCGCGCGACACCCAGACCCAGATCTTCCGTCCCATGGAGGAGAAGACCGCGAGCGAGCTCGCCGGGGACGTGGCCGATGCTGGGCATCCGGGGCGCAGCAAGCGTCGCTGCAAGGCGCATTGGCAAGTGCCACCGGCGCGGCAACAAGGCCCGGACCACTGGGACGCTTCGAGCGGTGGTCGACGGGCCGTCGAAGCGCACGGCCGCACAGAGCGTGACCGCCGCGGCCAGGTCGTCTCCCCGGGCGTGTGCCATGTGGGCGTAGAGAAGCTGGCCGCCCAGGGCGTGCCCGACGAACAGCACGCGTTCGAAGCCCGTGTCGTGGCGCACAGCGTCGATGGCCGCAGGCACGTCGCGGGTGGCGATGTCATCCACATCGAAGGGGCGCGCTCTGGGGGGGCGCAGCGCACTGCGGTCACCTCGGTGCTCGAGCAGGAAGACCTCGAAGCCAGCCGCTCGAATAGCGCGCGCCAGGCTGAGCCCCGACGCGTAGTCCAGCGAGTAGCGGTTGACGCCCAGGCCATGAGCAAGGATCACCGGCTCCCCGCTCGTGCCCGCCGGTGCTTCCAGTCGGAACAGTGGGGCCTGCCAGCCGTCGTCCGCCCGGTAGTAGAGCCGGCGCAGCAGCGGCTGGTCCGGAGCCTTCTCGAAGCGTTCACCCAGCTTGGGCTGCGAAGCACGGAAGGCAGCGGCGAGGGCAACCTTCGCGACCTGGCCGAGAAGGTCGCGCGGCTCCGGAACGTCCAGCGCCTTCGGTTTCCGCGAGAGTCGCCTGTCAGCCACCGGAGTCCAGCACCAGGAAGGGGGAGGCTTCAGGGGGGTGTGCCCCCCCTGAAACCAAGTGCAGGCGCGCCGGGGCGTTTCGGCTCAGCAGAGTCCCGGCGGGCACGCCCACGCCTGCTGGGAACTCGACAGCGACAGCAATGAGCTGGAACAGCTCGGCTTCGGCAACCACTACAACAAAGGAAATCGGCGCGACCTGCGAAGGTCTTTACATGTCAACACCGCGGTTCTACCACGGGTGAGTGATCGCGCAAAGGGGGTTGAAATTATTTCTTGATCAGCAAGATCGAAGCCCTAGCTGGAGGGCTCTCCTACGCGGAATTGTCGGGGAGCGGACCGGGGCGTTAAGGTGAAGGCCTATGGCACTCAAGAAGGGCACACGTCTCCTTCTCTGGATTACGGCCCTCGGCGGACTCATCTTCGTGGCAGCTACGGCTGCCATCGTGCTCATCCTCTTGGCGGACCTCCCCAATCTCCGCGACGAAGAGGTGTGGCTGGAGATGACCCTGAGTGGTCCCATCAGCGACGGCCCCCGTCCAGACTCTGTCATCGTCGATCCGGAGAACATCCCACTCACCATTCACGACCTGGCAGCAACCCTTCTGGCCTCGGCGGAAGACGAGGAGATCAGCGGCCTGGCGCTGGAGTTGGACTCCCCCGCCATCGGCCTGGCCCAGGCCGAGGAACTGCGGGCTGGCCTGCAGGCCTTCGTAAACGCCGGCAAGGAGTGCACCGTCTGGTCCAAGACCTACGACAACCTCTCCTGGTACGTGGCCAGCCCCTGCGAGCTCCACCTGCACCCCGAGGGCGTCCCCATGGCCATCGGCCTGAAGGTGAGCACCACCTACTACGCGGGCACCCTGGACAAGCTCGGTGTCACCGGCGACTTCGAGCGGGTCGGCAACTACAAGAGCGCCATCGAAACCTACGAGAACGTGGGCCCCTCCGAGCCCTCCATCGAGATGTACGACTCCCTTCTGGACAGCCTCTTTGCCAACTTCACGGAAGGCGTGGCCGAGGGACGGAAGATGCCGGTGGAAGAAATCATCGCGCTCATCGACGACCCTCCCGTCACCGCTCAGACCGCACTGGATCGGGGCATGGTCGATGCCCTGACCTACCGGGACGAGTGGGAGGAGCAGCTTCCCGAGGAGCGTCGGAACATCCGCGCTGCCTACCGCCAGGTCTCCAACGGGTGGCGCGGCTTCGGGCGCGAGGTCGCCGTGGTGCACATGCAGGGCACCATCGTGGACGGGAGCTCCACCGGGGGCGGGTTGTTCAGCGGCAACGTGATCGGCGATGCGACCGTCGTCGAACAGCTCAAGGAACTGCAGGACGACGACGACGTGGTCGCCGTCGTGCTCCGTATCGACAGCCCGGGTGGCTCCGCTCTCGCCAGCGACGTGATGTGGAGAGCCATCCGCGAGCTGGACGAGACCAAGCCGGTGGTGGCATCCATGGGCGGCTACGCGGCCAGCGGCGGCTACTACCTGAGCATGGCTGCCCGTCACATCGTGGCGCAACCCAGCACCATCACGGGCAGCATCGGGGTCTTTGGCGGGAAGATTGCCCTGGGTGGTCTCTACGAGAAGATGGGCATCTCGACCTGGACCAGCCAACGGGGCCCGTTGGCCAACCTGTACAACGTCACGGAGCCCTTCACGGACCCCGAGCGCGCCAAGATTCGAGAGCGCATCGAGGCCTTCTACGACACCTTCGTGTCCAAGGCGGCCGAGAGCCGTGGGATGGAGTGGAGCGATCTGGACGCGGTCGCTGGCGGACGGGTGTGGACAGGGTCTCAGGCGCTCGACGTCGACCTGGTGGACGAGCTGGGCGGTATCGAACTGGCGGTTCAGCGGGCGCTGGAGCTCGCCGAGGTGAGCGAGGACGAGTCCATCGGTCGCCGGGTGCTCCCCCGGCGCATGACGCTGATGGAGGCCCTGCTCGATGGACTCAACGACCAGCAGGTCCATGTACAGGCGCAGGAACTGGTCGGGCCGGACCTGGCCGCTGAGCTGGAGGCCGTGCACCTGCTCGACCGCGTGCTGAGGACCGGCGGCCTCGCCGCCATGCACCCCGAGCGCATCGTCGTCGAGTGATTCGCGCCGCACGGCAGGCGGACCTCGCGCGCGTGCCTGCGCTGCTCGCGAGAGCCTTCTCCGGTTACCGCGACGCCTTGCTCTACACCCCCGAGGTGCTCTCCTTCTTCGAGCGCACCTGGTGGCGTCCACAACACGGGGTGGTCGCCGAGCTCGAGGGAGAGTTGGTGGGCCTGGCCTTCGTCGGACATCGCCGAGCCCGCTTCGAGGGCGAGATCCTCACCGTGGCCAACGTCGGCCCCGTGGCGGTAGAGCCCTCGCTCCAGCGCACCGGCCTGGGCAGCGCTCTGATGACAGCGCTGAACAGCGATGCCGATCTGCTGACGCTCACCACCAACGACAGCGAGCGGATCCGACCCTTCTACGAGGACCGGGGTTTTCGGGTCCTGGAGCACTTCGTGCCCTGGGTCCGGGATCTCCAGGTGCCGACCACGGACAGGCCCTCAGCAGCACCAACGCGCCCCGGCGCAATCATCGAGCAGCAGGTCGATACCGGCGAGTGCTTCAGGGTGGGCGATGCGGAGCTCCGCGCGATTCAGTGGCCGGTCACGAGCCGGCGTAGGGGACGCCGCGAGCAACTGCGCACCTGTCAGGTGCTCGGTCGACGAGGAGGAGGCCCTGAGCTGGCGAAAGCTCTGGAAGAGGCCTGCACCTGGGCCCGCAAAGACGGCTGCGCGATCATCTGGGCACAACCGGACATCGCGGTTGGCCTGCCCGGTTTCGAAATGGGCGTAGGTCGCGGCGTCAGCCGGATGATCAAGCCACGCACCGCCCTGGGTGAGGCGGTGGGCTGTGCTGCTCGCTGCTACACGCCGAGCGGACCGTCCCCCTGATCAGGAGATCTTCTTCGCCTGGTCGGGTGCGTTGGCGTCGGCTTCCGGGGTGTGGATCGGGAACACCGGGGTGGTGCCCTTCGACCGGAGAGCAGCCTTGCGGCTGGTCCCTTGGTTCTTCTTGCGCAGCTTGCGGCGGAACTTGGTGGTCTTGGAGTTGGAGGCCATGATGCGCTCTCGGAAGAAGGGAAAAGAACCGGCGCCAATTAAGAACCTGGGATGATGCTGTCAACCCGACCCACGAGCGATCACACACCATCCTGGAGGACGACCAGTGCTGCTCTTCATCACAACCGGATGTGCGCTGCAGGGGCTCCTCGATGATGCCAACGGGACCTTTGGGGGTCTCACGCACCCCCTGGTCACGGAGGGCTGGTTCATCGGTGTTGCCCAGCCCGACCCTGCCGAGATCGATCTCTCCGAGACGCCCTTCGACGAAACGGCCGTCTTCGACCTCTTCCTGATCGACGCGGGCAGCCTGGAGCAGTTCGACGAGGGTCCGGTTCGGGGGGCGGAGGTCCAGGTGGACGGACTTGCCTTGACCGAGGCACCCGAAGGCGGCGTGTACAGCGCCACCGACAGGAACGGACTGGTCTACACAGACCACGGCGAGTCGCTGGTGACCATCCAGATCGGGGACGGCATGGCGGAAGCGACCGTGGCGACCCCACCGCCACCCACGACCACCCTTCCAGCACAGGGCGAACGGGGCGAGGATCTGACCGTGGACCTGCTCGGCCAGGGCTTCCACAACGTGTTGGTGGTCGTGGTGGACATGGAGAGCCTGGAGATGGTCTGGACCAACAACCCGCAGACCGCCAGTGATGCCTACGAGTTCACCTCCGGAGAGGTGGTCTCCCAGGTGAGCGTGCCTGGCGAGACCTTCGCCGAGAGCGGCCAGTACATCGTGGGGGTGGCCGGAACGGAAAACGCAGACCCCGAGACCTTCGTTGGTCTGAACACAGCTCTGAGCAGTGTCGTGGCGGGAAAGCTCCGCTTCTCCCGCTACCTCGTTCCCTGACTCAGGGAGAGACGCCGGAGGGAATCCGGAAGAAGTCGAGGGCGTTCCGCGTCGTGGCTTCGGCGAGCGCGTCGCGGTCCATGCCCCGCAGGAGCGCGACCGCATCCACGGTGAGGGCCGTGTGACAGGGCTCGTTCCGGGCTCCCCGCAGAGGTTGGGGGGTCAGGTAGGGCGAGTCCGTCTCGACCAACAACCGGTCCAGAGGAAGCTCCCGAGCCACCTCCTGCATCTCCACCGCCTTGGGGTAGGTCACGATGCCGGGGATGGAGATGTACCCCCCGCGGTCCAGAATCTCCCGCATGTGGTCGCGGTCGCCGGCGTAGCAGTGGTAGAGCACGCCGGCCCCCGAGAAAGCGTCCTCCGCATCGAGAATTCGAAGGGTCTCCCCCTCGCTGTCCCGATCATGGACGATGAGGGGAAGCTCCAACTCTCGCGCCACCTGGATCTGGCGCCGCAGCGCACGACGCTGCTGCTCCCGCGGACTCAGGTCGTAGTAGAAGTCCAGACCGACTTCTCCCCAGGCCACGACCTTGTCACTCCGGGAAAGCCGGACCAGGCGCTCCAACAGAGCCTCGTCCAGGGCCTTCGCATCATGGGGATGGATGCCGACCGAGCACCAGACGCCGTCGATGCGCTCGGCGGTGGCGACGGAGCGCTCCACCCGGCCACTCCCGTCGGCGCAACCCACCGTCAACATGCGGGTGACGCCTGCGGCGCGGGCCGTGGCCACGACCGCATCGACGCCCTCGCTTCCACCGTAGGTCTCCGCGTCCAGGTGGCAGTGGCTGTCGAAGATCACGCTCCGAGCTCCTGGGCCACCCGAGCCAGCAGAGCCTCCTCCACGAGGCGACGGTTGACGAAGATCTGAAGCCGCTGACGCGCCTGGTCCAGCGCCCGCTGAAGGCGCTCGACACCAGACGGCCAGAGAGCTGCGGCCCAACGGGCAACAAGCTCGGGCTCGTCCGAGTGGATGAGGGGTCGGCCTGCGACCTGGGCGACGCAGTCTCTGAGCAGGGTCTCCAGGCACCGGTGGAGCAGGTCCAGAGTGGCCTTTCCCTTGGCCCCACGGGCGAGGACCTCGAGCTTCTTGGCTCGGGTTGCAGCGTCGGCGGCGACGAGCTCGAGCAGCAGGCTTCGGGCTGCGTCGAACTCCTTCAGCCCCTCGTCCGCCAGCGCGAGGGCCTGGCCTGGGCACCCCATCGAGAGCTTCGCGACCCGCTCGGGCTCGGCGACACCGCGCTCCCTCAGCCAGGGCACGAGGCTCTCCTCTGGAAGCGCTCGGAAGCGCACCCGCAGGCAGCGCGACAGGACGGTGGGCAGCAGGGCGCTGGGCTGGCTGGTGATGAGGAAGAAGCCCGTGTCCGCTGGAGGTTCTTCGAGGGTCTTGAGCAAGGCGTTCGCAGCCTGCGGCATCAACCCATCCGCGGGGTCCACGATGACCGTGCGCCAGCGGGCGGCGTAGGGTCGCAACCTGAGCTTGCTGATGAGCGAGCGCACCTGCCCGACCCCGATGGTCCGGCTCTTGCGGGAGGGATCCGGCTCGAGCAACAGGAGGTCGGGGTGCAGCCCACGCAGCATCTGACCAGCCACCTGGCAGGTGTCCACGTCGTCCGTGGTGCAGGCAGCCTCCCGGGCCAACCGGACCGCCAGGGTGTGCTTGCCCACGCTGGGTGGACCCTCGAAGAGGTAGCAGTGGTGTAGCGCACCGGCACGCGCCGCACCGAGCAGGCGTTCCATGACTGCATCCTGGCCCAGCAGGTCCATCACCACTGGCTAACCCGTGCTAGACCCCCGGGATGCACCGAGTGGACCGCTGGCACGAGGCTCTCGCGCGGGATGAACATTCCCCAGCGGCCTTCCTCCGCCGGGTCGTACAGAGCGGAGCGGTCCACGGCGATGAACCGCTCTGCGTCCATCGTCGTCCTCACTTCGTCCACCCTCGCCTGGTCTCGGACCTGACCCGTTCCCTGAAGCTCTTCCATGGCGCCGTGCGGCGTCTGCGCGCCGGGGTCATCGAGCAGGGCCTGGACGGCCCTCTGGTCCGGTCCATGCGCATCGATCCGCGGGCCATGGACCTGGTGCGCATCCATCCTGGCTACGAGAGTGCAGCGCTCATCGCACGGGTTGACTGTTTCGTCCCCGATGGACGGCCTCGCTTCCTGGAACTCAACGGCGAGAGCCCCGCTGGAATCGCCTACGCCGACGCCCTCTCCGATGTCTTCGACGCGGACCCTCTCAGCCCTCTGCTGGGCGACATGTCCCGCTTCCACAGTACCGATGCCGTGGTACACGCCGTCCAGGACACGTGGGAGGAGTGGGGTGGGCTCGCACAGCCCCAGGTCGCCATCGTGGACTTCCGCGAGGTTCCCACCCGGCCCGAGTTCCTGCTCTTCCGCGAGCGTTTTCGCGCCCTGGGAATGCGCTGCGTCCTCGCGGATCCGCGGGAGCTGGAGTGGGATGGACAACGACTCCGCCACCACGACCAGGTGATCGAGGTGGTCTACCGGAGACTCCTCGTGAAGGACATCCTGGAACGGCCCCAGGACTGCAAGGCCCTGATCGAGGCCTATCGAGCCGGCGCCATCTGCATGGTGAACTCGCTGAGAACCCCGCTGCTGCACGGAAAGGGGCTCTTTGCGCTGCTTCATGACACCGAGGTCCAGCGGCGCCTGACCCCTTCGCAACGGAAGATGGTCCGGGAATGCATCCCGTACACGGTGCTGCTGGACGATCCCCAGCGGGAGAAGGCCCGCACGCGGCGGGAGGAACTGGTCCTGAAGCCCGTCTCCGGTCACGCCGGAGAGGGGGTCGTCCTGGGCTGGAGGTGTACCCGCAGGCAATGGGATGATGCGCTCGAGGCGGCGACAGACCACGTGCTCCAGGAGCGGGTGGAGGAACAACACCTCCACTTTCCCGATGCGCGCACGGACTACGCGCTCCAGGACTGTCTGGTCGATCTGGACCCCTTCCTCATCCGGGGTCGCTTCGCGGGCTTTCTCTGCCGGGTCAGCGGAGGCCCCACAGCCAACGTCGCAACCGGCGCTGGCCAGGTGCCCGTCTACGTCGCTTCGTAGCGAACTTCGACGATGACGACGGAGCGCTTGCCGGCTGGCGTGCGGAAGACCACCTCGTCGCCCTCCTCCTTACCGATGAGAGCGCGTCCCACCGGACTCTTGTAGGAGATGCGTCCTTCTTCGGCTCGGACCTCGTCCTCGCCAACGATGGTGAAGGTGCGCTCCTCCCCCTGCGGATCCTCGACAACGACGGTGGCCCCAAAACGCACCACGTCGCCCGTGATGGTTGTGGGATCCACGACCTCGACCGACTCCAGGCGACCCTTCAGGTAGCGCAGGCGCTTGTCGATTCCGCGCAGGCGCTTCTTCCCGTAGATGTACTCGGCATTCTCCGAGCGATCCCCGAGCGAGGCTGCGTACCTCACCTCAGCGGTGACTTCCGGGCGTTCGACCTTGAGCAGGGTCTCGTATTCTTCGACCAGGCGCTCAAAGCCCTGCGGTGTGATGTAACTGGGCACCAGCCTGAGATATATCCCTGCCCGTGAGACTCATCGACCACTTACGGGCCACCGAAGTACCCCACCCGAACCAGGCCCTGAAGACCGGCAAGGTCAAGGTGCGGGGGGTACCGACAAGCGACGCGGGTCGCGAGATCAACCCCTCCGAGGTGCGCTATGAACCCCGAGCGCACCGGCTCCAGCCCGGCCGCGATCTCGCCATCATCCACAAGGACAAGCACCTTGCGGTGATCTGGAAGCCATCGGGTCTGCTCAGCGTGGCGGCACCGAAGCGAGGACGAGACGACAACCTCGTGAGCCTGTGCGCTCGCATCTTTGGGCGGGCCCACCCGGTCCACCGGCTTGACGAAGGCACCAGCGGATTGATGCTGGTCGCCCTGAGTCAACCCGCGCAGGTCGCCCTCAAGAAGCTCTTCGAGAGCCACGCCATCGAGCGACGCTACCTGGCGCTGGTGCACGGGAAGGTCCCGAAGAAGGCGCAATCCCGAACCAGCGAGCTGGGGCGAGGAAGGGACGGACGGCGTGCCAGCGTGCACGAAGGACGGACCGCCACGACGCACCTGAAGGGCCTGGAGCACCTGCCCCGCAGGATCTCACTGGTAGAGGCCCAACTGGAGACAGGGCGAACGCACCAGGTTCGAATCCACCTGGCGGAGATGGGCCACCCCGTGCTCGGTGACACGCTCTACGGACGCAAGCGCGGTCACTTCAAGCGCCTCGGGCTGCACGCCGCAGGCCTCGCCTTCAAGCACCCCCTCACGGCGAAGCCAATGCGCTTCGACGCAGGCCTTGCCGACGACATGGAGCGTTACCGGCGACACCTCCTGGAGCAGGCGTGAGGGTGCTCGTCACCGGGGGCGTTCGTCGGGTGGGCGCGGCGATCGTGGCCGAGCTTCGGCAGGGCCACGAGGTCGCAGCGCACTTCCACAGCACACACCCCACGCAGGGGACCTCCTTCCAGGCGGATCTGTCCACGCCAGAGGGGTGCAAGGAGCTGGCCCGGCAAGCCCGGGCCTGGGGCGTCACGGCGCTGGTCAACAACGCCGGCGACTGGCGTCGGTCGACACTGGAAGAGATCACCGACCAGGACTGGGAGCACATGCTGGGCTTGAACCTGCGCGCTCCCTTCATGCTCGCCCGAGAGCTGTCGGACCGTCTCGAGGCGGTCGTCAACATCACCGACAGCATCCTGCCGCGCAAGGGCTACACCCACTACGCCACCAGCAAGGGCGGCCTGGACATGCTCACGCGCCAGCTGGCCCTGGATCTGGCCCCCGCCTGCCGGGTAAACGCCGTGGCGCCAGGAACCGTCATGCTTCCCGAAGGGATGGACCCCAAAGCACTGCTCCAACGCATTCCACTGGGGCGCCTGGGCAGCGGGGAGGCGGTGGCCAGAGCGGTCCGCTTCCTGCTCGAGGCGGACTACATCACCGGCGAGACCCTGCGCGTAGATGGAGGCCGACACCTGTGCTGACCCGCATCCTTCTGGAGGATCTGAGGGTGAACTGCCTGATCGGGTGTCTCGCCGAGGAGCGCACCCGGATGCAGGAGCTCGGGGTCGAGGTGGATCTATGGCTGGACGCCGAGCAGGCCGCCATCCGTGACAGCTTGCCCCACACCTGGAACTACGCCGCACTGGCCGCTCAAGTGGGCTTTGTGCTGGAGCATGGGCGCTTCTACCTGCTGGAGGCCGCGGCTCGGGTACTCCTCCGTCTGCTTCTTCTACCCCCAGCACCGAACGAGGAGCGGCCTCCCGTCCTACGGGCACGAGTGGCACTGACGAAGTTCGGCGTGCTGCCAGGGGTCGCCCGCCCCACCGTCGAATTGCTCGGAGAGAATGTGGACTTCGCCACGGAGGACAAGCCCTGGGGCACTGTCAACGTGATTGCCGAGACCCGTCACATGGGGCTGTATCGCCTGAACATCGGCCCGGGCGAGGAGCTGCCCAACCACTTCCACCACAGAATGAACGAAGCAGAGATGGCCCTCGGCGACGGCTTGCTGAGCTTTCGTGGTGAGGAGCCTCCGCGCGCGCTCGCTGCAGGCGAGGTCCTGCGCTGGAGGCACAAGGAGGCGCACGGCTACCGCAACGCCGGCCCGGTGGTCCACAGCCTCCTGTGCCTCGATCGACCGCCCTTCGATCCCGAAGACGAGGTCGCAGCACCCACGTTTTCCTGAGCCCAGCCAAGCTCGCTGCGCTCAGGTGCTCAGCCCCCCGTCCACGGCGATCCCGGCGCCGGTGACCCAGCGCGCCTTCAGAAGCCAGTTCACCGCATCCGCCACATCCGCCGGCTGACCGAGCCCGAGCGGATGGAGGCCCTCCAGTTCGGCCTCGCGGCCCGCGGTCATGTCGCTGCGCACCCCTCCGACGAGAAGAGCATTTACGCGAACGCGCGGCGCCAGCTCCAGAGCCAGGGTGCGTGTCTGACTCAACAGCGCCGCCTTGGCCGCCGCGTAGGGCCCCGTCCCGCGGGCTGGGCGCACCGCGAGCGTGCTGCAGATGTTGACGATGCACCCTGGCCGTCCCTGGGCAGCAAAGGCACGGCTCAACAGGGCTGGAGCCAGCACGTGTACCCGGAAGTGGGATTCCCAGAGGTCCTCCGTCCACTGCTCCACCGGCCGGTGCTCGGCGTGACCTGCGTTGTTGACCAGGGCGTCGAGGGGGCCGGCCGCGGCGACCAGCCCGTCCGGGTCCTGGGTGACGTCCCAAGACAGGGCACCCGGGCGATCGATGGGCCTGCGTCCACAGACCACCACCTCGTGACCGTCCTCCTCCAGGGCATCCGCGACGGCTGCGCCGATGCCCGTTCCGGCGCCCGTGATGAGGACCCTCACCCGGGGCCTCGAAGAAGCTCGTCGAAGTCGCGCACGAGCGCGAGACTACTACCTCAACAGGCCGAAGAGCGTGGTGTGGCTGGCCGTGGCGCCGATCTGCATCGCTGCGGTGTAGTCCTGCCGTAGCTCGGAGAGCCGCGTGTAGGTCTCCGTCGGATCGGCATTGATCAACTCGCCCAGCTCGGTCTGCATCATCACCTTCAGGTTCCCGGCGGTGACTTCCGCATCGTCGACCTTGCGCTGGTTGTGGCCAACGGTTTCGCGCGCGGCGATGGACTGCTGAAGGGCGTCGTCCACGTCGGCGAGGAGGGTCTGCACCGTCGTGGGATCGTCGTTGTTGAGCGCGGTCACCAGATTGTCCAGGACGCTGAAGGCGTCCACGGTGCCCTGGAAGACCTGACTGCCGTCAAAGCCCAGCGTGGCCCACTGGCTGTCTGCAACCTGGGTCTCGAACTCATCGGTGCTGCCACCGTAGGTCCCCGCCGCGTCGAAGGAGGCGGTCTCGTAGTCGGTACCGCTAAAGAGATAGCGCTCCCCAAGGCGCGTATTGGACAGGTCCAGGAGCCGCTCACGAAGCCCGGTGACCTCGTCGGCGATGTAGCTGCGGTCGTTGCCGTTGTACTGCTCCGAAGCGCCCTGCAGCGAGAGTTCCCTCGCCCGCTTGAACACGTCCGCGACCTGCGCGAGTGTCTCGTCCGCGGTGGAGAGCATGGACATGGCCTGCCCGGCGTTGCTTTGGTAGACCTCCTGGTCCCCGATCACGCCCTGGAGCCGCAAGGCCGCAGCCGTCTCCACGGGCCCATCGCTGGGCCGTGTGTACTTCAGACCCGTGATGGCCTGCATCTCCATCTCACGAATCTCATTGGTCATGCGTCCGCTGTGCCGGTGAAGCTGCGCGAACATGCTGGACTGTGTGAAGCGGGGAATACGCATCGGTCAGGTCGCCTCGTACTGCTTCAGGTTCACAGCTGGAACAGGGTCTGCAACATCGTGTCGGCAGCGCTGATCATCTTCGCGGCAGCCTGGTAGGCCGTCTGGTACTCGATGAGCTTCACGGCCTCCTCGTCGAGATCGACCCCGGAGATGCTGTCCCGGAGCATGTCCAGGTCGGAGAGGACGGTTCCGTAGTGCTCCATGTCCGACTCGGCCGACCGCACGTCACTCCCCACCAGGCTTATCAGCGAGTTGATGAACTGCTCACCGGTCTGGGTGCCGAAGATCTGCTGGTCCTCGATGGCCTGGAGGGCCTGGAGGTTTCCGATGTCACCAAGGCTGGCGGTGGGGTTGCTTGCAAAGGCCAGAGTGGTGGGCGTGAGGTTCGCATCCACGTCGATGGTGGTCGAGAGGTGCGGGGCAGCAGCATCCCAGGAGTAGATGTCTCCACCCGGGTTGCCGTTGAGATCGAAGCCCAGGGCGTGCTGGGTGTTCAGGGCATCACCCAGATCCTGGACCACCGTGTCGAGGTCATCCAGGTAGCCCTCGACGTCGAGCCAGCCCTTCACCATGCCGCCAATGCGTCCACCCAACTGGCTCGCCACATCCAGGTCACCGACGGAATCAACCAGAAGCGTGAGCTCACCGGCAGCGTTCGAGCCGGCCGACACCGCAAGGGCCTGGTCTTCCTGCACCAGGGCCACGCCACCGAGCAGCACCGTGGCCTCTCCCGTGTCACGATCGATACGAAGCTCGGCGCCCAGATCGTCCGCCAACTGACGGACCAACTGGTCACGGCGGTCCATGAGATCCGCAGCCGGTGCCGCACCGCCTGACTCCACGATGCGCTCGTTGAGGTCCGCGACATCGGACAGGCGTTCATTGATCTCCGAGACCATGTCCGAGACCCGGTCCTCCAGCTCCCCCTGGATGTCCACCAGGGCGGATGCCGTTCGGCTGACTCCGGCGGCAAAGGTGGACGCCGAGTTCACGACCGCTCGTCGTACCGAGCTGTTGCCGGGATCGGTCGTTGCGGCGGAGAGGCTGTCGTAGAGGTCCTGAAGCCGCGTGGTCAGGCCTTCCATGTCGGTCTCCGAGAACCAGGTCTCGGCCATCTGCAGAGCGTCCCGGCGGGCCGCTGCCTCGCCGGTCTTACCGCTGGTGTCCACGATTCGCTTGGTGACGAAATAGTCGGTCGACCTCGCGATGCGGTCGATAGCGACTCCACTACCCAGCGAGTGGCCACCAATGGACACCGGGGCCCCATTGGTGGTGCGAACCGTACGTCGGCTGTAGCCGTCGTTCGCCGCGTTGGCGACGTTGTTCGCGGTGCTCTCGATGCCCATGCTGGCCGCATTGAGCCCCGTCTGAGCCGAGTTGAGGGCGGAGATACTACCCATCAGCCAATACGCCCCTTGGGCCCGTAGGTCACCACGCTTGCCGTCGAAGGAAGGGCGGCGTCCAGAGCGTCGGTGACCGTCTGGGCGATTGTGGCCAGACGACTCTCCAGGCTCTTCAGATGGCGAGCCGCTGCGAGCAGAGCGTCGTGTTGATCCTCAGCGACCGGCTCCTCCACCGAACACTGCAGTTCGAAGTTGAGATCCGCACGCTGGATCCCGAGCTCGGCGAGCATGGGGCCGTCCAAGCGCTTGGCCGCCTCGATCTGCTCGGCGGTCAAGGTCGCGAGTCTCTGTAGCAGCGATAGCCGCGGGTCCATCACAGGTCCCCGAACAGCCCGTCGATTACGCGATCCATGTCGACGTTGGCCTCAAAGCTGCCATCCGCGAGTTGTTCGCGGACCTGGTTCACCACCTCGGCTCGAACCGTGCCTTCCATCGCTCGGGCTTCGGCACGCAGCTCGCTGAGCCAAGCGCCGTCGGAGCTGATAGCGACCTGGGCCGCTGGACCGCTCGTCGAGGTGGGCGACGAGGACTTCCGCGTGGACTGGCTGCCGTAAACGGCTTGCAGTGGCGTGGTTCCGCTGATCTTCATGGCTCTCTCCCAAAAATGGAGGGTGGCCTCTCATCGGACCACGATGCCCAAGGTTTAGAGGAAAGTGCTCGGGTCCACGGATTCACCGTCCTGACGCACCTCGAGGTGGAGGTGTGGACCGGTACTTTGCCCGGTGCTCCCCACCTTCCCGATGACGTCGGCGTAGCCCACGGCCTCGCCTTCCTTGACGTCCAACTCGGAACAGTGAGCGTAGAGACTCTCCATCCCGTCACCGTGATCGACGATCACCGTGAGACCGTAACCATTGATCTCGCCGGCATGACGCACCACACCAGGTCGAACCGGCCGGATGGGGGTTCCTGTGGCGGCGCCCAGGTCCATCCCATCGTGGTGCACGTGTTTGCCCGAGATCGGGCTGACGCGATCGCCGAAGGGCGATGTGACGACCATCTTCTCCAGAGGCGGCTGCATGGGCAGACCCGCCATCTGCTTGTCGATGCGCTCAGCCAGGCCGAAGCCTCCGGACTCGACCAGTTGCGAAGCCAGGTCACGGAGGAAGTGGCCGTTGAAGGTCTCGGAGACCTCGCCCTCGCCGAAGAGCCCCGGTGTGCTCCGCTGCATCTCCTTGAGCATGAGCTCGATGAACTGCTGCTCGAACTGCTGACCCATGCTGCCCGTCTTTGGGGCCTGCATCGGAGCGAGGTTGAGGCCGTCGGTGACCTTCATTGGATGACCAGCTCCGCGTTGAGAGCACCCGCCGCCTCGATGGCGGTCAGGATGGTGATCAGCTCTCGTGGCTTGACCCCCATGGCGTTCAGGGCTGCGACCAGGTCCTCGATGCTGCTGCCGTGCACGATGTGGATCTCACCGCTGGACTCACTCACCTCGATCGAACCGTTCTGGACGATGGCGGTGTTGCCGGCGGTGAGGATGTTGGGCTGGCTTACCTGGTTCTCGGTGTCCACCTCGATGGTCAATCCGCCGTGCGAGATGGCGACCGCGGAGATGGTCACGTCCGCGCCCATCACGACCGTACCGGTGCGCTCGCTGATGACCACCCGCGCGGGCAGATCAACCGTGACGTCGAGCTGCTGCACGTCGGCGATGAAGTAGGCGACCCGAGGGCCTTGGAGCTCCTCGGGAATCATGAGTTCCACCGACCAGTCGTCGATGGGATAGGCGATCTCCGCCCCGAAGAAGGTGTTCGCCGCGTCGGCCAGGTTGGCCGCGGTGGCGAAGGACGGGGTGTCGAGCAGGTAGACGATACGGTCCACCTCTCGGTAGTCGAGTCCTGCGATCTCACGCTCCAGGACAGCACCATCCGGGCAGATTCCTACGGTCGGGTGGTTCTTGCGGGAGCTGTCCCCTCCCCCGGTCGCGGTGTAGCCACCGACCGTGAGGCCGTTGCAGCCCGCCCGCGCATAGATCAGGTCGTCGGGTCCCGTGAGCCAGGTCTCGATCAGGGTGCCTCCCTCCAGAGACTTGGCGTCGCCGATGGCGCTCACCACGATGTCCAACTCCGTTGTGCGCTTGGCGTTCGGCGGCACGGCTGCCTCGACGATGACCAGGGCCACGTTCTTGGCGTTGAGATCATCGGCGGTGATCGGCGTTCCCTTGTCGCGGAGTTGCTCGGCAACGGCTTCAGCGGTGGCCACGTTGCGAATGCTGTCGCCCGTGCCGCGAAGACCGGTGACCAATCCCACTCCGGAGATTCGGTTCGTCTGGCGGCCTTCGAAGTGACCGATGTTCTTGGCAGGGACAGCGAAGGCAAGAGATGACACGAGGAACATGGCCTCGCATCGGACGACTGGAGCCGAGGTTTAGCTCTTTGAGCGAAGGCAGCTTCCCGAGGATCGTCCCCGCGTCAGGGAATCCAGGACACCAGAGCACATGCGGCCTCCAGTTCGACCTCCACGCCCGGCAGGCCTGCCGGCAGGGCTGCGGTCTCCCCCATGCGAAAGCGGTCCCGATAGCTGCCATCGACGAGTGTCAGCCTGCCCTCGATCACCGTGAGCCCTCGAAGCCGCGCCCTCGGAGGCAGGTGCACTCTGCCCGTACCGACAAGGCGCTCCACGCCGACCCAGGGAAAGTCCATGTCCGAGAGCAGGTCCTTCCGCTGGGCCGGACCCTCGAGCTCACCCGGACCGTGCCGGCTGCGGAGCCCTTCGACCAGCTCCGAGCCGCGAGGGCCATCCCACCGGGTCGCTGACAGCGCCTGCTCCAGCTGCAGAGGCCGGGATGCGCCCGCCTGGTCGAGGCGGCCCCGCGCATCGTAGCGGCGATCCCAGTCCCAGTAGCGGTAGGTGACCCCACGACGCCCGGGGAGAACCCTCTGGGGTTCGATCAAGGTGATCCCTGCACCCACAGCATGGGGAATGCCCGCGTCGATGACGAGCACATCGCCCGGAAGCACCTCCACGAAGTTCAGCAGGGCGCCCAGGTCTCTCCCTTGCTGCAGCGTCGAGCGCAGCAGGGTCTCGTCCACCCCCTCGGCAAGACCCAGGTGAACGCCCGCACCCGGCTCGGCGTGCAGGATCACCCAGACCTCCTGCTTTCCGCTCTCCCCTGGGCCCAGACTCGGATCGTCACCGGAGGGATGAATCTGCAGCGACAGCCGCGAAGCGGCGTCCAGCAGCTTGACCAGCAATCCCGTGGACCCCCACTCCGCAGCGCGATCGCTTCCCAGAAAGCCCTCGGGGGCCTGCTCGATGAGATGGGACAGGGTCAGGGTCTGTCCGGCCGGCTGCGCTCCACCCACCGGCATGGCGAGGCCGCTGGGGAAGTCCGGTTCCACGCTGAGCTCCCAGGACTCACCCACCGGCCCCTCGACGCGCAGGCCCAGGCCCCGCTTCAGCCCATCGATGATGCGTCGACCACCCCAGGGTGTACGAGCGGGCCCGGTGAGGTTGTCCGCGCGAAGCCGAAGGGGGCGTGCGTGGGGGGATCGAAGCTCCACTGGCGGTCGATACCACGGCTGGAGGGAGCTTGGAACCAGCGAGGGCCGAGAGCAGGCCGGCGCTGGCTTCGAGAGCTCGTGCTCAGAAGGGCCAGAGGTTGTCGATGACGCGCGTTCCCACACCTGGCTCCTGACGGTCGTCGATCACGCCTTCTCCGGTCAGCTCGATGTTGGCCTCCGCCATACGCGCCGAGACGACCACGTTGTTCAGGTCGATGTCCTCTTCGCGAACCACTCCGCTGACCTCGAGATACTGCGTCTCGCCGTTGGCGCGCACGGCCTTGTAGCCCCAGATTCGCAGGCGGCCACCCGGAAGGACCTCGATCACCTCGCAGGTGATCACCGCCTGGGTGCTGCTGTTTCGACTGGTGTCGCCGCTGCCCGAGAACTCGCCGTTGCGATCGGTCGCGTAGCCGATGCCGCCGTCGTCCTGGTTGTGTTCCATGTTCGGGTTGTCGCGACGCCACTGGCCCACGACGCCGAAGGCGCTGTCGACGCTGCCATCCTGCGTGGAGGTGACCGAGGTCTTGGTCTCCGCCTCCACCGAGGCGATGGTCTTCTCGTCGATCTGTACGGTGACGAGGTTGCCGACGGAGCGACGCTCGGTGATGCGCGCCTCCACTTCGGGGGAGAGCAGGCTGCCCGGCGCGGCCTGGTTGGCCACCGGGTCGTAGTCCACGACCGGGCGCTCGGGTGGCCCGGCGAAGCTGACGCTGATGAGGAAGAACATGAAAACCCCTACTTGATCTGTACGCGACCGGGTCCGACGAGCACGCCGGTCACCACGGTGCGGGTGGCCTCGTTCACGACCCGTACCGGTTCGCCATAGGTGGCGTCCGATTGGAGGGTCCCGGGAGCCTCGACGAGGAGGCGGTCCGACTGCACGAAGAGGATGACCGTCTCGCCCTTGCGTCCATCTGGACGAAGCCGGGCGTTGGCGGTCGTGACGGGCTCGCCAGCTTCGATCGTGGTGCGGGCGATCAGAGCGTCGTCGCCTTCGATCGGGTCCCCCCTCACATCGAAGAGCGAGACTTCCCGCTCCTCGATCTCCACCAGCCCCCCGGAAGGAACCGTGGTGCGGGCGACCGGCACGCGGACGGTGATGGCCAGGCGGGGACGGATGGTGTAGCGGTTCTCCGCCACACCGCCCTGCACGACCGTCACCCGAAGGCTCGGGGTCTGGTAGCAGGGCTTTCCATCCCAGACCAGGGTGGCATCCGCCGGTATCTGGACAGCCAGGCCGCTGTAGACCACCTCCACAGAGGCGGCCTCGCAGCTTTCCTGGACCCAGCTCGCGAGGGACTCCTCCACGTGGCCGGCCAGTGCACTGGCGAGGAGCAACATCATCGGCGCAGGTTCACCGCGGTCTGAAGCGTCTCGTCGGCCGCCTGCACGACCTTGCTGGTGAGTTCGTAGGCCCGCTGGGCCTGGATCATGTCGATCAACTCACGAGCGACGTCGACGTTGCTGCCTTCGAGGTGTCCACCGTGCAGTTCGTTGCCGTTTTCGCCCAGAGTGATGTCGATGGGCTCACCGGCCTTCTCGGTCGGGCGGTACAGGTTCCCACCGATGGCCTCCAATGCAGAAGGATTGGAGAAAGCCGTGACGGCGATCTCGCCAACGGTGGTCTCCATGCCCTGGTCGTCCATTCCGACGACCGACCCGTTGGGGCGGATCTCGACGCGCTCGTAGCCGCTGACGTCGATGCCCGACCCCACCGTGTGCCCGTGGGTTGTGACCAGAAGGCCGTCGGCGTTGGCCCGGAAGGTCCCGTCGCGGGTGTAGAAGATCTCACCCGCCTCGTTGGTGATCTCGAAGAGACCATCGCCCACGATGGCTGCGTTCAGGGGATCGCCGGTGTAGACCAGGCTGCCGCCGTCGTGGTTTCGGACCACGCCCGACAGCTGCACGCCCCCACCGATCTGTGCATTGGACGTGGGCGCATTCTGATCGGCCCCACCCACAGAGAGCTCCTCGTAGAAGAGATCCTGGAAGCTCGTCGTGCTGCGTTTGTAGGCGGTGGTGTTCACGTTTGCCAGGTTGTTGGCCACGTTGTCCAGACGATGGGTCTGGGCATTCATGCCGGTGGCGGCGGTGTAGAGGGCCTTCATCGACTGCCTCCTGAGCTTGAGTTGTTGCGATGGGTCATTTCGTCCGCTGCTCGAAGCACTTTCTGCATGGCCTCGAAGTAGCGACTCGCTTCGATGAGTTCGGTCATCGTGCGCACGGGGTCTGTGTTGGAGGATTCCAGGGCCCCCTGCTTGACCGTCACCTTGGCCATGTCGGGTTCGACGAAGTTCTCCCCGCGGTAGAGGTTGCCTCCGACGGGGGTCACGGTCTCGGCGTCCCGGAGCAGCAAGCGCCCCCGGAGCTGGCCATCGACCTGAATCCGGCCATCGGTGAGCACCGTGAGCTCTTCCTCGGCCTCGAGGGTGAGCGGGCCCTGATCCGTGAGCAGGGGCTGCCCGGATGCGTTGACCACCTGTCCGTCCTCGAGGTGAAAGCTCCCGTCCCGGGTGAGGAGTTCCTCGTCACCCACCTGCACCACCATCCAGGCCTTGCCCTGGATGCCGAGGTGGAAGGGGTTGCCGTCCTCGATCAGGGGAGCGCTGGCGCCATCAGCCACGACCGAGCTGGTTCCAGCAAGGGTCTCGTCCACCAGCTCAAAAGCAACACGGCTGGCCTTGAAGCCGGTCGTGGAGCCGTTCGCCGCGTTGTTCGCGGTGACCTCCATCTGGCGGGCCGCAGCCCGGGCTCCAGCAAGGGCGATGAAGAGTTCGTCGCCCATCAGCTCGCCAGGACGTCCAGATCCTCGACGCCAATCTGGCCGGCCAGCTTCTTGCGAAGTGAGCCACGGGCCTTGGTGAGAATCTGGGAAATGCGACTCGGAGTGACTTCGAGAACCTCCGCGATCTCCGCCAGCGAGAGGTCTTTCCCGTAGTACATCAGGACGCAGTGGCGCTCCCGCTCGGGAAGGGCCATGACGGCATTCTTCAACTGGCGGCGCAGATCCATCCGATCCAGATCCTGGTCGGGCTGTTCGCTGTCGCCCGGAAGCTGTTCCAGGAGCGTGCGTCCCTCGTCTTCGTCATCGACTTGAGCGTCGATGCTCACGAGGTTGATGGGGGTGACCCGCTCGAGAACTCCCCAGTACTCGGTCAGCTCGATGCCCAGGGCCTGAGCGACGTCCTGGGGGTCAGGGTCTCGGCCCAGCTTCTGGCGGCACTGGGTCGCGGCATGATCGATGCGCTTGGCCAGCTGGCGACGACGACGGGTGAAGGTGTCGTTGCTTCGGAGTGCATCCAGCATGGCTCCACGGATTCGGTACTCCGCGTAGGTGCTGAACTTGATGCCCCGACTGCCGTCGTAGCGGTCGAAGGCCTCGAGCAGTCCGATGGCCCCGTAGCTGACGAGATCGTCGTACATGATCGGGGTATCCGATGGAAGACGCTCGATCACCCGGCGGGCGAGCAGCAAGACCTTGTTCTGGTACGCGACACAGATTTCATCCCGTGAAAGACCATCTACGTGACGATCGGAACGAAGCTGTGATTGGTATGCGAGGCGAGGCACGCTACCTCCGTGTCTGGGTAGGTTTCCTCACCTCCAATCGGTCAGCGTTCCCCTAGCTTGAGCGCTTTGTTCGCTGTTCCCGCACTCGATGGCGTCCGCTCCGCACAGGCCACGAACACAGCTGTCCGCCGCGACGAAATCGCCGGGGCGGACACAGTGAGCAGGCTTCCGATGCAGTCGTTCAGCGGGTGAAGCCGATGACGCCTACCTTCTCGAGCCGGGCGCCAGCCATCAGCTCATTCGGGCTGAGAATGGGTACGCGTGGAACGACTCGCTCGGCCAGGCGGCGGAAGGGACCACGGGCCAGGGGCGGGCACAAGACGACGAGCTGGCCCGGTCCGGCAAAGCTCTCGCTCTTCAGCTTGATCTGCTCCAGCAGCATCTTCACCTTGTCGGGTTCGAGGATCAGGTTGACGCTTCCGTTCTCACCGTGGAGTCCTCGGGAGACAGCATCCTCGGCGTCGCGGCCCAGGGCCAGGTAGTGGATGCAGCCCTCGTCATCGCTGAAGCGATGGGTGATGTGGCGAGCCAGCCTCTGACGAACGAACTCGGTCAGGATGTCCGGGTCCTTTGTCTTCGGCACGAACTCCCCGAGGCCTTCCAGGATGGAGTGCACATCGCGCACGCTGACGCCCTCGCGCAACAGGTTGCGGAAGATCTTGAGCAAGGACTGCCGGGTGAGCTGGTCCGGAACCAGGTCTTCGACCAGGCGCGGACTGTCGTGGTGGCAGCGCTCCAGGGTGCGAACCAGCTGCGAGGTGTCGTAGAGCTCGTGGGCGTAGAGGTGTAGGAGTTCGGTCAGGTGCGTGGTCAGAACCGTGGCCACATCGACCACCGTGTAGCCCTTGGACTGCGCTCGCATGACCTGGGACTGCGGAATCCAGAAGGCGTCGAGGCCAAAGACCGGATCCGTGCCCGGGATTCCCTTGAGCTTGCCCTTGGCGTCCCCCGGATCGATGGCCAGGTGCTGGCGGGCGTGCACGGTACCGGTGCCGACTTCCTCACCGCGGACCAGGATTCGGTAGGCGCCACCCTGCAGCCGCAACTCGTCGCGCAGGTGCACGCTGGGCAGCACCACACCGAGTTCTTGAGCGAACTGGTTCCGGATCCGTTGGATGCGCTCGACGAGATCCCCTCCCCTCGCCTCATCGACCAGGTAGAGCAGATCGATGCCTACCTCGATGGTCAGAGGTTCGAGGCTGAGCAGATCCTCGGGAGTGAGCGGACGATCCGATACCGCCTGCTGCATCTCTGTCGTGGCATCCGGCTTGCTGTCGTCGCGCTTCTTCAGCTGCCAGGCGACGATGGCGGTCGCGCCTCCGGCGAGGGCGAAGGGGATTCGCAGACCGGGAACCAAGGCGAAAGCACCCAGAGCAACGGCGAGAACGGCGAGGACGCGCGGAGAACCGAAGAGATGGCTTCCGAGCTGATCGTCGAGGGTGCTGGCGGTCTCGTCGGGAACCCGCGTGACCAGGATACCGGCACCAGCGGAGACGATGAGCGCCGGCATCTGACCGACGAGGCCATCCCCGATGGTCAGGATGGTGTACTGCTGCAAGGCCTCGCTAAAGGGCATGCCAGCCTGGACGACGCCGATGAAGATACCGCCGACCACGTTCACCAAGGTGATGACGATGCCGGCGATGGCATCGCCCTTGATGAACTTGCTGGCACCGTCCATGGAGCCGTAGAAGTCCGCCTCACGGCTGACTTCGGAGCGCCTGACCCGTGCCGCTACCTCGTCGATCAGCCCAGCGTTCAGCTCGGCGTCGATGGCCATCTGCTTACCCGGCATGGCGTCCAGGGTGAAGCGAGCGGAGACTTCGGCCACGCGGCCCGCACCCTTGGTCACCACGATGAAGTTGATGACGACCAGGATGATGAAGACGACCATACCGACGGCGTAGTTGCCACCGACGACAAACTGACCGAAGGCCTCGATGATCCGGCCCGCAGCGGAGGATCCCCTCTCGGAGCTGAGCAGGATCAGACGGGTCGATGCAACGTTCAGGCTCAGCCGGTAGACCGTGGTGATCAGCAGCACCGTCGGAAAGGCGCTGAACTCCAGGGGCTTCTTCACATACAGCGTGGTCAGGAAGACCAGCAGGCTCAGGCAGAAGCTGCCGGCGATGAGCATGTCCAGCACCATGGGAGGCAAGGGCACGATCATGATGGCGAGCAGGCAGATGGCGCCGGAGGCCAGAGCGATGTCGCTGTTCTTGGACAGTTGCTGGAACATCGAACCCCCAATCGGTCACCGGCGCTCCCGCTTTAGCGACTCCTCTTGATGCTGGTAGGGCTCAAACGAAGAAGCAGACGATCCGAAGCAGATCGCAGGAGTGCCCTCAATGGTCCCGAAGCCCCCAGCCCAAATCCGTGACATCATCCGTTATGCGTGGGGACGGGACGCCGGGGTCCGCGAGCTCGGCAAGCGCCTCTACGGCTGTCCCGGCCTGAGTGACATGGTGGTGCGCTTCGTGAACTCCCAGCACATGGATCTGGGCAGCGAGGTCTCCCACGCCAACCGAGCGGTGCTCTTGCTGGGCGCGAGATCCACCGGAACCCTGGCCATCGCGCACGCCTTTGCCGAGGTCATCCGGGCCGTCCCGATCGACGGGAGCATCAAGCGCCTGCTGGTCGAGGACTGCGTGCTTCGGGCGGCCATCGCCTGTGGTCTGGCCAAACACTTCCCCAACATCCAGGTCGAGCAGGCCTTCGTGGTCGGGCTCCTGTCCGAGGGCGGCAAGCTCGTCAGCATCCTGAAGGACCCCGCGAACGCCATGTGGATGGATCACATTCGCGGACTCACGGGTCGAGCTCGCCTGGACAAGGAAAACGACTACTTCGGGAGCATCCACACCGATGATCTTCGGATGCTCTGCGTTGCCTGGGGCCTCCCCCGGACGCTCTCCATGCCGCTCGTGAAGCACCACGAGATCAAGAACACGCCCGAGGGCCAGCCCCACGACCTTCGCATGATCTGCCGCTGGGGAGACCTGCTCAGCGAGGTGGTGAACGCCACAGACCCGCGGGCCGCGTGGACCGACGCAAAGCGCAGGGTGATGGTGGAGTCCGATCTGAGCGAGCAGGATCTGATCGAGATCATGACCACCGGTCTGAACCTGGCACCGGACACGGCCTGGGTGCTGGGCCTGGAAGTCGCCGCTCAGCCCCCCTTCAGCGCGTTGATGAGCCTGCAGGACGAGGACCCGGGCAGCATGGGCCGCGACGCCCTGCTCCGAGTGGTCCAGTGCCTGAAGCGCGAACGGGACTCGGCGAAGCGTCAGTTGGAGGAGATCAAGCTTCGACTGAACGGCATGCGGACCACCGACACCTTGACCTCACTCGCGTCCCGCGTCCGCTACTTCGACGCCCTGCGCAGCGAGGTCGAGAAGAGCGGGCGCACCGGTCTGGCTGTCGCCGTCGTGCACGTCGATGTGGACAATCTCGAACAGCACAACCTGAGCTATGGCCACGAGGCTGGCGACAGCATCCTGAAGACGGTCGCGACCACCCTCAATCGTGTGACCGGCGACTCCGACATCGTGGCGCGCATCGGCGGCGACGAGTTCGCGCTCGTGCTGCCGCATACCACCACCTCAGGAGGCCGCATCCTGGCCGAACGCATCCGATCGGCCATCGAGAGCATGTGCCTGAACCACGACGGTCGGCAGATCCGCGTCTCCGCAACCGTGGTCGGTCTGAGCCTGGAAGACGCCCCGGGGTCCTCCGCCGAAGACCTGCACAACCGGGCAGCCGCGATGATGGAAGAGGTCAAGGGCGCCAACCGGGTGCGCTGGGCCGCCTGACCCGAAGCACGGCATCCCTCTTCATCGAGACTGCAGGAAGGCCCGGATCCCCTGCAGGACGATCTCGGGCTCGGACTTGAGGGCAGTGGCCGGCGGCCTCGAGAACATGAATCTGAGCGGAGGGCAGTGCGGCTTTCCATCGCGCCAGCTCGCGAGGCCGGAAAGACAACCCTCTTCAGGGCACCCCTGGCACCCTGGAGGAACGACTGAACATTCTTCGAGAGACCGACCAGGCGGGCACAGGGCCCTGGACTCGAATGCTCGACGAGCTCCTCGAGCTGATCTGAGAGACGGCTACTCCTCCCACCGAACCAGGCAGGTGCTGGTCATGTGCCCGCCGCCGTCGGGGTGGTCGTGCGAACCAAACCACAGGTCGCTCCCCGCGTAGGCGGAGAGGTCGACCTCGAGGACGTCTCCCTCCACCGTGCACTCGGTCTCCGCGACGTAGGCCAGGTGATCCCATGCGTCCTGGCCGGCCTCCTCCCAGCCCTGGCAGCGGCTCACTCCATCCGACATCTCCGGACCCGTGTTGCTGGAGATGAAGCTGATCCCACCGGTGGCCTCGCTGCAGAGCAGGCCGTAGCGGACCCCACCGTCGACCCCGAAGGACTCGTCGTCACAGATCTCGGATCCGTTGCGGGCACAGGCCTCGCTGACCCACTGCCCGGTGGGTTCGTCACAGGCCACGGTGATCTCCGCGGAGACCCGTTCACCGAACCAGCCCACCTGCTCGTGCACCATCTGCCAATCGGTCGTGTAGCTCCCCGGCTCCTCGGGAGCGGTCAGCTGGATCTGGAAGCTCCAGGCGGAGTCCGGAGGCACAACGCCCCCCTCGGGGAGCAACACCCGAGGCTCAGGCCCGTAGAAGGGATCGCTGTCCCCCACGGCGCCCAGCCGGTAGTCGTTGTAGAACCACTGGGTCGTGCCCGTGTTCCGCATGACGAGCTCCATCTGAGCGCTCTCACCGCAAGCGATCGCCGAGGGCGGGCTGAAGCTCACGACGACGGCATCGTCCACCGCCGTCGAAGTATCGATGAGCTGGTCCTGCGGCTTGGAGTCGTCCACCCCATCGACATCCGCATTCGGGGAGCATCCACAGGCAAGGGCCAGCGCGAAGCCCGCGAGGCCCAAAGGTCGTTGCATGGTCATGCCCCCTGGCTGAGCAAGAATCGAGCCGGGCCATTCTAGGGGACAGAGCACCGAAGACCACCTGGTCTGGGGCATTGTTGTCCCAAGCACTGGGGACTGGGAGACACACTCAGCGCGGCGAGGACAGCCCGCTCAGTCTCCTCGCCAGGAAGTGACCCCACTTCAGGGGGCTCTGGCCCTCGGGAACCAGCTCCAGCAGGTCTTCACCACGGCGAAAGGTGAGCCGGTTCTGGACCTCGACGCTGACCGCCCTCAGTTCCGAAAGCGCCAGGACGGTGTCGCCAACGGTGAGGGCCTCTCCATCGAGGGCGGCTGAACCCGAATCCAGCGTCGTCTGGGAGCGCCCCTGTACCCGAAGCAAGCTGGCGGTTCCGCTCAGCACCGTGTCACCAAAGTGGGCGTCGAGCCGGTCGAAGGCCTCGTGAACCCACAGGTCACCGGCCGCCTCCTGCGGTGCGTCCGGCAGGCCCATCGCCCCCTGGCGGATGTTGACCATGCGGTTTCGGGTGTCGAGGGTCCACTCCGCCGTGCAGGAGTGACACCGCACGCGCTTGCCCCGAGCCTCCAGGCCCTCCTGCTCGAAGCAGCTGGGACAGGCCCAGATGTAGTCCGGGAGACCCTCTGCCAGGCCAAAGCCCAGCGACATGAAGCCCGTGGGGGGATCTTCCAGGTCCACGCGGATGGCAGCGCTGATGTCCTCGTTGATCTGCTCCACCGTGGCGTCTTCCGGCCAGCTCCGGACGGCGTCGTACTCGACCCGGATCGGGATCCAGCGCGGGAAACGCGCCCAACGTGGGTGGTACAGGTGGCCGTTCAGGATCCGCGCGCAGACCACCCGAGCGTTCAGCCGCTTCACCAGGCGTCCGATCCCCGGAAGCACCGCGCGAGTGCGCCCGTCGAAGGTGCGTGTGCCTTCGGGGAAGAGGACGATGACGTCGCCTGCTGCGTAGCGCTCTGCCAGGGTGCGCATGGAGTCCCGGTCCTTGATGAACTTCTCCTTGGGAAAGCAGCCGCACAGCGGCAACACATGGCCCAGGAAGGGCAGACGGAAGAGCGCACTGCTGGCCATGAAGGAACTGCGGCGAAAGAGCCAGAAGGCGATCCAGATCGGATCGCAGGCGGAGGTGTGGTTGGCCACCAGCAGGAAGGGCCCGTCACGCGGCGTGCGAAGCGCGTCCCCGGGAAGCCAGCGAAAGGCCAGGGTCCACGGGATCGACAGCGTCGACCAAGCGAGCCACCAGAAGGCGATCTGGGGACGGGAACCGAGGGGAGCGAAAGACACGACGAGGGCGTCAACTACTGCCCATCGACTTCCCCTGCAAGTGAGATGTCAGGCCAGCAGCTTCACCAGCTCGAGCAGCCAACGGGCGTGACCGGCCATCATCTCCAGGCTGGTGAACTCCTTCTCGCTCTCGGGAGCGAAGTAGCCGGTCCCCAGGTTGGCGATGGGAACACCCGCGTCCAGGAAGGGGTCCACTCCCGTACCTCCGCGGATCGGCTGATTGCGAACCACCACCCCTGCAGCGCGCCCGGCCTGCACGGCCAGCTCCACCAGCTGGGGGTGATCCGCCAGGCGGGGCCCCATGTTGACGTACTGGTGGTGGTGCTCGCAGCGGCGGGCGTCGGCCTGGGCCAGGACATGCTCGATAAGCCGCTGGAGTCCGTCCCGGGAAAAGTCACGGATGCGGATGTCCAGGCGCAGGGCCTCTCCATCCCGGCGCCCCCGGTACGGGTTGGAGTAGCCATCGCGGTCCTGGCTGTCCTCGGACAGCAGCGTGAAGCCCGGTGCACTGTCCTGGAAGTCCGCGACCCAACGCAGCAGATCGCCTGCCGCTTCATCCCCGGCACGAAGCTGGACCTCTTCCACCGAGAAGCTGGCTCCTCGCCCCAGGTGAGCCTCCATCACCTCTCGGACCACCGGACTGGGGTCGTCCCCGTGAACCAGGAGCTCGGCATCGCAGTCGCGCAGGGCATCGCTCTGGAAGCCCACCACCTGTACGCCTCGGGCCACCAGTGCGGCACCGAAGCGCGTCCCGCTCCGGTAGCCCTCGGCCTTGGCCGTCGCGCCGTGGGTGTTCACGCCGCCCAGGTGAACCCGCCAGCCGCGAGCGGGAGCCACGGGCCGAGACGGGAACCACACCGACGCGGCCGCCGCGTTGAAGTTCTCGACGTTGACCTCGTAGGGGAGGATCCCGTCGATCGTGTACCCAAAGCGCACCCCACGTTCGGCGAGCAGACCAGCCAGTCCCACGACGGCCTCCATTCGCCCCACCTCCTCGTCCGGGCGCCCGATGAACAAGAGCGGCGGATGGGGAATGCTGGTGTCCCGCGCCAGCAGCGTGGCCAGGGTCATGCAGTGGCTCAGTCCCAGCTTGTCGTCCAGGCCGAAAGGAAAGTCACCGGGCCCGTGGACGAGGGTCTGGTCCTTGAACTCCGCCGCGGAGGGGTAGGTCTCGAGATCCACCTGCAGGTTCGCGTTGCGCGGGTAGCGTAGAGGCGTTCCGTCCCAGGCGGTCCGGTGCAGTTGCGGGATCGCCTGTGTCCCGCGGGCGGTGTCCAGGTGAACCATCAGGGCCACGGGAGCCGCATCGCTGTTTCGGGCCGCAAAGGACGCGATGACGTTGGCGTGCTCGTCTCGCTCGATGGTGGCGCCCAGCTCCGCGTAGAAGGAGGCCAGGTAGTTCGCCAGGACCTTCTGGCCTTCCGTGGTGGGGAGTGTCAGGGAGTCCTCGTCGCTCTGGCTGTCGATCGCGACAGTGGCTTCGAGGTGCTTCAGGCTGAGGGTGGGGAGCTCGGTTTCCATACCCCTTCCCTAGCGTCATCGATCCGTCATCGCACACCCGGCGATGTGGGAGGAATGGTGTGTTCATGACGATCCACCGCGACCAGGTCTTCTCGATGCTGTTCGTCGTGCTGGCCCTGGGCCTCGTCCTCACCTGAGGACGCGGACACCGGAGTCTTCCAGCGCCGAACTGTCGAGATCCAGCCGACCGATGTGAACTTCCTCCAGGTTCAGGTCGAGAAGCGGCTCCAGGGACCGGACAGCGGGCGTCTTGAGTTCCAGACGGCGCAGCCGCGACATGCTCGTCAGCGGCTCCAGATTCTGCAGGGACCAGTCCTTCACCACGAGCTCTTCCACGCTCAGTGCCAGGCCGAGATCCAGGCCGGGAAGGTGGTGCAGCTCCAGACGACGCAGGCGGGGAGCGCCCAGCAACCAGTCGATGTTGGACAAGCCCACCGGGCGTTCCAGCAAGACGAGGTCCAGCGAGGGGAACTCACCCTCCAGCTCCAGGAAGGGCCCCGCGCCGTGCACGTGCAACTGCTTCAGCGAGGGCAGGTGCGAGAGCCCCTCGATGGAGACCAGAAGACCCTTGCGGAGATCGAGGCGCGTGACGTTCTGCACCCAGTCGGGCTGTGCGTGGCCCAAGAGCTGCGTGATGGCGTAGAGCGCGTTCGGCCCTCGATAAGGGCCCCCGAAGGCCGCCTCGCTGCTCCCATCCTCGAAGCATCCGGAGTAGCTCACCCCGTCCAGCAGCGTCCCCCAAGCCGAGGGGTCATCCCCGGCGCGGAGTAGCTCCAGTCCCTGCTGTACCAAGTCCAGGTCCCGCGAGCGAAGCAGCTGCCGGACGCCGGACAGCCCCTTCACTCAGGGAGCTCGGTGTCATCCGGAATGCGGAAGTCATCGGGCCCTTCGAGGCGTTCGACGACCGTGAACTCCACCCGTCGGTTGATCGTCTTGGCGTCCGGGTGGTCGTGGTCGACCAGGGGCTTGTCGAAGCCGTAGCCCTGCGCCACCAGCCGATCTCGGGGTACGCCGGCCTTGGTGAGATAGCTCATCACTGCGGAGGCCCGCGCCTGGGACAGGTCGTAGTTGTAGTCCTCTCCACCGTTGTTGTTGGCGTGGCCCTCAACGAGCACCGCGTCGATATCGGGATTCTCCACGATGATGGCAGCGACCTCGTCCAGCACCTTGTTGCTCTTGCGCAGGATGATGGCGCTGTCCTCACGGAAGAAGATGCTCTGGGTGATGATGATCTTGTTGCCACTCAGCTCGGCGAGCTTGGGACAGCCATCGCTGTAGCGGGGGTCCTGCTGGGGGAAGATGCGCTCGCGCGGACACAGGTCCCGAGCAAACTCGACGCCATCCCCGTCTCCATCGAGCTCCGGACAGCCGTCCTCGTCCGTAAAGCCGTCGAAGGTCTCGGGCTGGTCCGGACAGTCGTCCTCCACGTCCCTGATGCCATCGCCGTCGCGGTCCGCGTTCGGATCAACCGGCTTGTCCATGTACTGGATGACGACATCGGGAGGAGCGATCTCTCGCTTCTGCCAGCCGCCGCCGACCACGGCGCGAACGGTGCTGCTGCCGGTGTCGTCGTTGAGACCCACACCGATGCCCACCGTCGTCCAGGCCCCACCGCTTCGCTGAATGCGCGCGGTGCTCAAGAGCTCCAACGGCCACTCCTGGAAGCCGGTGGATCCCTGAGCGGTGGCCTCCATTCCAACAACCAGCGCATCCGTGGCCTGGTAGTGCACGCCCAGCCCGACCAGCGGACCGGCTCCCGCCTGAACATTGCGTTCCGGCTCGAACTTACCCACCCGGGCACCGAGGTTCGCCACGTAGCCGAAGCGACCCAGCTCCTGGGCCACCGCGATGACGCCACCGGCGGAGAGTCCCGGGTTTCCCACGTAGCGGTCCTCGGCCCCGGTCGGCAGCCACACGCTGGGCGCGAAGGCAACCCCCGGGCGGGTTCCTGCGGGGGCGAAAGCCGGGACCACGGCACCCAGCCGAATGTCTCCCAGCGCCATGAAGTTGTTGTAGGGACTCACCCCCATCGTGTGAATCGGCATGACCAGTTCCAGACGGGTGTAGGCCCCGAGGGAACCACTGAGGACCACGTTGGCGGTGGTGAGGTGGCTCAGCACCGGCTGACGGCCGTCCGGGAGGCGCTCCACCAGGGGGCGCCACGCGTAGTCGAAGACGACCCCGGTATCGACGTCACCGAAGTGCCCTCCGGAGGGGTAGGCCAGGCGTGTGTGCGCCCGCGCGTCTCCGGTGGTTCCGAGCATCTGGAAGCCATGGGCATCGACGCCTTCGGCCTGGGCCAACGAGGGCAGCGCTGAGAGACCGATCAACAGAGCGATCGCTGCGCCCAGCTGCCGTCGGCGGCCGAAGAGCGGCACCATGAAGAGCGCGGAGAGCCATGGGGTGTCCCCTGCACAACCACCGCCCGTGAGATCGCCGTTGTAGTCGATGTAGTCGGGCACGCCATCCCAGTCCGAGTCGCGCAGACCCTCGACGGCGTCCAGGTAGCCGTCGCCGTCGCTGTCCCGATCGCGGCTGTTGCGGATGCCATCGCCGTCCACATCCCAGTCCGCCACGCCGTCCACGTCCGGATCCGCCAGGTTCTCCACGAGGCTGGGAATGCCGTCATCGTCATCGTCATCGTCGAACACGTCCAGGATGGCATCCAGGTCCGTGTCGCGCGGATCCTTGGGGTTACCGATCTCCCGGCCGTCGATCAGTCCGTCGTCGTCGGTGTCGGGGTCCGTGTAGTCACTACCGACCTGCCACTCGTCCCAGTCGATGGCCTCGTCGCCGTCGCGGTCGTCGTCTTCCGCCCAACCGTCGCAGTCGTCGTCCAGGCCGTTGAGCAGCTCCTCCGCCCCGGGATGTGCCTCGGAACGGAAGTCGTCGCAGTCCTCCTCGACCTGCCAGCCATCGCCGTCGCGGTCGAAGTCGTCATCGTCAGCGCAGTCCTGATCGACTCCGTCGTACCAGGTCTCCCAGGCGCCCGGGTAGACCGTCGCGTCGCTGTCGTCGCAGTCCTCACCGTCGTAGTCGTCGGACTCCCACCCATCCAGATCCGCGTCGAAGTCGTTGGCGCCGTCGCAGTCCTGATCGATTCCGTCGTACCAGGTCTCCTGGGCGAAGGGATGCACCAGCACGTCGCTGTCGTCGCAGTCCTGACCACCGAAGCTCGTGCTGTCGAAGCCATCGCCGTCCCAGTCGTACTCGGGCCGTCCGTCACAGTTCTGGTCGATGCCGTCATAGGGCGCGTCGTGGGCCCCCGGATGGATGTCCGGATCCTCGTCGTTGCAGTCCAGCCCACCCGCGGGCATTCCGTTCCAGCCGTCGCCGTCGACGTCGATGATGTCCACGCCGTCGCAGTTCTCGTCGACGCCGCTGTA
>PVBE010654022.1_pt1 | contig 60608 bp, 40 predicted proteins | sample 1631181 | NCBI WGS metagenome assembly PVBE01 (sample SAMN08397723, study PRJNA350692) | Marine metagenome, whole genome shotgun sequencing project. | isolation source: water | place: Pacific Ocean | collected 2012-04
AGGATTGCGGGAAGCGACCTGGACACCGTTGAGATAGGCAATAAAGCCGTCGTCGTACTTCATGCGCAAGGTGAGGGTCAGGAGATCACCCGGATCGGCACCAGCAAAGGGGATGCGCAGGTAGGCGGTGGCGTGCCTGGTGAACATCTCCGTGTGCAAATCGAGAGAGATCTCGTCCTGGTAGCCGTTGCTGTCCTCATATCCCACCCCGGTAGTTCCCGCCTGCCAGTTGGAATCGTCGAAGGAGGGGGTGCGCCAGGTGGAGTCTACCGACTCATCGGTGGGCACGAGGGCGCGAACCGGAGCACCGGCGGGCAGCAGCGTCACGGCATTGGCTCCGCTGGAGGCGCTGGCGGCAGTGGGATTGATGGCGCCTCCGGGCAGTCGGGGATCGGAGCCGGCGGCGGTGTAGTAGACCGTAGCATCGGCTGCGAAGCGCACATTGAAACCGGGCAGGACCACTCCTCCATGCCGGTTGAACTCCGGGGCGTCGAGGTCGGGATAGAGGTTATGGCTGCGCATCTGGCTGAAGACCACGGCCTGTCGGTCAGGAAAGTAGGTGTTCGTCATCCTGGCGTTCTGCGCATCCCAGTGATCCTGCACGGTGCGGAGACCGGACCCCTTGGCATCGCCCCAGCGGGCCGACTCGGCAAAGAGAGCGGGCCGGGCGATGGCGGCCAGCATATTCCAGCGCGCGAGGTTGTTGGCCAGCGTCATGGCTCCGCCGTGGTGATAGTGCTTGTAGACGCGATCGGCAAAACGCATGCGGTATTCGTCATTGGCTCGGAGCGGGATTTCGATCTCGCCCGGCGATTCGGTCCACCAGTTGTGACCCGGGGAGGTCTGCACCTTGTTTCCGCCGTTGGGATCCCCCCCCGCGAAGGGAATATCGTTGTCCCAGGTGAGGAACTTGAAGCCATCCGTGCGTCCGCGAACCTGGTCACGGATGACGTAGTAGTTGCCAGGCCAGTCCACCTGAGCGTGGTAGTGGCCGTTGATCACGTAGTCGATGAAGTTGTCGATGTCGATGAGGACGGGATAGGCCCGGTTGGGAGAGCCGTCCGGATTATTCCCCTGAATACGTTGATAAGCCGCAGTGGTGCCGAGTCCTGCATTGGCCTCGCTGCGCAGTCGGTTCCACATCGTGATGGTCCCTGCGGTGGAACGATCCGGACAGCAGAACTTCACCACGTCATATTCGCTCTTGTCACCCCCGAGGTATGTTTCCGCGAAGGAGTCGTCCGGTCGCTCGGTGGGATTGTAGAATCCCCAGTAGATTCCGTTGAGGTAGACATGGGCGAAGGTTCCCCTTACCGCCGGTTGCCCCATGTCGAATTGCGCGCGCTTGCACCACTCGTCGCCAATATAGAAGGCGGAACCGAAGCCCTGGTATTCCGTGAGCCAGGCATCGCGGATGTTGCCCCGGAGGGCGATGGTGTTGAACTCGTCCGGTCCTTCGTCCCCGAGAATGGGGTGCTGCATCCGGGCATCACCGTATTCCTTCTTGAAGAGGAGCCTCATGTTGAGTTTGGGTGTGGCATTGAGATTCCGGGAAGTGTAGCCCATGATGCGCAGTCCGGCATTGGTCTGGTAGCGCCCCTGTCCGTCCTCCCCGATGATCTCCACGGAAACCGGCCGCTCCCACTGGGATCCGCGACCGGAGGGATTGAGATAGATGCCCGATCCGGAATCAAAGAGATGGCCGCGATCGGTCACGATCGAGATGGTGGGAATGGCTTGCAGGGAAGAGACAATGGCGGCCTGGGCTTCACGTGGCGTGAAAGAACGGTTGCCCGCCGCCCGGGCATAATCGGCAGGATTTTGATCCATGGCGTAGTCCGCGGCTACTCCCCAACTTGCGGGATAGCCGGCCGGATTGCCCTGGGTGGCGACCGCATCGAGAAAGAGGTAGCTGTGGGTGTCTACGTTGGTGGGTTGAAAACCGGCCTTGAAGGCGACCGCCCGCAAGATGGTGGTGGTGCTGATGTTGATGGGTGCGGTGTAGACCGTTCCGTGGGTCTCGGTGGGAGTGGAACCGTCGGTGGTGTAGCGGATCGTTACGTTCGACGTGCTGGAAGTGATGGCGACCGAAAACGGCGTCCTGTAAAATCCGCGATCCACGCTGAACTTGGTGTCAGCCACAAAGCCGGCGATGCCGGCGGGGTCATTGGGAGCGCCCGGGGTGGGGGTGGTGAAGTATCGGGCCGAGGACACATCGTGGCTGATTCCGAAAAGCTGCGGGGAGGCAACAAAATCGCCGTCATCCGCGATCACGTTGAAGCCCTGCACCGCCAGGATATTGCCAGTCGTCATGAGCGTGCCAGGAGGCAGAGCAGCCGGGAACAATTCGGTGGCATTTCCTTCCGCCGTGGCGGCCGAATTCCAGACGGGCACGCCCGGGGCATTGCGGTTGGCAATCGGCACGCCGTTGATCCAGGCGGCAAACCCGTCGTCGTAGCCCATTCCAAGTTGGAGGGTGTCGACGGCGGACGGATCAGCCACGTCGAAGGGCACGCGCACCACGATGCTCGAATTGTTGTTGAGCATGGAGGCTTCGACATCGGTCTCGATGTCATTGGCCTCATGGGGGCTGTATTTGAAGGTACCCGCCGCGTATCGATTGGAGGGACCGCCGTCCTCACTGGAGGGAAAACTTCCGGCGTCGCCAAAGCGCGAATTCCCCACGAACTGGATGAGGCCGCCGCCCGTATCGATATCGAGTCCGTCAAGCGCGGAAACCCCCTGATTTCCGTTCCTTTCACCCGAGCCGTAACCGTAGGCCACCATGGTATAGTCTCCCGGCGCGAGTATGAGAGGCGCAACCAGTGGCTTGAAGAGGGTTCCTCCCTCCAGTGTTCCGGGATTGGCCCCGGTGAAGCTCTCGAGCGCGAGCACCGATCCTGCGTCGTCCCCATTGCGACTCCAGAGCTGGGCCGTGATGGTGCGGTTCAGTCCGTCGGAACCGTCATCAAAGACACCCAAATCGGTGACCCGGACATCCTGGAGGACTACAAAGTCCATTCCGAGCGACCCGCTGTAGGATTGGTTGCCGGGCACTCCCGCTTCAACCAGGTAAGCGGTATGGAATCCTGATCCGCCCCCGAGAACCGGGCCCGGCGAAGTGTTGTAGCCCACTGCCGCCCGGCCGGTGGTCCAGGTGACATCGTTGAAGCCAGGCTGAATCCAGTTGGGCGATAGAGTGGCGTCGGGGACCCAGTGACGCGCGCTGGAATCGGGTGCTACCAGCGATTCCAGCTGAGTCAGCAACCCGTATCCCACATCTTCGCGCTGAGAGGGAACGATGGCATATTCGAAAGCCACCGAGTCATCAGGACGCAGCAGGGTCAACGGCTCACCGGAGGCATCGAGCTTGAAGGTGGTGTGCAGATGACCCGCTCCATCGACATGATTTTCGATGGCCTGGCCGGAGGCGAAGACCACGAGATAGCCCCCGCCGGGAAGGAAGGTTCCCGCCGGAAAGCGCCAGGTTTCCATGTTGTCACGCAAACCCCATTCCGCCAGATCGACCTCGGCGGCGTCCGGATTATGAATCTCGATCCAATCGGGATAGTTGCCGTCTCCGTCCATCAGGATCCCGCTATTGGAGGCCATGAACTCCGAGATGATGGGTTCAGCCAGGAGGGAGGGGAGGGCGGCCCATGCGAGTGCTATGGCAAGACGGCTGGTCATCGGGGGGTCTGGGAAGCTAAGCAGGGAAATTGGCGATGCAAGTCTGCTCTCCGGGTGACCTTGGTCGCCGCAGGTTACTCCGGGCGTTCGCGAACGATTAATTCTCTTTCGGCGGCGATGGATCCGGCGATTTCGCTGGTCTTGCCCGAGGGCCAGCTCACCCGCGCCCAATCCACCGACTCCGCGCCACCGAGGCCGATGATGAGGACTGCGCTGTTCTGTGCGGCATAGCCTTCCCCGAGCTGGCGCACGCGCCGGATCGTTCGGGATCCGATCTTCACCTCGACCGCCGCTCCCACTCCATCGCGGTTGCTCCACGAGCCCTTCTCTCCGCTCGCTTGCGCTCCGCCCACCAGGCGGATCTTGAGGAACTTGTTCTGCGAACGCTCGCCGATCCGGTTGCGATAGAGACTGAGGAGTGGCGTGTTGGCATTGACCATGGCGAGGTCGGCCCAGCCATCGCGATCGAAGTCGAGCGCACACCAGCTACGACCATCCGCAATGTTATCGGCTCCGGAAATTGCCGAAAGATCAGTGAAGGTCCTGCCCCCAAGATCAAGGTAGAACTTGTTGCGTTCATAGCCGCTGTAGGAATGGCGGTGATAGTCGGGGCCGTAGTAGTGGGTGAGTCGTTCGAGGGCGGGATTGTCGGCCCCGGTTTTCGGGTCCTTCTTCCAGATCTTTTCCTCGCGGAAGCTGCGGGGCAGCGACTTGTCGGAGCGCACGACCGAGCGCCAGAGGCAACTTCACAGGTCGACTCCGATGTCCAGACCCGGCGGCGGAGTGTAGAATCCACTCGAGACATAGAGGTCGAGGTGACCATCGTTGTCGAAGTCGCAGAACTGTCCGCCCCACGACCAGCCTGCGAGGTGCACGGGGATGGGCTTTCCGTCACCGCCCGACATCCGCTCGAGGGTCCCGTCTCCCTGGTTACGGTAGAGGAAATTTCCACCCGCGGTGGCCGCGAACCGTCGATCGAGCCCTGGGATCTGGGCCGTAATCCTGCGACCGGCCTTGGAATACATGTTTGAGACATAAAGATCATCGTATCCGTCCCCGTCGTAGTCACCCCAGGCCGCGCCCATCGCAAATCCGATGGTGTCGATGCCGGCCGCGGCAGTGATGTCGGTGAACCCGTCGCTCCCGTCGTTGCGATAGAGGAAGTCCGGGGCGAAATCGTTGGCCACTTAGAGATCCTGGTCTCCGTCGCGATCGAAGTCATTCCAAGCCGCGTGGAAGCTGTTGCGATAGCCGGCCATCCCGGGCGAGGAAGGGGCCACCTCGAAGTGAGTGCCCCGTCCCAGGAGGACGCCGTTGGGTGGTGGACCAGATCCGCTCCTCCACCGCGAGATCCTTGAAGGTGACCTCTGAGCCCGTTTCGGGGGTGAGCCCGGCAAACTGGCATTGCCGCGAAAACAGCTCCGGGGCGAATTTTTTGAGCGCGGGAGTGAGTTCCAGAATCAGCTCTTCCGAAGCCACCATCTCGGCAGCCAGCCGGGCGTTCGCGACGCCCGCGGCCTCCGCACTGCTCTCATCCGTCGATTTCTTCTCTCCGCAAGCGGAGAGAAGAAGCCCGCCTGCCACCAGGAGTGCAACCGCTAGCGGCCATGTCTCGATTCGGGTCATGTCAGCCTGATCATTCAGGTTTTCAAAGCAGCTCGATACTCGACTCCTTAGCAAGGCGGTATTCGAGTCTTGAATTGTTATCGACCTCACGAAAGCTTACCCATTAAACTGCGAAAAATCCAAACCACCTGTATGAAAACCCAATTTTCCCTGGTGACGGGATTCCTCGTCGCCTGCCTCTTCTTTTTCGCCACCATCCTCCAGTCGAATGCCGCCATTGCCTATGGCATCCCCGCTGACACGGCCGGAACACAGGCCTACAACGGAGCCCTTGGCAACGATTTCGATGTCACCAGCCCCGACGGTATCCTGGTGACCCGACTGGGCGTTTTTGATGATTTATCCGATGGTCTCAATTCCACCATAACGGTGGGAATCTTCGACCGGACCACCGCCACCCTGGTGGGTTCCTCCCTCACCTTCAACGGCAACGATGGTTCCTTGGAGGACGGAACCCGCTTCGCTGATCTGACCTCACCTATCTCTCTCCCTGCTGGATTCCAGGGATCGATCGTGGCCCAGGGCTACAATGGCGCTGAGCGGAACGGGAATACCGGAACGGGATCCACGGCGGGAACAACCGACGATGGTGACGGCGCCATCAGTTTCGTGGGTGGTTCGCGCTTTGGGCCAGGCGGGGTGTTTGGTTACCCCACCAGCGTCGATGGCGGGCCTGCCAACCGCTACCATGCCGGCAACTTCGACTTCACTGTTACCAGTGAGGACAGCGATAACGATGGCCTGCCCGATCACTGGGAGACACGGTTCGGCCTGAACCCTGACGACCCCTCCGACGCGGACGACGATGGGGATGGCGATGGCCTGGACAACCTCGAAGAATACGAAAACGAAACAGATCCGACCGAGCGCGACAGTGACGGCGACAACCTGAGCGACGGGGAAGAGGTAGACGATACCCTGACCGATCCCAATCAGGCAGACACAGATGGTGACGGTCTGGACGACGGCGTGGAAAGCAATACCGGCACGTTCGTCAGTGACACCGATACCGGGACTGATCCCAACGATGCTGACACCGACAATGACGGCGATTCCGATGGCGCCGAAATCGCCGCTGGCACCGATCCTCACGACCCTGACGACGGTATTCCTGCGCCCTACAAGGGGTTGCTGGCGGTGGACTATCTCACCGGGGGGATCGGCACGCAGAACTTCGGGGAGGGCCTGGGGCACGACTTCGTGGTTAATGAACCGATTTCGGTGAACGCCCTCGGCGTGTTTGACAGCGGCGCAGACGGACTGGGACTGGAGTTGTCCGCGGAACTCTGGCAGCGCGATGACGCGGGAACTCCCGAGGTCTTCAACGACGACACGGGCACCCAACTCGCTTCCCTCCTCTTCACCCCCGCCGATCCGGGGTTCCTCCACAATTCGAACCGCTTCAAGGCCCTGCCCGATCCGATCACCCTGGAACCGGGCGCCTACACCGTGGTGGGCCGAGGATACGGCAATGCCGAACGGAACGGCAATGAGGGCACCGGCGGCCCCCTGATCGATCACAAGGATATCGATGAAGGCGACGGGCTCATCAGCTTCGTGGGGAATTCACGCTTCGGTGGTGGCGGGGTGGCGGATCAAGGTTTCCCAGGGAGCGTGGACGGCGGTCCCCCGGTGCGCTACAGCGCTGGCACCTTCGCCTACAAACCAGCTCGGGCCGATCATTTCTATCTGCGTATCACGGCGACCGGCGACGATCTCGTCCTGGAGTGGGACAGCAGGTTCGGCAAGGTTTACGACATCCTGAGCAACACCGATCTTTCCGCCACCCCTGTCGAAGACTGGCCAGTCCTCCGGGGAGACATCCCGGCCACCGCACCCCTCAACACGGAGACCATTCTCCGTCCACCCGACGACGAGCGCTACTTCGTGGTGGTGGAAAAGGAGGGGCCGCCCCTCTTCGAAGATGATTTTGAGACCGACGAAGGGTGGACCGTGATCGTGAATGATGCCAACGGCAATACCAACTGGGAGCGCGGCGCCCCCAGCGGCAGTACTGGACCCCTCACCGGCGCCGATGGCTCCGCCAATGCCTGGTCCACCAACCAAGGCGACTACGGGCCGGATTCCGACATCTCCCTGCGCTCGCCGGTCATTGATTTGACCGGTATCCCGACCGCCGAATTGTCCCTCGACGCCTTCAGGGATGCCGATGGCTTCGCCGACACCGCCTCGGTGCGCTTTCTGGATGCAACCGGCCTCATCCAGCTGGGTTTCGGGCAACCCATCGACATGACTGTCTTCGACGGTGACTGGACCACCCTGGTCATCCCGGTAGCACCAGAAGCCCTCGGGGAGAGCATCATCATCGAAATCAATTTCATCAGCGACAGTAGCGCGGACAGCTTCAGCGGACTCTCCATCGACAACGTGCGCCTGAATTAGCAGCCAGGGGGGCGGACAGGAGCTGGGTTCCCTGTGAAGGCATGCTCGCAGGAGACAATCGTCGTTTCGACCCGCCGGGATGACGGCATCCGGAAAGGGCGGGGACGGCGCCTGCCTTTTGCTCCTCTCCTCCCAGACATTCAAGAAGCCATTATCATCAGGCTCTAGTGCACAGGGGAGGGAACCGATTCATCGAGGTGAAATTTCAGCAAAGGGCCCTACCATTAACTTCTCTCTGGCGATGCAAATCGCACATCTCCGCGGCCCGCCAAGGGCGGAAAAATAGCCAATTAGGGCTTAGTATAGTGGGGGCTGACTGCTCCAGGCGCAGCCCCCTCTCAGGTTATTCAATTGATTGCTAATTAAGGGCTTGATGCGCCATTACCAAAGGGCTCTACTGGGGCTGAAACCCAATTAAATCCATTTATGAAGACGGTTCGATCACTCACCGTGGCAACAACCCTGAGCCTTGCAGGCGCCCTCCAATCGCATGCCGCCATTGCCTATGGCATTCCTGCCGGCACCGCTGGCACACAAGCTTATAACGGAGCCCTCGGCAACGATTTTGACGTCGTCAGCACGACCGGAATCTCGGTCACCCGCCTGGGCGTCTTTGATGACTCATCCGATGGTCTTAACTCCACGATTACAGTGGGAATTTTCGACCGGACCGACGGCTCTCTGGTTGGCTCCTCGATTGCCTTCAGCGGCGCCGATGGTTCGCTGGAAGGCGGGACCCGCTTTGCTACCCTGCTCTCACCCATCAGTCTTCCAGTGGGATTCCAGGGATCGGTCGTGGCCCAGGGCTACAATGGCAGTGAGCAAAACGGAAATGCCGGGACCGGGTCCACGGTGGGAACGACCGACGACGGAGGCGGCGCCATCAGTTTCGTAGGTGGATCGCGCTTCGGACCAGGCGGGGTGTTTGCTTATCCCACCAGCGTCGATGGCGGGCCTGCCAACCGCTACCATGCCGGCAACTTTGACTACGACATCATTCCCGAGCCCTCCTCCCTGGCCCTCCTTCTTGGTGCCTTCGGATTCTTCGGATTGCGTCGGCGTCGCTAATAATCGTTTTTACCAACCCACGAAACAACTCATCAAATGAAACTCACCCTGGCCTTCTTCAGCTGCGCAGCGATTCTGCTCAGCGCCTCATCCCAACTGAGTGCTGCCATCGCGCTCACCGTCCCCGCTGGAGCGACACTCAATCAAAACCACAATGGATTGCTGGGAATGGATTTCGATGTCACCGGGCCGGACGGGATCATCGTCTCACGTCTGGGTGCCTTCGACTCGGGGCAGGATGGAATTCTCGGGACGATCAATGTGGGAATCGTGGACCGTACCACAGGGCTCGTGGTAGGAGAAGTCCTTACGTTCTCCGGGAACGCCGGCGACGTTGTGGACGGGAGCCGCTTTCTTAACCTCTCCACTCCCATCACGCTGGCCAATGGTTTTCAGGGCTCCATCACGGCGCAGGGTTACGGTCAGGAAGGCAACGGCAACGGGCAGGCCTCAACGATCGATGACGGCGGCGGTTTGATCAATTTTGTGGGAGGAGCTCGCTGGGGCGGAGATGACGCCATCAGCCTGGCGCCGAATGCCGATGGCGGCCCGGCGAATCGCTACTTTGCCGGCACTTTCGATTATCGGGCAGTTCCGGAGCCGGGCTCCCTGGCCTTACTTCTTGGCGCGGTAGGGCTCCTGGGCCTTCGTCGTCGCCGGGCATAAGGTCCGCCCCCGATCCGGGAGAGATCCCGCGCCCCATCCGAGGGACGGGACGGTGTGCCCTGGCAGAGGACGGTAGCCGAGATGCTCGTTTGCGAGAGTCCGAAAACTCCTCCTGATCAGACCACTTACTTGACGTAGTGAAACGGTGGGCGTCATTGAATGGGCAGGTCATCGCAGGTCAGCCGCCCCGGCTGCCACGACCCGGGAGACCTTCGCTGTTCCGGCAGGCGAAGCGTTCGTTCCCCGGAGAATCTTCTCGTCTGCCGTCGAGAGATCCCGGAAGGGCGTGCGTTGTAGCCTTGTCCGCGGCGCTGCTCATGCTGGCGGGGTGCGGAGAAAAGAAGTCCGACCCATCCACCAAAGATTCCGAGCAAGCGGATGCTGATCTCGCCGCTTCCCTGGTGGCCTCCGAAGAACTGATCCTCGCCCTGACCCCCCGCCTGAGGAAATTCGAGCCCAGCTTGTTCTCCTCCTCCAGCCTCTATTACGCGCTGGAGAAGTCAGTTCACTCCGATACGCGCTACGCGAACCGGGTCGTAAGAAATAGAGAGTGGGCCACGCCCGCTTCGACGCCGGCAGCCAATGCTCCGGCCCTCGACGACCTCGTGACTCCGCCGGAGGGAAAGTTTCCGACCCTCTCCCGGCCTCGGTTGGCCATTGTGTCCGCACGTTTCCATGCGGCTCGGACTCGATTCCGAACGGAAATACAGTGTAGCGCCTCGGCCCCGGGAGTTTGGATTGATTCCCGCCATACAGTTGGCTGGATCAAGACCGGCCGTTCGCCTTCGGCGTGGCAGATCTCGACCTGGAACCAGACCAGGCTCACCGTGTCACAAAGCCCCACCCCCCTCTTTGAGGAGGTCCTCGACAAGGCCATTCCCGATCCGCAAGCCTTGGCCGCGGCACGCACCTCGCTGCACCAGAAAATCCTGGTGGATGGCTACTTTGGCGGAACCCGTCCCCGTCTTCCAAAAGGCTACAGCGACGAGCGCTTCTTCCCGGACTCGACCAACATTCACCCCGCCCTCTCGGTGGTCGACGTCGATGGCGACGGCCACGATGATCTCTACGTCTGCGTCCGCTGGGGCAGAAACCTGCTCCTCCGCAATAGGGGCGATGGCACGTTTGAGGAGTGCGCTGCCCGCTACGGGCTCGACATCGACGGACGAAACACAGTGGCCCTTTTTGCCGATTTCGATAACGACGGGGATCCCGATCTGTTGCTCGGCCGCAGCCTGGAACGAAGTCTCTTCCTGGTGAATGTGGGGGGACGCTTTGAGCCTCATCCCAAGCCGGTATCGAACGGTTCTCTGCCCTGGTTGGTCACCTCTGCCTCTGCCGCCGATTTCAACAATGATGGTCTGTTGGATCTCTATATTTGCACTTACAGTCCGCTTGACATCAGTTCCCGGACCTCCGGGTTGCCGGACCGGAGCAGCCTGGAGTGGGCCCGGCGCTTCCTTCCCGCCGAGCAAGCCGCCGAAGTCGTCCGGCGGCGGGCAGGCGCCCACAGCTATCTCTCTCAGGTGGGCCCTCCCAACGTTCTCCTCCTGGGACGAGGAACGCATTTTGAGATCGCACCGGATGCCGCAACGCTCCTCGGCTACCGCAACAGCTTCCATGCGGCCTGGAGTGATTTCGATCAGGATGGCGACCAGGATCTCTACGTCGCCAATGACTTCGCTCCCGATCACTTCTTTCGAAACGATGGGGCCGAGAGATTCAGCGAGGTTGCCAGAGAGATCGGGCTTGACGGCATGGGCTTCGCGATGGGGGCGGCCTGGGGTGACTATGACGGCGATGGGTGGGACGATGTCTATGTCTCCAACATGTACTCGAAGGCGGGCCGCCGCATCACCGGCCGAATCCCCGGGCTCGACCGCCGATTCTCCGCCATCTCTGGCGGCAACTTCCTCTACCGCAATCGCGGAGATGGAACCCTGGAGCGTGTCTCGGGAGCCGACGACAAGCCCGTCCCCGTCCACGACGCCGGCTGGTCGTGGGGCGGACAATTCTGCGACTTCGACAACGATGGTCACCTCGACCTCTATGTCTCGAGTGGATTCTACACGCCACCACCGGGGGAGGATATCGGAGTCGATTTGTGAAGTTGCCTCTGGCGCTCGGTCGTGCGCTCCGACAGTTCACTGCCTCCGGATTTTCGCGCCGAAAAGACTTGGACGACCGATCCCAATACCGGGGCCCACGCGCCTGCCCTCAATCGAACAGATTTCTACAATGGTCCGGATTACCACCGGCATTCCTACAGCGGTTACGAGCACAACAAGTTTTATCTGAATGTCGGCGGGAAGACCTTTTCAGACCTCTCTGGCGTCTCCGGGGCCGACAACATCGCGGACGGTCGAAGCTGGTGTGCTCTCGACTACGACCAGGACGGCTGGACGGATATCGCGCTGGTCAACTCGAATCACCCCCTGCTGAATCTCTACCGAAATCGGATGGGCGAGCGGTCCAAGAACAATCATCTCAAAATTCGCCTGCTCGGTGGGGCGCGAGCTGGCGAACGATCCATTGCATGGAGCAATCGTGACGCGGTGGGCGCGGTGGTTGAAATCGCGACCGGCTCTCGCACGCTGCGGCGCGTTCGCCAACTGGGAGAAGGCTATGCCGCCCAGAACAGCGCCACCCTGACGGTCGGAATTGGTGAAGCGACCGCTGCGGAATCACTTCGGGTCACCTGGCCCTCTGGGAAGACCACCAAGATCATGGCCCCGATCCCGGCAGGAGTGGTTCTCACCCTCAAGGAACGTCCGGACTAAGACCCGACCAGCTTTGGTTCCCAACCTCTGATATTCCGGATTCAACGCTAGGTTATCGTTGGCACTTGCTCATTTCATCTCGACGTGTTTAGCGAGGACAGACAGCCTTGTTCCATGAAACTCACCCTGGCCTTCTTCAGCTGCGCAGCGATTTTTCTCAGCGCCTCATCCCAGCTGAGTGCTGCCATCGCACTAACCGTCCCCGCTGGAGCGACACTCAATCAAAACCACAATGGATTGCTGGGAATGGATTTCGATGTCACCGGGCCGGACGGGATCATCGTCACGCGTCTGGGTGCCTTCGACTCGGGGCAGGATGGAATTCTTGGGACGATCAAGGTGGGAATCGTGGACCGCGCCACCGGCCTCGTGGTGGGAGAAACCCTTTCGTTCTCCGGTGACGCCGGCGACGTTGTGGACGGGAGCCGCTTTCTCGCCCTCACCACGCCCCTGGTATTACCCAATGGTTTTCAGGGTTCCATCACGGCGCAGGGCTACGGTCAGGAAGGCAACGGCAACGGGCAGGTCTCAACGATCGATGACGGCGACGGCTTGATCACCTTCGTGGGAGGAGGCCGCTGGGGCGGAGATGACCCCCTGACCCTGGCGCCGAATGCTGATGGCGGCCCGGCCAATCGCTACTTTGCCGGCACTTTTGAATTCCTGAGCGAGGACCTGAACGAGGACCTCGATGGGGATGGGTTGCCTGATGCCTGGGAAGAGACCTTCGGGTTGAATCCCAGTGATCCTGACGATGCCGATGATGACGGCGATAGCGATGGTCTGAACAACACCGAGGAGTTTGAGAACAACACCGATCCCACCGAGCGGGACACGGATGGTGATGACCTGGCCGATGGGGAAGAGGTCAGCACTACCATGACCGATCCAACCAAGAGGGATAGCGACGGCGATGGCCTGTGGGACAGCGTTGAAACCAATACCCGCTCCTTCACGAGTTGGACCGGTGATTTGCAAGATCCAGACGTTCCGCAAACAGGGGACACCGGATCCGATCCCAATGATTCCAATACCGACGATGACGGGTTTGCAGACGGCGCGGAGGTCGCCGCGGGCTTTGACCCGAATGATCCGAACAGCGGTCCGTCGCTCTCCTTCCAGGGCATGCTGGCGATCGACTACCTGGAGCCGGGCGTCGGAACGCAGAATTTTACCGAAGGACTGGGACACGACTTCCTCGTGATCGGCGAGGCGATCGAAGTCACCGCGCTTGGCGTATTCGACAGTGGGGCGGATGGTCTCAACCGGGAACTCACCTCCGAGCTCTGGGTGCGGGACGACAACAACCTGGGGACGTCGCTGCTGGCATCCCTCTCCTTCGTCCCGGGGGCACCCGGGCTGTTGCACCATTCGAACCGGATCAAATCTCTCCCCACCCCGCTCGTCCTCGAGCCGGGGGCCTACACAATTGTCGGTCGGGGCTATGGGGCGGATGAGCCGAACGGGAATACCGCTGGTCCTGGACCAGACCTCAAGCCCATCAATGATGGTGGCGGACGCATCGAGTTCGTGGGCGGTGCCCGTTATGGGGGCGGTGGAATTGGTGGCGCCGTTGGATTTCCACAAAATGTTGATGGCGGACCGCCGGTGCGCTATGCGGCGGGGACCTTTGCCTTCCGAACTGAGCCGCCGCCTAAATTGTTCTGGCGAATTTCCTCGAGCGGGAACGATCTCATCTTCGAGTGGGAGAGCAGATTGGGGAAGGTCTACGACATCTTAAGCAACGACGATCTCTCCGATAACCCGGCAGCAGGCTGGCCCCTCTTCCGCGGAGACATTGCCGGGACCCCTCCCTTGAATGTCGAGACCTCCCTTCGCCCCCCCGACGAGAAACGCTACTTCGTGCTGGTCGAGAGGGACGGTCCGCCTCTTTTCGAAGATGATTTTGAGACTGACAAAGGGTGGACCGCGATCGTGAACGATGCCAACGGCAATACCAACTGGGAGCGCGGCACCCCCGGCGGCAGCACTGGACCCCTCACCGGCGCCGATGGCTCCGCCAATGCCTGGTCCACCAACCAGGGCGACTACGGACCGGATTCCGACATCGCCCTGCGCTCACCGGTTATTGATTTGACCGGTATCCCGACCGCCGAATTGTCCCTCGACGCCTTCAGGGACGCCGATGGCTTTGCCGACACCGCCTCGGTGCGCTTCCTGGACGCAACCGGCCTCACCCAGCTGGGGTTCGAGCACCCCATCGACATGACTGTCTTCGACGGTGACTGGACCAACCTGGTCATCCCGGTGGCACCAGAAGCCCTCGGGGAGAGCGTCATCATCGAAATCAATTTTATCAGCGACAACAGCGAGGACACCTTCAGCGGGCTCTCCATTGACAACGTCAGCGTGAGTGCCGAGTAGATCTCGACTGACCAAACAATCAACAAACCTTGCCAGGCGGTGAAATCCACAGGCATTCACAAGTTTGCCGTGCGGTGTCTGTTGGAATTTTCGGGGAAGCAGGCTATGCTTCCCCGGTCCCCCTGATGAACCCTCCCTTCCGTCTGCTCTTCTGTCGAGTCCCTCAATTGGTGGCGACCCGAATCGTAGCTTGCCTGCTATTCTGGGCAGCACCGCTTTTGGCCAATCCCTTCATCTCCGAGTTCATGGCGGACAATGGCTCCACCCTGGCCGATGAGGACGGCGAGTTTCCGGACTGGATCGAGATTACCAACAGCGGAACCGAGCCGGTCGATCTCGCCGGCTGGCACCTCACCGACGACGAGACCAAGCCCACCAAGTGGACCTTCCCAGTCTCCACCCCACTGGCAGGAGGACAGTCGCTGATCGTCTTCGCGTCGGGCAAGAACCGCCGGCAATGGGGGAGACCGCTCCACACCAACTTCGCTCTTAATCAAAGCGGGGAGTTCCTGGCCCTGGTGGCCCCGGATGGCGCCACGCTGGCAAGCCGCTTCTCGCCCTATCCCCCCCAGGAACTCGACCTCTCCTACGGAGTGGGACTGGGTCCCGCGGCCGTAACCACTCTCCTGGTCGAGGACGACGCCCAGGCCCTCCTGCTCGTTCCCTCCGGCCCGGTTGACGACTCCTGGCGGGGCGGGGGACCCTTCAATGAAAACTCCTGGACCCCCGTGCAACTGGGCGTGGGCTTCAATACCCGGGGCGGCGCGGTGATCGGCGGGGGAGGAGGGGAAACCAACATCGCCTACAGCGTGGCAGATGGGACTTCCGGCACCCAGGTATTCCGGGGAGGGCTGGGGATGGACTTCGCGGTGCTCAAATCGATCTCGGTGAAAAAACTCGGGGTCTTCGATGACGGTTCGGACGGGCTCAACCGCACCATTACGGCCGAGCTTTGGTCGCGGGACGGCAACGGTAGCGGCGTCGTGCTGGCCAGCGAAACCTTCACTTCCGGCAGCCCCGGAACCCTCGAAGCGGGCCATCGCTTCAAGTCCCTTTCGTCCCCGCTCACGCTGGAACCGGGCCCCTACACCATCGTGGCTCACGGCTACGGAGGTGATGAACGCAATGGCAACTCGGGCGGCAACGGGGACTTTACCACCTCCAACGACGGAGGGGGCCTGATCCAGTTCGTGGGCTCCAGCCGCTTCGGCTCTGCGGGCGGGGCCTGGCCGGATAGCGAGGACGGGGGAGGACCGGCCCGCTACGGGGCCGGCACCTTCACGTTCTCGGCCGTCGGCGACAGCCTGATTCGGACCGATCTGGAAGCCGAGATGCATGGCCAGAACGCCTCTGCTCTGCTGCGGATCCCCTTTTCCTACGCCGGACCGGAGCTCGCTACCACTCTCACTCTCGAAATTGCCTACGACGATGGATTCACGGCCTGGCTCAACGGCCAACTCCTCACTTCGCGCAATGCCTCCACCGATCCCGCTTGGAACAATGCCGCCAGCGGCGAAGGGAATGCGGTGGAGACCATCGTGCTGCCCTCGAGCGCCTTGACAATTGGCGACAATGTTCTCGCCGTCCAGGGGATGAACCTGCATGCAGACGATTCGGACTTCCTCGTTGCTCCGCAACTCTCCGCCGCTTTCTCCCGCTTCGAACGTCTCTACTTCTCCCATCCAACTCCCGGGCAACCCAACGGCCCGGGTGAGCAGGGCACGGGAATTGTGATCAACGAGATCCACTACGACCCCTCTTCAGACACCGCACCGGCCGAGTTCCTCGAACTCTACAACGCGGGAGCGCGAACGGTGAATCTCACCGGATGGCGCCTGACCGGGGCGGTGGACTACACCTTCCCGGCCAACACCGAACTGGCGCCTGACCGCTACCTCGTGGTGGCCCTGGACGCGTCCTTCTTCGAGGCGGAGTTCAGCGGGGTTCCGGTCCACGGGCCCTTCCTGGGCCGGCTCAGCAATAGCGGGGAAACCGTGGAGCTGCGCAACAACCTCGATGAACCCATCGACAGGGTGAATTACGCCGTGGGCGCACCCTGGCCCGTGGCGGGCGACGATGCCTATCCCTCGATCCAACTGCTCCATCCCGGGCAGGACAATGATTTGGCGGGCAGTTGGCGAGCCGCTCCACCTACGCCGGGAGCACTCAACGCCGTCTTCTCGGTCGACACCCCACCACAGGTGCGCCAGGTCAATCACCTCCCTCTCGCCCCCACCAGCGGGGAAGAAGTGGTGGTCAGCTGTAAGGTCACTGATCCCGATGGGGTGGCCTCGGTCACGCTGGAATACCAGACCGTGCTGCCGGGGCGCTACCTTCGCCTCAGCGACGCTACCTTTGAGACAAGCTGGGATAGGCTGCCGATGTCACTCCTTCCCACCGGCCAGAGCACCTATCAGGCGACCCTGCCAGCCGACCTCCAGCGCCACCGTCAACTTATTCGCTACCGCATCGTGGCTGAAGATTCCTTCGGGGCAACCGTGAGGCTTCCGCTGCCCAGCGACCCCTCCGTCAACTTTGCCTACTTCGTCTACAATGGCGTTCCGGGTTGGCGGGGAGCCATCATTCCGGGCGAAACTCCCGTTCTCGATTTCAGTGCGGAGGCAATGAACCACCTTCCGACCTACCATCTCATCGCGAATGCTGAGGACGTGAGTGCGTCCCAGTACAACCGCTCCTTCAACGACAAGGTCTACCGCTTCGAAGGGGCCCTGGTCTACGACGGTGTGGTTTATGACCACATGCGCTACCGTGTTCGCGGTCATGGTTCGACCTACAACACCGGAAAGAACAAGTGGAAGCTGCGTTTCAATCGCGGACACCTCTTCCAGGGGCGCGACGACTACGGACGTCCCTACCGGGAAAAAGTGCGAACCCTGAACTGGAGCGCTCTCTCCAGCCCCTGGAACCCTGCCAATCGCGGGGCAGCGGGTTTGGATGAAGCGCTGGCCTTCCGGCTCTGGCGCATGGCCGGCATCCCCGCCGCCAACACCAACTATTTCCATCTTCGTATCATCGACGGCACGCGGGAGACGACCCGGGGAAATCAGTTCGAAGGCGACAACTGGGGCCTCTATCTCGCCCTTGAGCAAACGGACCGCCGCTTTCTCGACGAGCGCGGGTTACCCGATGGGAATACCTTCAATATGCACTTTGGGTCGAGCAACATCGTCAATCAGGCTTACCGCCAGCCGTCCAACCGCAGTGATCTCTTCACATTTTACGGAGCCACTACCCGGGGATACAATCGCTCTAATCCGGTGCAACCGGTGGCCTGGTGGAATCGCACGGTGGATCTGGAAAGCTACTTCTCCTATCGGGCGATTCTGGAAGCGGTCAATCACTCCGACCTGCGCGACAAGGAAAACTCCATCCTCTACCACGATCCCACCAAACGGCGGTGGACCATGATTCCATGGGACGTTGACCTGCTCTACGAGGAGTTCGACCGCTGGGGGCCAAACGCGGTGCAGAGCCCCGCCACCCTCGAGCAGTTCCGCAAGGCGCTCACTCATCCGGAGATCAACATCCGCTTTCAAAACCGCGCCCGGGAGTTGCAGGATCTTCTCCTCAACAGCGACCAGGGATGGACTCTCGTTGACGAGTTGGCCAGCATTCTGGGCAGCTCCCAGGGGGATCTCGGAATGGCGGAATTGGACGCTGCCCGTTGGAATGGAGATCCGCAGACCAGACGGGTCGAGGGGTCGAGTCCCAATCCGAAAGCCTACTTCTTCATGAATCCCTACACCTCGACGCGCTTCCCCTCCAAGAAGCGCACCCTCATTTCCGGAGACTTCCCGGGCATGGTCGACTGGGTGAAAAAGTTCATTGAACCGCGGGGCTTCGGCGGTGGCCGACTCCGTGACATGATCCGGGATACCCGCATACCGAAGACCCCGGTCATTTCCTACGCCGGAGAGAACGGTTTTCCCTCCGATGGATTGAGACTCACGAGCAACGCCTTTGAATCCGGAGATGGCGGCGCTTCATTCGCCACCATGCAATGGCGCATCGGTGAGGTCCGCCATCCGGGCGTGCCTGGTTTCGAGGAAGGCGAACCATGGCGCTATGAAATCGAAGCGACCTGGACCTCGGGCGAGGTGAATGTCTTTCAGGATGAGATCACTGTACCCGCCGTCGCGGTGGAAGTGGGCCGCCGCTATCGTGCCCGGGTGAGACACAAGGATGACGACGGTCGCTGGAGTCATTGGTCCGCCCCCCTGGAATTCACCACCGGCAATCCCGATCTCGAGCTCTACCTCGCGGGACTCGTGATCAGCGAGGTGATGTACAATCCCGCCAATGACAATCAGGAACTCGAGTTCATCGAGGTGCGAAACGTGGGGCCGCTAACCCTCGACCTCACTAATGTGCGCTTCAGCAACGGTATCGAGTTCTCCTTTGCGGGTTCAAGCATCACAAGCCTGGCGCCCGGCACCAGCGCCCTGGTAGTGCGGAACCTGGCCGTCTTCGAAGCGCACTACGGCATAAATCTCCCGGTGGCGGGCGAATATCGCCTCTCGACCTCCAACAACCTGAGTAATTCCGGCGAACGTGTGACGCTCTCCCTGGGTGCTGACGGCATCATCCGGGATTTCCGCTATGGCGACAGCCTTCGGTGGCCAAGGGGTGCCGACGGAACGGGCTACTCGCTGGTCCTGAGGGCACCCGAATCGCTCCCCGATCACAGCCTCGCCGTCAACTGGCGCAGCAGCGCCCTGCCGGACGGTAATCCAGGCAACTCCGACGCCATTCCCGCCTTCACCGGCGATCCCCACCGGGACGACGATCTAGATGGCCTGACCGCTCTCCTCGAACATGCCCTGGGTGGCGATCCCGACACCGCTGAGCCCGAATTAATCCCTGCCGCTTCCGTCATGAACCTTGAGGTGGAGGGCACCTTTGACGCCTACCTCACCATCAGCGCCCGGCGGGTGTTGGGGGCCGATGACGTGAACCTCGTCGCGCAGATCAGCGAGAACCTCGTCGATTGGTCGAGCGCTCCGGAGCGCGTGGTCCTGGTGAGCGAGGTCCCTAATGCTGATAGCACTTCGACCATGACCTGGCGCAGCGCCCGACCCATTGCGGAAGCGCCCCACGAGTTTCTGCGAATGGAAGCTTCCATTCAGCGCTTCCCGTTCAGGTAGCTTATTTGGAACGTTTCTTGCGGGTTTTTCTCGCCGCAGGGAACTTGGGCGCACCACCGAGGTACTTGGGCCTGTCGAAGGCTTCCGCGCCTTTACCAAGAATCCTCGGGTCGTGGGTGGCTTTGAGGGTGGTCTCGAGCGTGGCCCTGAGTTGGTTCAGGACTTCTGAGTTATCCGGACTGGCCGCAATGTTGTGCAGTTGATCCGGATCCTTCTTGAGGTCGTAGAGCTCAAAGGCCGGCCGCTTGGAAAAGGAGAGATCGTATTTCATCCGGTATTCTTCGTTCTTGTCCTTATTGTCGACCATATGAGTCTTGGTCGGCCCATTATCGCAGTCCGCAAGCCATGCGCCCGGGATAGTGGCAATTTCGTAATTCGGAGTCCCGGCGGGCCAGCGATCGGGCCGAAAATTCCGGATCAGGAGGTGATCATAAGTGCGGATGGCACGCATGGGAGTGCCTCCGGTGTCGGGAGCCTCCTGAGCGAGAACGTGGCGCTCCTTGCCCATGATTACATGATCGCGAGTCCCCGGTTGGATCCTCCCACTGCCAGGGGCTCCGAAAATCGGCATTAAGCTGCGTCCGGTCATGGCTTCGAGGGGTTCCAGTCCGGCAGCCTCGAGGAAGGTCGGGGCGAGATCGGTAGTGCTTACGAAGTCGTCGACCACCCGTCCCTTTTTGATCACCTTGGGCCATTGGATTGCCAATGGCACACGCGCACCGGAATCGTAGAGGTTCGATTTGCAGCGAGGGAAGGGCATGCCGTGATCTCCGGTGACTACAACAATGGTATTTTCAAGAGCCCTGAGCGCCTTGAGCTTGGCGAGAAACTGTCCCAGTTCCCGATCGAAGCGCTGCACCTCGAAGTAATAGTCGGCTACGTCTCCGCGAATCTCCGGACTGTCGGGGTAGTGTTTGAAGAGCTTGATCTTGCTGAGGTCCATTCCGCTCTCCCTGCCCGAGTGTAATTTATAACCTCGGTGGGGATCATTGGCGCCGAACCAGAAGCAGAAGGGTTTTCCCTCATTCTGTTCCTTCCATGCCGCCAGAAAGGCATCAGGGTTCTTGAAGCGCTTGCCGGAGGGGTAGCGTTGCCAGTTGGAGGCATTGCCCGGTCCCCAGGACTTGCGCCAACTACCCGTGAAGTAGCCCCTGTCCTCGAGAAGGTGGGGATAAGTCTGATGTTTGGTGTCGAGAACACTCCAGAGATTGCCGCCACCGCCCAGTCGCCAATGGTATTGGCCGGTCAGAATGGCATTACGGGAGGGCGTGCAGGAAGGAGAGGAAATATAGGCGTGATGAAAGAGGATGCCGTTTCTGGCAATGGCGTCGAAAGTGGGTGTCTGACAGACATCGTCATTCTGGTAGATGCTGGCGTGGGGCCAACCCCAGTCGTCGGCGATCGCGAAGACGATATTGGGACGTTCGGCCGCGGTTAGAGATGAAAAGAGGACTAAGGAGAGAAACGCAATGCGGACAGCCATGGGACAACTCTAGGCGGGATCCGGGGAGGGGAAATCAGATTCTGTTGCCCTGATCGCCGAGGAAGAGATGCCCTGGGCCGGCGATCAGAACTCTCTACCTCTTCACCAGAGCGGCTAACCATTCCTTGCACAACAAACCGAGATGATCGAGTGAGCCCGAGTTGGGAATGATGGACAAGTCCCGCCAATCCCATGGCCCCACGCTGGAATCAGCCGGCAGGGGCTCGAGGCGCAGATCTGCACTTGAAGCTAGTCGCATGGCTCGACGCATGTGCCATGCGGAAGTGATCAGTCCGATGTTCTTCCATCCTCGTGCTTCAGCAGCCTCGGCGATTGAGGCCATTTCTTCCTTGGTGTTGCGCCCCTCAAGCGGAACGATATCCTGGGCAGGGACACCGACTTCAGTGAGTATCGCGATGGTTTGGCGTCTTGGATCGTGGATCTCCTCTTTCCATTCGTCAGTCCGGATACCGGAGCATCCGAGCAGTGGAGTCCGCCCGGTGTGGTAGAGGCGGGCGGCCAGCATGACCCGATCTCCGCCGTCGTTTAAGACCGGGGTTTTGTTGTGGTCCAACGATGTCCCGCCACCCAGAACAATGACAATGTCGAATGGGCCTTCTTCGAGAGACCTGATCGACTGATACGGTTTTTGCCACCAGCGCAGGAGGGCGCCAGTCAGCTCTCCATTGCCACCGACCATGAAAAGGAGCAGGCAGGCCGACAAGCTTCTGATCCAGAAGCGGTCCTGCTTGTGCCAGGCGTAGCCCGTGAGCGCGAGCAAGCTTATCCAAATAAGACCAAAGGGATTGGCAAGACTGGTGACCGCGCGTTGTATGGAAAGAAGACCCGGCCAGAGCAGGATACCCCCGAGGAGGAACGCCCCTCCCAGGACTGCGCCCGTGACCCACAGGCGCGATCGGCAGTGGTGGCGCTGCAGGCAAAGGCCAAGGGCGATGGAAGCAGCAATTAAGAAACAATTGAAACCCAGCACGGTGCGAATCTTTAAACCGCAAATTCCTTAATGCGACTTAAATTCGACGCACTCCCCCCAAGCCCGCATGGGGCGTCACTCTGCCGCGGAGATGATTTTCATCTTCCGCAACCAGGCGAGTGATCCTTGTTGCCAGGCGTCCCACATCGGGCCCTGGTAGCCGTTCAGACCATGGCCGCCAGAGGGGAGTTCAAGGTATTCGGAGGGAACCTTGGAAGACTGCAGCGCCGCATGAAAAAGACGGCTGTTTTCCGGAGGCACGGGGCGGTCGTCTCTGGCATGCGCGAGGTAGCAGGGGCATGTTTCTGGGGTGACCTGTTTCTCGTTGGAGTAGAGAGCAACCAGCTCCGCACTCGGAGCAGCGCCCAGAAGATTGCGCCGGGACCCCCCGTGAGTCTTTGCACCCATGGTAATCACCGGGTAGACAAGGATGGCGAAATCGGGACGACTGCTTTGGCGGTCAATGGAGGATTTGGCTGCGGGATTGCCCTCATCAAAGTGAGTGGCGACGGTGGATGCGAGATGACCCCCGGCAGAAAATCCCATGACTCCGAGGCGTTTGGGGTCACAGTGCCACTCCTGTGGTCCGCGGACGCGCACGATGCGGAGTGCCCGTTGGGCGTCGAGGAGAGGAACGGCTGAGCGGCCCCTGGGCAGCCGGTAGCGCAGCACAATCCCGGTGATGCCGTGCTTGTTGAGCCACTTGGCAATCCCATGCCCTTCCGGGCCGATTACAACTCCTCCATAACCGCCTCCGGGGCAGATGAGAACTGCTGCACCATTGGGATGAGGGGGCTGGTGAATAGTAAGGGCCGCATTGTTGCTGTCGAAGGTGCCGTCACCGTTAGGAGCCTTCTGATTCGGCCAAAGGGAGATGGTAAGCGGCTTCGGGCGCTCTTGGTCTGCCAGTTTGGCATCCGTGGATCTGGAGCTCGCATCTTTTTGGGGGAGATCCTCGGAGGAACCTTGAAACGCGGTAACCACGGGAGAGGAGGCGGCCAGCAAAGAGGCGATGAATGGGACATGGACGATCTTCAGCATCGGTAGAGAAGGAGTAGTTGCCCAGGTCATTGCCGGAGGGGTTGTTCGTGTAAAGCCTATTCCCGTGATAGGACAGAACCCCACCATGAGCCGCGACCAACAAAGCCCGGTGCAAACTGTCCTTCCTCCTGCTCCCCAAAGGCGTGGAGATCAGATCCCATGATGACCCGACGCAAGACCCTGCACCTGCTTGCCATGGCTGCAGCTTTTCCCGTCACGGCCGCCCCGGTCAAACGACGAACCGCCATGGGCCTTGTAATGTACTGCTGCAATCACAGGCGCAACCAGTTGAAGAGGCAGAACGGAATCGATATCTACGAACCCCTTGAGTTTCTGCGCCATGTTCGTTCGCTCGGCACGGGTGGCGTCCAGGTGGGACTGAAGGTTCTGGACGCCCCGACGACCAAGCTCCTCCGTGAAGAGGCGGAGGCCCATGACCTGTATATCGAGGCGATCATCAGTCCTCCCCGGAAGGACAGTGAACTTGATCGCTTCGAGGCCGAGATGAAAACCGCGGCCTCGGTTGGCGCCCGGGCGGTGCGCACGGTCATCATTCCCGGGCGGCGCTATGAATACTTCGATTCTCTGGAGAAGTTTCGGGCCTTCGAGGCAGCCGGGAAAGCGGCTCTCGAGCGGGCCACTCCGATCGCTGAGAAGCTCCGGCTACCCCTGGCCGTCGAAAACCACAAGGACCAGCGCGTGGACGAACGGGTGGCCCTGCTTGAGCACATCAGCAGTGCATACGTCGGATGCTGCGTGGACACCGGCAACACCGTTGCGCTGCTGGATGAACCAGTCGAGGCAGTCAGGGCCTTCGCCCCGTGGGCCCATGCCGTCCATCTCAAGGATCAGGCGGTGCAACTTTATCCGAACGGTTTTCTGCTCGGCGATGTCGCGCTGGGACAGGGTTATCTTAACCTGAAGAAGATGGTTGCCATTCTTCGCAAGGCGAAACCCAGGATCCGTTTCAGCCTCGAACTTATCACGCGTGATCCCCTGAAGGTCCCCTGCCTGGCTGAATCCTACTGGCCCACCTTTCCCGACGTGCCGGCCATCGACCTGGCGACAACGCTTCGGGCCGTCCGCAGCGGCGCGGCGAAGGCATTGCAGAAGGTTTCTACCCGAACCCTGAATGAGCAAGTTGTCCTTGAATCCAGTAATGTGGAAAAGAGCATTCAGTATGCCCGGGCCCAACTTGGTCTCTGACAACGGATTGGAGGATCATTCAACCGGATCACTTGTTCCGTATCCGGAGGAATTCCAATTGCACAGGAGTCCAGATCTGGCTATGATCTCTTTCGTTATGAATCGTATTGCAAAAGTCCTAGTCCTTGCTGGAGCCGCCGCCATGGTCGCCTTTTCATTCAGTTCTTGCGCGACCTCGGAGTGTTGCGGATCCGGTGGCGCGTGCTGCAAAAGCGTAGAGTGCTCCAAGTAGAAGGGTTGATCGCAAGCCGACTGCAACGGCTTTTCGCCGGAGTCGCCGCCCACAACAACCTGTTTCAGCAAGCGGATTGCTGGTTCTTTCGGAGGACCAGGCAATCCGCTTTTTCGTGCAGCGAAACCAGACAGCAGAACAGCTGCAATGAATTTGCAGGGGGCGTGATGGGTCATGGGACGCCACCCGGTCGAACCTCGGCGCCTTGATTCCACCTCACCCGGTGGGAGTCGAATTTTACCCCTAACCGGTTGAAGAGACCCATCCCAGGTGAGAGCATGCGTCATCGCATGATGAATCGGCAGCAGTACTTTCGGTGGATCCTGTCGCTCGCGATCTGGCATCCGGCCTGCCTGGCAGCGACGGATTCCGGGGTGTTTGCCGATCTGCTGCAACCAGTTTTCAGGAAAAACTGTGTCAAGTGCCATGGCCAGGACGGCAAGGTGAAGGGCAAGATGAACCTGCTGAAGATCGAAAAGTCCGGCGATCTGGCCTCCGACCTTGAACGACTTGAGACGATTATTGATGCGCTGGATGCGCGCGAGATGCCTCCGGAGAAGGAGCCGGAGCTTGAACCCGGAGTGCGCAATCAACTGGTAACGGAACTGCGCAGGTTGCTTCATGCCGGGGCCACTGCGGAAAAGGGGTATGCCTCCATCCCCATCCGCAGGATGAATCGATTCCAGTACAATAATGCGGTTGCGGACCTGCTGAAGCTGAAGGTTGTCGTTTTTCCTCTGCCGGAAAAAATGATGCGGGATCGCTCGGGATATTTCCGCCCGGAAACCGGCAAAATGCCGAGTGCTCTTGAGGTGAGCAGCCGTCAACTGGGAAAATCTGCGCTTATCGAACCCCGCCTTGCGGGCGTGGGACCCTTTCCCCAGGATCTTCGCGCGGAGAATGGTTTTGATAACCGTGGTGATCACCTGTCGCTCTCGCCCATACTGATGGAGGCCTTTTTGAAGCTTAGCCGCCGCATCGTGCAGAGTCCGAACTTCGACAAGCGCACCGTGGGTATCTGGCAGGAGTTTTTTGCTCCTCCCGGAAAGGAGATGCAGCTGAATGACGAGGTGCGCAAGCGCTTGGGGATTTTCCTGGGCAGGGCCTTCCGCCGACCGGCAGAGAAGGAGTTGCTCGACCGCTATACCGACCACGTGACCGGGCAGATCAAGTCCGGCAAACCATTCACCGAGGCGATGAAGGAAGCGGTTTCGGCAGTGCTGGCTTCACCGCAGTTCCTTTATCTTTACGATACGCCTGCCGCTGGCGGGGAAATCGAGTTACTTGACGGTTATGGTCTGGCTTCCCGCCTGTCGTTCTTCCTGTGGGGTAGCATTCCGGATGACAAACTCCTGCAGTTGGCCGGCAGTGGTGAACTGGTGGATCCGAAGGTGCTGGAGGAACAGGTCAACCGCATGTTGCTGGACCGCAGGGTCAAGCGCTTCTGTGACAGCTTCCCTGCCCAGTGGCTGCAACTGGAGCGCATTATCTCATCGGTTCCGGATGAGAAGATCTACCGGGATTTTTATTACGCCCCTCCCAATTACCGCACCAGCATGGACATGATGATGGAGCCCTTGCTGCTCTTTGAGACGGTGCTCATCGAAAACCGCTCCATTCTTGATTTCATTGACTCTGATTACACCTACAGGACACCACGCCTGCGCAAGTGGTACGGGGAAGAGACAAAGGGAGGCCTTGGTGGGCCCGTGACCCTGCACTTCAAGCGTCAACCGGTGTCCGACCAGCGTCAGGGCGGAATGATCACCACGGCGGCAGTGATGACGATGACCTCCGCTCCGAACGAAACGAAGCCGATCACGCGGGGGGCGTGGATAGCCGGGGTGATTTTTAATGATCCCCCCGATCCTCCGCCCGCTGATGCGCCGCCCCTTGGCAGGAAGGATGAAGCAGCAGTGAAGGACCTGACTCTGCGCGAGCGTTTTGCTGCCCACCGCGAGCGCGCGGATTGCGCCGGCTGTCATGAGCAACTTGATCCTCTTGGTTTTGCGTTTGAGAATTTTGATCCCGTTGGACGCTGGCGCGATCGCTATGAGAACGGCCGTGAGGTGGATTCCTCGGGAATCCTTTTCCGGAAACACAGGTTCGGCAACGTAGTGGAGTTCAAGCAGGCAATCATGGCGGAGAAAGACAGATTCACCCGTGCTTTTGCCGAGCACCTGCTTTCCTTTGCCCTGGGACGTGAGATCACTCCTGCGGATTCTTCCGCCCTCGATGCGCTGGTTTCGCAGGTTGCCGACGCAAATTACAGCATCAGGACCTTGATTAACGGAGTGGCGCAAAGTGGGCCATTTGTAAGCCGACCACGCGGCATTTCGCGAAAAACGTCCTCATTCAGCGGATCAAAGCCTGCTATAAAGGGGGAGCAATGATGCATACCTCCAGACGATCCTTCCTGCGCGGCATGGGTGGAACCACTCTGGCACTGCCATCGCTGGAAAGCTTCGGCAAAGAGGTTGCCGCCGCAGAGCCCGCCAGGCGCGCGGCGTGGTTTTATGTGCCAATCGGGGTGGTGCGCCGCGGTTTCTTTCCCGGTGAGGCGAAAGCAGGGATCCCGAAATTTACGGGCAGCCGCAAGCAGATGACGGAGGGAGTCAGGCAGGTCCCGGTGGGAAGTCACCCGCTCGAGTTGACGCCCACCCTGAAGCCTCTGGAGGAGATGAGGGAGAAGGTTTCCCTGATCACCGGGATGGACCGGACCTTCCAGCCGGGCACGGATGTGCATGCGCAGTGCGCCTCGTGTTTCCTGACCAGTGCCAGTGCCTTCTCAGTGACCCAGTCGCCGTATCCGCTTTCCCGCAGCCTGGATCACATTGTCGCCGATGCCATCGGGAGGGGCACACCGTTTCGCACGCTGGAATTCAGCTGCAACAGCCACAAGGATAACAAGGAGTCCATGTATTTTGATAATATCTCATGGTATGGCACCGGACACGTGGCGCCCTCCCTGCGTGACCCGCGCAAGGCATACCGTCGCCTGTTTGGCACAAAGGAGATCAACGCTTACCGCAATATCACCAACCTTGTGCTGGAGGACGCCCGTTCACTCAGGCGTCGGCTTGGCTACAGTGATCAGCAGAAGTTCAACGAGTATTTTGACTCCATCCGCACCATTGAGGAGCAGATGGAGAAACACGAGGAGATGAGAGAGCAGTTAGCAGAGGTCAGGATCGAAGAACCGGCGGAGGCCCTTTTGCCGAGGGGTGAATACATCCGCCTGATGGGTGACCTGATGGTGGTGGCCCTGCAGACCGGTCTGACGAATGTCGCCACTTTCATGGTCGGTCCCGAGCGCTGGGACACGCCCTACCTGTTCGAGAGCCTCTTTGAAAAACCACGCAGTCACCACGGGATGTCCCATAACCAGGGCAAATACCTTGATGACCTGCTGAAGGTCGACCACTTCTACATGGAGCAGTTTGCCTATCTGCTGAACAAGATGGACAACATCAGGGAGGCCAACGGCACTTCACTGCTGGACAACACGATCTTCACCTACGGTTCCGGCCTGGGGGATGGGGCCACCCACCAGTACAGTGCCTTGCCGATTATCGTGGCAGGGTCCGGTGGAGGCAGACTCGTGACCGGCAAACACATCAACCTTTCCGCCAACTCCGGACCGGTGCCCAAGGAGGGGGGACCGCATCCGAAAGGTGAGGGCGGCATGCCGCTGGCCAACCTCTGGTTGACCCAGGCGCAGGCGATGGGATTAAGAACGGAACGCTTTGCCGACAGCACGGGCACCATCCCGCAATTGACAGCCTGAAGCGAGGCTCTCCGGTTTAGCACCCTTTCTGTGCCGAATCAGGAGCGCCAATGCGCCAGGACAGCAGGGCACAGTCCAGGAAGGGGAGAAATGAGAACAGCAAGATCAACGGGTCCAGGTTTTCGGGTGTCAGCGAGGGCCTTACTGTTTTTGATAAGCTCGATCCTTGCGATAGATGCAGTTTTGCGGCAGAAAATCAGAAAAATGGACTTTTCAGAGACAGTTTTCTTTTCTTGTAACAGACAGGAACGATCTAAATGAGTCTGGAGGCTTTGACATCTGAAATGACCTGCTGCCCCATGAACCATTAGGAAAGACGCCATGAGCAAGGAATTCACACAGGCCGAGATCAGTCGCCGCCGTTTTGTTGGACTAATGGGCGGAGCATCGCTTTCCCTGCCTGGGAGCCATGCAGTCCTGGCCAGAGGGAACAATTCGGCCACCTCTCACCTGGTGGAGATGGCACACCTTGCCAACCGGGGAGGATGGAAACTCGATACCCAGTTTCACAATGTGCTCGGGTTCAGTTATCTCCTTGCCCATGGGATGGGCCATCCGGTTGCTGATGCGGCGACTGCGGTTACGCTTCCCGCGAGGGGAAGGTATCATGTCTGGGTGCATGCCAAGGACTGGTGTCCGGGTGACTGGGAGGCCCCGGGCCGTTTCAAGGTGGTGATCAATGGCAGGGAATTGCCGGAGGTGTTTGGCACAAGGCAAGGCTGGGGATGGCAATCCGGAGGCGTGATTGATGTGGTTGATGAGAAGATCCAGCTGAAACTCAGGGATTTGACCGGCTTTGAGGGACGTTGTTCGGCCATCTACTTTTCGCAGGATGAGGCTGATGAGCCGCCTGCTGATGGGCCGGCACTATTGGAATGGCGGATGAATCAGCTTGGAGTCTCCGGCGACCCGGTGGAGGTGCATGACTTTGATGTGGTGATTGCCGGCGGTGGCATCACGGGATGCGCTGCAGCCCTGGCAGCGGAATCCCAGGGCCTTGAAGTGGCTCTCATTCACAACCGTCCCTTACTGGGGGGAAACGCCAGCTCTGAAATCCGGGTGCATACCCTCGGGATTCACGGACGGGCAGGTCATATTCTGAGCAAGATTGACACTGAGCACTACCCGAACGGGTCTGCCAGAGCGCTGAAGGACCAGGAGAAGCGCAGAGTGAACATGGCCGGGGCCAAGGGGGTCCGACAGTTTCTCCTGCACACCCTGATTGATGTCGAGGTCGGGCCGGGCACGATTAAATCGGTTCTTTCATGTGCGATTGAAACGGGCGCTATCCACCAGTTCAGAGCACCCGTCTATATCGACTGTACGGGTGATGGCTGGATGGGGGAAATGGCTGGTGCGAAATCGACCTATGGTCGCGAGTCCAGGCAGAGATACAATGAAGGATGGGAGATGCACGGAGATCTCTGGAGTCCTGAAGAACCCGACAACAGGGTGATGGGCACCAGCGTGCTCTGGAATGTGGAGAAGACTGATCGCCGGGTGCCCTTTCCTGATGTGCCCTGGGCCGCGCCGGTGTCCAAGGCGCACACCTCGCCTCATGGCGGGGAGTGGTACTGGGAGTACTCCGATAATGACTTGAACCAGATTGACGATGCGGAGAGCATCCGGGACCACATGTTCCGCGCAATTTACGGAACCTACGCCAACACCATAAGGCAGCCCAAATACGGAAACCTGAAACTGAAATGGGTTTCGTTTAACGGAGGCAAGAGAGAGTCACGGCGTCTGATTGGAGATCACCTCTTTACCGGGGTCGATGCCCGTGATTCGGTAGAGTTTCCGGATACGGTCGTGACCGAGAAACGCGATATTGACGTGCACTATCAGACAAAACTGAAGGGTGATTCGAAGGACTTTATCTCGAAGGCACTTTTTCAGAAACCAGCCAACCACTTCTATTTTCTTCCCTTCCGCTCGCTCTATTCGGTGAACGTCGGGAACCTGATGATGGCCGGACGCTGCTTCAGTTGCACCCATGTCGGATTGGGCGGACCCCGGGTAATGAATACCTGCGGGCAGATGGGGGCGGCCACCGGTTACGCTGCGGCCCTGTGCAAGAAACATGGTGTCAGGCCGCGAATCATTGGAAAAGAACACATCACGGAGTTACGCGAACTGTGCGGGTATACCTTGGAGGATCCGAAAGAGAGCATCGTCAGGATCTGGAAACCGGGGCAGGCCCATAGATTTGGCCAGGAAGGCCCCAAAGCGGTGATCACCAGTCTACCCGATGAACTGAGCGATCATGTTTGCGTGTCCGTTTCGCGGGGGCCATCAGGCAAACCGGGGATATCCTATACCTTTGCGATCAGTGCTCCCGCGGTTGTTTACCTGACCGTGCATGACCGCGGAGGATACACCCCTCCGCAGGAGTGGGAGAAAACGAGTCTGCGGCTGACGTGGGCAGACAAATATCACGATACGGTCTATAAGAGAGCATTTGGGGCCGGGGAGGTGGTCATTCCAGGACACCAGGGCAAAAGCGGACCCTATTACGGGGTCCCTCATGCCGCCTTTCTCAAGGGAAAGGATATCCAGGTCGTGGGCGGATAGAAAATGAAGAGAGTTCCGAAGCGATCCGGACGACCCCCGGGGCAGGCATCTCCGGGTTGTCCGGCCTTGGCCATGTCCCATTTTGTAAATTTCTCACTGTTGTTCTTTTTTGTCACCCTGGTGGCGAGTGGGTTGTTGCGATTCTTCAAGCCGTTCGATCTGATCACCGCCCGGGTGCACATTGTCTTCGGTTTCTGTGTGTTGATTCTGGTTGGGTTGCACCTGTTCGCGCGGCGTCATTATTTCATGCAGATGCTGGGAAAATCCGCTCATGCGCAGGAAGGCCGCCGGATGAGACCATGGAAACTGATTGGCGGAGTCATCACTGCCTGGGCCGGAATTCTGGTGGCCGCACTCTGGAACCTGCCCCCGGTTGGGCAGTTGATGAGTCAGAGTCATGAGTCCAGGAACAGGGCCATCATATTCCGGCCAGAGGAACCTGCGGCAGCCCGCGAGATCGAGAATGGATTTGAAATGCGTCGTCTCGACGAGGGGGAGGCGCTGTTACAGGTGGAGATCCTCTGGGGGTCCGCATTCCAGTCTCCCTCGCGGTTCACCAGTCTCTTCAATAGCGCACGTCCTCAAATTGCGATCTGGGCCGAAAGCAGTTCGGGATCAATGATCGAAACCTTTTTCGTGTCGCAGGAGAGCGCCTTTTCCGAAGGGATCAAATGGAGCGGAAACGAATTGGGCCGGGTGGATATTCTCCCCCTCTGGAGGCACAGCTACACCCTGGTTAACGGGGTCGACCCCAGGGGCAGGGTGGATTCTTATTCCGCGGCCACCCCCGAGCACAACTTTTCCGTCTCCGATTACCTCCGGATGGAGGCTCAGGCATTCACCATTAATGTGGAGGTCAATGTGCCTGACGACATGAATGACTTTTATCATTCAGACCAGGCGGAAGACAGCAAGGGGCACATGCACCCTGGTCTGGGCCAACCCTCTGTGCTCTACAGCGCACGGATCACCCCTTCCGAAGGCCAGACCTACTACCTGCTGGACTTCGTTGGTCACGGCGGCAGTTCCTCTGAGATGGATGGAAATGTCTACTATGACAGCAGGCATCTGACGACCGCCAGGCAATTGATCGAACGGGCATTGGTGAAAGTGGTGGTGCAACCGTAGGCAGGCAGGGGACCGGGAAATGAAGATCCGCCGATACCTTTCCATATTGCCGCTGGGAGGATTGCTGTTTCACGCAGGCTGTTCCAGAACGCCGGAGGAGCATATCAGAGGAAGCGCCCTGGGAACTGGCTACACCGTGACCTATCAGGCCAGTCGCCCGGTCGACCCTTTCGTGATCAAACAGAAAATCGAGGATGCGCTTGAGGAGATCACGGGACAGATTTCCAACTGGAATCCCAGCAGTGAGGTGGCGCGCTTCAATGCCTCCCCGGGACCCTTCTCGATGACCATTTCACAGCACTTCGTGGAACTGCTCCATCTTGCGAGCCAGCTTTCAAGGACAACCGAAGGGGCCCTGGACCCCACCATGGGAGCCTTGATCGACGCGTGGGGCTTTGGAGTAAATCGTTCCCAACGGGTTCCGGTTGACAGCAGAATTCAGCAGGCGATGACCCAGTCAGGTTTGCGCAACCTGGTTCTGGATTCGCGCTCCGCAACCCTCAGCAAGCAGAATGACTGCGCCGTGAATCTTTCCGCCCTGGCCAAGGGTTATGCCGTAGATGTGATTGCCGGGATCCTGGACCAGGCGCAAATCGAACATTACCTCATCAACATCGGCGGGGAAATCCGTGCCAAAGGCACCCGGTCGGGCAAGGTCTGGGAAGTCGGGATTCCCTCACCTGGTGGCGGACCGGAAGATCTTCTTGCGACCGTGAAACTCCAGGATCAAGCCATGGCGACCAGTGGAACCCATCGAAAGTTCTTCCAAGCCAATGGGACGGATTATTCGCACATCATTGATCCTCGCACTGGCCGAACCGTGAATAATGCCCTGGTCAGCGTGAGCATCGTCGCGCCGGATTGTGCGGTTGCCGATGGGCTTGCCACCGCGATCCTGGTATTGGGCAGAGATGCGGGGCTGCGCCTGGTGGAATCCGTGCCCGAGGCAGAAGGGTTATTTGCCGCCAAGGAAGAATCCGGGGAACTGGAGGTGGTGCTCTCCAGTGGCTGGCCATCAGATTCGACTGGAAGCGACAGTCGATGAGATTCGCTGTTTGGTCCTGGGCCGGAGAGCAGCGGTCAGGACCCGGGGCGGGGCGGTGCCGCGGGGCAGGAGCACAGAAAAGTTCGTCGAGTGGACGCAATAACATGAAGAGCTTTTCAGGCCCTCCGACCCTGTCAAATTGCCTGGATCAGGAGAGACGGCAGTTGATTGCACTCCTCTGGACGGTCGATCCGAACCCTGTTACATGAACCCGCGTGACCAGACGTGTAGTCTTCATCTCGTTCCTTGCTCTTGGCGCCCCGCTTTGCGATCGCGCTCTCGCCGATGGGGAGGGGAGCAGCGTCACGCCATCTGAAGAGGCCCTCATCTTTCTGATCGCCGGCCAGTCCAACGCCGGCGGCGTGGCCGCATTCTCGCCGGAGAGCAACGAGAAGTCGGGCATCGCGGAGAAGCACCCGACCATTCCCGGATCGACCGCGGCGGAGGTGGGAATTCCGACGACCATAGCGGCCTATCCGCGGAGCAACATCCGGGGGCGGGGCTTCGAGCGGTTGACGCCAGGCAGGAATTTAAAGGGTGGATACAGTGACCCCAACCGCCACGGGATCGAGCTGCCCATGGCGATGCTGCTCGAGAAAAGGTATCCGGATGCGGACAAGTTCTTCATCAAACACGGCCCGGGGGGACACAATCTGCACACCCAGTGGAAGGCCGGGAGCGGCCCGGACTACATGACGTTTATGGCCCAGGTCCGGGACTCCATGTCCGAGCTGAGAAAACGCTATGACAAGATCAGGGTTCTCGGTCTGTACTGGGACCAGGGCGAATCCGATCGACCGAAGGCGGAGGAATACGGAAGGAACCTCCGGTCGCTCTTCACGGCGTTCCGCAGGGATATCGGAAACCCTGAACTCCAGATCTTTGTCAGGAAGCACCTGTTTCAGCATGGCGACGAGAGCTTCGCGCCGATTCTCAAGGCACAGGACACGGTCACCAGAGAGGATCCCAACGCCCACCTGCTCGATCTCGATCTCGGCTCCAACGAAAAGAACTTCAAGGCCTGGGCGTGGACGGACAACAACGGCCACCTGAGCAGCAAGGCGTATCTGGAGCTGAGCAAGCGAATCCTGATCCGGCACAAATAGCCGGACCGCGGAGGAGCGCAGATCCGGGCAGGTTTTGAGCAAGGGAAAGAGCCCCTCGGGGGATGGGGGACCGGGCTGAACTCAGCATGCGAAGGATCTGATGTCCCCCTGCCGGGTAATGACCGGAATCGGGAAGGACTGGCCGCATCCGCCCTTGCCTGGGGTTCCGGGCTGGGCTAGTAGTGCTGCAACTCGTTACCACCCCTGATGAAGCGTCTTTCATTGCAGTTGTCCGGAATCGCCCTCACATCGTTGTTTATCCTGCCGGAGGGGGCCGTCGCGGATGATTGGCCACAGTGGCGCGGCCCGAACCGGGACGGGATCTGTGCCGAGACCGGCCTCCTCGAATCGTGGCCGGAAGCCGGCCCCCCCAAGGCGTGGAAGGCCGAAGGACTGGGGGGCGGTTACTCTTCGCCGTCGATCGTGGATGGAAAAGTGTTCGGAACGGGCTACCGCGACGAACAGGAGATCGTCTGGGCCCTGTCCGCTGCCGACGGCAAGAAACTATGGAGCACTCCCACCGGCAAAGTGGCCGAACTCTATGAGGAAGTTGATTATGCCGAGGGACCCCGGGGCACCCCGACCGTGGATGGCGAATCCGTGTTTGTGATCGGGGCGGCCGGTCACCTGAGTTGCCTGGAGACGGAAAAGGGAACCCTGATCTGGACCCGGAACCTGGTGACGGATCTCGGGGGCAAGCTCATGTCCGACTGGGGCTACTCCGAGGCTCCGCTGGTCGATGGTGACAAGGTGATTTGTACGCCGGGCGGCTCGAAAGGGGCGGTCGCGGCCCTTGATCGGAAGACGGGAGAGGTGATCTGGCAGAGCAAGGATCTCCAGGATCCGGCAGGCTACACCTCGCTGGTCGCCGCCGAGATCGGAGGGATGAAGCAGTATGTGGTGCTCACCGGGACCAGCGTGGCAGGGATCAATCCGAAGGACGGCGGAGTGCTCTGGCAGGAAAAGCGGATCGGGAGAACCGCAGTGGTGCCCACTCCGATCGTGAATGGTAATCACGTCCTCGTGAGTTCGGGCTATGCGGTAGGATCTCACCTCTTCGAGGTTTCCGGGAGCGGCGGAAAGTTCACCACCAAGAGAGTCTATGCCAGCAAAAAGCTGAAGAACGACTTTGGCGGGGTCATCAAGATTGGGGATCAGGTTTACGGCTCGAGCGGAGTGGTGCTGGTCTGCATGGACTTCAATACCGGTGAGGATGTGTGGAAGAAGCGGACGATTGGAGGAGGCGGATTACTCTATGCTGACGGTCATTTTTACCTTCGCAATGACCGCGGTCTGGTGGCCTTGCTCAAGGCCACTCCCGAAGATCTGGTCGAGAAAAGCCAATTCGAAGAGGGCGATCGGAGCGATCACAAGAGTTGGCCCACCCCGGTGATTTCGAACGGACACCTCTACCTGCGGGATCAGGACACGATGACCTCCTACGACATCAGGAAGAAGTAGAGTCCGCGTTACGAGCGCGCGCGAAACTGTTCCGCCTTGTCCTTGGTGCAACCACCCGAGAACTCAACGCAGTCCGAACAGGTGTGGAGGCGGATGCAGTTGGGATCTCCAGCGAGTCGCCTGCCCTTGATGACCTGCGCGGCCGTGAAGACCGCCAGGCCACCCGCCACCACGCACCGCGCACCGGTGGAAAAGAACCGACGGCGGCTGGGATTCTGGGATTCTGTGTCTGAGTGCGGATCCACGGGTGTTTCCTGTTCTTTCGGTAGGACTGGTGGTTCTCAGGTGGAAACCTGCGTTGTTTCCTTGGGAGTGAAGGTGCGCACCGCCATTCGGAAGGGATCGAGGACCAGGACCCGGCCGGACTCCTCCAGAGCCACATCGAAACCTGCCCCGATCCGACAATCGGCGCAGGCGCGCTTGGCAAGGGCCTTGTCATCGACCAGGGTTTCGGGTCCTGCGACGGCACCCTTGAACACACCTTCAGGGCTGTAAATGTTGACCCGGGCGAGCCCTTTCTCACTGGTGATACAACTGCCATCCGGCATCATGGTGAAGTAAACCGGGTTACAGCAACCGCAGAAGCGGTCGATCTTCATGCCAGGTCCGCCCCAGGAGGACTGGAAGTGACCGTCGAGCGAATAGGTCTCAACCCGCAAACGGCCGGGATTGGCGATGCGCAGTTGACCATCTGCGGCGGCCTTGAGATCGAAGTAGGGGCTTGGGACCGAGAATCCGGGGTTGTGCCCGGACGACTCCTTCCTGCCAAACCGATTGACTATCCTCCCGCTCTTTCGGTCGCACATGAGAATCTCGCGGGTTTTCATGTCAGCGAGATACAGGGCGCCCTCGGCGGCAGCCATGGAGGTCAGATAGGTCCCTTCCGGGAAGCTGGGGGAGCGCCACTTCTCCACGCCGTCAAAATCGTAGACGACGAATTCACCGGGGGAACCAACGAAGATCTCGTCGTCTCCGGTCACCAGCAGACTGCGCGGCGTGCTATCATGGAGAACCTCGCTTTCGACCGTTCCGTCGGCATTGAAGATCTTCACGGAGCGGTCGCCGGCCACCAGAAAACGGTTTCCGGGTGCAGTCTCAAGGCGCTTGGCGCGCTTGAACCCGGTTGGAATCTGCTCACCAGGATCGTAGAGCAGGTGCTCGGGGGCCGTGGTCTCAAACTCGCTGATATCGTAGACATAGCGACTGTCGCGCGCGGTCGGGATCGGTTTGCGGACCTGATCCGGGCCCTGGAACCTGCGGGCCAGCCAACCTCCGATACCGCCCAGGCCAACCAGCCCGGCTGCGACAAATCCCCGTCTTCCTACATCGGACTTCTTACTCATGTCATTTCCTTTGGTGGCCGAGGCTCCGACTATGGCTGTATTATCCACCAGGGTTCCCGCAACGCCAACAAGAATTTCTGGAGCCAAAATTGGCATGGGCGGGAGGTGGGAGACTGTATAGAGTCAGCCCGCAACCGGATCTTCCGCCTCATGGGTCGTTTTGGACAACAGCAACTCGTATTCGTCATCGTGGGAATGATGGCCCTGGTGGCGGGCGGCTTTCTCTTTCTTCTCTTCCGATCGCCTCCGGCCGTGGGGGCGGGAATGCGCCTCATGGACTACGACGCTGAGCGAACCGCAGGAACTCTGCCATCCGCCCCGGGTTCGGCTCCCAAGGTGGTGGAACCGGTCGATATCGAAGGCACCCTGGAGACCTTCGACGGAAAACCGGGCCGGACCGAAACGAACTGGCCGCATTTCCGGGGAACGGACCACAGCAACATCGTGGACAGCAAGGTGCCCCTGGCAACCGCGTGGCCAGCAGGCGGTCCACCAAAACTCTGGGAAATCGATCTCGGGGAGGGCTATGCCGCAGCTGCGGTCTGGGAGGGATGCGTCTACGTAATGGACTACGATGAGGAGAAGAAAGGTGATGCCCTTCGGTGTTTTTCCTTCGATGACGGGAAGGAGATCTGGCGTCGGTTCTACAAGGCTCCCACCAAGGCGAACCATGGCGTTTCACGGACGATTCCGGCGGTTACCGATGACTACATCGTCACGGTAGGACCCCGTTGCCATGTGCTTTGTGCGGATCGGAAAACGGGGGGATTCCGCTGGGGCATCGACCTGGTGGCGGATTACGGTAGCGAGGTCCCGCTCTGGTACACCGGTCAGTGCCCTCTTATCGATGGGTCCACCGCGGTCCTGGCCCCCGGCGGCAAAGCTCTCATGATCGGTGTGGATTGCGACACCGGCGATGTTATCTGGCAGACTCCGAACCCCAAGGAGTGGAAGATGTCACATTCGTCGATCATTCCGATGACCTTGATGGGCAAAAAGACCTACGTCTACTGCGCGATCGGGGGAGTGATCGGAGTTTCGGCAGAGGAGGAAGATCGAGGGACGCTGCTGTGGGAGACGAATGCCTGGACGCACTCGGTGACCTCGCCTTCGCCGGTGGCGATAGACGGCAGGAGGATTTTCCTTACGGTTGGCTATGGGGGCGGCAGCATGATGCTGGGGTTGAAGGGGGAAGGGGACCAGATCGTGGCGGAACCGATCTACAAACTGAAGAGAACCACCTTTGGGTGCGAGCAGCAGACGCCGATCTACTATCGTGATCATCTCTTTTCAATTCTGCCCAAGGACGCCCTCGCCCTGCAAAGTCAGTTTGTCTGCATGAACACTGACGGGGAGCTGGTATGGAGCAGCGGAAAGACAAACCGCTTCGGACTCGGGCCGTTCCTCGTGGCCAACGACATGTTCTACCTGCTCGATGACGACGGAGAGCTGACCCTGATCAGAGCCTCGCTGGGCGGATACGAATTGCTGGCCCAGTCCCAGGTCCTGAACGGGCACGATGCCTGGGGCCCCATGACCCTTGTCGATGGCAAGTTGATCGTGAGGGATTCGAAGAAGATGATCTGTCTCGATGTTTCGGCCCCATGAATTCAATGGATATTGCTGTTTTCTGTTTCTCAACCGGTTTTTTTTTTTATGGAATCCGGACCAGTAAGGCTGGCACTAAGCGACTAATTAGAATAGTTCTAATTATTTCTTGTGGATTGTTTTCCCATACGTAGTTTCAGGCCATCGGTCATGTTCTGTAGATTAAATTGGAGAGAATGACTGAGCTGACGAAACCACCGGAACAGGTCACACGCTTCACCTTTCTTCGGAAAGGGATGCGCGCGACGACTGGAGTGCTCCTGGGCTTCATCGGCGCTCTGGCTGCCTTCGGCGGTCGGCGAAAGAACACGGTCTGGCAGATTGATCCGATGAAATGTGTCGGATGCGAGCACTGCAGCACGGCCTGCGTGGTCTCGCCTTCGGCCGTAAAGTGTGTGCAATCCTATTCCATCTGCGGGTATTGCCAGCTCTGCTTCGGTTACTTCCAACCGAACGCACCGGACCTGACTTCTGCGGCGGAGAATCAGCTCTGTCCCACCGATGCAATCGAGCGCGTTTTCGTGGAGGATCCCTACTGGGAATACAATATCGACGAGGAACGCTGCATCGGCTGCGCCAAGTGTGTGAAACCCTGTGAGATGTTCGGCAACGCGTCCTTCTATCTGCAGGTGCGGCACGACATCTGTGTGAACTGCAATAACTGCTCGATTGCCATGCAGTGTCCGTCCGATGCCTGGGAACGCCGCCCTGCCGACCAGCCTTACATCCTCAAGCATGAACAGGATTACCCGCTCAGGAAGGGAGAGGGCGGGGTGACTCGCAACAGATCGGTTGTGAGTAACGCCCAGATGGAGATGGAGCTCGCTCCGAAAATCGAATTGGCGCTGAAGCCGGGGAGCAAGTTCGTAAAGAGATGAGGCTCTTCTGCAGTCTGCGACCGCGGAGCCGGATCCTGCTTCTGCTCCTGCTGGTGGGACTCCTGCCGTGTCTGCTCCCGCTGATCGCCCTGGGGGATGAGCTGAATTTTCCGCAGCCGGAATTCACCACCGACTACGACTTTCCCAAGACCACCGTCCCGGAACCGGTCAGCAATACAATCCAATGGGTGGACGTGGGAGTGCTCCTGATCGTCCTGAGCCTGGCCGCGTGGCTGGCGGTGAAACGCCGATCCCGCCGGGGACTGTTCTGGTTGATGATCTTTTCGCTTCTCTATTTCGGGTTTCTCAAGCAGGGCTGTGTCTGTCCGATTGGTTCCATCCAGAATGTCGCCCTGAGCCTGTTCGACTCGAACTACGCGGTGCCCATCACGGTCACGATTTTCTTCGTGCTCCCCCTGTTGTTTGCCTTGCTCTTCGGCCGGGTTTTCTGTGCGTCGGTTTGCGCACTTGGCGCCATCCAGGATCTGGTGGTAATCAAGCCGATCCGGTTGCCCAGGAAACTGACCATGGCGCTGAGCATGATTCCCTATGCCTACCTCGGCACTGCGATTGTCTTTGCGGCCACCGGTACCGGATTCGTGATCTGCCGGTTCGATCCCTTCATCGGATTCTTTCGCCTTAATGGGAACGCTCCCTATCTCTACCTCGGAGCGGGATTTCTCATCGCCGGGATCTTCATCGCGCGACCCTACTGCCGCTTTTTCTGTCCCTACGGTGTTCTCCTGGGCCTGATGTCCCGGTTTTCCTGGAAGCACCTTCGGATCACGCCTTCTGAGTGCATCGATTGCCGGTTGTGCGAAGTATCCTGCCCCTTCGACTACATAGACAAACCGAACACCGGCCTGCAACGCGAGAACCGGAAGGTCGGTGTTCGACGCCTCAGCCAACTCCTGCTGATGACCCCGGTGCTGATCGCTCTCTGTGGGTGGATCGGTCATCGCCTGTCGGTTCCCATGTCACGTTACAACAACACGGTCTACCTGGCCGAGCAGGTGAAGGCCGAAGAACTGGATCCGGCCCTGGAAGAAACCCTTGAAACCGAGACCTACCGGGTGATGGGCACACCGGAGAGCGAGTTGATGGCGAAGGCGGAGACCATTCGCGGCCAGATGAATCTGGGCGGCTGGCTCCTGGGAGGATTTCTTGGCCTGGTCTTCAGTATGAAGTTGATCGGCATCTCCGTGTCGCGGACCCGGAAGGACTACGAGGTCAATAAACCGACCTGTTTCAGTTGTGGACGCTGCTGCAGTTATTGCCCGAGCGACCAGATGCACCGGGTAAACTTCCTTCCGGGGAACAAACCCTACACCGACGCGATGGCATTGCGATTCTCGGACGCCAGCGGAGCTGACGAACAGGCTGAAGAGAGCACCAGCGAAAATAAAGGAGAGAAAGAACCGCTGGCAAAGCCGTAGAAGCCAAGGTTGATTGGAAGAAAGGGAGAACCTCCACGAAAGGCCAGAATAGATGCGTGTCGTTGAATACAAGAAGAGCACAGCCACCCTCTCCTACCGGGTGATCAAGGGCGCGGGACTGGTGGCGGGCGTGTTTTCACTGATCGTCTGCGGTCTTCTCATCGCCAATAACCTCAGTCTCAAGAAGACCGATCCCATCCATTCGCCGGCTCTGCTGAAACTGGTGGAACAACTCAAGACCGACCCGAAGAATGAAGAACTGCGTGAGGAAATACGGGAACTGGATCATATCGCCCGACGTGCGTTCTTCACCAGTCAGCATTTCAACCGCCTTGGCATCGGTCTCCTGATCGGCGGACTGATCATCATGGTGGTTGCCTTCAAGGCCCTGGAAAACTACAAGCTGGAGCCTCCTTATCCCGACTCCTCCGATCCCAAGGATGATATCGTGGAGGACGCGAAGTGGGCTCGCAAATCGGTTGCCGCTGCCGGGCTGGTCCTGGCCGGGTTCGCGCTGATGATTGCGTTGCCGTGGGAGAGTCCGCTCGACAAGGAGGACCGCGACCCGCCCGGGGGGGGCGGGAATGCCCCTGCCGTGAAGACACCTCCCTCGGGTGCCCCGGTCGCCACCGCCACCCCGGAAGAACGCCTGGAGAACTGGGCTGGGTTTCTCGGTCCGGAGTCGGGAAGAGCGCGCACCTCCGGATTGCCCACGGAATGGGACGGCGAGAGTGACGCGGGGATTCGCTGGAAGACCGCAGTGCCGTTACCGGGCTTCAATTCGCCGATTCTCTGGAAGGAGCGAATGTATTTTTCGGGGGCGGACAAGAGCGCCCAGGAGGTCTATTGCCTCGACCTCAAGAACGGTGAAATGCTCTGGAAGAAGGCCGTCAGGGATGTGCCCGGTTCACCCGCCACCCCCCCGAAGGTGACAAGGGACACGGGATATGCGGCTGCCACCATGGCAACGGACGGGGTACGGGTGTTCGCGATTTTCGCAACCGGCGACCTGGTCGCCTTCGATCTCGATGGCACTCAGGTGTGGGCCAAGAACCTGGGCGTCCCCGACATCTCCTATGGCTATTCTTCGTCCCTGGTGGTTCATGAGAACCTGCTCCTGATCCAATTCGACCACCGGGAAGACAGTTTCCTCTTCGGTCTCGATTCCGCCACCGGCCAGATGCGGTGGAAGACACCCCGCAAGCTGGGTCCTTCCTGGTCATCGCCAGCTCTTATCAACACCGGGGAACGGGTCGAGGTGATCCTGTCTGCCAGTGGGGCGGTGGTCTCCTACGATCCGAAGAACGGGAAGGAGTTGTGGCGTTGCGAGTGCCTGGAACGGGCCGAGGTGGCTCCCTCTCCGACTTTCGCGGATGGTCTGCTCTACGTCTCCGGTGATCGGGCCAAACTGTGTGCCATCGATGTCAAGACGCACCAGATCGTGTGGACCAATGAAGACCTGATGCCTGATGTTTCCACTCCCATGGTGGTGGGGGACTACCTGATTGCCGGACTGGGCGGGGGTGGCATCGTCTGCTACAACGCCAAAACCGGGAAGGAACTCTGGTTCGAGGACACCGACGATGGCTTCTACGCCTCGCCCATCCTGGCGGAGAACCGGATCTACATGCTGGACCGGGCCGGGATCATGCACATCATCACGCCGGGCCCCAAACTGGAGGTCATTGGCACTCCGTCCCTGGGGGAGGAGGGCAACTGCACCGGGGCCTTTCTCGGCGACAGCCTTTACCTGCGCGGGACGGATAACATCTACTGCATCGGGCCGTGAGCGAGGAACCCCTGGAAGATCCCAAGACCTGTCCCGGGACCTGCGGCACGAAGACACCGCAGGTCGATCTCTCAGCGGTGGATGCCATGGTGGCCCGCATCGGCAGGGAACCGGTCCATCTCATCCCTCTGCTGCAGGAGATGCAGAAGCAGTGGAATCACCTGCCTGCCACCGCCCTGGAGCGCCTGGCTGAAACCACCGAAATCACACCTGATGCCATCACCGGCGTCTCGACATTTTATTCCCAGTTCCGTCACCAACCGGTCGGCAAACATATCATCAAGACCTGCGTGGGCACCGCGTGCCACGTCAGCGGCGCCTCCATCCTGGACGAAACCTTTCGCAGCCACCTCGGGATCGGAGAGGAGGAGATCACCAGTGACGACAACCAGTTCACAGTGGAGGAAGTCGCCTGTCTCGGTTGCTGCATGCTGGCGCCGGTGGTGCAGGTGGATGACGTTATCTATGGCGATGTGGAAGCCTTCAATATTCCCAATCTTCTCACTGATTTTCTCGCCAGTGAAGCTGCCAGGGCCGGGGAATCGGGCGAGAGGGAGGAACCGCGCAAGGACGCGGTCGGCGAGGCTCGTATCTGTGTGTGTTCCAGTTGTGTGGCCGGAGGCGCTTTCCAGGTCTTCGAGGAACTCAGGAAGATCGTCCGGGAAATGGATCTGCCAGTGCGGGTCAAGAAGGTGGGCTGCAAGGGGGCGTCCTTCGAAACGCCCCTGGTCGAGATCTCGATCTATCAACGGGGCCGGCATCGCTATGGCCTGGTCAAGCCGACCGATGTCCGCGCACTCCTGCTGAAGCATTTCCGTCCGGCCAGTTGGCTGCGCCGAACCGGTGCCACCGTCTTTCACCTTCTGGAAAAGCTCCTCACTGATGAAGACTGGGATCCGCCCACCCGCTTCTCGAAGGATGTCAGACAGAAGATCGACGAGCACTTCGAGAATCCCCAGACCCGCTACGTGACCGAGCACTCGGGCATTCTCGATCCGCGAAGCATTGACGACTATCTCGCACACGATGGTTTCGTGGCGATGAAGCAGTGCCTCGAAGGAGGAGATCCGGAGCATATCATTCAGGACATGCTCGACAGCGGTCTGCGGGGCCGGGGAGGGGCCGGTTTCCCGACCGGAATGAAGTGGCGATTCACGCGGGCCGAGAAGAACGAGGTCAAGTATGTCATCTGCAACGGTGACGAGGGTGATCCCGGAGCGTTCATGGACCGCATGATCCTGGAATCCTTTCCGTTCCGCGTGATCGAAGGGATGATCGTCGCCGCCTATGTAATCGGTGCAGAGAGAGGATTTCTCTATATTCGGGCCGAATATCCCCTCGCCACCGAGCGCATTCTGAACGCGATTGCGCAGTGCGAGGAACGTGGGTATCTCGGGGAAAACATCCTCGGGACCGGAGTGAGTTTGAAGCTGGAGGTGGTGGAGGGGGCAGGGGCTTTCGTCTGTGGGGAGGAAACCGCCCTGATGTCGGCAATCGAGGGCGGTCGCGGCATGCCGCGGTTCCGTCCGCCTTTCCCGGCCCAGTCCGGTCTCTGGGGTCACCCAACCCTCATCAACAACGTCGAGACCTTCGCTTCCGTTTCGTGGATCATCCGCAATGGCCCCGAGAACTTTGCGGCGGTCGGCACGGAGAAAAGCAAGGGAACGAAAACCTTTGCCCTGGCGGGGAAGGTGGTGCGCGGTGGGATGATCGAGGTTCCGATGGGAATGACCATCCGGGAGATCGTTGAGGAAATCGGGGGCGGCATTCCCGAGGGCCGGAAGCTCAAGGCGGTGCTGATGGGGGGACCCTCGGGCGGTTGCGTTCCCGAGCACCTCGCCGATACACCCGTTGATTACGAGGAGATCAGCAAGGTGGGAGCCATCATGGGATCAGGCGGCATGGTTGTCCTTGATGAGACGGACTGCATGGTCGACATCGCGCGCTATTTCATGCGGTTTCTCCAGGATGAATCCTGTGGCAAGTGCACCCCCTGCCGGATCGGCACCAGGCGAATGGGCGAAATTCTCGAGCGCCTGTGCTCCGGGAGGAGCAAGAAGGGTGATCTGGACCGCCTTGAGACCCTCGCTGCAATCACCAAGGAGGGAAGTCTCTGCGGCCTGGGGGTGACGGCTCCGAATCCCGTCCTGTCCTGCCTGAAATATTTCCGGGAAGAATTCGAGGCCCACATCAACGGACAATGCCCCGCCAGGAAGTGTGTCTCGTTGATTCGCTACGACATTGACGATGAATGTATCGGTTGCACCCGTTGCGCCCAGTATTGTCCCACCGATGCCATTCCCATGAATCCCTATCATCACCACGTAATCCAGGATCCTCTCTGCACCCGCTGCGATATCTGCCTGCAGGTCTGCCCGGTGGATGCAATCCACATCGTGGACCTTGAAAAAGAGTAACGAATGCCAATCAAGCTCAAGATCGACAGTCAGGAAATCGAGTTGGAAGAACCGACGACGATCATCCGCGCCGCTGCGCAACTGGGAATTGAGATTCCCGCCATGTGCTACAAGGAGGGATATGACTACTTCACCTCCTGCATGATGTGCGTCGTCAGGGACAGGGTCTCCGGGCGCACCATGCCAGCCTGTTCAGCCCAGGTGGCCGAGGGGATGGAAATCGAAACGCAGTGCGACGAGATCCGCGCGGCCCGCAAGGCGACGCTGGAACTCCTCCTCAGCGATCATGTTGGCGACTGTGAGGCACCCTGCCAGCGTCTCTGTGCAATTCACTCCGAGATTCCCAAGATGATCCGGGAAATCAAGGATGAGAAGTTCGAAGAGGCCATCGCCACAGTAAGGGAAGACATGGCAATTCCTTCCATCCTGGAGCGCTTCTGCAACGCCCCCTGCGAGAAAGGCTGTCGCCGCAGCGCGTTCGACGAAGGCGTTTCCATCCGGCACCTGACCCGCTTTATCGCGGATTGGGACCTGAAGCGGGAGAGGCCCTTCCTGCCATCGGTCAAGGAGGACTCCGGAAAGAAGATTGCCATCGTGGGTTCGGGTGCCACCGGCCTGTCGCTGTCCTTTTACCTGACCCGGGCCGGCCATGCCTGCACTGTTTACGAGAGGGAGGGTCAACCAGGTGGACGCCTGCGCTCGGCTGACTTTGATCAGAGCCTGCTCCCGGACTGGGTGATCGATGGGGAGTTGCGGGTGCTGGAATTAATGGGAGTTGAGTTCAGGAACAACTGCGCGCTCGGCGACCAGGTCTCCCTCGAGAAACTCCGGGCTGGACACGACGGAGTGGTCCTGGCCTGCGGAGAAACCGGAAAGGAACTGCTCGAGGCCATGGGAGTGCCCGTGACTGAGAAAGGCCTCAAGATCAATCCAAAGACCGCCATGACCGGGACGGAAGGCGTCTTCGCCGCAGGCAACGTGGTCAAGAAGGGAATGCCCATTCTCAAGTCGGTGCAAACCGCCAAGCAGACCGCGGAGTGCGTGAGTCAGTTTGTAAACGGCCAACCGATCGAGGGCATCGTCGAGATCTACAATCACATGATGGGCCGCCTGCAGGAAGGGGAGATCGACATCTTCGTGAGCGGAGCCGATCCCATTCCGCGGGTCAAGCCCGAGAAGCTTGAAGCGGAGGGCTACGATCTGGCCCAAGCGAAGTTGGAGGGTGGGCGCTGCATGCATTGCGACTGTCGGGCCTCACACAACTGCCTGCTCCGGATCTACAGTGACGACTACGGCGCCAAGCAGAACCAGTTCAAGGGCGAAGAACGGGCAAAGCACTCTCACTTGAATCAGAACGCCGGCGCGGTCTACGAATCGGGGAAGTGTATCAAGTGCGGCCTCTGCGTCCAGGTGACGCAGAAGGAGGGGGAGTCCTACGGCTTTACCTTTGTGGGCCGGGGCTTCGATGTCACGGCCGGTGTCGCACTCGACAAGACCCTTCCGGAGGGACTCGAAAAGGTCGCTGACCAGGTGGTGGAGGCCTGTCCCACCGGAGCCCTGTCGAGTAATGAAAAGTACCAACCGCCCCAGGGCCGCCCGGTGGGAGCCGGTCCTGAACCCGCCTCGACGGACGGAGCCGAAGCGGCCGCGGGGCACGGGGAATCGGGAGGAAACCTGGAGGATAAAGGTGCCGGAGAGGGGAAATAGCGCTGGTCAGGCCTTCTTAGGATTGGCTGACGCCCGGGCTGAACTCCCGTAAGACGGGGCGTTTTTATCGGTGTAATCCGTTGATGCCGAAGTGAGGCTGCAGGATTAACCGCGCAAACCGTCCCCCTTGTCTTCAAATCGCTGGGGGGTTCAAGGCATCAGCACTGCCTTGATTTCCTTCAGCAGGTTGGCAGGGTCCTCGACCCTCTTGACCAGGTTTCCGTCGGCATCAATCAACACGATCGATGGCACACTATGGACCGAATAGGCCTGGGCCACCTCGTCGTTCCCCAGGGCTACCGGGTGATTGGTGCCGGCGGCTTTGAGGAATGCCTCCAATCCGCCACTCCGGCGGTTGAAACCCTCGACCTTATCCAAGCTGACGCCCACCGCGACAAACTTTTCATCGCCCAGCTCCTTCTGGATCCTGGCCAACGCGGGGGCCGCTTCGACACAACTGGGGCACCAGGTTGCGAAAAACTCCAGCGCAATCGTTTTGCCGCGCAAATCGCTCAGCTTCACGGATTTGCCTGCGGCATCGGCCGCGGGCAACTTGAAATCCGGCGCCGGTCCGTGCGCCAGCAATCCGGCCTGGAATCTGGAATCCCCTCCGTGAACCCGGGCATACCTGACGTTGTTGGCGAACCGGGTGCTGCCCAGTTTTCGGTGCACATTTTCGTAAAGTGCAACCGCCTTGGCGTAGAGAGGGGCGGCTTTCGCGAAATCCTCTTCCTTGCGCAGGATGTCGGCGTGCTTGATAAGGACGAAGGCCGATTTGTCGAGGCAGTAGAGGCGGTTCGTCTTTAACGCCCTCTCGTCGGGCTTGGCCTTGAGCGCCTGTTCGTAGAGGGCGGCGCCCTCCAGGTATGTTGCGGAAGCGGTTTCGATCTCGCCCTTCTTGACCAACTCATCGGCTTTAAGGAGCGTGGCGTAGGCCCGATCCCCGGGATTCTCTTCCGCCATCGCCATTGGAAGGAGATCGAGAGAAACCACACAAATGGATAAGATGATGATATTTGTTGTCCAGGAAGCTTTCACGAGAGGTTTGAACCCGGGCCCGGATGGGTAGTTGCATCCTCTGATCCTGTTTCATTTGCAGGGGCAGGCAATCGCCTAATTGGGGGGTCCATCCCTGCCGCATCCCATCGAACCCGGGGGCGATCTGGACTCTCAGTGGCACAGGATGATGAATCAGGGCAAATGTGCACAAATGGGTTCTATCGGTTTCGAGATTACTGGAGTGGAAGTCGATTTATCATGGTAATCTTATCCTGTTATGGCCCGCCTTCCCACCCTCTGCTACCAACCCTGCGTAGCAACAACCCAAACTATAAGAAAAATGAAACCTTTGCGCCATATCCCAAGATTCTCACTGACCTCCAGCATTCTCCTGAGTTTCTCCCTCAGCGGATTCTCTCAAAATGCAGTTAACGAGAAATGCCCAATTACGGGGAGAGCAGCTAATCCGAAATGCACAACCAAGTACGAAGGAGAGACCTATGCCTTCTGCAGCGGTAAATGCTGCAAGGAGTTCACTGAAGATCGACACAACAGCATTTATCATAAGATCGGTGGAGCGGCCGCCGTTAATGCGACGATTGATCTGTTCTACACCAAGGTGCTGGCCGACAAGACGGTCAATCACTACTTCGACGGTGTGGACATGAAGAAGCAGCACAAGAGGCAGAAAGCATTCGTATCGGCAGCCCTTGGTGGACCGAAGGCGTGGACCGGCAAGGATATGCGGAAAGCACACCTCAGCCTCGAATTGAAGGAATCCGATTTTAACGCGATAGCCGGGCACCTGCAGAAAACACTCCAGGAGCTCAAGGTGAAGGAAGAGCTCATCAAGCAGGTGATGGCGGTTGCCGCGAGCACCAAGGACGACGTTCTGAATCGCAAGAAAAAGTCAGCCAAGTAAGGCGATAGCCGAAAAATAGATTTCCACCCGAAGCCATTGATGGTTGAGGTGGATGGCGATCTTGCCCGCCTGCATCACGCGATGCGGGCGGGCGTTTTTTCTGGAGAGATCACATTGCGTGATCCCTGGCACCGGACTCAAGGTGCAGGCGACTGGATCTGAGACAGAGGCGCGCCGCCTTACTTCATGGTGTTGTCCGTGAGCGACTTCCCATTGGTGGTGAGGATCTGGAAGTGGTGGAAGCCGTGTTTGCCTCCGCTGTATCTCCAGACAACCTTCTTATCCCGGGTCACCTCGGTGAGCTTCACCCGGTTGCCGGTGGCGTGGTAGCTGGTGATCACCGTATTGCCGTTGGGGAGTCTCTGCACCCCACAGGCATCGTCGAAGAGTTTTTCGCCGATATCCCCGTTATCCACCTTCCAGACAATCTTGCCCGCACCATCCACCTCGATCACGCGGTTCCCGTTGGTGCAACCAATGAGGGTGTTGCCGTCAGTCAGTCGAATGGCGGTAAAGGGCCAGTCCCGTTTCTCCCGTCCCCGATCGTCGGTCGGAAAGGTCTTCAGGACCTTCCCGGTCCCGGGATCGTATTCCTTGACTGCGAAATCGAGAAGGTGAGGGGCGATATAATTCCCATTCGGGAGTCGCCGCAACATGCGGGTCTGCATGTGGCTGTTTTTCTTCTGGCAGGACAACAGCATGTCGTGAAGGACTTCCCCCTTGCGATTGATGGTCCGGGCCCGTGGCTTGGGTCCGAGTTCCGCTATGAGGAAGGAGCCATCGGGGAGGAGTTGGACGGTGCTGATTTCGTTCTGTTGCCCCTGGTAGGAAAACACCGTCTTGTTGGACGCACGTTCGATTTCGGCAACCCCGCCCTTGGGATATTCCCTGCAGGGATAGACGGCCAGCAGGACATTGCCATTGGGCAGAACCCACCCGTCGCTGGCAGGCAGCTCGATTTTCCATGCCACTTTTCCGTCTTCGCCAATGATGGAAGTGCGAGCACCCTTCCCGAGGCCAAGGAAGGAGTGAGTGATCTCCCTCTTGTCGGAATCCGCGTAGAGCGGAGAGGCGAAAAGGAAAAACAGGAGAGAGGCTGCGCGGGTCGCTCTCATGGACTGAGCAAGGAGGGAGGGCAGTTTCGGAATGGGGGGGAGGATTTGCATGTCAGCCTTGAATTAGCACATCGCCGGAGGAGGGGAAAGCAACTCCCGCCCTCCTGAAACCCTCGCCGCTGAACAGGGAGGGACGATCACAACCACTCAGCCAGGGAAGCAGTTCCCGGGAGAACCGGGCCCAAGGAATCGACATCCTGTGCTCGGATCTATCACTTGCGGCGCGTCGCCTTGTAACGGCCCTCAATGTCCAGGACTTCGCCAGTCAATCTGTGCTGATAGCCACCTTTGAGGGTGACGGAAGCAGGTGTTTTCTCGATCGCCTTTTTCGTCCAGAGGACCTCGTCCCCGTTGCGCAGGATGCATCGACCGTCCGCAAGGAATTCCCGCGTGTAGCTCCCGAGATATTTCCAGGTGCCAAGCAGGGCGTGTCCCTTCAGGCTCACCCCAGGGCGGCGAGACGGATTCTCAATCACTGGCACGGGGATCTCCAACCCCTCCGGCAGGGCGGTCACCAGCGGGGGGAGTCTGCGCAGGCGGATATTCTTGAACTCAATCGGGGCTCCTTCGGATTCGAGACAGAGAAAACCGGAGGCGGGATTGATCCTGTCGCCTCCGGAGACTTCTTCTCCATTCACCCAGAGCCGGACTTCCCCCTCAATGGCGCGCACATAATAGTGATTCCACCGGTCGATCCCCAGGGTGGTTTCTTTGGAAGGAAAGCTCCTCCGTCCGTTGGGGGCTACCGGCGGGAAGGGAGTCATCTTCACGGGACCAACCGGGAAGACGTCGCCATGGCTGGTGAACCAGTCGCCCTTCTTCTTATACTGAGCCTCATAGACCTCGCGGTAACCGAGGTCGAGCACCTGGACCTCAATGCCATGCGGTAGCCGACCCCGGCCTTTCGCCAGATTTACAATGGATTGCGGGGTGGCCCAGACGAAGACGCCGGAGTTGCCACCCTTCTTCCGGTGCATCCACATGCAGGAGAACTCGAAGTTGGTCAGGGGTTCGCGATAGCGAATCACACCGGTCGGACGTCCGGTGCACCAGGCATGCCCGCCTTCCCAGCGCCAGGTATCCGCCCAGCAGTTGACATTGAGAAAGTCCTTTTCCGTCAGCTCGTTCCAGCCCCGCCCGATACCACGACTGAAGGCAGGTTTGATCTCCCCCGGGGGTGGGGCTGGTTTGCCGGTGGCTCCACCCATGAGATACTCGGCGATGTCGCGCACATCCTGATTTGACAGGCCCATGGTCGACGCGGAGGGCATCCAGGAGTGGTTCTCGAGATACTGGATCTTCGCATGTGGTCGCCGGTGGGGGACCTTGAGAGTCAAGCCGCCAATCGTCCTGACGCGGATCGCACCGGCATGCCAGCTGTAGCCTCTGGACACACCTTCCAGTCGATGCTGGCCCTGGGTCACCACCAGAGGCTTGTCGTAGCCGTGAGCGAGTTCGGCCGCGGGTGTCACCAGGGCGCGGATGACCGTCTTGGCATCCCGCACCGTGCCCCAACTGCTGAGCTCCGGACCAAAGGCGATACCGGCGTCGTTAATCCGGTGGCAGATCAGACAGGAAGCGGCCTTGACCTGGCCATTGCTCACGTCCGGTTTCAGCGCCGCGATCTCGTCGATCGATGCCAGTTTCGACTTTTTGCCGTAATCCCCGGGGAAGGTGTAACTCTGAGTCAGCGCGGTCGGTGGCGGATCGTTGATATCCTTCTCCATGAACTCGCGGATGATCATCTGAAACTCCTCGTCCCGGAAGGCCGGGAGTTCGCTGAAACGCTTCATGACCGCCGCGTTACGCTTTCGTTCCTCCTCGCTGTAGCAGAGCGCAAAGGTATAGGCGAGGCGGCGGAACTCCTCCACGCCCGTGTCCTGCCTCGTCATGCATTCCTCAAGATCGGACAAGGCCTGTTTCGAGCGCAGTCGCCAGGCCAGGTTCTTCTCCCGCCTCGTCCAGGTCTCCGGATCCGGTTGGGTGGGCCGGACCAGTTTTTCGTAGATCACCGCGCTGCGTCCATCGCAGACCGTGCCGATGGCTTCGAGATACCAGCGATTCCTGCCATCATAACCGATGATGAGCTTTTCCAGGGGTTCAAGAGCCTTGTCGAGTCCGGTGTTGCGCAGGGCATGAAGGACCTCACGCCGTACCGCCGGGGAGGGATCGTCCGCCAGACGTCGGATGATGGGAAGCATCGACTCCCTGCCGGCCAGGCGCAGGGCCCGAAAGGCGATGATGCGTTGCTGCGCATCTTTTGATTCCAGCTGTGCCCTCACGTAGTTCGGACCCCTGGCATCCTTGATTTGGGCAAGGATGAATACGGCACGGGCGCAGTAGTAGGGATTGGCGGTATTGGCCTTGATGAAACCCAGCAGGGCGTCGGTGGCCCCCGGCGTGGCTTTCAGTTTGTCCTGCGCGACCCAGCGGACGCCGGGGGCCGGGCTCTTCAGGGCGGTGAGCAGACCTTCTTGAGAGGCAAAGTCGATCTCCGGGGGGTGCACGCGCTTCTCATCGGTTCGGTGCAGACGGAAAATCGCCCCTTCGGGATTGCCGGAGCCACGGCCATTGACGTGCGAATTCCAGTCGCTGACAAAGAGCGATCCGTCCGTGCTCGCCACGACGTCCGTCGGAAGGAAACCCGAGGCTGATCGGTTGGCGGACTGGCGATCGGCCGCAAAAAAGATCCGGTCGAGATCAGTGAGCTCCACTTGCGCATCCTTCAACCTGGGGCGGAAGCGGAAGAGGGCCCGGTGGACCGTTTCGCAGACGAGATAGCTGCCTCGAAAGAACGCTCCCAGTTCATCGCCTTCGATGAAATAGTCGCCGGTAGGCGCTCCCGGTCCCCAGAGATGACCGGGTGGCGTCACCCCGGGGAAATGTTCGCGCCAGTGCCCCTCGTCCCGGCGCAGCGAGGACTTGTTGTGCCGTTCATAGGCATTCTTCACGATCTCCTGGGTCACCAGTTTTCTTTCCCAACTCTTGGCGGAGTCTTCCCATGAGCGATTCCCATCCTCCAGGCAGGCATATCCGAAATTGGAATACTCCATCACCCAGGCCGCGCGGGCATGAGCCGGATCGTCATTGTCTGATTGCAGAAGATCGCCGAAGGAGGTCACCAGCATGGCGTGTGGGTTGCGCGCATTCTGGAAGATCACCTCGGCATTATGTCCGTTTGGATCCATCCGAATCCCGAAGCCCCCCACGTAGAGGCGTCCGTCATGGCTGGTCCTGCCAATGCTGGCCGGATTCTGACTGTAGTAGGAACTGGCGTGGATCCGGCGTCCGTCCGCCATTGTTACATCCGCCCCGGTATTGCCATGGTTCACGTACCATTTTCCGCTCGGCCCAGGGACCACGGCGTGCAGGGCGTGGTCATGGTTTCTGCCGTGAAACCCCTTGGCGATGATCACTTCCCGATCAACCTCCGGATCAAATATATCGTCACGATTGACATCGGTGTAGACATGAATGTTCGGGGCCATCGACACGACGATGACATTATCGAAAACGCTGATCCCCATCGGTTTCGATCTGTAGGTCGGACCAAAGAGCTTCACTGAATCGGCCCGACCGTCGTTGTCAGTGTCCGCGAGAATCTTGATGCGTGCGTGCGGCACATTCGCCTTGCCGGAGTGCTGCAGGTCTTCAGTCACCCACACGCGCCCACGACTGTCCACGTCCATGGCCACCGGGCTGTGAATCATGTCGGTCCCGGCCCACAGAGCGGCCTGCAACCCCTCAGTCACCGTAAAACTCTTCAGCGCTTCGTCCTGTTGCGCGGATATCGCGCCGGTTCCGATCAACGAGATGCATGTGAGAAAGCCAGCTGATTTCATCAAGGTCTCCGTTCCAGAGCGATGTTGCCATCTGGAACCCGGCTCGGGCAATCTCCTCTTTCCTCCCCGAAGTCGGGTGGTTGATGGAGGGTCTGTTTTTTTCGGGAACCCGCCGTTGTGGAGCCCGGCAATTCCCTTACTTCACGGGTTTCTCAAGAGCCCAATCCGGGGTTCCAAACCAATCGTGCATCTCCTTGGTAAACGGAGCCACGATTTCCCTGGGTTCGGGAAAGACCCCGCGATCGCCCGTTTCGGCCATCCAGGTGTCAAGGGCAGCACTCATGGAAACGAAGGCGGCACGGTGGGCGGGATCCTTCGATCGCGCAAGATTCACAATTTCGTGGGGATCCTTCTGCGTGTCGTAAAGGAGTTCGTAGGGCATCGCTTGCATCAACTGCAGGGCTGCTCCCTTGAGCTTACCCTCGGCCATGAGGGTTCTCATGACCGGCTTGATCCGAAAGCATTTTTCCTTGTACCGATTCAGCGTGAAAAAGCCCTCTCCCTCGCTGTAATTGCGGATGTAGTGATAACGTTCACCTCTTACTGATCGCATCCTGAGAGCGGTCTCATCGATTCGGTCCCGGGCACTGAAGGCATAGCGCCGGGGCGGATCGGTTTCGCGACCCAGGAAGCGTCTCCCCTGCATTCCGAGAGGCTTTGCGATCCCCGCCATCTCAAGGGTTGTGGCTGTCAGATCAATAAGACTGATGACCTCCTCATTCACTCCGCCCACCTTGTGCCGGGCGGGAGCACTCACACCTTTCGGGTAGTAGACAATCATGGGGACATGGATGCCGGAATCCCACAACCAGTGAATCCCCCTCGGTTCCATCCTGCCGTTGTCGCCAAAGAAGACCACGATGGTGTTGTCGGCCAATCCGTCCTTCTCCAGTTGCTCCAGAATCCATCCCACCCGGATGTCCATCCCGGAAACCGAATTCAGGTAGCGGGACCACTCTTCCCGTACGATCGGGTGGTCGGGATAGTAGGGAGGAGGCGTGACGTTCCCGGGGGTGGCGACCTTGGGATGCTGCTCCTCACCGTCCCAGGCAACCCGGTCATGCTTGTAGGTCTGACGGTCATAAATATCGTATTCGTTCTCCACCATGTTGATCATGGCAAAGAACGGCTCATTCCCTTTCAGCCTGGCCCACTCGGTGGTGTGGTAGAGAGGCCCCTCGTTGACAAAGTTGAGGTCCAGTTTGCCAGTCCCCACCCGGCGTTCCCCGATCATCTTGATATTTGCGGTGATATAGCCGGCATCCGAAAGGCGGTGTGTAATCGGCCTGACTCCTTCCGGCAGCCGGAAGTCATCATCCCGGTGCGAGCGCATGTGGTGGGTGTCAGTGGTCGTGGCATACATACCCACCATGAAGGCTGAGCGACTCGGGGCGCAAACCGGCGAGGTGGAATAGACATTGGTATAGCGCTGTCCCTTTCTCGCCAGGCCATCGAGATGGGGGGTCTCGACATTCTCCATCCCGTAAATCCCCAGGTCGAGGCAGAGGTTCTCCCCGACAATCCAGAGGATATTCGGCTTTTCCGCGTCGACCGTAGTCGGGCCTGCGAACGCACTGGCAAGAATGGCTAAAAATAGAATCGGGCAGGCTCGTCTCATGGTCGGGAAATTGTTATAGGAGGATTTCCAGCCGGCATCAACCAGCGGGTGCCGGATTTTGAGGGTGCCCTGTTGAACTCCATCGGGCCGGGCGCGAACATGGCGGCATCGCATGACGAATTGCTCTCGCAATTGATGGACTGATGGCCGGGGCCTCGCTGAGTCGGGCGGCAACAATTCGGCTTGTTCCCTGTTCAGGGCCGGGGATCTTGTCCAAGATGCGGTGATGAAATTCGGACCTCCAGGCATTCTCCAGTTCCTGCTGGCGGGGATTCTCGTCTGCCTCCTGCCGGGATGCGGGGGAGGGAAGGAAGACCAGGAACCGGGCAGCAAGGCAGAGGGAACCAATCCCAAGGCGGAGGAACCCGGGGAGGGTACAGGCCTTCAGGCCTTCCTGCCGGGAAAGATGGTGGACCTGTTATTTGAGGAAGAAGGGGTATTTAAAGGCAAGGTGCGACTCGTGTTCCGGGAAGACGGGAAATTGAGCGTGGATCAGGAGGAGAGGGTTTCTGTCGGGGAGGACGGTGCATTGACGATCTATGACGACAATCCCCTGAAGAACGGGACCTACCGGGTGGGGGGGGCGCTGGTGATCCTCAAGTTTGTGAAGCACGAGGTTCTTGGAGTCCTTGAATTCTCCGGGGGCCTGCCGGAGGAGGGTGGGGAGGCTCAACTCGACGTGGGCGCTGAGGAGGTCCTCAAGGGAACGATCACGAGAATTTTTTCCTCCTACGGAGAGGTGCCGCGGACCCTGGCAGATTTCAAGGGTCTGCTGGATAAGCCCCTCAATGATCGTGAGAAGCAGTTGGTCGGGCGCTGGGAACACGTGAACGAGGAAGCGCAGCACAGGTCGTGGCATATTAACCGTGAAGACCACACCTCCTCTTCTTTCATCATCGATCCGAAATATGATGACGAGGGAGAAGTTGTGCCCGGGGAACAGGTCAGGACCATGAGGCATCATATCTGGTGCGTGGCAGATGAGGTGGTCTATTTTGTTTCTCTGGTGATAGATCAAACGGTTAACCCGATTGCGGATGACTCCCAGGTGCTGCGGGCTCCCAACGAAATTGGAACCCTGTATCTCGTTTCGGTGGACGGGGAGAAGAGAACCTTTCGCTGGAAGCTCCCGGAGGAATTCGGTGGCGATGCCATCGAACCGTTCCATGACCGCCGGATCGAGGCCTTCGAAGAACCCGAGATGAAGCCCTTCAATGCGCCGGGAGCGTTGAAGGGATTTGATCTCCTCAAGGTGCACGAAGAAGTCCGTGGCCACGAAGAACCCCCGGAACTCGAAGGGAAGGGAGAAGGTTCTCCTGAAGAGTAGGATCGACGACTTGGGGGAAGAACCGGGTCAGGGTCACAGGCAGGAAAGCTAGTTCGACCTGCCGCCCGTCCCACTCTGACCGGTGATCTTGAGATTACTGAAACGGATCCAGCGCACTTTCTCATCGGAGCCGTCCTGGGTAAAGAGGGCAAAGTGGCTCTGACCGGCACCGGGCAAACCGCATTGGCCGGCAACCTTGAACCGGGCGCCTCCTCCCATGGCGTAGCTGGCCACGACCTTGTTCCCCTCGACCTTCAACCGCAGACCAGTCGATTTTCCCTCCACCTTGATCTTGGCAAACACCTGTCCTTTCCCGCCGACCTCCCGCGCCAGGACGACATAGTAGTCTCCCTCGATGAACTCATTGATGTATTTCACGAAGTGATCGTCATCGCGGTAGACCAGCAGTCCGCCCTGCTCGTACTTGGTCTCTGGTTCGACATGGCTCACCAGCACGCTGGCGGTCCTGCCCTCCGTCGCACTTTTCTCGACCAGGATGTTCCGGGCCCCCGTACCGCTCCAGATCCGAGCCTTCTGGGCCCGTAGCTCGAGCACTCCGTCACGCATCCGGTGCCCCTTGGGGTCCTCCCGCACCCATCTCCAACCCGGATAGGGTGAACCAGTGAGGGAGGGGAGAGCCAAATTGCAGGCACAGAGAACGACAAGAATTTTCATCAACCCAATCGTAACGCCAACCCGGCGCCGAACAAGGTTCCATCCCGTATTTCAGGGAGAGGGGGCAGGGTTGTCCCGGGAACGACCCAGCACCTCTTCAAGGTCGATCGGAGAGGTCGCTTCTTCCGCTACACGCTCCTTGTGAATCAGTACCGTGATGACGGTCATGTAAACCAGGAAGCAGCTTGCGATCAGAAACGCCTTTCGCCACGGAACATAGAAAAACCGGTGGAGAAGGGGAGCGAGGGGAAGAAAGAAGAGAAGCAGGACCAGGGCTCCATGAAGAAGGTCAGAGCTGACCAGGATACGACAGAGGACAAACTGCGGCCAGAAGATGATGACTGCCTTCGGATTGAGGTAGTAGAAGTAGACGCCGGAGCGTGCAGTAGTGGGCTCCCAATCCGCCTCATGCCGGGCAAAGAGGAACATCAGAACGAGAAGCACAAGCAGGTCGGTCCAGGGAGTCGCGTAAAGGTATTCCATCGGCCTCGTTGTTCTTAATAGGCCTTGAATAAGGCGGATCCCGGGAAGGGGCGATTACAATCTAGAGGCGGCATTGGAATCAGGCAGGAGTCTTCCGGCCCCTCAGCGGCGCCGGTCAAGACCGGCCCAGATGGCCTTGATCGTTTCCTCCTGTCGCATCCCCCGGGGAGGTGACATGCTGGCACTGTAGTGCTCGAAGCGGCGCAGGGGGAGCTGGAAGAAGCCATTTGGATCGGTCTCCCGCACCCACCGATAGGCGTAACGGAGCCATTCGTTCCGGTAGTCCTCGGGTTGCTTTATGAACCAGTTGATCTCGTCCCATCCCCAGACATGGAACTTGTCACTGGCGCGGAATTCGCCGGGATGATCGGAAGACCCGAAATTGTCGATCTCAACGATGTAGGGCAGCGATTCACAGCGCCAACCGCTGGGTGTCAGCCCCCCCCGGCTCCGGCCGTAGATGGCATCACTGAATCCCTTCTCCAGAATGGCCTTGTGGGGTTGCCCCTGCAGGGACCTGGGGCGGGAAGGAAAGGAGTGGAGGTCAAACATGAGGTTCCCCTCGTGCACGATTCCTCCGCCGGGCACATGGGCGTCAATGAGAATGAGGTGACGACGGGCATTCTTTTTCGCGTAGGCACGGATCCGGGACATGAGATCCCGCCAGTGTCGATGGTCCCGGTCCCGATCGTCCATGATTTCAACCTGTCCCAGGTGGAGGGCTTCGAGTCCCATATCGATCCATCGCCTGGCCACATAAAAAAACCACATCCTGGTTTCCAGACGGCTCATGTCGGGCACCGAGGCATCCTTGTACCAGTGATTGTGTCGGTGCCGGAACCCGTAGAGCATGGCCTTGTAACTGAAGTTTCGCGACTCCCGGGGCAACCCGAACTCTTCGAAGACCGCGGCCGGGATGGGAATCTTGTTCACGTCGGTGGTGACTACCTCGAAAATGGCTCCCTGAAGAATCAGGTCCGGGTCCATCTCGTGGAGGCGTTTAACAAAAGGAGCGCCTTTCGCCACCAGGTCGTCGATACGGGACTCATTGCCCCACATCCAGATCACCCGGCCTGCAAACTTGACTCCCGTGTTCTTCATCATGCGGAGGTCATCCTCGGAGGCCAGGTGCAGGAGGGAGGCCACGGTGGCGCTCCGGGCGAGGTAGTTCTCCAGCACCGGACGGGAGATTTTTCTGTCGAAGTGGTAATCGACCTTTCCGGTGATCTTCTCCCCGGCCTGAAGCGGAGCAAACGCGGAGACAATGAGGAGAATCGCAGGCAGGCAGAGGATCCGCCAGGGACGAAAGGCCCCGGGGAGGGGGCAGGGGACAGATTTTAACCCAGACATGTGCGTGGAAGCCTTTTAGAGCTACCCCGTGCCGTGCGGCAAGTTCAACCTGTCCAAGAAACGAGGCAGCTTCCTCAAGGGAGTGAGATCGCAGAAGTTTTCAGTCTAGTATATATTATTTTGCAGAACCTTGGATCTCACTCCCTCGATTGACTGCCTGTTGCTGATACAACCGCACTGGCGCCCCGCGATTTTCAACTTGGTGAAAAAAAGCTCTCCAGCCACTGTTCCTGCTCCATGAAGATTATTCCCACCCTGCTTGCCTTCCTGCCGCTGATCGTCGCCTCCGCCTCCGCGGATGAAGACACTCGCAGGATCGAGAAGGAAATTCTTCAGGATATCCTGCGGAACACGACCATCACGGTTAAGCCCATCGACAACCCCTCGGTGGCAAAGTGTTTTGCCTGCACCTTTTATGAAGCCAGGATCAGGACCCGTGAAGGGGACACCTCAACGACCCGGGAAACCACCTGCGCCATGACACCTGGCGGCGTGAAGCATGTGCAATTTCCAGGTAGCTCCTCGGAAATCAAAGAGCTCCCGGCACTCCTTCTTCCTTCCTTCCGACTCAAGAAGGGCGCCGACGGGGAAACCATGCTGGCAGCCTTGCAGGCTATCTACGGAGAACAGTTCGTCGATCGGGATTTCGAAATGCGGATCTCGCGCAAAGGCAGCACCTGGTCATTCGTCACCGGGAAGTTTTTCAAGAAGTTCTCCGGAGTGGTGATGAAAACTGATGCGACGGGAAGGATAACGAGCATCAAGCGCAGTCTCAGCATCGTGGAGTAAGGCCTGTCCCAGACAAAAGGGCACCGGGATGGACTTGGGAAGGCCGCCAAGGCGCTTCCTGCGAATCCTGGTAGAGATGACCGAATAAACTGCCCCTCGCTTGATCCGATTTCCTGTGATCTATGATTCGAGGAATGTATTCCGTAAATCGGGATATTGATGACTTGTTGACGATTCAGCACTCCGCATCTAACATGCCATAATGACAGGGAATTCGCCCCGGTTTGGCGCAGAAATATACTCCCGGAGGAGATCTGGTGCGCTCCGCATCCGGGGCCTGCTACTGGCTGCGATTCTTGCTTCTGCCGGGGCATCGCCAGGAAACAACGCCCCTGAAGCGGCAGCAGCCACCAGCACCGCCACGGCCACCGCCACTCCGAATGGAGCCGGTGAGGCGCTTTCCTTCAACCTGAGATGGGAAGAAACGGGAACTGCAGGCGGCATCATCACCGGCAACATCTCCTTCCCGGCCG
>PVBE010201410.1_pt1 | contig 60587 bp, 60 predicted proteins | sample 1631181 | NCBI WGS metagenome assembly PVBE01 (sample SAMN08397723, study PRJNA350692) | Marine metagenome, whole genome shotgun sequencing project. | isolation source: water | place: Pacific Ocean | collected 2012-04
CCTCTCGATCTTCTTGCGCTCGCCTCCGGACACCGCGTAGGCCTCGCTTTGCATCAGAACGCGGGTGTAGTCGCGCGCCGCTTCATTGACGTCTCTGTCGATCCGGCGTTGCGCTTCCTTCGGACAACATCGGGCCTTCAGAGGGCAATGCCGGCAATTGAGCGAGCTTGTCCGATAATGCAGCCTGGTGCCGTCATGGACGCGACCGTTGGTCCCCATCGCATGACCCTGGGGACAGATATACAAGTTTCGAAAACCGCTAAATTCCGGTTGTTTCACTGTGTGCGAGTGCCTCTCGAAGACGCCAGTATCGAAATGGCACGTTTTAAATTGGCACAGGCGTGATAAGAAACAGATGATATGTGCCAATACGATACGAATATCTTGTTGTATCAAATTAACACAAAATTAAACTCTTCGGGGTCGATGGCGCCTCTCATGACGATCGGGTCGTGCCCGGTTCCGAGCCGCCTCGACGCTACTGGACGGCGCCGGCCGCCGATGCCACATTGCATCGCATGAACAACGGCCCCTTGAGCGACTATCCCTTCGCCTTGGAGGTGCCGGCGGGTGACGACCGCGAGCGCCAAGTTTGCGGCACTTGCGGCTGGATTCACTACATCAACCCGAAGATCGTGGTCGGCGCCATCTGCACCCTCGGCGACCGCTTCCTGCTCTGCCGCCGGGCCATCGAACCGCGCGCCGGCTACTGGACCATGCCGGCCGGCTATATGGAGGAGCGGGAGACGCCGGAGGCCGGTGCCGCCCGCGAGGCCCGGGAAGAGGCTTGCGCCGAGATCGAGATCGACAGCTTGCTGGCGATTTATTCGATCCTGCGGATCAGTCAGGTACAGATGATTTTCCGGGCCCGGCTGGCGGTACCCGAGATCGCCGCCGGACCCGAGAGCGAGGAAGTCGGGCTCTACCGCTGGGACGAAATTCCCTGGGACGAGCTGGCCTTTCCGACCGTCACTTGGGCGCTGCGGCACTGGCGCGAGGTAGAAGACGTCGCCATCTTTCCGGCCTTCGTCAATCCCGTCGAGTTGCCGTAGATTGGCCGTGGCCAGGCTGGGCGTGGCCGGCTATGTTGCCGGCCATGCAGGATCGCATGAACCCCGTCCTCAAGTTCGCCCTCGAGATCGGCCCGCTTCTGGTCTTCTTCTTCGTCAACGCGAAGTTCGGGATCTTTTGGGCGACGGGCGTCTTCATGGCCGCGTTGGCGGTCTCGCTTCTGACCATGTATCTGCTGGTCCGGCGGCTTCCGATACTGCCGCTGGTCACCGGCATCGTCGTGCTGATCTTCGGCGGCCTGACGCTGATCCTACAGGACGAGCTCTTCATCAAGCTGAAGCCGACCATCGTCAACACGCTCTTCGGCGCCATCCTGCTGGGTGGCCTCTTCGCCGGCAGGTCGTTCCTGAAGTCGTTGCTGGGCGAGGCCTTTCAGATGACCGAGGAGGGCTGGCGCGTGCTGACGCTTCGTTGGGCCTTCTTCTTTTTCGTGCTGGCGATCCTGAACGAGATCGTCTGGCGCAACTACACCACCGACGAATGGGTTACCTTCAAGGTTTTCGGCGTCATGCCGTTGACGATCGTGTTCTCGTTGACCCAACTGCCGACGATGTTTCGCCATCGCATCGAGGAAGACGCACCATGAGCGATCATGCCAAACGGAACGCCGCCATGGCCGCGCTCGCATTGATCGAGGACGGCATGGCGCTCGGCCTCGGCACCGGCTCGACGGCGGCGCTGTTGGTCGAGGGGCTGGGCGGCAGGGTGGCCGAGGGCCTACGCGTCACCGCCGTCCCGACCTCGGAGCGGACCGCCCGCCAAGCCCGCGATCTCGCCATTCCGCTGACCACCCTCGACGAGACGCCGAGCCTCGACCTCGCGATCGACGGTGCCGACGAATTCGATCCCGATCTCGCCCTGATCAAGGGCGGTGGCGGAGCACTGCTGCGCGAGAAGATCGTCGCCGCCTCGGCCAGGCGCTTCGTCGTCATCGCCGACGCCTCGAAACGGGTCGCACACCTCGGCGCCTTTCCGCTGCCGGTCGAGGTGGTGCCGATGGCCGCGACGCCACTGGCGGGCCGGATCGCCCGCCTCGGTGCCGAAGTGGTGCTCCGCCGCGACCGCTTCGGCGAGCCCTTCGCCACCGACGAGGGCCACTGGATCCTGGATTGCGCCTTTGGACCGATCGCCGACCCTGCGGCACTCGGCCAAAGCCTGCAAGCGATGGTGGGCGTGGTCGAGCATGGCCTCTTCGTCGCCATGGCCGACGAGGTCATCGTCGGCAGCGAGAACGGCGTCGAGCGCTTGTACCGGCAGGCATAGATCGACCCGGGAAACGCCTCTCCAGGGGCTAAACAGGCCGTAACCACTTACCCTATACTGCGATCCAGCAGGGGATTTGTGGGGAACGGATCATGCAAGCGGAACGAGTCCTGGCCGAGGCGCCGAAGTTCTTGAGCCAGCAGCAGCGCGAAGATTACTTCGAGAACGGCTATCTGCTGCTGGAAGGCCTGTTCTCGGGCGAGCGGCTGGAACGCCTGCAGGCGGTGGCGGCCGAGTTCGTCGAGCGGAGCCGTGGCCTGACCGTCTCCGACGGCACCTTCGACCTTGAACCCGGCCATTCCGCCGTCGAGCCCCGGCTGCGCCGGCTGACCCAGCCGGTCGGCCATCACCCGGCATTCTGGGACTATGCCAGTTCCAGCCCGATCGCCGATATCGCCGAGGATTTGCTGGGCCCCGACGTCAAGTTCCATCACTCCAAGCTGAACTACAAATGGGCCGACGGCGGCGAAGAGGTGAAGTGGCACCAGGACATCCCCTTCTATCCGCATACCAACTACAACGTCCTGGCGATCGGCCTCTATCTCGCCGATGTCGACGACGAGATGGGGCCGATGGGCGTCGTGCCCGGCAGCCAGCGGGGCGAGATCTTCAACCACTACAACGACCGGGACCAATGGGTCGGCGCCCTCGACGACAAGGACTTGGGGAGGGTGGCGCTGGAGAAGACCGTTTGGCTGGCCGGCCGGGCCGGCTCGGTCACGGTGCACCATGCCCGTATCGTGCACGGCTCGGTGCCGAACCGTTCGGCGCGCGGCCGGCCGCTGCTGATCAACGCCTATTCCTCGGCCGACGCACTGACGATCACGCCGCATCCCGCTCCTTGCCGCTATAACGGCCATTTGATCCGCGGTCGGCCGGCCCGATGGGCCGAGTTCGATTCCGAGCCCTGCCTGATCCCGCCCGACTGGTCCGGCGGTTACACTTCGATCTTCGCTCTGCAGCAGGAAGAAGGCGGCGCCAATGTCGCTGCTGACGGCGATTGGGGGCGCGGATTCTTAACGACCTCTGACTTGGTTCGGGCTACCATGTCGCCCGGGAGGCGGACGGCATGCTCGAAACCGTGGTTCTGAAACTCGACGACATCTACGTTCCGGTTAAGCGCCGCAAGACCCTGGATGAGGACAAGGTCGAGAGCCTGGCGCTGAGCATCCTCGACCTGGGCCAGCAGACGCCGATCCAGGTTCGACCCGACAAGGACCGCTATGTCTTGGTCAGTGGCTTGCATCGTTTCGAGGCGTTGCGGGCACTTGGCGAGGAGACCATCCGCGCGCTCCTCGTCGGCACCCGGCGGGGCTGACGGGCGGGCGCCGAAAACGGCCGGGATCGGCGCATCGAGGCGATTGCCTCGCCCCGATTCCGCTTGCACGGTGGCGCGGTATGTGCCAGTTCAATGCGAGGGCTTTCAATTCTGCCGGTGCCTCGTCCGGGGGGCTGTCGTGTCGGCCCGTTCGAGTCCGAGAGATCTGGCAACCTGGAGGCATGCAACGGGATGCGCTTCAAGGCATCGCGACGATCAGAAAGGACTAGGGATGGCTTCCGGAACCGTGAAATGGTTCAATGCAACCAAGGGCTACGGCTTTATTCAACCGAGCGACGGCACCGACGACGCCTTCGTTCACATCTCCGCCGTCGAGCGTGCCGGCTTGACCGGTCTTCGCGAAGGACAGAAGGTGGAATACGAACTGGTACCCGGCCGCGACGGTAAGTCGGCGGCGGACAACCTGGTGGTCTTGGACTGAAGCCGACGCTCGGCCGAGGTCCGGCTCCGGGGGGTGCCGGACCTATCCGACGATTAGTGCCGTGCCGGCCGGCCCGCACCCCGAGGTGCTGCCGTGTCGGGACCGATCAAAGGGAGAAACATGGCTCGCAAGCCTAATTACAAGTTCGAACGGATGGAGCGCGAGCGCTCCAAGGCCGCCAAGAAGGCGGCGCGTCTCAAGGCCAAGCAGGAAAAGGCGGAGCGGCGGAAAGAGGAGAAACCCGCCGAAGATGGTGCCGGCCTAACGGCGGCGGAAACGATGCCCGCCGAGACGGAAGAAGCGACCACGGAAGAATAACCGGCCGGCGCCAACGCCAGGCCGCAAAAAATCAGCGCAATAGGTGGCGGCCAGGCCCGGACCGCGTCTCGGCTCAGCGGGCCAGCCAACCGCCGTCGACGGCGAGGCTGTGGCCGGTGACCATGGCCGAGGCGGCGGAGGCGAGGTAGAGGATGGCGCCGGCGAGATCCTCGGTCTCGGCGACCCGGCCCAACGGCGTCAATGCCTCGATCGCCCCACGGGTCTCGGGGTCGCCCATTAGGCCGGCGACGAAGGGGGTGTCGACGAAGGTGGGGGCGATGGCGTTGACGCGGACGCCCCGGTCGCCCCATTCCACCGCCAGCGCCCGGGTCAGGTTGACCACCGCGCCCTTGCTGGCGTGATACGACAGGTTGCCATAGAGCGCGCCGCCGACATGGCCCATGATCGAGGCGATGTTGACGATCGAGCCCCGCCCCGCCGACAGCATCTGGCGGCCGGCTTCGCGGGCGCAGAGGAAGACGCCGGTCAGGTTGACGTCGATCACCTGCTGCCAGGCCTGTAGCGTCATCTCTTCCGCCGGCAGCCGCCCGGCGGTGCCGGCGTTGTTGATCAAGATATCGATGCGGCCATGGCTCGCCATGATTTGGGCCACGGCCTCGGCGACGCTCGCCTCCTCGGCGACGTCCATCAGGTAGGCGCTGGTGGCGAGGCCGGCCTGGGCCAGATTCTCCGCCGCCAGGTCGACCGCCTCGCCCTCGCGGTCGGCGAGCGCCACATGGGCGCCGGCTCGGGCCAGGGTCTCCGCCGCCATCAGACCGATGCCGCGGGCCGCCCCGGTGACCAGGGCCACCTGGCCGTCCAGCCGAAAGGGTGCCGAAATATCGCTTCCGCCTCGCGCCGCCATGGCCGCTCCCATTTTCTCGAGTTTCCGTCGAGCGCGATTATAGGCCGCCCGGGCCCGGCTCGGCCACGGCGGGATCGGCACTTTCCTCCTGCCCGGAGGTCAGCCCGGCGGCGACCCGAAGCGCCTCCAGCCGGGTCGCCTGGCGGTGATCCTCGCCGAGCCGTTCGTGCACGCCCAGCCGGTCCAACTTCTCGGCGATCGCGGGTCGGGTCCCGTCCAGCAGCACATGCTTGTCCTGGTCCTGAACCTGGGCGATGGCATCCTCCAGCGCCAGCGTCGCGCTCGAGTCGAGGAAGCTGACATCGCTCATGTCCAGGATCAGGACGTCAAAGGTGTCGGCCACCGCGAGCCGCCGCGCCATGCCCTTGGCGGCGCCGAAGGTGAAGGGGCCGTCCAGGTGATAGAGCACGACGCGCGGACCGCCTTCCTCCAGGGCCGCCATCTCTTCTTCGTCGAGGTCGTGGGAATCGGCATCGGTATCGAGCGAGATGCTCTTGATGCTGGCCAATTGCAATTCGCTCATCCGGCGCACCAGTAACAGGCTGGCGGCGACGACACCGACCGCGACCGCGGTGATCAGGTCGACGAAGACCGTCAAGCCCAAGACCAGGGCCATGATGACGACACCGGCCCGGGGCGCCCGTCGCAGTCGCTTCAGATAGGGCCAGTCGATGATGTCGAGGCCCACCTTGATCAAAATGCCGGCCAAAACGGCGTGCGGTATATGCCGTGCCAGCGAGCCCAGGCCGAGAACGATGGCGAGCAGCACCAGGGCGTGCAGGGCGCCCGAGATCGGCGTCCGGCCGCCGGTTCGAACGTTGATCACGGTCCGCATGGTGGCGCCGGCGCCGGGTATAGCACCAAAGAGGCCGGCGATCGTGTTGCCGATGCCCTGGCCGATCAACTCGCGGTCGGATTCGTGGTGGCTCTGCGTCACGCTGTCGGCGATCAGCGAAGTCAGCAGGCTGTCGATGGAGCCCAACAGGGCCAACACCAGCGCGCCCTGCACCATGCCCGGCACCGCCTCCAGCTCGAAGACCGGCAGGGTCGGCGTCGGCAGGCCGGTCGGAATCTCGCCCAGCACCGGCGTGCCGGGCAGCAGGAAGAAAACCAACAGGGTGCCTGCGACGAGGGCGACCAGGGGGGCGGGAACGACTTGGTTGAGGCGGCTTGGTTGCAGGAAGACGATGGCGAGCGCCACCGCCCCGACCGCGAGCGCCGCCAGGCCCGGCTGCACCACCAATGCCGGCAAGGCGCCGAGCACCGCCAAGGTGCCGCCGGGCGGCGTCGGATGGCCCAACAACGGTGCCAGTTGCAGGATGATGATGATGCAACCGATACCACTCATGAAGCCAGAGATCACCGGCATCGGCACGAAGGCGATGTAGCGGCCGAGACGCAGCAACCCAAAGACGATCTGGAAGAGGCCGGCCAGCATCACCACCGTGAAGGCCATCGCCGGCTCGTGCGCGTATTGCGTGATGACCGCCGCCATCACCACCGTCATCGGTCCGGTCGGCCCCGAGACCTGCGCCGGCGTGCCACCGAAGACGGCGGCGAAGAAGCCGACGAAAATAGCGCCATAAAGCCCCGCCACGGGCCCCGCCCCCGAGGCGACACCGAAGGCCAGCGCCAGCGGCAGCGCCACCACCGCCGCGGTCAAGCCGCCATAGACGTCGCCTTTGATGTTGTCGAAACGAAGGCCGTGGACGAGCTGCATTGCCGACATTCCTCGGGGAAAAGCCTCGACTTCGATACAACGTCAGGCGCCGGAGCGCCAGTCGCCCAGAACCGCCTGCCAGAGCGCCAATGCCGCCAGGGCGGCGGTCTCCGCCCGCAGGATCCGGGGCCCCAGGCTCGCCGCCAGGACGAAGTCCCGGGCCCGCAGGAGCCGGCGTTCGTCGTCGTCGAAGCCACCCTCGGGGCCGATCAACAAGGCCCAGCCGTCGCCGGGCGGCGCCCCCGCCAGCGCTTCCGCGAGCGGCGGCGCGCCGCCGGCCTCGTCGAGGAAGACCAGACGTCGGCCCGTCGGCCATTCGCCGAGCAACGCCTCGAGGCCGATCGGCGCGGCCACCTCGGGCACGGCCAAGCGGCCTGATTGCTCAGCCGCCTCGATCGCGATCAGGCGCAAGCGATCGACGTTGACCCGTGTCACCGTGGTGCGGCGGGTGGTCACCGGCTGCAGGGTGGCGACGCCGAGCTCGGTCGCCTTCTCCGCCAGGGCGTCGATGCGGCTCCGCTTGATCGGCGCGAACAGCAGCACCGGTCCCGCCTCCACCGCCTGTCGGCGCAGTTGTCCGAGCAGCGCCAGCGAGCACCAGCCCTTGCCGAAGCCCTCGATCCGGGCCCGCCATTCGCCGTCGCGGCCGTTGAAGAGGGCGACCGCGTCGCCCGGCCGGCAGCGCATCACATGGCGGAGATAGTGGGCCTGATTGGCGGCCAGGCCGACGACCCGGTCCGGCGCCAAATCGTCGGCAACATAAAGGCGAATCCTCGGCGCCGCTTCGGTCATGCTTGAGCACCCCCGGCAATCGGTTTAAGCCTAACCCATGGCGGCGCCAGACAGAACCGCGGCCGGTGGCCACACCGATATCCGCGCCGACGACTGGATCGCCCGGCGGGCGCCCGGTTTCGCGCGGCCCTACCTCAGGATCGCCCGGGCGGACCGGCCGATCGGCTGGTGGCTCTTGCTCTGGCCCTGCTGGTGGAGCGTCGCGATGGCGAGCGAGGCTTGGCCCTCGCCCTGGCTGATGGCGCTTTTTCTGGTCGGTGCCGTGGTGATGCGGGCGGCCGGTTGTTGCTGGAACGACATCGCCGACCGCGACTTCGACGGTCGGGTCGAGCGGACCCGGACCCGGCCGATACCGGCCGGCGACCTGACAGTCCTCCAGGCCGGTCTTTTCATGGTTCTGCTCGCCCTGGTCGGCTTGGCGGTGCTGCTTTCCTTCAACCGCTTCGCGATCCTGGTCGGCGTCGTCTCGTTGGCGCCGGTGGCGATCTATCCCTTCATGAAGCGGGTCACCTGGTGGCCGCAGTTCTTTCTCGGCATCGCCTTCAACTGGGGTGCCCTGTTGGGCTGGGCCGCGGTCCGGGGCAGCCTCGAATGGCCCGCCTTGCTGCTCTACCTGGGCGGCATCGCCTGGACCCTCGGCTACGACACCATCTATGCGCACCAGGACAAGGAGGACGACGCGCTGCTGGGTCTCAAATCCTCGGCGATCCGTCTGGGCCGGGGGACCTGCGCCGCGCTTTGGGTTTTTTACGGCCTCGCCGGGCTCGGCTTCGCCGCCGCCGGCTATCTGGCGGGCCTCGCCTGGCCGTTCTGGCTCGGTTTCGCCGTCGCCCTCGGCCAACTTGCCTGGCAGGCGACGCGGCTCGCCCAGGACGACCCCGCCGACTGCCTGGCCAAGTTCAAGTCCAACACGATCTTTGGCTGGCTGCTCCTCGCCGCGATCCTGGCGGGGCGGGTCCTCAGTCCGTGACCCGGTAGTCGCGCAGGACTTCTTCCTTGAAGACGAGGCCGTGGCCGGGGCGTTCCGGCGCGGTCAGGCAGCCACTCTCGGGCAGCACCGGCTCGACCCAGAGGTCGTCGAGGAAATCGAGGTATTCGGCCAGATGTCCGTTCGGGATCGAGGCCAATAGATGCACCATCAGTTCGTGGAAGAGGTGCGGCGCGATGGCGATGCCCCAGGTATCGGCCAGTGTCGCGATCTTGCGCATCTCGGTCAGGCCACCGCGCATCGGGTCCGGCTGCAGGATCGGGATCTTCGGGTTCTCGAAAAAGGGGCGCAGCTCGAAGCGGGTGAAGAGGCTCTCGCCGCCGACGACGCGAAGGTCGAGGGCGTCCGCGATCCGGAAATAGCCGTGGAAATCTTCCGCCGGCACCGGCTCCTCCAGCCAGTAGACGTCATGCGCCTCGAACTTGCGGCCGACCTGGATCGCCTGGTCCGCGGTCCAGCCCATGTTGACGTCGACCATGATATCGATTTCGGGGCCAACCGCTTGGCGCATTTGGGCGACATGGGCGACGTCGGTGGCGTCGTCGTACATGTGCCCGGCCTGCATCTTGATGGCCTTGAAGCCCTCTGCGACGTAGCGTTCGGCCTTCTCGACCATGCCGTCGGGCCCGAGACCGCGCCAGCAGCCGCTGCCGTAGGCCGGGATCTCGCTTTTGTAGTGGCCCCAGAGCCGATGCAAGGGCAGGCCGGCGCGCTTGCCCACCGCGTCCCAGAGGGCGATGTCGACGACCGATTGGGCGAATACCGTGACCCCGGCGCGGCCGACCCAATAGGTGGCTTGCCAAAGCTCGCGCCAGATCGCCTCGACCTCGGTGGCGTCGCGGCCGAGGAGACGGGGGATGATCATTTCCTGCAAGCAAGCATCGATAGTGGCGAGGCCGCCGCCCAAGGGCATGATATAGCCCATGCCGACGATCCCCGAGGCGCACTCGATCTCGACCACGACCAGCTCGCGCGGGCGGTCGAAATCCCGGCTCCAGCGGGGTGGATCGGTGAAGGGCAGGCGGAGTAATGTGGTGCGGACGTCTTTGATGATCACGATGCGATGCCTTCTCGGCTTTTGCGGGATAGAATCGATCTTAGGATTATCGCGCATCCCGGCGAAAGCGGTCTGTGGACAAGTTGGCGCATCGCTTGTGAATTAGGGGGATGAAAGGCCCGGCAGTCCGTTCTATTTGGGCTTTTGCCTGGTTTCGACTGTGCATCGTTCTGGGGATGCCATGGGCACGGAGATGAACTCTTAAAGTATTGAAAAACAAAGACGATCCGCATAAAATCACGGCTGGGAACGAGTCCGCTGAGAAGCCCGAGGAGAACGCGCCGATGGCCCCTTCGAGCCCGGCCGCCCAGGATGCCGCCAGTCTGTTGTTTCCGGAGACCGAGTCGCCGGACCCGGTGCCGGAGCCGCGCCACTCGACGGGCATCCTGCCCTCGCAAAGCCTGCGCGAGATGATCCGCACGGGCGAGATCGCCGCCACCGATCCGATCCCCGAGAGCCAGATCCAGCCGGCCAGCCTCGATCTCCGCCTCGGCCGCAAGGCCTACCGGGTCAGGGCCAGCTTCCTGCCCGGCCGGGATGCCGGCGTCGAGGCCATGATCGACAGCCTCGGCATGCACGAGATCGACCTCGGCCCCGGCGCCGTGTTGGAGCGGGGCTGCGTCTACATCGTGCCCCTGAAGGAGCACTTGAAGCTCGGCTACCGGGTCACCGGCTTCGCCAACCCGAAAAGCTCGTCCGGCCGCCTCGACGTCTTCACCCGCCTGATCGCCGATGGCGCCAACGCCTTCGACCGGGTCGACGACGGCTATTCCGGACCCCTCTACGCCGAGATCGCGCCCCGCACTTTCTCGGTGCTGGTGCGCGAGGGCGATACCCTGAACCAGCTCCGGATCCGCCGCGGCAGCCCGCGCACCACCGATACCAGCCTGAAGCGCCTGCAGGAGGAGGTGACGCTGGTGCACGGCGAGCGGGCGGGCGCCAATATCGACCACGGCATCGCCGTCAGCGCCGATCTGGAGGGGATCGAGCCCTCGGGCCTGATCGGCTATCGGGCCCGCTGCCATACCGGCCTGATCGACCTCGCCAAGATCGGGCATTACGACCCGCTGGACTTCTGGGAGCCGATCCATCGGGGCCGGGAGGCGCGGCTGATCTTGGACCCGGACGATTTCTACATCCTGGCCAGCCGCGAGGCGGTGACGGTGCCGCCGGACCACGCCGCCGAGATGCTGCCCTTCAACCCGCTGGTGGGCGAGTTCCGGGTCCACTACGCCGGCTTCTTCGATCCCGGCTTCGGCTATGTCGGCGCCGGCGGCCAGGGCGCCCGGGCGGTTTTGGAGATCCGCAGCCGCGAGGTGCCCTTCGTGCTGGAGCACGGCCAGACCGTGGCCCGCCTGGTCTACGAACGCCTGACCGCCGAGCCCGACAAGATCTACGGCCCCGATATCGGCTCCAACTACCAGCGCCAGGGCCTCAAGCTCTCGAAACAGTTCAAGCGCCGAGACTGAAGCGCCGCTCCCTCAGGCCGCGAGGCCGCCGGAGGTGATGGTGCCGTCGGCGAAGTGGGCGTGGCTGCCGGAGAGATCGAGCGGAATTGCGCCGGTCGCCTTGGTGGTGCCGCTGGCGACCTCGGCGATGAAAAATTCCTTGCCGTTCGGCAGATCGATGCGGGCCCGATGCTCGGCCCCCGTCACCGGGTTCCGAAGCGGCTCGACCGAGGTCTCGACCAGGCCCGGCACGACCAGGCGGGCGGTGCGGCCGGCGACGTCGATCGCCATCTCCATCGGGCTGAAGATCGGTTCGTGCACCGTCGTGCACATGTCGCGGTAGATCTTCAGCATCGAGGCGCCGGGCTCCGAGCCTTCGCCCTGCATGATGGCGTTGATGGCCTGGCGCTGGGCCTCGTCGGCGCGGGCGTCGATGATCAACTGCATGGCGCCGTTGCCCTCGTGGATCGGGCCGGGCCAAGCGTAGGTGCCGGCGGCCAGCAGGCCGTCGAGGCGAACTTCGCCGAAATTTCCCCGGTCGATCCGAAGTCCCCAGACCGCCTTGCAGGTGCCGTCGGTCGGCAAGGCCACGAACTGGCACGGGCAACCGTAGTCGCAGTTGCAGTTGGCGAAATGCGGTCCCTCGACACGCCACTCGATCGTTGCCATCGTCTCACCTCTCGTCCTCTCCGGAGAAAAAACGGGCGGGGTCGCCCCCGCCCGTGAAGACACGATACCAGACCAACTCAGTACAGTGCCACCGGGTTGCCCGGCGAGCCGGTGCCGCCCTTGATCTTCAGCGGCGACCAGACGAACAGGAACTCGTAGGCCTTGTCGGCGACCAGTTGCGAGAGGTCCAAATTCTCCAGGTTCCAGATTCCGCGCCTGGGCATCATCTGGACGTGGCACTCGAAGATTTCACCGCTCTCGCCCTTGAAGCCGGCGCCCACGGCCTCCACCGGCCAGGTGTCGCCGCCGGTCAGGATGATCTTCCTCTCGGCCAGGTAATCGCAAGCCGAGATGCCGATGCCGGGCGCGCCGGCGTTGAAGGCGGCGATCCGCTTCTGCTTCTCGGCGGCATCGAAGCTGTCCCATTTCGTCGGGTGCCAGATGTCGCCGTGGCCGGTATAGAGGAAGACGCAGTCGCCCTCGCCGATCGGGTCGATGCCCTGGTTCTTGACCATCGCCTTGACGTCGTCGGCGGTGACGATGCCGGGGTCCTTCGGGTCGGCGGCCTTCGGGATCGGCAACTGCCCACCCCTGAGCGCCACCGCATCCAGCAACACGCCGCGGCAGACGAAGCCCTTCTTGGCGACGAACTCGACGCCGAGCGGGCCCATGCCGTAGGTGTGGACGTCGGCGTCCTCCAGGAAGCGGCCGTTATAGAAGAAGTTGCCCTTCGAGGTGATAACGCCGATATGACCCGGCCCGTCGAACTGGGTGCCGATCTGGCCGATTTCGGTCGACAGGTATTCGTCGTTGTAGACCAGCTCGTGCTCGCCGAAGGGGCCGCCCGTCGGCAGGCCCGGAATGGTCATCCGCCAGCCGCGGCTGCCGAAGGCCGGCGCGTCCTGCTGGTAGACCTTGCCGAGCGTGGCGACCTTGCCCTGTTTGACCAGCTTGATCGCCTTCAGGACCATCGCCGGTGTCGTCCGGTTGACGGCACCGGCCTTGTCGTCCGCACCCCATTCGCTCGGCGCCCATTTCTCGGTGAACGGCTTGTCGTTGACGCTCCAGGCCGTCCCCGACAGGCCGGTGGCGAGCAGCAACGCGGTGGCGCCGAGGCCGAAGTTACCCAACTTTCGCATTTGACGTCCCCCCCTGTTTTCAACAACGAAAACTAATGCTCTCGATGCTGAATTAGGAAAGATTAATCGCCTGCGAGTCAAGATTTCGCTTGGCGGCGCGCATGCGAAGCGCCCGAACGGCCGATGGCCGCGGCAAGGCTGGCCAGGGCGGCGGGAAAGCGCCTATATAGGGGCCGCCGCAGCTTGCCCGGGAGAACTTCCGATGTCCGCTTCCGCCGACAGCGCCGACGATCTCGATCTCTTGCAGGATCTGGTGCGCCGGGCACGCCAGGCCGGTGCCGACGCGGCCGATGCCGTGCTGTTTCGCGGCAGCTCGCTCGAGGTCACCTGGCGGCTCGGCAAGCCGGAGGATCTGGAGCGCTCGGAAGGCCGCGATCTGGGCCTCCGCGCCTTCGTCGGCCGGCGCCCGGCGGTGGTCTCCTCGAACGATTTCGACACCGGGACGCTCGATGATCTGGTCGCCCGCGTCGTCGCCATGGCCCGGGCGGCGCCGGAAGACCCCTATGCCGGCCTGGCGCCAGAGGACCGCCTGGCGAGGGAGGTCCCCGACCTCGACCTCGACGATGGCGAGGAGCCGGCGGCGGAGGCCCTCTACGAAGTCGCCGGGGCGGCGGAGGCTGTGGCGCTCGCTGTTCCGGGCGTATCCAATTCGGAGGAGGCGGGCGCCAGCTGGTCGCGGGGCCGGATCGCGCTGGTCACCAGCCACGGCTTCGCTGGCGGTTACGCGACCTCCAGCCACGGCTTCTATGCTTCCGTGCTGGCCGGCGAGGGCACCGCCATGGAGCGCGACTACGACCACGCCTCGGCGCATCATCGGGCCGACCTGGAAGCCGCGGAGATCATCGGCCGGCGCGCCGGCGAGCAGGCGGTGGCGCGACTGAACCCGAGGAAGGTGGCGACCCAGCAAGTGCCCGTGGTTTTCGATCCCCGGGTCTCGCGCTCGCTGTTGGGTCATTTCGCGGGCGCGATCTCCGGCGCCGCGGTGGCCCGTGGCACCAGTTTTCTGAAAGATCGGATGGAGCAAGCGGTCTTCGCCGACGGCATCCGCATCGTCGACGACCCGCACCGGCCTCGCGGCCTCGCCTCCAAGCCCTTCGACGGCGAGGGCGTCGCCAATCGGCGGCTGACCCTGGTCGAGGACGGCAGACTGACGACCTGGCTGCTCGACTCGAGCGCGGCCCGCCAACTCGGCCTCGAGAGCACCGGCCACGCCAGCCGCGGCACCGCCGGGCCGCCGGGCTCGGGCAGCACCAACCTCTATATGGAAGCCGGCGCTACCTCGCCCGACGAGATCGTCGGCGCCATCGAGCAGGGCCTCTACGTCACCGAGTTGATCGGTTTCGGCGTCAACGGCATCACCGGCGACTACAGCCGGGGTGCCGCCGGCTTCTGGATCGAGAAGGGGCGACAGACCCACGCCGTCTCCGAGCTGACGATCGCCGGCAAACTCCAGGACATGTTCCAGAACCTGACCCCGGCGAGCGACCTCGTCTTTCGCTACGGTTCCAACGCACCGACATTGCTGGTCGACGGCTTGACGGTCGCCGGCACATGAGCGAACGGCAAGAGGACCACGCCCTGCTGCTGGACGCGGTGCGCGATGCCGGTGCGCTGGCGCTCGACTTTTTCAGGGGCGAGGTCCGCCATTGGGAGAAAGGGCCGGGCGATCCGGTCTCCGAGGCGGACCATGCCGTCAACGACCTGCTGGAAGAGCGGCTCCGCAGTGCCAGGCCCGGCTATGGCTGGCTATCGGAGGAATCGACCGACGCGCCCGAGCGGCTCGAAGCCGAGCGGCTCTGGGTCGTCGACCCGATCGACGGCACCCGCGCCTTCATCCGCCGCCGGCCCGAATTCACCGTCGCCGTGGCCCTGGTCGAAGCCGGCCGGCCGGTCGTCGGCGCCGTCTACAACCCGGCCACCGCCGAATTCTTCGAAGCCGTGGCCGGCGGCGGCGCCCGTCTCAACGGCGAGCCGATCCGGGTCTCGGCGCAGGCGACCCTCGAAGGCGCGCGGCTGCTCTCGGGCAAGCGGATCTTCGAACGCGCCGGCTGGTCGGCGCCGCCCGAGGGGGCCAGCTTCGCCACCATCAACTCGATCGCCTACCGAGTTTGCCTGGTCGCGGCCGGCCGGCACGACGCCTGCCTCTCGCTGACCCGGAAGAGCGACTGGGACATCGCCGCCGCCGAGCTGATCCTGACCGAGGCCGGCGGCGTGGCGACGACGGCCAGGGGCGGCGGCTTCGTCTATAACCGGCCGGTGCCGCTGCACGACTCCATCATCACCGCCGGCCCGGCCCTGCACGGGGCGATCATGGGCTTTCTCGACGCCATCGAACGGCCGCCGGAGGCGACGTGGTAGCCGTATCGACGATATCCAAAGATTGACAATGCTTGGATTGGCGGCCATCTTCTCTGGCTCGGAGAAGGAGCTGCCATGCATATATCGTTGACCTCGGAATTGGAGCGGATGGTCCGACAGAAGGTCGAGACCGGCCTCTACAACAACGCCAGCGAAGTGATCCGCGAAGCCCTGAGACTGCTCGTCGAACAGGACGAGTTGCGACGCCTGAAGCTGGCGCGACTGCGGGGCGAGCTGGAAAAGGGCGAAGCCGATCTGGCCGCCGGCCGCTTGCTCGCGATCGAAAGCGAGGACGAACTCAGCGAGCTCTTTCAGAGGCTGTGAAGCGGCTCGTCGTCGCGGCGCGGGCCCTGGACGACCTCGCCGAGATCGCGCACTACAGCCGCAAGCAATGGGGCCGGAACCGGACGCGGGCCTATCTCGCCGAAATCGAGCGCTGCTTCGGTGAAATCGGGCGAAACCCGGCTGCCGGCGCGCCACGCGATGACATCAAGCCGGGCTATCGGAGTGGCCGCGCTGGCCGCCACCTCGTCTTCTACCGCGAGACTAGGGAGGCGATCGAGGTGCTTCGCGTCCTGCACCAGAGCATGGACCTGGCACGCCATCTGAGTGATTTCACGCCGGGAAAAATCGATCTAGACTGAAGCCCGAAGGAGGTGCGACATGGCTTTGTTGCTGGGCGCGGTGGCGGACGACTTCACCGGCGCGACCGATCTCGCCAACACCCTGGTGCGCCAGGGGATGCGGACGGTGCAGCTCTTCGGCGTGCCGCCGGCCGATCTGGAGCCGTCGGAGGTGGATGCGGTCGTGGTGGCGCTGAAGTCGCGCACCATTCCGGCGGCGGAGGCGGTCGCGCAATCGCTCGCCGCCCTCGACTGGTTGCGAGGTGCCGGCGCCCGGCAGTTCTTCTTCAAATACTGCTCGACCTTCGATTCGACGCCGGCGGGCAACATCGGCCCGGTCGCCGACGCGATGGCGGAGGCGCTCGGCGCTGGCTTCACCATCGCCTGTCCGGCCTTTCCCGAAACCGGACGCACGATCTGCCACGGCTATCTCTTCGTCGGCGAGGTGCTGCTCTCGGAGAGCGGCATGAAGGACCATCCGCTGACGCCGATGCGGGACGCCAATCTGGTCCGGGTTCTGGGCGCGCAGACGCCGCACCCGGTCGGCCTGATCTCCTATCCGGAGGTGGCGGCGGGTGCCGAGGCGATTCAGGCGGCCTACGCGCGGCTTCGGTCGGCGGGCATCCGCCACGCCGTCGTCGATGCCTTGAGCGACGGCGATCTGCTGGCGATCGGTGCCGCCTCGGCCGATCTGGCGCTGGTCACCGGCGGTTCGGGCGTCGCCCTCGGCCTACCGGAAAACTTCCGCCGCCAGGGCTTGCTGGGGCCGACGGAGGCGGCCGACGCCTTGCCCCAAATCGCCGGGCTGGAGGCGGTGCTGGCCGGCTCCTGCAGTCAGGCGACGCTGGGGCAGATCGAGCGGATGAAGGCGTCGAGGCCGGCATTGCAACTCGACCCACTCCGTCTCGCCGAGGACGGGCCGGCGGTCGAGGAAGCGCTCGCCTGGGCGCGGGCGAAGCTCAGCCACGGGCCGGTATTGATCTATTCCAGCGCCGCGCCGGATCGGCTGGCCCAAATCCAGGGCCGGCTCGGCGCCGAGAAGGCCGGCGGAATCATCGAAGCGGCGATGGCCGAGATCGCCCGGGGCCTGGTCGCGGCCGGTGTCCGCCGTCTGGTGGTCGCCGGCGGCGAGACTTCGGGCGCGGTGGCGCAGGCGCTCGGCCTCAGCGGTATCCGGATCGGCCCGCAGATCGACCCGGGGGTGCCCTGGACCGTCACGCTCGACCAGCCGGCGCTGGCGCTGGCGCTGAAGTCAGGCAATTTCGGCGCCCCTGATTTCTTCCTGAAAGCCTTCGAGCAGTTGCCATGACCGAGAGCAAGCTTCGCGAACGGATCGCCGCCTACGGCCAGTCGATTTTCGACCGCGGCCTGACCCATGGCGCCACCGGCAACATCTCGGTGGCGCTCGACGACGGCTTCTTGATGACGCCGACCGGCTCCAGCCTCGGCGCCCTCGATCCGGCCCGGCTCTCGAAGCTCGACGTCGAGGGCAAGCTGGTCTCGGGCGACCCGCCGACCAAGGAATCCTTCCTCCATATCGCGATGTACCGCGAACGGGCCAAGACCGGCGCCGTGGTGCATCTGCATTCGACCCATTCGGTCGCGGTCTCCTGCCTCGCCGACATCGATCCCGCCGACGTGCTGCCGCCGTTGACCGCGTATTATGTGATGCGGGTCGGCAAGCTGCCGTTGCTGCCGTTCTTCCCGCCGGGCGACCCCAGGCTGGCCGAGGCGATTGCCGACTATGCCCGGCGCCACCACGCAGTGCTGCTGGCCAACCATGGCCCGGTGGTGGCCGGCGCCTCGCTCTCGGCCGCGGTCGACGCGATGGAGGAGCTGGAGGAGACGGCGAAGCTGCACCTGCTGCTCCGGGGTGCCTCGACCCGGCCGCTCGATCCCGAGCAAGTGGCCGAGATGCGGGCGGCTTTTCCGATTAAGGCGTGAGGGAGAGAGGGTAATGAGCGAAGGCAGTATTCGTCCCGCGGGGCCGGAGGACGCGGGCGATATCGTCCGCCTGGTCCGAGCGCTGGCGGCCTACGAGAACGAGCCGGTGGAGACGGTACGGATGACCGAGGCCGACGTCTTGCGCGACGGCTTCTCCGAGCCCCGGCGCTTCGAGGTGCTGTTGGCCGAGGACGCCGGCGAGGCGGTCGGCTTCGCGCTCTTTTTCCACAACTACTCGACCTGGGAGGGCCGCGCCGGGATCTACGTCGAGGATCTCTTCGTCGAGGAGCGGGCCCGTGGCCAGGGCCTCGGCCGGGCGCTGGTGGTCGAGATCGCCCGCATCGCCAAGGCCCGCGACTGCCCCAGGATCGACCTCTGGGTGCTGCACTGGAACCCGACCCGCGAGTTCTACCACCGGATCGGCATCAACCACATGGACGAGTGGCTGCCCTACCGGATGGTCGAACCCGAGATCGGCCGCCTCGCCGATGGCGGCTGAGTCATCTGTTGCCCGTATAGAAGGGATCTTTGAAGCATGGCGTTGAGTGGCATTCGCGTGGTCGATCTGACCCGAATCCTGGCGGGGCCGTTCTGCTCCATGCTGTTGGCCGACATGGGCGCTGACGTGATCAAGATCGAACACCCCGAACGGGGCGATCCGGTTCGCGAGCAGGGCACGATCCGGGACGGCATGAGCTGGTATTTCGCCCAGTTCAACCGCAACAAGCGCTCGATCGGGCTGGACCTGCGCAGGGCCGACGGCAAGGCCGTGCTGACCGAGTTGATCCAGGGCGCCGACATCCTGGTGGAAAACTATCGCCCCGGCGTGCTGGCCGAGATGGGCTTCGACGCCGCCCGCCTCGCCTCCCTCAATCCCGATCTCGTGGTCACCAGCGTCAACGGCTTCGGCGCCACCGGCCCCTACGCCGAACGACCCGCCTTCGACTTCATCGCCCAGGCGATGAGCGGCTTCATGTCGGTGAACGGCCGCGAGGGCGAGGAGGCGATGCGGGCGGCGCCACCGTTGAGCGACCTGGTCGCCGGCCTCTATGCCGCCTTCGGCGCCGTCTGCGCGCTGCAGGCGCGGGGCCGGCTGGCGTCCGGGGGACAGGGCCAGCGGGTCGAGGCCAGCCTCAACAACGGCCTGATTTCGATGCTCGCCTATCTTGGCGTCGAGTGCCTGGCCACCGGCGAGGCGCCGAAGCGGACCGGCAACGACCACCCGATCGTCTCGCCCTATGGCCTTTTCCGCGCTTCGGACGGCGAGATCGCGGTTGCCGCCAGCCATGACGAAATCGTCCGCCGTTTCCTCGCCGCCCTCGGCCTGGAGGGCTTGCTGGCGGAGCCCGATTTCGCCGACAACCAGGCCCGGATGCGAAACCGCGAGCGGATCAACGATCACATCAACGCCCGGGTGGCCGAGGACACGGTCGCCAACTGGATCGAGCGCTTGAACGCCGCCGGCGTGCCTTGCGGACGCATCCAAGACCTGCCCCAGGTGATGTGCGACCCCCAGGTGTTGGCGCAGGAGATGGTGTTGGAGGTGCCGCATCCGGGCCACGGCACGGTCCGGATGACCGGCTTTCCCGTCAAGTTGGAGGCGACGCCCTGCCGGATCCACCGCCCGGCGCCCGACCTCGGCCAGCATACCGACGAGGTGCTGGGCGAAATCGGTCTCGGGCCCGAGCGGATCAGGTCGCTGCGGGCGGACGGGGTGATCCGATAACAATGCGCCTTCGCCGCCTAGGCCGGCGCCACTCGGATCGCCTTCGGTGCCTCGCCCCGGTGCCAGGTATCGAACATCTCGCGATAGGCGGCTTCCAGATGGCGGCAATAGCGCCGGCAGTCGAACAACGCCGCCGTCGATCGGTTCCGGGCGAGCTTCGCCCCGAGCGCGGCCAACCGCTCGCCATCGCGCGCCAGCCGCAACGCCAACGCCTCGTAGTCCGCCAAGTTGTTGACCACCAGCTCCGGCAGGCCGACGGCGTGCAGCAGGCTTCCCGCCACCCTGGCCTGGAAGCTCCGGCCTGCACAACTGAGGACCGGCAGGCCGGCCCAGAGCGCGTCGCTCGCCGTGGTGTGGGCGTTGTAGGGCAAGGTGTCGAGGAACAGATCGGCGAGCCGGTGCCGGGCCAAGTGTTCCGCCTGCGGCACCCTGGGCGCGAACAGCAGGCGGGCGGGCTCGATCTCGCGTGCCGCCGCTTCGCGGCGAAGGTTCCGCTCGGTGGCTTCACTGTCGCCGAGCAGCCAGAGCACGCTTTCCGGCATTTGGCGCAAGAGCCGCATCCAGATTTCGAACAGGTCGGGCGTGATCTTGAAGGAGTTGTTGAAGCTGCAGAAGACGAAGCCTTGTTCGGGTAAGCCGGCCTCGGCGCGCGACGGCGTCGTCTCGGCGATCGGGCGCTGGCCGTCGTTGGGTTGATAGCAATCGGGCAGGCGCACCAGCCGCTCGGAGAAGTCGGCTTCCGCCGATGCCGGCGCGATGAAGGGGTCGGTGACGACGTAGTCGATGAATTCAGCGCCCATGGTGCCGGGATAGCCGAGGTAGTTCACCTGTATCGGCGCCGGCCGATGGGCGAAGATGTCGGGGCGGCAATGCTTGGTATAGCCGTTCAGGTCGACGGCGATGTGGCTCCGCTCGGCCGCGATCAGCGCCGCGATTTCATTGTCGCTCTGCGTGCCGGCATCGATGAACCGGTCGAAGCCGGCCTCGAGGCGCCGGCGCATGGCACTGCCGTCGTCCGGCCCGATGGAAACGCCGACGACCTCGAAGCGGTCGCGGTCGTGCCGCTCGATCAGCTCGACCAACAGGCGGGCAACCGCATGCTCGCGAAAGTCCGCCGATACGTAGGCGAGCCTGATCCGCGCGTCCTGCCGGTCCACCCGAACCTCGGTCGCCGCCGGCGCCGAGGCCAGTATTTGGGCGCGATATTCCCGGGCGCAGCGAAGCTGGTCGGCGGGGTCGTCCGAGGTGATGGCGAACGTGAACGGCCCGACCACCGAGCCGCCCTCGCGAACCCGCCGGATCAGCGCCTCGCGGGTCTCCCTGAAGTTGGACCAATCACATATCGCCCGCTCGATTTGCGCCACCATGCTGAAAGCCCCGGCATTCGCGGGATCGAGCTCCAGGACGCGGCGAAAGCTGGCCAGCGCCTCCTCGTTCCGGCCCAGATTGCGAAGCGCATTGCCCAGATTGTTGTGGGTGTCGACGTGCTCCGGTGCCGCCGCGAGCGCCCGGTCGTAGCTGGCGACGGCCTCGTCCCAGCGCGCCGTCTCGGCCAGCGCGTTGCCCAGATTGTAGTGCACCATGGCGGCGCCGGGAGCCAGTGCCAGTGCCTGGCGATAACGGTCGATCGCGTCGTCTCGGCGACCGGCGGCAGCCAGCGCGGTGGCGAGGTTATTCAGTATCTCGGCGTCGTTCGGCCGCAGCGCCAAGGCCCGCTCGAAGCTCGAAATCGCCTCCTCGAAGCGCCCCTGATCCTGCAACGCGGCGCCCAGATTACTGGCGACTTCGCCGTCCGTGGGAGCCAGCGCGAGGGCCTCCCGGTAACTGGCGATCGCCGCCTCCGGCCGGCCGAGTTCCGCCAAGGCGTTGCCCAGGTTGTTGTGGGCCTTGGCATCGTTCGGCTTCAGGCCGAGCGCCCGGCCATAACTTTCGACGGCCTCCTCGAGCCGGCCTAGTCCTTTCAGGGCGATGCCTCGATTGTTGTGCGCCTCGGCGAAGTCGGGGTTTCGTCGGATCGCCCGATCGAGGTAGTCGACAGCCTCGGACAACCTGCCGAGCTGATAGCGGACGATGCCCATGAGATGCAGGGCGTCGAAACTATCGGGCTCGGCCCGAAGTGCTGCACCGAGGGCGGTATTCGCCTGGGCCAAGTCGCCTTGTCGCAAGGCGTTGACGGCTCGGGCCAGGGCCCGTTGCGGCGAGGGGCCGCCGACTTCACGCGGCGGTGCCCGGCGCCCGCTCGGCGGCTTCGGCTTGCGCACTTTCTTTTTTCTCAAACTCGGCTGCTTTCGATGGCTATGGCCCAGGCCGGGGAAACTTAACCGTGCGGCCCAGCGACGTGAAGACGCGGGCGATGTTACCTCGAACGGGGAATCGCACTAGCATGGTCGCCTTCGATCGGTCTTGTCCGAGAGGTGAGAAGCAATGAGCAGTGGCTCGGCGGCCCAACGGCGTGTCCTGGTGACCGGCGGCAGCGGCTTTCTCGGCTCGCATCTCTGCCGGCGGCTGTTGGCGGACGGTGCCGACGTGCTTTGCGTCGACAATTTCTATACAGGCAGAAAGGCCAACGTCGGCGATCTGATCGGCGATCCCTATTTCGAGCTACACCGCCACGACATCACCTTCCCGCTCTATGTCGAGGTCGACGAGATCTACAACCTGGCCTGTCCCGCATCGCCGGTCCATTACCAGCGCGACCCGGTGCAGACGACGAAGACCTGCGTGCACGGCGCCATCAACGTGCTGGGCCTCGCCAAGCGCCTCGGCGCCAAGATCTTTCAGGCCTCGACGAGCGAGGTTTACGGCGATCCGCTGGTCCATCCCCAGCGCGAGGACTATGCCGGCAACGTCAATCCGATCGGACCGAGATCCTGCTACGACGAGGCCAAGCGCTGCGCCGAGACGCTGTTCTTCGATTACCGTCGCCAGCATCGCCTGCGCATCAAGGTCGCCCGGATCTTCAATACCTATGGGCCCTTTATGCATCCCGACGACGGCCGGGTGGTCTCCAATTTCATCGTCCAGGCGTTGCGTGGAGAGCCCTTGACGGTCTTTGGCGAGGGCACGCAATCGCGCTCGTTCTGTTATGTCGACGACATGATCGACGCCTTCCTGCTTCTGATGGCGGGCGACGACGGCTTCACCGGCCCGATCAACCTCGGCAGCGAGAACGAGAGTTCGATCCTGGAGATCGCCGAGCTGATCATACGGTTGGCGGGATCGACCTCGGAGATCCGCTTCGAGGCCTTGCCGGAGGATGACCCGACCCGCCGCCGGCCAGACACCACGCTGGCCCGGGAGGTCCTGGACTGGGCGCCGAAGGTGTCGATGGAGGCCGGTTTGGAGCGAACCATAGACTATTTCGACGAGCTGCTGGGTCGCGCGTAGAAAAGTTGCGGCGTCGGCTCAGCTCTCCAGTCCCGAGAGCGCGCGGGCGAAATCGGCGGCGTCGAAGGGCTGCAGATCGTCGGCGGTCTCGCCGACCCCGATGAAGTGGACCGGCAGCCGGGAGCGCGCCGCCAGCGCGACCAGAACGCCACCGCGCGCGGTGCCGTCCAGCTTGGTCATGGCGAGGCCGGTGACGCCCGCCACCTCGCCGAAGACGTCGACCTGGTTCAGGGCGTTCTGGCCGGTGGTGGCGTCCAGCACCAGCAACACGCCGTGCGGCGCCGTTTCGTCCAGCTTCTTGACGACGCGATCGATCTTCACCAGCTCCGCCATCAGGTCGTTCTTATTCTGCAACCGCCCGGCGGTGTCGATCAGCAGCAGGTCGGCATTTTCCGAACGCGCCCGTTCCAACGCCTCGTAGGCGACTGCGGCGGCGTCGCTGCCGACCTCGCGGGCGACCACGGTGGCGCCGGTGCGCTCGCCCCAAATGGCGAGTTGCTCGATCGCCGCCGCCCGGAAAGTGTCGCCCGCCGCCAGCACCACCTTTTGTCCCGCCTCGGCCAGATGCCATGCCATCTTGCCGATGGTGGTGGTCTTGCCGGTGCCGTTGACGCCGACCACGAGGATCACGTGCGGCCGGTTGTCGGGATCGATTTCGAGCGGCCGCGCGATCGGCTCCAGGATTTCGGCCACGACCTCGGCCAAGGCTTGCCGGATCTCCTCTTCGCCGACCTCGGTGTCGAACTTCTCCGCCGCCAGCCGGCCGACCACCTCCGCCGCCACGGCCGGCCCCAGATCGGCGGTGATCAGCAGGTCTTCCAAATCGTCGAGGGCGGCCTGGTCGAGGCGTCGTTTCCGGAAGGCGGTGGAGAGGCTTTGCCCCAGGCTACCGGCACTGCGGCCGAGCCCCGCCTTGAGACGGCCGAGCCAACCGCTCACGCCACGGGCCTGGCACAGAGCGAGGTTTCATCGGCGGCCTGGATCTCGACTTCGAGGATGCTGCCGGCGGCCGCTTCGATCGTGGTGCGGACGGGCAGGAAATGCTCGCTGTGACCCCGGCCCGGCGCCTCGATCAAGACCCGCGCGCGGCCGCCAACCTGGTCTTGCAGACAGCGCGCCAGGGCTGCAGCGCCCTTGGCCCTGAGCCGGCCCGCGCGCTCCTTGGCGATCGCCTTGGCGATTTGCGGCATCCGGACCGCCGGGGTGCCGGGGCGTGGCGAATAGGTGAAGACGTGCAGCTGCGTCAGGCCGCAGTCGTCGACCAGGTCGAGGCTCCGCCCGAAGGCGGCCTCGGATTCAGTCGGGAAGCCGGCGATCAGATCGGCGCCGAGCACGATGCCGGGGCGGAGCCGGCGCACGGTCTCGGCGAAAGCGACCGCCTGGCCCCGGTCGTGGCGGCGCTTCATCCGCTTCAGGATCAAATCGTCGCCGGCTTGCAGGCTCAATTGTAGGTGCGGCATCAGCCTCGGTTCCTCGGCGACGAGGTCCAGCAGTGCCAGGTCCACCTCGGCCGGGTCGATCGAGGAAAGCCGGAGCCTGGGCAGCTCGGGCACTTGCTCGAGCAGCCGGCGCGCCATCTCGCCGAGACCGGGTCCGTCGGCCAGATCGGCGCCGTAGGCGGTGATGTCGACGCCGGTCAGCACCACCTCCAGATAGCCGTTTTCGACCAGGCGGCGGACTTGCGACACGATTTCGGCCAGCGGTACCGAGCGGCTGTTGCCTCGCGCGAAGGGAATGATGCAGAAACTACAACGATGGTCGCAGCCCTGTTGCACCTGGACGAAGGCGCGGGCGCGGCCATCGAAGCCCTCGATCAGATGACCGGCGACGTCGGCGGTCTCCATGATGTCGTTGACCCGAACCCGGGCGCCCTCGGCGGCGGCGAAGCTCCGCGCTTCCAGCTTCTCCCGGTTGCCGAGGACGCGGTCGACCTCGGGCATGGCGGCGAATTCCTCGGGCGCCGTTTGGGCGGCGCAGCCGGTGACGATCAGGGTGGCGCCCGGCCGTTCGCGCCGGGCCTTGCGGATCGCCTGGCGGGCTTGGCGCACCGCCTCGGCCGTCACCGCGCAGGTGTTGACGATGACCGCGTCCTCCAGGCCCGCGGCACTCGCCTGTCGGCGCACGACCTCGCTCTCGAAGGTGTTCAAGCGGCAGCCGAAGGTAACCAGATCGAGGCTCATGCCGCGGCTTCGGCCAGACTATCGACGAGATCCGCCGACAACTCGCCCGTGAAGGCGGTTGCCACCGGCCCCGTCATCAAGATCTCGCCGTCCGCTTCGCGCCATCGAATTCCGAGTTCGCCACCATCCAGCACCAAGGTGACCTCGCGGCCCGTGTAGTCCCGCCTGGCGGCGGCGACGGCGGCGGCACAGGCGCCCGAGCCGCAGGCCTGGGTCAGGCCGGCACCCCGCTCCCAGACCCGAAGTCTCAGCCGATCCGGGCCCAGTATCTGGGCAAAGCCGATATTGGCGCGTTCGGGAAACAAGGGGTGGTGCTCCAGCATCGGGCCGACCGTGGCGATGTCGACGGTTGCCACGTCGTCGACGAAGAAGACCGCGTGCGGGTTGCCGATCGAGAGGGCGACCGGGTCGGAAAGCACCGGCCGGCTGGCGGGACCGATGGAGAGATCGAGGTTGAGCGTGTCCATCTCCTTGGCCAGCGGTATCTCTTGCCATTCGAAGCGGGGCACGCCCATGGCGACCTCGTAGCGGTCCGCCGCCACCCGCCTAGCCGGCAACACGCCGGCCAGGGTCTCGATGGTGATCTCTTCCCGTCCCGCCTCCGCCAGCACCAGCGAAGCGACACAGCGGGCGCCGTTGCCGCAGGCCTCGACCTCGCCGCCGTCGGAGTTGCGGATCCGCATGAAGACGTCCGCGACCTCCGAGGGCTCGACCACGATCAACTGGTCGCAGCCGACGCCGGTGCGCCGGTCGGCAATGGCGCGCGCCGCGTCCGCGTCGATCGCCAGCGGCCGGGCCCGCGCGTCCAGGACGACGAAATCGTTGCCGATGCCGTGCATCTTTATGAAGGGCTGTCCAGACATGGCCCGGATATAAGCCCATTTCGGCGCTGAATCCAGCCTTGACCGCAACCGCGCCCATGCTTGACAGTAATGCCGGTTGCGCCTAAATAGCAGCGCTTCGGGACGCCAGTGCGGAGCTTCGGCACTGGCGCTTTTTGCTTGGCCCCGCGGGCGGGGCCGGGCAGGCGCGACAACAACGGCGACGACGACATGTTCGACAGCCTGAGCGGCCGGCTGGGTGAGGTATTCCAGCGTCTGACCAAGCGCGGCGTCCTTTCCGAGGGCGACGTCGATACGGCCCTGCGCGAGGTCCGCGTGGCGCTGTTGGAGGCCGACGTCGCACTTCCCGTGGTCCGCGATTTCATCGCCAAGGTGCGCGAAGGCGCCACCGGCCACGACGTCTTGCGCTCGGTGACGCCGGGCCAGATGGTCGTCAAGATCGTACATGACCAGCTGATCGAGATGCTGGGCGCCGAGTCGGCCGAGATCAACCTCAACGCCCCGGCGCCGGTGGCGGTCCTGATGGTCGGCCTGCAGGGCTCGGGCAAGACCACGACCACCGCCAAGATCGCCAAGCGGTTGGTCGAGCGCGACAAGCGCCGGGTCCTGATGGCCTCGCTCGATACCCGCCGACCGGCGGCGCAGGAGCAACTGAAGATCCTGGGCGAGCAGACCGAGATCGCCACGCTGCCGATCGTCGAGGGCCAGATGCCGGTCGACATCGCGAAACGCGCGATACAGGCGGCGAAGTTGCAGGGCATGGACGTGGTCATGCTGGATACCGCCGGCCGGTTGCACGTCGACGAGGCCCTGATGGCCGAGGTGCAGGCGGTCAAGCAGGCGGCGGGACCGGTCGAGACGCTGTTGGTCGCCGATGCACTGACCGGCCAGGACGCGGTCAACGTCGCCACCGCCTTCCACGAGCGGGTCGGCGTCACCGGTATCGTGCTGACCCGGATCGACGGCGATGGCCGTGGCGGCGCGGCGCTGTCGATGCGCGCCGTCACCGGCTGCCCGATCAAATTGCTGGGCGTCGGCGAGAAGCTGGACGCGCTGGAGGATTTCCATCCCGATCGCATCGCCTCGCGCATCCTCGGCATGGGCGACGTCGTCAGCCTGGTCGAAAAAGCGGCCGAGACGATCGAGGAGGCGGAGGCCGAGAGGCTGGCGGTCAAGGTCCAGAAGGGTCAGTTCGACCTCGAGGACCTTTTGGGTCAGCTCAGGCAAATGCGCCGCATGGGCGGTCTCGAGGGCCTGATGGGGATGCTGCCGGGCGTCGGCCAGATGAAGCAGAAGATGGCGGATGCGCAGATCGATCCCGGTCTGATCAAGCGTCAGGAGGCGATCATCCTCTCGATGACGCCGGGCGAGCGGCTGCAGCCGAAGGTGATCCACGCCTCGCGCAAGCGCCGCATCGCCACCGGCTCCGGCACCTCGGTGCAGGAGGTCAACAAGCTTCTCAAGAGCCACAAGCAGATGGTCTCGGTGATGAAGAAGATGAACAAGCTCGGCAAACGGGGCATGATGCGCCATGGTATCCCCGGCCTGATGCCGCGCTAGGGACTTCGCAATCCAGACAAGAGAACGGGAACGGGAACGTGACAAATCATTCGAACGAGGAGGGCCGAGCATGGCTCTGAAAATTCGCCTGGCTCGGGGCGGCGCCAAGAAGAAGCCGTTCTATCGCATCGTCGTCGCGGATTCGCGCTCGCCGAGGGACGGCCGCTATATCGAGCGGCTGGGCACCTACGATCCGATGCTGCCGAGGGACCACGAGGCACGCGTCACGATCCGCGAGGACCGGGCGCGCTATTGGCTCGAACAGGGCGCCAAACCGACCGACCGCGTCGCCAGGTTCTTGGGTGCCGCCGAGATCATTCCCATGCCGCAGCGCCAAAATTTGGAAAAAGCGAAGCCGAAGGCCAAGGCGCAGGCGCGCTTGGCGGAGGCGGAGGAAGCCAAGGCGGCGGCCGCGGCCGCTCCGGCGGAAGCCGCGGGCGACGGCGGCGGCGAAGAGGCCGCCCAAGAGGGTTGAGCCGGGCGGGCTCGGAGACGGGTGAGCGGCGATGCCCGAGCCGAAAGAGGATTGGATCTGCCTCGGCGTCATCGGGGCGCCGCACGGGGTCCGGGGCGAGCTTCGTATTCGCACTTTCACCGAGGCGCCGGAGGATATCGCCGCCTATGGGCCGTTGACCGACGATGTCGGCCGGGTTTGGCGTCTTCGTATCAAGCGGCGGCACAAGAACGGCATCATCGCCGTCTTCGACGGTATCGGCGACCGGGACGCGGCGGACCACCTGAAGGGACAGCAGCTTCACGTCGCCCGCGCCGCCTTGCCGGCGTTGGATGAAGCGGAGACTTATTACCACGCCGACCTGATCGGCCTCGAGGTTCGGCTCGAGGACGGCACGGTCGCCGGCACCATCCTCGCGGTGCATGATTTCGGCGCCGGCGACCTTTTGGAGGTCTGCCGCCCGGACGGCGCCAAGGTGCTGATCCCCTTCACCGCCGAGGCGGTGCCGACGGTGGATCTGGCGGCGGGTCGCGTCGTCGCGGTGGCGACGGCCGAGCTGATCCCGGAAGCGGAGCCGGCGACATGACCCAGGACCCCACTCCGGCGAGCTGGCGCGTCTGGGTCTTGACCCTGCTGCCGGAGGCCTTTCCGGGTCCGTTGGGGCTGAGCCTGGCCGGCCGGGCCCTCGCGGCGGGTATCTGGCGGCTCGAAACGGTGGACATTCGCGATTTTGCGCGCGATAAACACCGCATCGTGGACGATGCGCCCTTCGGTGGCGGGCCGGGCATGGTGATGCGGGCCGACGTTTTGGCCGCCGCCATCGACGCGACGTGCGCCGAGGCGGTGGGCGGGGCGGCGGTGCCGGTGTTGTGCTTGAGCCCGAGAGGCGAGCCGTTGACCCAGGCGCGGGTCGCGGAACTGGCGGCCGGGAGCGGTGCAATCCTGGTCTGCGGGCGTTTCGAGGGCATCGACCAGCGGGTCCTGGAGGGCCGGGCGGTCGAGGAGGTCAGCATCGGCGATTTCGTCCTTTCGGGCGGAGAGCCCGCGGCCTTGAGCCTGATCGACGCGGTAGTTCGGCTGTTGCCGGGCGTGATCGGCGATCCGGCGGCGCTGGAGGAGGAGAGTTTTTCGCGCGGGCTTCTGGAGTACCCGCAGTATACCCGGCCGCAGCTGTGGGAAGGTCGGGCGGTGCCGGAAGTCTTGCTGTCCGGGCACCACGAACGGATCCGAAACTGGCGCTCGTGCCAGTCGGAAGAGCTTACCAAGGCGCGGCGGCCGGATCTCTGGGGCCGCTATGTCGCCGATCAGGAATAGAGGGCCGAACGATGACGTTGCTTGAGGAGTTCGAGAAGGACCAGGTCGAGCGCCTGGCCCAGGGCAAGGAAATTCCGCACTTCGGCCCGGGCGATACGTTGCGCGTCCACGTCAAGGTGGTCGAAGGCACCCGCGAGCGGGTCCAGCTCTTCGAAGGGGTCTGTATCGCCATCAAGCGGGCCGGCATCAATTCCGCCTTCACGGTGCGCAAGATCAGCTACGGCGAGGGCGTCGAGCGCGTCTTCCCGCTCTATTCGCCGAAGATCGAGGCGATCGAGGTGCGCCGTCGTGGCCGGGTCCGCCGCGCCAAGCTCTATTACTTGCGCGGACGCACCGGCAAGCGGGCGCGCATTCCGGAACTGCAGGACCACACCCGCCAGGGCCGGAAGGGCAAGGCCGCCGCGGCCAGCAAGGGCTGAGGCGCCGAACGCGCGCCGTCGCCGTCCGCCGACGGCGCCCCGGGAATCGAAAGCAAGGGAGGCGTCGCCATGTCCGAAGCGCGTACGCTCTACGACAAGATCTGGGACAGCCACGTCGTCCACCGGCGCGACGATGGTTTCTGCGTTCTCTATGTCGACCGCCATCTGGTGCACGAAGTGACGAGCCCGCAGGCTTTCGAGGGGCTGCGCCTGGCCGGCCGCAAGCTGCGACGCACCGACGCCACGCTCGCCGTCGCCGACCACAACGTGCCCACCACCGACCGCAGTCAGGGTATCGATGACGAGGAGAGCCGCATTCAGGTCGAGACCCTGACCGAGAATTGCGAGGCTTTCGGCGTGCCGCTTTTCGACATGGACGACCCGCGCCAGGGTGTCGTCCACATCATCGGGCCGGAGCAAGGCTTCACGCAGCCTGGCAATACCATCGTCTGCGGCGATAGCCATACCGCGACGCACGGGGCCTTCGGCGCGCTGGCCTTCGGCATCGGCACCTCCGAGGTCGAGCACGTGATGGCGGCCCAGACGCTGATCCAGCAGCCCTCGCGGAACATGCGGATCACGGTCGATGGCGAGCTGCCGGCGGGCTCGACCGCGAAGGACCTGGTCCTCGCCATCATCGGCCGGATCGGCACCGCCGGCGGCACCGGCCACGTCATCGAATATGCCGGCCAGGCGATCCGCGCCCTCTCGATGGAGGGGCGAATGACGGTCTGCAACATGACCATCGAGGGCGGCGCCCGGGCTGGCCTGGTGGCTCCCGACGAGACCACTTTCGACTACATGCGCGGCCTGCCGATGGCGCCGGAGGGCGAGGACTTCGAGCGCGCCGTCGCCTATTGGAAGACCCTGCCCTCGGACGAAGGTGCCGTCTACGACAAGGAGGAGACGCTGGCCGCCGGTGGAATCGCGCCGCACGTGACCTGGGGCACCAGCCCCGAGGACGTGCTACCCATCACCGCTTCCGTGCCCGATCCCGCCGCCGAGGCCGACCCGGACAAGCGGGCCTCGATGGAACGCGCGCTCGACTACATGGGTCTGGTGGCGGGGACGCCGCTGGTCGAGGTCTCGGTCGATCGGGTCTTCATCGGCTCCTGCACCAACGGGCGGATCGAGGACATCCGTGCCGCCGCCGAGTTTGCCGAGGGCCGCAAGGTGGCGGCCCATGTCGATGCCATGGTGGTGCCGGGCTCGGGCCCGGTGAAGCGCCAGGCCGAAGCGGAGGGGCTGGACCGCATTTTGCTCGAGGCCGGCTTCGAATGGCGCGAGCCCGGTTGCTCCATGTGTCTGGCGATGAACGCCGACCGCCTGAAGCCCGGCGAGCGCTGCGCCTCGACCTCGAACCGCAATTTCGAAGGCCGTCAAGGCTTCGGTGGCCGGACCCATCTGGTCAGCCCGGCGATGGCCGTGGCGGCGGCGGTCACGGGTCACCTCGCCGATGTCCGAGAACTCGTCTAGAGGAGAAGCCCCATGCGGAAGTTCGAGAAGCTCGACAGCGTCGCGGCCCCGCTCAGGATGATCAATATCGACACCGACCGGATCATTCCGAAGCAATTCCTGAAGACGATCAAGCGATCGGGTCTCGGCCGCTTCCTCTTCAACGACATGCGCTTCAACGAGGACGGCTCGGAAAAGCCGGATTTCGTGCTCAACAAGCCGGTCTATCGCGACGCCCAAGTCCTGGTCGCCGGCGACAACTTCGGTTGCGGCTCCAGCCGCGAGCACGCGCCCTGGGCATTGGACGATTTCGGCGTCCGCTGCGTCATCTCGAGCAGTTTCGCCGACATCTTCTACAACAACAGCTTCAAGAACGGCATTCTGCTGGTCAAGGTCTCCGCGGAAGAGCTGGAAGAGCTGATGGACGACGCCGAGAAGGGCGGCAACGCCCGCCTGACGGTCGATCTGGAAAGCCAGACGGTGACCCGCCCCAATGGCGAGGAAGTTCGCTTCGAGATCGATCCCTTCCGCAAGAAGTGCCTGCTGGAAGGGCTCGACGACATCGGCCTGACGATGCAGAAGGAGCCGGAGATCGGCGACTTCGAGGGCAAGCAGCGCGCTGCCCAGCCTTGGCTCTACGAGGCGGCGGAATAGCCGAGCCGAGACCGAATTAGACCGAAACCGAACGAGAGTAACGAGGGAAGAACGCCATGGCTTCGAACAAGCGGCTTCTGGTGCTGCCCGGAGACGGCATCGGACCGGAGGTGATGGGGCAGGTCCGCAGCGTCATCGACTGGATGGACAAGCGTCGCGCCGTCACGTTCGACGTTAGCGAGGATGTCGTCGGCGGCTCGGCGATCGACGCCCACGGGACGCCGCTGACGGACGAGACGATGGCCTCGGCGATGGACGTCGACGCGGTCCTGTTGGGCGCCGTCGGCGGGCCGAAGTGGGATGCCCTGCCGTTCGAAGACAAGCCCGAACGCGGCATCCTGAGGCTTCGCAAGGAGATGGACCTGTTCGCCAACCTGCGTCCGGCGATCTGCTTCGACGCGCTGGTCTCGGCCTCCTCGCTGAAGCCGGAACTGGTCTCGGGCCTCGACATCATGATCGTGCGAGAGCTGACCGGCGGCCTCTATTTCGGCGAGCCCCGCGGCATCGAGACGCTCGCCGACGGCCAACGCCGCGGCGTCAACACCCAGGTCTACACCACCAACGAAATCCGCCGCGTCGTCCGCGTCGCCTGCGAGCTGGCGCAAAAGCGCGACAGCCGGGTGACCTCGGTCGAGAAGGCCAACGTCATGGAATCCGGCGTGCTCTGGCGCGAGGAGGCGCAGTGGGTCCGCGACGCCGAGTTCACCGACATCGAGATGGACCACCTCTACGCCGACAACTGCGCCATGCAGCTGGTCCGCGCGCCGAAGCAGTTCGACGTCATCGTCACCGACAACCTCTTCGGCGACATGCTGTCGGATGCGGCGGCGATGCTGACCGGCTCGCTCGGCATGCTGCCGTCTGCCTCGCTCGGCGCCGTCGACGAGACCGGCCGGCGCCGCGCGCTTTACGAGCCGGTGCACGGCTCCGCCCCCGACATCGCCGGCCAGGCCATCGCCAACCCGATCGCGATGCTGCTCTCCTTCGCGATGGCGCTGCGCTACTCGTTCGACCTGGAGGAAGACGCTCACCTGATCGAGACCGCGGTCGAGAACGTCCTTGCGGGCGGCCTGCGCACCTCCGACATCATGGAAGAAGGCAAGGCCCGCGTCTCCACCAGCGTGATGGGCGAAAGCCTGCTGCGGGAACTCGACAAACTGGCCGCCTGAGGCGCCGCAAGGGAGTAGGGCGATGGGATACAAGGTAGCCGTGGTCGGGGCCACCGGGGTGGTCGGCCAGGAGATGCTGAGCATCATCGCCGAGCGGGGCTTCCCGGTCGATGAGATGGTGCCGTTGGCCTCGACGGCCTCGATCGGCCGGGAGATCTCGTTCGGCGACGAGACCCTGAAATGCAAGGCACTGGAGCATTACGACTTCAAGGGCACCGATTTGGCGCTGTTCGCCGCCGGCGGCGCCACCGCGGGCGAATGGGCGCCGAAGGCCGCCGCCGCCGGCACGATCGTGATCGACAACTCGTCGCATTTCCGGATGCACCCCGACGTGCCGCTGATCGTGCCGGAAGTGAACGCCCAGGCCCTGGAGACCCACTTCGCCAAATCCGGTGCCGGCAACATCATCGCCAATCCGAACTGTTCCACGGCCCAGCTGGTGGTGGCGCTGAAGCCGATCCACGACCGGGCCGGCATTCGCCGCGTCGTGGTCGCCACTTATCAATCGGTCTCGGGCGCCGGCCGGGACGCGATGGACGAGCTCTTCACCCAGACCAAGGGTATCTACGTCACCGACGAGCCGACGCCCCAGGTTTTCACCAAGCAGATCGCCTTCAACGTGATCCCCCATATCGACGACTTCCTGGACGACGGCCAGACCAAGGAAGAGTGGAAAATGGTGGCGGAGACCAAGAAGATCCTCGATCCCGCCATCCGGCTCACCGCCACCTGCGTGCGGGTGCCGGTCTTCGTAGGCCATTCGGAAGCTGTCAACCTGGAGCTGGAGCGCCCGCTGGAGCCCGTCGAGGCGCGCGAGATCCTACGCGAGGCGCCGGGCTGCATGGTGGTCGACAAGCGGGAGGACGGCGGCTACGTCACTCCGGTCGACTGCGCCGGCGATTTCGCCACCTTCATCAGCCGGATCCGTGCCGACCCGACGATCGACAACGGCCTCAACCTCTGGGTGGTCTCCGACAACCTGCGCAAGGGCGCGGCCCTGAACGCGGTGCAGATCGCCGAACTGGTCGCCGCCCGCCACCTCCGGAAAGCGGCCTGAGGCCAGGGCCTCGGGGATCGGTGGGAGCGAAGCCTTGCGATCACGCCTCGTCGTCGCCTTTCTCTGCTTGGTGCTGGCGACACCAGCGCTGGCCGACTACGAGGCCGGCATGGCCGCCTATAGCAGTGGCGATTTCGCGGTCGCGCTGAAGCAATTCGAGGCCGCGTCGGAAACCGGCGACGCCCGGGCGCAGGCGGCGCTCGGCATCATGTACGTGCGCGGCGAGGGCGTCGAGAAGGACTTCGCGCTCGCTGCCGAATGGTTGGAAAAATCGGCCGCGCAAGGCCATGTCCGGGCCCAGCACCTGCTGGGCCGTATCCATCACAGCGGCGGCCTCGGCGCACCCGATCTCGAGCAGGCGGTGGCCTGGTTCGAGAAAGCGGCGAAGGGTGGCTATATCAGCGCTCATCTGGCCTTGGCGTCGATCTACTACAACGCCGACGGCGCCCTGAAGGATCTGGCCAAGGCGGCGAGCCACGTTCGGGTCGCCGCCGAGGGCGGGGTCGTCAACGCGCAGCTGCATTACGCCCACATGCTGCTCGGCGGCGAGGGCGTGGCGCGCGATCCCAAGGAGGCTTACTTCTGGCTTTATCTCGGGACGCAGAAGGGCTCGCAGGAAGCAGTGGCCCTGATCCGGCAGATCGGCAAGGACGAGGTAGACACCGCCGAACGGCTGGAAATAGAGCGCCGCGCCAACGCCTGGAAGCCGGTCCCGCCCCCCATCCAATAGAGAGCCTCAGTCGAGACGGCGGAGCTCGGGCAGCGGCTCGGGCCGGGCCAGCGCCGCTCTGGCGGCGACCAGCTCCAGCTCGCCGGTGGCCATCTCCAAACTTACCGATATCGCCCTGTCGACGACCGCGGCGGCGTGGCGAAGCGATTCTTCTGCGTTCCTGTCGTCCAGATAGCGGGCGAGGAAGGCAGCCGCGAAGAGATCGCCGGTGCCATGCGGCACGCCTTTGCGGAAGACCGTGTCGACGGCGAAACAACCGGCTTCGGTGGCGGCGATGGTCGTTACGATCGTTTCCGACACCTCGGCCGAGGTGCAGACGACGATGCCGGCGCCGGCGTGGCGGAGCTGTTTCGCCGCCGACAGCACTTCTGCCGGCGTTTCGACCGGCATCGCCGTCAGCAGCCCCAGCTCGTAGCGGTTCGGGGTCACGATATCGGCCTTGGGCGCCAGACGCTGGGCGATCAGCTCGACCAGGTCCGCCTCGACGTAGAGACGGCCGTCGTCGCCCAGCACCGGATCGCAGCAATAAACGAGATCGCGGCCGCTCGCCCGCAGGGTCCGGACGGTGTCGGCGACCAGCTCAGCGGTCTCTGGCCGGCCGAGATAGCCGCTCAATATCGCCGCCGCGCGGTCGAGGAAGCCGCGCTCGGCAAGGCCGTGCAGCAGTGCTTCCAGGCGCTCAGGCGCCAACATTTTGCCGGTGAAGCCACCATGCGCTGGATGGTTCGAATAGAGCACCGTCGGCAGGTGCCAGACTTCATGGCCCATCAGTTGCAACGGCAGTACCGCCGCTTGGCCGCCGACGTGGCCATAGACGACCTGGCTGGTGACGGCGAGGACGTTCACCAAGGTCTCGCCTCCCCCCGTCCGACTGTAGAAAGCGGGCGAGCTTCGTTGACTTGGTTTCGGCAGGCTATAGAATTCGATGCAGACCACGCATCCGCCGGTCCTGGCGCCGGTCCCGGCAAAGAAGAGATTTTAGATGGCATCCCAGAACCGTCCCTTGTCGCCGCATCTCCAGGTGTACAAGCCGCAGATGACGAGCCTGCTGTCGATCCTGCATCGGCTGACCGGGGTCGGCCTAGGTCTCGGCATGCTGCTCTTGGCCTGGTGGCTGATCGCCGCCGCCCTCGGCCCCGAGGCCTTCCAGGCGGCACAGGGCATTGTCGGCTCCGTCATCGGCCGGGTGATCCTGTTCGGCTTTACCTTCGCCTTCTTCTATCACCTCGCCAATGGTATCCGCCATCTCGTCTGGGACGCCGGCTATGGCTTCGAGCTCGCAAGCGTGACCCGAAGCGGCTGGCTCGTCGTCGGCGCGACTTTGATCTTGACCCTGGTCGCCTGGGTTGCCGGCTACGGCGCGAGGGCGGGACTATGAGCGGCGACAGCCTGCGATCGCCGCTGGCTCGGGTCGCCGGGCTCGGCACCGCCAAGGACGGCACCGGACACTGGTGGATGCAGCGGCTGACGGCGATCGCGCTGGTGCCGCTCGGTGTCTGGCTGGCCGCTTCGCTGGTCTCGTTGGTCGGCGCCGACCGGGCCCAGGTCGCCGAGTGGCTGGCGCATCCCCTGGCGGCGCTGTTGATGCTGCTGCTGCTCGCCACCGGCTTCTATCACATGAAGCTCGGCATGCAGGTGGTGATCGAGGACTACGTCCATACCGAATGGCTGAAGGTGGGCATGCTGGTTCTCAACGCTTTCGCTTGTATCGTGCTCGGCGGCGCCTCGGTGTTGGCGGTGCTGAAGCTTTTCCTTGGAGCCTGAGACCATGTCCGAGGCCTATCCGATCATCGACCATACCTATGACGTGATCGTCGTCGGCGCCGGCGGCTCCGGGCTGCGCGCCACCATGGGCTGCGCCCAGGCGGGCCTGAAAACGGCCTGCATCTCCAAGGTCTTCCCGACCCGCAGCCACACCGTGGCGGCGCAGGGCGGGATCGCCGCGTCGTTGGGCAACATGGGCGAGGACGACTGGCGCTGGCACATGTACGACACCGTCAAGGGCGCGGACTGGCTGGGCGATCAGGACGCGATCGAATACATGTGCCGCGAGGCGCCGCGCGCCGTCCTCGAGCTGGAGCACATGGGCCTGCCCTTCAGCCGCACCGAGGAAGGCAAGATCTATCAGCGCGCCTTCGGCGGCATGACGACCAACTATGGCGAGGGCACGGCGCTCAGGACCTGCGCCGCCGCCGACCGCACCGGGCACGCCATCCTGCACACGCTCTACCAACAGTCGTTGCGCCATGACACCGACTTCTACATCGAGTATTTCGCCCTCGACCTGATCATGGAGGACGGTGCCTGCAAGGGTGTCATGGCCTGGTGCCTGGAAGACGGCACCATCCACCGCTTCCAGGCCCATATGGTGGTCTTGGCCACCGGCGGTTACGGGCGCTGCTATTTCTCCTGCACCTCGGCCCACACCTGCACCGGCGACGGCAACGCGATGGTGCTGGGCGCCGGCCTGGCATTGCAGGACATGGAGTTCATCCAGTTCCACCCCACCGGCGTCTACGGCGCCGGTATGCTGATCACCGAGGGGGTCAGGGGCGAGGGTGGCTTCATCACCAATTCCGAGGGCGAGCGCTTTATGGAACGCTACGCCCCCTCGGCCAAGGACCTGGCCAGCCGCGACGTGGTCAGCCGCTCGATGACGATCGAGATCCGCGAGGGCCGGGGCGTCGGCGCCGAGAAGGACCATATTCTGCTGCATCTCGACCATCTGGACCCGGCGGTGATCGAGGAACGGCTGCCGGGGATCGCCGAATCGGCGCGGATCTTCGCCGGCGTCGACGTCACCAAGCAGCCGATCCCGGTGCTGCCGACGGTGCACTACAACATGGGCGGCGTGCCCACCAACTACCACGGCGAGGTGGTGACGCTGGCCGACGGCGATCCGGATGCGATCGTGCCGGGGCTGATGGCGCTCGGCGAGGCGGCCTGCGTCTCGGTGCACGGCGCCAACCGGCTCGGCTCCAACTCGCTGATCGATCTGGTGGTCTTCGGTCGCGCCGCGGCCCTGCGCGCCGCCGAGATAGTGACGCCCGGGCAAACCCATAGCGATCTCGCCAAGGATGCGGGCGAGGCCAGCCTGGCCCGCCTCGATCGTCTGCGCCACGCCAAGGGCGGGATGCCGACGGCGGCGATCCGGTTGCGCATGCAGCGCACGATGCAGAACAATTGCGCTGTCTTCCGCACCGGCGAGGTGCTGGAGGAGGGCCAGCGCCTGATCCGCGAGGTCGCCGAAGGCATGGCCGAGATCCAGGTCAGCGACACCTCCCTGATCTGGAATTCCGACCTGGTGGAATCGCTCGAGCTCGAGAACCTGATGCGCCAGTCGCTGGTCTCGATGGATGCCGCGGCCAACCGCACCGAGAGCCGGGGCGCGCACGCCCGCGAGGACTACCCCGACCGCGACGACGAGAACTGGATGAAGCATACGCTGACCTGGCTCGACGACGACGGCACGGTTCGCATCGACTATCGGCCGGTGCACACCTATACGCTCACCAACGACGTTCAGTACTTCCCGCCCAAGGCGCGGGTCTATTGAGGGGTTCGCGAAGCCAATGGTCGAGTTCAATCTGCCCGCCAATTCCAAGGTCAAGCCGGGCAAGACCCACAAGGCGCCGGAGGGGACAAAGAACGTCCGCAGCTTCCGGGTCTATCGCTGGAGCCCGGACGACGGCGACAACCCGAGGGTCGATACCTACGAGGTCGACGCCGACAACTGCGGCCCGATGGTCCTGGACGCCCTCATCAAGATCAAGAACGAGATCGACCCGACACTGACCTTTCGCCGCTCCTGCCGCGAGGGGGTCTGCGGCTCCTGCGCGATGAACGTCGGCGGCACCAACACGCTGGCCTGCACCTGCGCCGCCGAGGACGTCGAGAAGGGCGGCGCGGTCGCGATCTATCCGCTGCCGCATCTGCCGGTGGTCAAGGACCTGGTCGCGGATCTCACCAACTTCTACGCCCAATACGCCTCGATCGAGCCCTGGCTAAAGGCGACGACGCCGGCCCCGCCCGATGCCGAGCGGCCGCAGAGCCACGACGATCGCAGGCTCATCGACGGCCTTTACGAATGCGTCCTCTGCGCCTGCTGCTCGACCAGTTGCCCGAGCTATTGGTGGAACGACGATCGTTATCTCGGTCCCGCCGTCCTGCTGCAGGCCTACCGCTGGCTGATCGACAGCCGCGACGAGGCGACGGGCGAGCGGCTCGATCAATTGGAAGACCCCTTCCGCCTCTACCGCTGCCACACCATCCTGAACTGCGCCAAGACCTGCCCGAAAAGCCTGAACCCGGGCAAGGCGATCGCCGAGATCAAGAAGATGATGGTGGCCAGGCGGATGTGAGGGGGTGACATCGGTTGTTTCACGGAGGGCCGCCAATAACATGGGCGGCCCTTCACCGTTCGGGGGCGGGGCGCCGAGTAAGGGGGAAGCAATGTACATACCGAAGGATTTCGCCGAGACCGACGGCGCGCGGCTGGCGGCGCTGATCGAGGGGCACGGCTTTGCGCTGCTGGTGACGAGCGGCCCCGACGGGCTGCCGGTGGCGAGCCATCTGGCCTTCCTCTACGACCGGGATCGCGGCGAGAACGGCACGCTTTTGGGCCATATGGCCCGGGCCAACCCGCAATGGAAACGTTTCCGCGACGACGCCGAGGCCTTGGTGATCTTCTGGGGGCCGCACGCCTATGTCTCGCCATCCTGGTACGAAGCGCAACCGAGCGTGCCGACCTGGAACTACGCCACCGTGCACGCCTATGGCCGGCCCAGGCTGGTGGAGGGGGGCGAGGCGCTCCGGGCCCTGCTCGCCCGCCTGGTCGAGGAGAACGAGGCCGGCTTCGAGAGCCCCTGGCGGATGGATCTGCCCAAGGCTTACGAGGACCGGATGATCCAGGGCATCGTCGGTTTCGAGATCGAGATCGGCCGCCTCGAGGGCAAGTTCAAGCTGAGCCAGAACCGCGACGCCACCGACCGGGCCAGCGTCGCCCGGCAATTGCGGGCGGGCGGCGACGACGATGCGGCCGGTATCGCCCGGTTGATGGACGAGCAAGAGGCCGACGGGTGAGCGAGAGGCCGGGCGCCGGCATCGCCGCCGCCCTGGTGCTGAACCCGGCGCTCGGCTCGCTTTATACCTGGAGCGTCTTCATCGCCCCCCTGGAGACGGCGCTGGCGGCACCCCGGGCCGAAATTTCAGCCGTCTTCGCCATCGCCATCGCCTGCTTCACCGCCGGCATGGTGCTGGCGCCCGCGCTCTACCGCTTCGCGCCGGCGCCGCTGCACCTGCTCGGCTGTGCCGTGTTGGCGGTTTTCGGCTTGGTGCTCTCGGCCAACGCCGGCGCGGTCTGGCAGTTGCTGGTGGGCTATGGCGTCCTCTTCGGGCTCGGCGGCGGCTATGCCTACAGCATCACCCTGCAGCTCGTCGTCCTGGCCCTGCCGGACCGACGCGGCCTCGCCACCGGTCTCGGTATCGGCAGCTTCGCCGTCGGCTCGATCCTGCTGGCGGTGATTTTCGCCCAAACCGTCGACCGCTTCGGCCCCTTCCAGACCTTCGCCATCGTCGCCGCTTTGATGACGGCGGCCAGCCTCCTCGCCGCGCTACTGGCCTGGCGGAGCCGACTCGGCTTGCCCGACCCTCGTTCGGCCTCTGCCGACGAGGCCTCGGCACCCGTCGGCCGGATCTTTCCCTTGCTCTGGCTGGGCTTCTTCCTCGGTGCCTTCGCCGGGGTGATGTCGATCGGGCACGCGGCCAGCATCGTCGCCAGCCATGGCGGGGCGTTGGGGCTGGCGGTGGTCGGCACCGTCGTCATCAACATCGGCAACGCCGGCGGGCGGATTGCCGCCGGCATCGCCTCCGACTTTTTCCCGCCGACCCGGGTCGCGGCGCTGGCCCACATTTCGGCGGGGATCGGCTTCCTGCTGCTCGTCTTCCTGCCGGGGCCGACGGTCGCGGTGGTGGCGCTCGGCTTCGAGGGACTGGCCTACGGCCTCGCCTCGGGCGCTTATCCGTCGGCGGTGGCGATCTATTTCGGCGTCGCCCGCTACGGCCGCTATCTCGGTCTTCTGATTACCGCCTGGGGGGTCGCCGGCCTCAGCGGGCCCTGGCTCGCCGGTTGGCTCTACGATCATTTCGGCAGCTACGTGCCGGCCGCCGTGATCGGTCTCGTCCTGGCGGCGACGGGCCTCGTCGTCAGCCTCCGCATTCCGAGACCCGGCCGGGCGTGATTGGCGGCCTTGTCCCGTCGTGATAGTTTCGCTCGAAATTGCGGCGTCGTCGAAGCGCCGCGCGGGAGAACGCCGATGAATCTCCACAAGCTGCTCGGCGAACGGGCGGAAGCGGCGAGACCGGTCCGTGTCGGTCTGATCGGGGCCGGCAAGTTCGGCTCGATGTACCTGGCGCAGGCGCGCCGCACGGTCGGCATTCACGTGCTCGCCATCGCCGACCTGGATGCCGAGCGGGCCCGGCAGGCTTGCCGCAACACCGGCTGGGACGAGGCGGCTTTCGCCGCCGCCTCCTTCGGGCATGCACTCGATTCCGGCGCGACCCATATCACCGACGATGCGGAAGCCTTGATCCGCGCCGACGGCTTGGACGTATTGATCGAAGCGACGGGTGACCCCCGCGTCGGCATCCGTCATTGCCTCTGGGCTATCGCCGAGGGTCGTCATATCGTCATGGTCAATGTCGAGGCCGATGTCGTGGCGGGGCCGCTGCTGGCGCGTCGCGCCGAGGCGGCCGGACTGGTCTATAGCATGGCCTACGGCGACCAGCCGGCCTTGATCGCGGAGCATGTCGACTGGGCTCGGGCTTGCGGTTTCGAGGTCGCCTCGGCCGGCAAGGGCACCCGCTACCACCCTTCCTTCCACCGCTCGACGCCGGAGACGGTCTGGGACCACTTCTACATCTCGGCCGAGGCGGCGGCGAAGGGCGGCCTCAACCCGAAGATGTTCAACTCGTTCCACGACGGCAGCAAGTCGGGAATCGAGATGACCGCGGTCTGTAACGCCACCGGCCTGACGCCGCAGCCGGACGGCCTCGGCTTTCCGCCGGCGTCGACGGACGAACTGGCCGAGATCTGCAAGCCAGCCACGGCCGGCGGATCTTTGAGCCACAAGGGCACGACGGAAGTGGTCTCCTCCCTCGACCGCGAGATGAACGAGGTGGCGCATCACCTGCAGATGGGCACCTACGTCGTCGTCGAGGCCGGCCACGACTACGTCCGCGAATGTGCCCGCCAATACCAGATGCTACCCGACAGCACTTGTGACTACATGGCGCTCTACCGGCCGATCCACATGATCGGGTTGGAACTCGGCATCTCGGTGGCGAGCGTGGCGCTCAGGGGCGAGGCGACGGGGGCACCGACGGGCTGGCGCTCGGACGCCGTCGCCACTGCCAAGCGGACGCTCAAGGCCGGCGAGGTGCTGGACGGTGAGGGCGGCTATTGCGTTTGGGGCAAGCAGCTGCCGGTCGAGCGCTCGCTGGCGCTGGGCGGCCTGCCGCTCGGCCTCGCCAGCGAGGTCGCCCTGAAGCGCGATATCGAGGAAGGTGAGGCGATCGGCTGGGCTGACGTGGACTATGACGCGGCCGACCAAGCCGTCGTGCTTCGACGCGAGATGGAGGCCGCCTTCGGGCGCCAGAACCAGAATCCGGCGGCCGCCGAATGAGGCGCCGGGAGTGCAAAGAGAAAGAGGCAGAACGATGAGCGAGCTTTATCACCTGATCGACGGCAAGCGGGTCGCCGGCAAGAGCGGACGCTTCGGCCCGGTCTACAACGCCACTACCGGCGAGGAAGCGGCCCGGGTGCCGCTGGCCAGCGCCGACGAGACCCGAGAGGCGATCGCCTCGGCGGCTCGGGCCTTCCCCGGCTGGGCGGCGCAAAGCCCGCAGAACCGGGCCCGCGTCATGTTCAAGTTCAAGCAGTTGCTCGAAGACAACATGGACCGCCTCGCCACCCTGGTCGCCAACGAGCACGGCAAGGTGAAGTCGGATGCCAAGGGCTCGATCACCCGTGGCCTGGAAGTGGTGGAGTTCGCCTGCGGTATCCCGCACTTGCTGAAGGGCGAATTCTCCAACGGCGTCGCCGGCGGTCTCGACATGTACTCGATGCGCCAGCCCTTGGGGGTCTGCGCCGGCATCACGCCCTTCAACTTCCCGGCCATGGTGCCGATGTGGATGTTCCCGGTGGCACTGGCCTGCGGCAACAGCTTCATCTTGAAGCCGTCCGAGAAGAACCCCTCGGTACCACTGATGCTGGGCGAATTGTTGCTGGAGGCGGGGCTGCCGGAAGGCGTCCTCAATGTCTTGAACGGCGACAAGGAGGCCGTCGACACGCTGCTCACCGACCCGGATGTCGCCGCGATCAGCTTCGTCGGCTCGACCCCGATCGCCAACTACGTCTACGAGACCGCGGCCCATCACGGCAAGCGGGTGCAGGCCATGGGCGGGGCCAAGAACCACATGGTGGTGATGCCCGACGCCGACATGGAGCAGGCCGTCGACGCGTTGATGGGGGCGGCCTGCGGTTCCGCCGGCGAGCGCTGCATGGCGGTCTCGGTGGCGGTTGCCGTCGGCGATTGCGGCGACGAGCTGGTCGAGCGTCTGAAGCCCCGCATCGAGGAGCTGAAGGTCGGGCCCTCGCTCGACGACGCCAGCGAGATGGGGCCGCTGGTCACCGCCGAGCATCTGGCCAAGGTCAAGGGCTACGTGGATCTCGGCGTCGAGGAGGGGGCGAAGCTGGCGGTCGACGGCCGCGATTTCGCGCTGCAGGGCTATGAGGGCGGCTTCTTCATGGGCGGCTGCCTCTTCGACGAGGTCCGCCCGGAGATGCGGATCTACAAGGAGGAGATCTTCGGCCCCGTCCTATCGGTGGTCCGGGCGCCCGATTTCGAGGAGGCGCTGAGGCTGCCCAGCGAACACGAGTTCGGCAACGGCGTCGCGATCTTTACCCGCGACGGCGACGCGGCGCGCGACTTCACCGACCGGGTCGAGGTCGGCATGGTCGGCGTCAACGTGCCGATCCCGGTGCCCCTAGCCTTCCACAGTTTCGGCGGCTGGAAGCGCTCGGCCTTCGGCGATCACAACCAGCACGGCCCCGACGGGGTCCGCTTCTACACCCGGGTCAAGACCGTGACTTCGCGCTGGCCGACCGGGATCCGCGCCGGCGCCGACTTCATGATGCCGACCGTCAGGTAGTGCTTAGGTCCGAACGACTGCGGGTGGACCGCGGTCGATGAGTGATACCTCGGCCACGACGCCGATGGCGGCGTATCGCGAGCTGATCGCCTCGGGCGAGATCGAGGCCGATCCGGCACAGCGGCTGGCGGTCGAGAAATTTCAACTTCTGCACAGCCGCCTCGAACGTTACGACCCGAGGCCCGCCGGCTGGGCCGGACTCTTCCGGCGCCGGCGAGACGATCCGCCGCCACAGGGGCTCTATCTCTTCGGCGAGGTCGGCCGCGGCAAGACGATGGCGATGGATCTCTCCTTCGCGACGGCGCCGTTGGCATTGAAACGCCGGGCGCATTTCCACGAATTCATGCGCGAGGTGCACGAACGCATCAATCGTTTCCGCCAACTGCCCGATACGGAACGCGACGGCGACGACCCGATCCCGCCGATCGCGGCCGAGATCGCCGCCGAGGCCTGGCTGCTTTACTTCGACGAGCTGGAGGTCCGCGACGTCGCCGACGCGATGATCTTGGGGCGGCTCTTCAGTCGGCTTTTCGAAGAGGGCGTGGTCTTGGTGGCGACTTCGAATCAGGCGCCGGACGCGCTCTACGCCGGCGGCATCAATCGCCAGCTTTTCCTGCCCTTCATCGAATTGTTGCAACAGAGGCTGGACGTCTTGCAACTCGTCGGGCCACAAGACTATCGCCAACTCAGGCTAGCCGGGATGCCGGTCTACCACACACCGCTCGGGCCCGAGAGCAGTGCCGCCCTCGACCAGGCCTTCCGGCGTTTGACCGATCAAGCCCGTGGCGCGCCCGATACGGTCGCCGTCAAGGGGCGCCGGATCGAGGTCGCGGAGCAGGCACGGGGCGTCGCCCGTTTCGACTTCGACGCGCTTTGCCTCGCCCCCTTGGGACCGCTCGACTATCTCGCCATCGCCGAGCGCTATCACACCCTCGTGGTCGACGGAATTCCCCGGCTCGGCCCCGAACAACGCAATGAGGCCAGGCGTTTCATTACGCTTATCGACATCCTGTACGACAACCGCATCAAGCTGGTTTGTGCCGCCGAGGTATCGCCCTCGGCACTCTATGAGGAAGGCAAGGGACAGTCCGCGTTCGAGCGTACCGCCTCGCGGCTCGCCGAGATGCGGTCGGTCGACTATCTGGTGGCGCCCTCCGCGCCGGACCCCGCCGGCTGAGCCGCTTGCGGGGCACCGGGAAACGCGCTACCACACGCGCCAGAACAGCACTAGCGAAATTCGCCCACTCACTCGCAACAGCACCCGGGATTCAGCCATGGCTCGCAACAAGATCGCTCTCATCGGCGGTGGCAACATCGGCGGCACGCTGGCTCATTTGGCCGGCCTGAAGGAGCTCGGTGACATCGTCATGTTCGACATCGTCGACGGCTTGCCGCAAGGCAAGACGCTCGACATCGCCCAGGCCTCGCCGATCGAGGGCTTCGATGCCGGCCTCTCCGGCTCCAAGAGCTACCGCGCCATTCGCGGTGCCGACGTCGTCATCGTCACCGCCGGCGTCGCCCGCAATCCGGGGATGAGCCGCGACGATCTTCTGGGTATCAACATCAAGGTGATGCAGCAGGTCGGCGAGGGCATCAAGAAATACGCGCCGAAAGCCTTCGTCATCTGCATCACCAATCCGCTGGACGCCATGGTCTGGGTGCTGCGCGAAATCACCGGTCTGCCGCCCAGCCGCGTCGTCGGCATGGCTGGAATCCTGGACAGCGCCCGCTTCCGCTATTTCCTGGCCGAGGAGTTCGGGGTCTCGATCGAGGACGTCACCGCCTTCGTCTTGGGTGGGCACGGCGATACCATGGTGCCGCTGGTGCGCTATTCCGCGGTGGCCGGAATCCCGCTCCCCGACCTGGTCAAGATGGGCTGGACGACCAAGGAGCGGCTGGGCGAGATCGTGCAGCGGACCCGCGACGGCGGAGCCGAGATCGTCGGCCTGTTGAAGACCGGCTCGGCCTTCTATGCGCCGGCTTCGGCGGCGATCCAGATGGCGGAAAGCTATCTCCGCGACAAGAAGCGGCTGTTGCCATGCGCGGCTTACCTCTCCGGCCAGTACGGCATCCGGGACATGTATGTCGGCGTGCCGGTGGTGATCGGCGCCGGCGGCGTCGAGCGGGTGGTCGAGATCCAACTCAATGCCGCCGAGAAGAAGATGTTCCAGAACTCGGTGGCGGCGGTGCGCGATCTGGTCCGGGCCTGCAAGAAGCTCGATCCCGGCCTCGGCAAGAAGAAGCCGGCTCGCCGCGCCCGCAAGTAACACCTAGGCAAAATCCAGTCTCTCGGTTGCGCCTCTGCCTTGGTGCGGCTAGATTCTTCGGGCTGGCCGAAGGGGCGTCGGACAGGGGCGAGACATGAACATTCACGAACATCAAGCGAAAGAGGTTCTCGCCCGGTACGGCGTTGCCGTGCCTCGGGGACAGGCGGCCTTCTCGGTCGCCGAGGCACGCCAGGCGGCCGAGGCGCTGGGCGGCTCGGTCTGGGTGGTCAAGGCGCAAATCCACGCCGGCGGCCGGGGCAAGGCGGGTGGCGTCAAGGTGGCGAAATCGCTGGACGAGGTCGACGCCCTGGCTGCTGAGATCTTGGGCAAGGTCTTGGTGACGCATCAGACCGGCCCCGCCGGCCGCGAGGTCAAGCGCCTCTACATCGAGGAAGGCTGCGACATCGCTCGCGAACTGTACCTCGGCGCCGTGGTCGACCGCGGCTCCGGCCGGGTGGCGCTGATGGCCTCGACCGAGGGCGGCGTCGAGATCGAGAAGGTGGCGGCCGAGACGCCGGAAAAGATCGTCACCGTGGCCATCGACCCGGCGATCGGCTTGCAGCCCTTCTACGCCCGCGAGCTCGCTTTCGGCCTGGGCCTGGAGGCTGGTCAGGTGGCCAGCGCGGTCGGCTTCATCACCGCGCTATACGACACCATGCTGGGGACCGACGCCTCCATGGTCGAGATCAATCCCCTGGTCGTTACCGGCGCCGGCGAGTTGATCGCCCTCGACGCCAAGATGAACTTCGACGACAACGGCCTTTATCGGCACCCCGAGATCGCCGCGCTGCGCGACCCCGACGAGGAGGACGCGGCGGAGCTGGAGGCGGCGGAAGCGGACCTCAACTACATCAAGCTCGACGGCAATATCGGTTGCATGGTGAACGGCGCCGGCCTGGCGATGGCGACGATGGACATCATCAAGTTGAGCGGTGGCGAGCCCGCCAATTTCCTCGACGTCGGCGGCGATGCCGACAAGGAACGGGTGACCAAGGCCTTCAAGATCATCCTCGCCGACCTGAACGTTAAGGGTATTCTGATCAACATCTTCGGCGGCATCATGCGTTGCGACGTGATCGCCGAGGGGGTGGTGGCGGCGGCGCGCGAGGTCGATCTCACGGTGCCGCTGGTGGTCCGGCTGGAGGGCACGAACGTGGACATCGGCAAGAAGATACTGGCTGAATCGGGTCTCGCGATCCTCGCCGCCGACGATTTGGGCGACGCCGCGACCAAGGTGGTCGCCGCGGTCGGGGAGGCGGCCTGATGGCGGTGCTCGTCGATGCCGGGACCAAGGTGATCTGTCAGGGTTTCACCGGCCGCCAGGGCACCTTTCATTCCGAGCAGGCGATCGCCTACGGCACCCGGATGGTCGGCGGTGTCTCGCCGGGCAAGGGCGGCAGCCGGCATCTCGGACTTCCGGTTTACGATACCGTCGCCCAGGCGGTGGCCGAGGTCGGCGCCGACGCCTCGGTGATCTATGTTCCGCCGCCCTTCGCGGCCGACGCGATCCTGGAGGCGATCGACGCTCGCGTCGGCCTCGTCGTCTGCATCACCGAAGGCATTCCGGTGCTCGACATGGTCCAGGTCAAGCGGGCGCTCGTGGGCTCCGCCAGCCGCCTGATCGGGCCCAACTGCCCGGGCGTGATCACGCCCGGGGCCTGCAAGATCGGCATCATGCCGGGGCACATCCACACCAAGGGCCGGGTCGGCATCGTCTCGCGCTCGGGTACGCTCACCTACGAGGCGGTGGCGCAAACGACGGCGGCGGGGTTGGGCCAGAGCACTTGCATCGGGATCGGCGGCGATCCGGTCAACGGTACCGACTTCATCGATTGTCTCGAGCTCTTCCTGGGCGACGACGAGACCCAGGGCATCGTCATGATCGGTGAAATCGGCGGCTCGGCCGAGGAGGATGCGGCGGCGTTTCTGGCCGCATCGAAAGTCAAGAAACCGGTGGTCGGCTTCATCGCCGGCGTTACCGCGCCGCCCGGTCGGCGGATGGGCCATGCCGGCGCGATCATCTCGGGCGGCAAGGGCGCCGCCGGTGACAAAATCGAGGCGATGCGGGCTGCCGGCATCACCGTCGCCGCCTCGCCGGCCGAGATCGGCCGCACTATGTTGACGATTTTGTAACGTTAACAGAGCGAAGATCGGCACCGACGGACCAACCGAAGCGGGAGGCGCGGCCTGAAACGTCGCGCGACGTGCAACCATGACGGCAGCAGCGGAAGCCAGCTCCTTTCTCTATGGTGCCAACAGCGCGTTCATCGAGCAGCTCTACCAGCGATATCTGAAAAGTCCCCGCTCGGTCGACCAAAGCTGGCGGGATTTCTTCGACGGCCTGGGCGACGAGGCCGAGACCGTGATGGCCGAGTTGGAGGGTGCCAGTTGGTCGCCCAGAGGCACCGGCCAGGGCGAGCCGGAACCCCTCGACGGCTACGCCACGCAAAGCGGCATGTTGGGCGTGGCGGCACAGGCGCCGGCCGTCCTCGGCGCCGTTTCGGCGGTACAAATCCGTCAGGCGACGCTCGATTCACTGCGGGCCTTGATGATGATCCGGGCCTACCGGGTTCGCGGCCACTTGAAGGCGACGCTCGATCCCTTGGCCCTGCACCCGGTCAAGGAACACCCCGAACTCGATCCCATGAGCTACGGTTTCGACGACGCGGCGCTCGACCGGCCGATCTTCATCAACTATGTCCTCGGCCTGGAGACGGCGACGCTACGAGAGATCCTCGACATCGTCAATCGCACCTATTGCGGCAACATCGGCGTCGAGTTCATGCATATCCAGGGGCCTGAGGAGAAGGCCTGGATCCAGCAGCGCATGGAGAGCCGCTACGACCAGCTGCGCTACCGTCCGGTCGAGCGCCGCGAGATCCTGAGCCAGTTGACCCAGGCAGAGGGTTTCGAGCGCTTCCTGCACATGAAATACACCGGCACCAAGCGCTTCGGCCTGGAGGGGGCGGAAGCGCTGATGCCGCTGATGGAGGCGCTGGTCAGCCGGGCGGCCGAGCTCGGCTGCCGCGAGATTTCGCTCGGGATGCCGCACCGCGGCCGTCTCAACGTGCTCGCCAACTTCATGGAGAAGTCCCACACCGCGATCTTCTCGGAGTTCCAGGGCAATATCGCGCACCCCGAAGAGGTTCAGGGCTCGGGCGATGTCAAATACCATCTCGGCACCTCGGCCGACCGCGAATTCGGCGGCTATATGGTGCATCTGTCGCTCGCCGCCAACCCCTCGCATCTGGAGGCGGCGGACCCGGTGGTGATCGGCAAGGCTCGCGCCAAGCAGAGCCAACGCGGCGACAGCAGTCGGACCCAGGTGATGGCGGTGCTGATGCATGGCGATGCCGCCTTCGCCGGCCAGGGCCTGGTCGCCGAGTGCTTCGCGCTCTCGGACATCGCCGGCTATCGGATCGGCGGCACCGTGCACGTCATCGTCAACAATCAGATCGGCTTCACCACGAACCCGATGTCCTCGCGTTCCTCGCCCTACGCCTCGGACGTCGCGAAGACGGTGCAAGCACCGGTTTTCCACGTCAACGGCGACGATCCGGAGGCGGTCTGCCGGGTCGCGGAGCTGGCCGCCGAATATCGCCAGCGCTTCAAGCAGGACATCGTCATCGACATGTTCTGCTATCGCCGCCACGGCCACAACGAGGGCGACGAGCCGTTGTTCACGCAACCGATCATGTATCGCAAGATCGCCGAGCATCCGACGACGCGGCAGATCTATGCCGACCGCCTGGTCGCCGAGGGCGCGCTCGGCCGGGACGAGGTCGATGGCATCGTCGAAGCCTTCCATCAACGCATGGAACAATCCTTCGAGGCGGCCTCGGGCTTCAAACCCAACAAGGCCGACTGGCTGGAAGGTGTCTGGAGCGGGCTGGAGCGGGCCCGGGGCGAGGCCCGGCGCGGCGACACCGACGTTCGGATCGAGACCCTGCGCGAGATCGGCGAGCGGCTGACCCTGGTGCCCGAGAATTTCAACCTGCATCGCACCGTCCGCCGTCTGATTGAGAACAAGCGCCGCCTCCTGGAAGCGGGCGAGAACCTCGACTGGGCGACCGCCGAGGCGTTGGCTTTCGGCTCGCTGCTGCGCGAGGGCTTTCCGGTTCGGCTGTCGGGGCAGGATAGCGCGCGGGGCACCTTCTCCCAGCGCCATGCCGCCTTCACCGATCAGGAAGACGAGCATCTTTATGTGCCGTTGCAGAACCTGTCGCAGGACCAGGCCAGCTTCGAAGTCATCAACAGCGCCCTCTCGGAAGCGGGGGTGCTGGGCTTTGAGTACGGCTACAGCCTGGCCGAGCCGCAGGCCCTGGTGCTCTGGGAGGCTCAGTTCGGCGATTTCGCCAACGGCGCCCAGGTCATCATCGACCAGTTCCTGGCCGGTGCGGAAAGCAAGTGGCTCAGGATGAGTGGCCTCGTCATGCTGTTGCCGCACGGCTTCGAGGGCCAGGGGCCTGAGCATTCCTCGGCTCGCCTCGAACGCTACCTGCAGCTTTGCGCCGAGGACAATATCCAGGTCGCCAATTGCACCACGCCGGCGAACTACTTCCACATTCTGCGCCGGCAGATGCACCGCAAGTTTCGCAAGCCCTTGATTTTGATGACTCCGAAATCGCTGTTGCGGCACAAGCGCTGCGTCAATCGGCTGGAGGACATGGGGCCGGGCACCACCTTCCACCGGGTTCTCTGGGACGACTTGGAGGCGAAGGGCGACGCCAGCCTGGCGCCGCCGGAGAAGATCCGCCGCGTCGTCCTCTGTTCGGGCAAGGTCTATTACGATCTCCTGGAAGCACGCGAGGAGATGCAACGCAAGAACGTCTACCTGATGCGGCTGGAGCAGCTCTATCCCTTCCCCAAGCGGCCGCTGATGAAGGAGTTGGCGCGCTTTCCCAATGCCGAGATCTACTGGTGCCAGGAAGAGCCGCAGAATATGGGCGCCTGGTGGTTCGCGATGCCCAGGATCGAGCTGGTGCTGAAGAAGATCGGCCACAAGTGCAAGCGCCCGCGCTATTTCGGGCGGCCGGAATCCGCCTCGACGGCGACCGGCTCGTTGGCCGTGCACCGGCGCGAGCAGGACAAGCTGGTCCGCGACGCGCTCGGCATCAAGCTCGCGGAAGCGGCGGAGTAGGATGGGGCCATGATCGAGATTCAAGTACCTGTGCTGGGTGAATCGGTGACGGAAGCCACCATTGCCCAATGGTTCAAGCAGCCGGGCGAGGCAATCGCGCAGGACGAGCCGCTGGTCGAGCTGGAGACCGACAAGGTGGCGGTCGAGGTGCCGGCGCCGTCGTCGGGCGTGCTGATCGAGATCGTCGCCCAGGTCGGTGACACGCTGGAGGTCGGCGGACTGCTGGCGCGCTTCGATGAGAACGGGAGCGGTGCCCAGGCGCCGTCGCTGCCCGCCGCCACGCCGGTTCCGGAACCGGCAGCCGCTCCAGCACCAGCGCCTACACCCGCTCCGGCCGCGGCCGCCCCTGTCGCCGCCGCCCCTGTCGCCACCGTTGCGGCCGCGCCGGTCCAGGTGGGCTTGTCGCCGGCGGTCCGACGCCTGGTCGTCGAGCACGGCCTCGACGCCGCCGCGATTCCCGCCACCGGCAAGGCGGAGCGGCTCTTGAAGGAGGACGTGTTGCGTTTCCTCGAGAGCGCCAAAGCCGCACCGCCGCCGCCAGCGCCGGCCCCGGCAGCCGCCCCAGCGCCTGCGGCTCCCGCGCCCGCCGCCGCTCGACCCGCCGGCAGCCGCCCCGAGGCGGCGCGCGAGGAAGTGGTCCGGATGACGCGGCTCAGAAAACGGATCGCCGAGCGCTTGAAGGAGGCGCAGCAGACGGCGGCGATGCTGACCACTTTCAACGAAGCCGACATGGGCGAGATCATGGCGGCCCGCGCTACCTACCGCGACGTCTTCGAGAAGAAGCACGGCGTCCGTCTCGGCTTCATGTCCTTCTTCGTCCGGGCTTGCGTGTTGGCGCTGAAGGAACTGCCGGCGGTCAATGGCGAGATCGACGGCGACAGCATCGTCTACAAGAACTACTACAACATCGGCGTCGCCGTCGGTACGCCGCAGGGCTTGGTGGTGCCGGTCCTGAAGGACGCCGATACCATGGGCTTCGCCGATATCGAGAGCACCATCGCCGACTTCGGCCGCCGCGCCCGCGACGGCAAGCTGACCATCGACGAGATGCAAGGTGGCACCTTCACGATCTCGAACGGCGGCGTCTACGGCTCGCTGCTGTCGGCGCCGATCCTGAACCCACCGCAGTCCGCCATCCTGGGCATGCACAAGATCCAGGAGCGGCCGATGGTGGTCGACGGCGAGGTCCGGGTTCGGCCGATGATGTACCTGGCGCTTTCCTACGATCACCGCATCATCGACGGCCGCGAGGCGGTAACCTTCCTGGTCCGCGTCAAGGACGTGCTGGAAGCGCCCGAGCGGCTGTTGTTCGACGTCTGAGGAAAGGCCGGTCATGAGTGACGAGAAGTTCGATGTCGTCTTCATCGGCGGCGGCCCCGGCGGCTACGTCGGCGCCATTCGCGCGGCCCAGCTGGGCTTGCGCACGGCTTGCGTCGAGGCCAGGGCGGCGCTCGGCGGCACCTGCCTCAACGTCGGCTGTATTCCCTCCAAAGCCTTGCTGCAATCCTCCCACCTCTATGCCCAGGCGGGGCACGATCTGGCGGCGCACGGGGTCGGGCTGGGCAAGGTCGAACTCGACTTGAAGACGATGCTGGGGCGTAAGGACAAGGTGGTCGACGACCTCACCAAGGGGATCGCTTTTCTATTCAAGAAGAACGGCATCACCCATTTCCAGGGCCGGGGCCGCATCGCCGCGTCCGACAAGATCGCCGTCGCGCTGAACGACGGTGGCGAGGCGATGCTCGAGACCGAGGCGATCGTGCTCGCCACCGGCTCCGAGCCGATGGCCTTGCCGGGAATCGAGATCGACGAGAAGCGCATCGTCTCCTCGACCGGGGCGCTGGCGCTGACCAAGGTGCCGAAACACTTGGTGGTGATCGGCGGCGGCTATATCGGACTGGAGCTGGGCTCGGTCTGGGGCCGGCTCGGCGCCGAGGTTACGGTGGTCGAGTTCCTGGACCGGATCACGCCGACCATGGACGGCGAAGTCTCGAAGAATTTGCAGCGCCTGCTGAAGCGCCAGGGCATGACCTTTAAGCTCTCCACCAAGGTGACGGCGGCTAAGGCGGCGAAGTCCAAGGTCGAGCTGACATTGGAGCCGGCTGCCGGTGGCGAGACCGAATCGCTGAAGGCCGACGTCGTCCTGGTCTCGATCGGGCGCCGACCGTACACCGAGGGCCTCGGCCTGGAGGAAGCCGGTGTCACCACCGACGACCGCGGCTTCGTTCCGGTCGATCAGGACTTCCAGACCAACGTGGCCGGCATCTTCGCCATCGGCGACCTGTTGCCGGATCGGCCGATGCTGGCCCACAAGGCGGAGGAAGAGGGCGTCGCCGTGGCGCAGCTGATCGCGGGGCAATCGGGCCACGTCAACTACGACGCTATTCCCGGCGTCGCCTACACCTGGCCCGAGGCGGCCGCCGTCGGCAAGACCGAGGAAGAGCTCAAGGCCGCCGGCGTCGACTACAAGGTCGGAAAGTTTCCCTTTCTCGCCAACAGCCGGGCCCGCGCCAACGCGGACACCGACGGTTTCGTCAAGATCCTGGCCGATGCCGCCAGCGACCGGGTGCTCGGTGCTCATATCATCGGGCCGGACGCCGGCACCATGATCGCGGAACTGGTACTGGCGATGGAATACGGCGCCAGCGCCGAGGATTTGGCACTGACCTGTCATGCCCATCCGACCTTGAACGAGGCTGTAAAGGAAGCAGCACTCGCCGTCGCCGGCCGCACCATCAACGCCTGATCCGCATTTCTTGAAGACGACGGCGCCGGCCCGTGGCGTGGCCAATCGCGACTGAGTAAAGTCCGCCCCATGCGTCCCGTCTTCATGGTCGCCCTGATGTGCTTCGCAGAGGCGCTGGGGATGCTGACCTTCTCCACTTTTCCGGCCCTGCTGCCGACCTTCCTTGACGAATGGGCGCTATCGGGTACCGCCGCCGGCTGGCTCTCGGGCGTCTTCTTTCTGGGCTACATGGGCGCCGTGCCGGTGTTGACGGCGCTGACCGACCGGGTCGACGCGCGGCTGATCTATCTCTGGTCGACGGTTCTGTCCTTCGCCGCCGCGATGGGCTTCGCCTTCCTGGCCGAGGGCTTTTGGTCGGCGATCCCGCTTCGGATCCTGGCTGGCGCCGGGCTCGCCGGTACCTATATGCCGGGCCTGAAGGCGTTGACCGACCGTATCGAAGACGAGCGGCTGCAGCCGCGCGCGGTCTCTTTCTACACCTCCTCTTTCGGTATCGGCTCGGCGCTGTCCTATCTTCTGGCGGGCGAGATCCAAGCCTGGCTCGATTGGCGCTGGGCCTTCGGGCTGCCGGCGCTCGGCGTCGTTCTGGCCTTCGTCATCGCGATCGTGATCTTGAAGCCGAAACGGATCGAGCATGTGCCGGCGCATCCCTTCGCCTTCCTCGATTTCCGCCCGGTGCTGCGAAACCGGCGGGCGATGGCCTACGTGCTGGCCTATTCGGCGCATAACTGGGAACTCTTCGGGATGCGCTCGTGGATCGTCGCTTTCTTGGTCTTCAGCGCAAGCCTGCAGCCCGCCGCTTCATCGACCTTCTGGAGCGCCACCACCATCGCCGCCGTGGTGGGGCTTTTGAGCATGCCGTCGAGCGTCATCGGCAACGAGTTCGCCGGCCGGTTCGGCCGCCGGCGCATGATATCGATCTATATGCTGACGTCGGTCGTGGTTTGTAGCTCGATCGGATTCTCGGCCGCCTTGCCCTTCGTCGTCGTCGTCGGCCTTTGCCTGCTCCATGGCGTCACCGTGGCCTCCGATTCCGCCTCGATCACCACCGGGGCGGTGCAGGCGGCCGATCCCGCGCGTCGCGGCGCCACCATGGCGATGCATTCCTTCCTCGGCTTTGGCCTTTCCTTCCTGGGCTCGCTGGCGCCTGGCGTCATGCTCGATCTCGCCGGTGGCCGCGACAGCCAGCTCGCCTGGAGTCTTGCTTGGCTGACCATGGCGGCGGGTGCGGCGATGGGCCCGCTGGCGATCTGGCTGCTGGCCCGAAACGGCCGCAAATAAGATTAGATCGTCGCCTTTCCGGCCCGGGGATGGGCGGTGCGATAGACGGCGAGCATGCGCTCGGCGTCGATCTCGGTGTAGCGTTGGGTGGTCGACAGGCTGGCGTGCCCCAGCAGCTCTTGAATGGTGCGGAGATCGCCGCCGGCGCCCAGCAGGTGGGTGGCGAAGGAATGACGTAGGGCATGCGGCGTCGCCGTCTTCGGCAGTCTGAGGGCCGAGCGCAGATGCTGCATGGCCCGCTGCACCTGGCGTGCATCGAGGCGACCGCCCCTGACCCCGACGAAAAGCGGATCGCCCGCCTGCAGCGGATAGGGACAGAGCGCCAGGTAATCGTCGACCGCCGCCGCCGCCGCCGCTAGCACCGGTACCAATCGCTCCTTACCGCCCTTGCCCCGGATCAGCAGCGTTTCGGGCAACGGCGCGGCCTCGCGATTCAGCGCCAGCGCTTCCGAGATCCTGAGGCCGAGACCATAGAGCAAGGTCAACACGGCGCTATCGCGGGCCCGGACCCAGGTCATGGCCGCTACCCCAGAGACGCTTTCCAGGGTGGCGAGGGCTTCCGAGACGGCGAGCGGCTTGGGGATGGCATGCGGCTGTTTCGGTGTTCGGACGGCCAGGATCGCGGCGCTTTCGAGCGCGCCCCGGCGTTCCAGAAAACGAAACAAGCTGCGCACCGCGGCCAGCGCCCGCGCCGTCGAGGTCGCCTTCGACCCCTGCCGCCGTCTGGCCGCCAGCCAGGCACGAAAATCGGCGATCCGAAGTGCATCCAGATCGGCGAGGCCTGGGGCATGGCCGAGATGGCTGGCCAAGAAGGCGGCGAAGGCCAGCCCGTCGCGCCGGTAGGCTTCCAGGGTTTTCTCCGCCAACCGCCGCTCGTCGGCGAGCCAACGGAGCCAAGCCAGAAAAGCGGCATCGAGATCCGGCGCCAAGCCCGATGGCGCCGAGCCGTCAGCGCTCAAGCGGTCCGTTCGAGCCATCCCCGAATCAATCGCTCCAACAGCGCGGCGAGGAAGACCAAAAGCTCGGTGCCCTGGCCGGATTGGAACTTCGCCGCGTCGCGCGAACCCAGTGCCAACAGGCCTTCCGGGGTTCGCTTGCCGGCGCGAATGCGCGCCAAGGCCTGGCTCCGCACCAGGCCGGCCGCGGGTCCGAAGACCTCGGGATCGGCCGGTACGTCGTTGGCCAGCAAGACTTCGCGGCCCTGGCCGATACGGGAATCGACGCCGTGCGGCTCCAGGACGAAGACACCAGCCGTCTTGGCCCGGCCGGCGGGCCCGTCCGCCGCCTCGACGCAGATGGTGACGGCATCGACGTCGAGGACCTGGGCCAAATCCGTCGTCAGCAGATGGATCAGGTGCTCGAAGCTTCTGGCCTCGAGCAGCGTCAGCGCCGCGTTGTGCACTTGCGCCTGCACCGTCATGTTGGCGCGGCTGGTATCGATAAGGGCGTCCTGCTCCTGCTTCAGGCGCGCCAGCTCCTCGCGCGATTTCACCACCATGTATTGCTGCAGGTCGCGAACCTCGCCGCCGTTGATCGCCGGCGGGGTCAGCGTCGCCACGATCTCCGGGTGTTCGGCGAGGAAGTCGGGGTGGGCCCCGAGGTAGGCTTTTACCTCCTCGGGCCGGAGCGTCGGCGCGGTGCTGCCGGCGCTCTTGGACGAGCGCTCGCCGGTCACGACGCCTCTCCCTCGGTCAGGATCGACTGGCCGGTCTTCGCCCAGTCGGCGAGGAAGCCTTCCAGGCCCTTGTCGGTGAGGGGGTGGCGCGCCAGCTGGTGCATCACGGCGGGTGGAATGGTGCAGACGTCGGCGCCGAGCTTGGCCGCGGTCAGGACCTGAGCGGGGCTTCTGATCGAGGCCACCAGGACCTCGGTCTCGAGGTCGTCGTAGTTGTCGTAGATCTCGAGGATCTCGGCGATCAGCGCCATGCCGTCGTGGCCGACATCGTCCAGCCGGCCGACGAAAGGCGAAATGAACGTAGCCCCGGCCTTGGCCGCGAGCAGCGCCTGATTGGCCGAGAAGCAGAGCGTCACGTTGACCTGGATGCCGGCCTGGCTCAGCGTACGGCAGGCCTTCAGCCCGTCCCAGGTGAGCGGTACCTTGATCGCGATGTTGTCGGCCAGCGCGGCCAGCTTGCGGCCCTCCTCCGTCATCGCGTCGGCGTCCGTCGCCGTCACCTCGGCGCTGACGGGGCCATCGACGAGGTCGGTGATTTCCCGCAGCACCTCGACGAAGTCGCGGCCGGTCTTGGCGACCAGAGAAGGATTGGTGGTTACCCCGTCGACCAGCCCGGTTGCCGCCAATTCGCGAATCTCCGCCACGTCGGCGGTATCGACGAAAAACTTCATTGCCAGTCAAGCTTTTGAAAACAAATTGAAATCAAAGCAGGTTCGCCTTCGCTTGTTTGCCCCTTCCAGTCTTGGCAGAGTGTAGCCGATGCCGCCTTCTCATGCCAGTTGCGCGCCCCGGACGCCAGCCCGCGTTCACGTCCTGCTGCCGCTGCCACTGGCCGGTGCCTACGACTACGCGGTCCCGGATCATTTGGCGCTCGCGGCCGGCGATTTCGTTGTCGTGCCGCTCGGCCGGCGGCTCGTGGCGGGGGTGGTCTGGGGCCTCGGCGCGGCCGATTCCGAAACCCGAGTACCGGACGCCAAATTGAAAGAGGTGCTCGAGCGGCTGCCGGTTCCGGCCATGGCCGAGGTCGCTCGCCGTTTCATCGACTGGGTCGCCGACTATAACTGTGCCGCTCCTGGTGCCGTGCTCAGAATGGCGATGAGCGTGCCTTCGGCGCTGGAGGCGCCTAGGATCCGTCTCGCCTACCGTCTCGCCGGCCCGTTGCCGGCCAGGATGACGCCGGCGCGTCGCCGGGTCGTCGAGATTCTTAGGGAAGGACCGCCCCGGACCGCGGTCGATCTCGCCGAGACCGCCGGCGTCGGCACCGGCGTGGTCAGGGGGCTCTATCAGGCGGGCACCTTGGCGGAGGTGGCGCTGCCCGAGACGCTGGCCTTGCCCGAGCCGGATTGGCGGCGGCTCGGCCCGACGCTGACCGACGAGCAGCGGGGCGTTGCCGAAACCCTGATCGAGAGGGTCGGCGCCGGCGGCTATTCGGTGACCTTGCTGGACGGTGTCACCGGCGCCGGCAAGACCGAGGTCTATTTCGAGGCCATTGCGGCGGCGCTCGCCACCGGTGGGCAGGTTCTGGTCCTGGTGCCGGAGATCGCCTTGACCGCGCAATGGCTGTCGCGCTTCGAGCAACGCTTCGATGCCCGACCCGTGGAATGGCACTCGGACCTGCGCGCCAGCCAGCGCCGCCGCCACTGGCGCGCCATTGCCGAGGGCCAGGCCCGGGTCGTGGTCGGGGCCCGCTCGGCCCTCTTTCTGCCCTATTCCGATCTCGCCTTGATCGTCGTCGACGAAGAGCACGACGGCGCCTTCAAGCAGGAGGAAGGCGTCGCCTACCACGCTCGCGACATGGCCGTGGTCCGGGCTTCGCTCGGCGATATTCCGATCCTGCTGGTCTCGGCGACGCCGAGCCTGGAGAGCACCATCAACGCCGACGGCGGCCGCTATCGGCGCGAGCACCTCGCGCGCCGTCCAGGCGCGGCGCGGCTGCCGGAGATGACGGCGATCGATATGCGTGGCGAGGGCCTTCGCGCCGACGAATGGCTGTCGCCGACGCTTCGTGACGCGGTCGGCCGAACCCTCGCCGACGGCGAGCAGGCGCTGCTGTTCCTGAACCGGCGCGGCTATGCCCCGCTGACGCTTTGCCGTGCCTGTGGGTATCGCCTGCAATGCCCGAACTGCGCCACCTGGCTGGTCGAGCATCGTTTCCGGGACCGCCTGCAATGCCATCACTGCGGTTTTGCTCAGCGCCTGCCCGAAAGCTGCCCGAGTTGCGAGGCGGAAGGCCGCTTCGCCGCCTGCGGCCCCGGCGTCGAGCGCTTGCTGGAGGAGACGGCACGGCTCTTCCCCGAGGCCCGTGCCGAGATCGTCGCCAGCGATACGGTGCACGGGCCGGAGGCCGCGGCGGAGTTGATCCGCCGGATTACCGAGCACGAAATCGATCTCATCGTCGGTACGCAAATCGTCGCCAAGGGCCATAATTTCCCGATGCTGACTTGCGTCGGCGTGGTCGATGCCGACTTGGGCCTGGCCGGCGGCGACTTGCGCGCGGCGGAGCGGACGCACCAATTGCTGAGTCAAATCTCCGGCCGGGCCGGCCGGGCCGAGCGGCCGGGGCATGCTTATCTGCAGACCTTCATGCCGGAGCATCCGGTGATCCGAGCCTTGATCGCCGGCGACCGCGACGCCTTCATGGCCCGCGAGGCGGAGGCGCGGCGCCGCCAGGGCATGCCGCCCTTTGGCCGCTTGGTGGCGCTGGTCGTCTCCGGTCCGGACGAGGGGCAGGTCGCCGAGGTCGCCCGGGCGCTGGCACGGGCCGCGCCCCGACGCCCCGATGTCGAGGTCTTGGGGCCGGCACCGGCACCGTTGAGCCTGCTTCGGGGGCAGTTTCGCTATCGGCTGCTGCTGAAGTTGCGGCGCGAGGTCAAGGCGTCCGAGCTGGCGCGGCATTGGCTCGGGCAAGTGACGCCACCCGCGGCCGTGCGCGTCCGCGTCGACATCGACCCCTACAGCTTTCTATGAGGCGAGCGAGCGCTGGAATTCGGCCTGCAATTCGACCACGGAGGTCGAGCCGGTGCAGCTGTTCCAGTTGCCGGCGGTCCAGGTTGCCAGCAAACCGCCGACGGCGAGGCCCGTCGTCAGAATCGCGACGCGCAGCAGTTTTACCCGGCTCGGTCCGGCAACGGCGCAACTGGCGACTTGGGCGGAACTCGTCATAGTCTTAGAGGCCAACTCGAAACTAGTTGAGTGATTTCAGTATGTTATGATTCTCTCCGTTGTGTCGAAGCAATGGAGGGGCACAACATGTGGACTGAAATCACTCGAAGCGATTATGTCCGTCGTGGCGGACGCTATGCAAGC
>PVBE010812871.1_pt1 | contig 60431 bp, 47 predicted proteins | sample 1631181 | NCBI WGS metagenome assembly PVBE01 (sample SAMN08397723, study PRJNA350692) | Marine metagenome, whole genome shotgun sequencing project. | isolation source: water | place: Pacific Ocean | collected 2012-04
CAGCTTACGGGCGAGCCGATCATGGACGTGGTCGACCAAGCGTTGCAAGGTGCGTAAAAGGTGAACTACCACAAAGACCTTTGGATGGAACGCGAGATCAAATCTGTCGCCAACATCACGCATCACGACATCCGTGATTTCTTACCGCTGGCCGCCAGCATCCCGATTCAGCCAACCGTGGAAACGTACCGATTAGATGAGGCAAATCGCGCCCTGTGGGAATTGAAATGCGGACAGATCAAAGGCGCGAAAGTGTTGCTGATCGGTGTTCATTCTGCAACGTAGAGTGCAGCCAGCCTACTTGGGGCCCATCTGGCGGAAAGGCCAATCGGGCGAACCTGGTGGATCTGCCGCAACGGGCGACTTACCCAACGCGAAGTCAGCTGGGTGCAGATTCCGGTTTCGCCAAAAATCTTTATCTCGAATGAACCCGTAAAAACTCGGGTAGAACGGATCGACGAAATCGACGTTGGCCGCCGCGGGCACTTCCAATCCGGTCAACTGATACGCGGCATTGACGACCAGCCGGCGTGCATCGGCGCTCATGAAGTCGACGCCCGCTCCCATGGTCGTGCAAAACGCTTGGCCCTTCGCGCCGCCGGGCGACGTGTATTGGCGCATCCAGGCTAAGGCCATCATCGGCTCGTTCTTTTCGCCTTTGACAGGCTTCGAGTCCGGTACCAGTGTTTCCGTGACAGCACCACGCAGCAAGATTGTCGCATCGTCGGTCAGGTTCTCCACGGCGTAGACATCGGAGGGCGCGAAAACGTCTTCGACGCCGCGCAGGACGGGGTGATCTGCGTTGGCGGTTTCAATCACGCCACGGCATCCTTGTCGTTTGTGCCCGCCGTGATGTGCGACCCACTTTTCACCGAGGATCTGGAGGCCAAAGAATCCCCACTGGCCGCGAAAGCCATGCGTCGCGGTACGCAAACCGATAACCGGTTTGCCCGCTTCCAGATAGGCGTCGAACGATTTCATCTGTTCGGCCGACGGTGTGCGGAAACGTGTCGCCACGATCATCAAGTCCGCGTCGTCCAACGCTTCCAGGCCAGGCAGGTTCTTTTGATTGTGCGGATCGATAAACCCGTCTTTCGGATCGATCGAAAAGAGCACGGTGCAGGTGAAGCCATGTCGTTGGCTGAGGATTTTCCCCAGCATTGGCAGAGCTTCTTCGGAACGGTATTCCTCGTCACCGCTGACGAGGACAACCTTCTTGCCTTTCCCCGGCCCAGCCGCGCCTTCGTAAACCAAAATTTCAGCGGCCGCCAGGGACGCCATCCCGCAAACAACTGTGACGGTTAGCAGGGTGCGATGCAGTGTTGTTTTCATGTTGGATTCCATTGGAGTGGTTGTAGGTCTGGCGCGACATCACGTATGCAGCGATGCACTATGTGCCACTGTCACTCAGCAGGTTATTATCGACCGAGCATATGGCGAAGCAACAATTGAGCTCACTCAGCAGTGTTCGATCTTTTATAGTCGTCTTTCGCGGAGCGAAAGGCGACTATCGGACAGTAATTCCTCGAACGTTCCTTAGTGTTGATGTGCCTCGAAAAGTTTGTTCTTTTGGTCACCACGAGCGAACACGTAGGCGATCAAATCCAGGATTTCTTCACGGGAGAGTTTGTTCACCAGCCCTTGCGGCATGAGTGACGTTTTCGTCTTCACTCGCTCCTCAATCTGCGACTTCTTAATCACGGTTGGCTCACCTTTGGCGACGGGATCGATGACGACTTTGACGACGTCATCGGTCTCTTCTACGACCATGCCAATGATCACCTTGCCGCTGTCCAAAAGGAACGTAAATGACAGAAACTTCTCGTCGATCTCCTTGGAAGGCTCGACGATCGAGGTCAGGATGTGCTCGGTCGTCTGTTTCTTGTCCTCCAGTTTTGCCAAGTCTGGGCCAAAGACCTGGCCCTCGTTATTCAGCTTATGGCAGGCCACGCAGGCGGAGACCTTGAATAACTGTTTTCCGACTTCGAAGGACCGACCCATCGGCAGCGGCTTGACATCGGAGATCAGATCGGCGAGTTTCCATTCACGACCACGGGCATTGTACTGCAGTAGTTCGTCACGTAGCGGTAACGGGTTGGCCGCCAGGTACGCGGCCGGATCTGCCTGGTATTGCGGCAAGTCGGCGACCACGTAAAGGGCGCCATACATCCGCCGCCAATGACCCGGATAGGTGCAGACGTAGGGATAAATCCCTGGTGCAGTTGGTGCCACAAAGCTGAGCGCCTGGTTCTCGCCGGTTTGCAAAAGGCGGCTGGCCAGCATGATCTTGTCGGACTTGGGAATGTAGTGCCGGGCCATCGCGTCGGCATCCCGTGCCGTTGCTTCAGCCAACATACCGACTTCTTCCAACGATCCAGGTTGGATGATGGCAAAGTTGTGCGGCATGTTGTCGGTATTCGAGAAGCGGAACTCGACAGACCTTCCAGCCTGCACTGCAACGGTCTCTTTGTCATAAATCATCCGATGCGGCACGGTGCCAATCGCGATTACGCGGATGTCCAAATTCTTGAGACGACCTTCAAGTCGTTTGGCGATGTCAGCCGGCAAACGTGGCGCGAGCGACTTGGCCAAAGCGACTGCCTCCAGTGCATCGCTTCCAGTGCGGAACTCCGCAGGGATTTCACTGAGGTAACCGATCAGGTTGTCGACCAGTGGACGAACATCCGGGGCCGGCCATGTGTCGACGGGCACGCTGCCTAGGGCGCGAATCGCAGCGGGACGATGGAGACCCGCCTTGACCAGTGAGCACAGGTCGTGCACCTTCTCTTGGTCGTGTCCCGGAATTGATGCCAACGAACCAATGGCGATATCGTGCAACGTTTCGCCACCGCTGAGGGCCAGCCGGTTGGCCGGGATTTTTTGCTGTTTGAAACCGGGGCCAGACCACGATACGTTCAGCCCGTCGCCGCCGCCATTGTCGAAGTATGTGACGATCAAGGGATGCGCGCCCGCGGGCAAGTCGATCGAGCCCGATTTCTTCGACATGCCATGCAGACCATCGTTGTTGACGACCAGCTTGTCACTGATATACAAACGCGAGCCGTCGTCGGAGTTCGTGGTGAAGGTGTATTTGCCCGATTTGGGAATCTGAATGTTCCCAGTGAAGCGTAGTGCAAAGCGGTCCGACTGCTTACGCTGCGGCACGTTCATTACGATTTCAGGCACGATACCACTGGCTTTCGGTTTCATCTTGGCCAGCGTTTCAATCGCTACATTGCTGGCGCTCGGATAGAAGTAGTCGACCAGGATCCCAGGCTGCTGGAACGAAGAGCCGCCAGATTCGGCTTTAAGATGTGATGGCATCTCGAAGGTCAACGGTCGCACTTTAGCATACAGGCCACTCCGCAGTTCTGGGTTGGCAACAGCGGGAACGCCACCCAGAAAATCGCGTAAACGGTCTTTGGTTCTTATCGCGGCGAGAAAGGCGTCATCGCCCGAGCCATTTGCTGTGATCCAAGCCGCGTAAGCCGCTTCGCGAACATCCGTGGACTTAGCGCCAAGTGCCAAACGTTCGATCCGATCGCCCAGCGAACTCAATTCCGCAGCCGGTGCTTCGGCTAGCAGTTTTGCCAGACCGGCAATGGCGGCTTGACCACTCGCATCTCCTTCTTCGATCAGATTCAACAGCAGGTCAAGTCTGTCTTCCTTGCGAATTTTGGCCAGGCCCGTGAGTGATTCCCGCAAGTGGCGGACGCGGACGTTATCGCGAGAAAGAATGGCCTGATAGACAGCTTCGGTCCTATCCAGTTTGAGTAAGTCGGCGACGCTGGCGCTGAGCAAAATGTACGCCTGCGCGGCGTCTGAGATTGTACTCCCGGCTGCGATCGCGTCTTTGGCGATTTTATCGACATTTAAATTGCCGCGAGCATATTTGATGACTACATCAAGTTCGGCGTCGGTGGGTCGTGTCGCAGCTTCAAAAATGATCTCAGCCGCCGGAAGTCCTTCGAATGAGACGGCCGCTTTCACAGCCTCGGCACGGACTAACGCCGACTCGTCACGCGCAGCCGCCTTCAGTGTCGGATGCCATTCCTTGATCTTTGTCCCCCAGTGGCCGAGTGTTCGGATCGCCGCGGCGCGGACTCGAGGTTCTTCTGCCTGAAAAACCACTTTCAGCAATGACATCGTGGGGATGCGATGCTCTTCAAACACCCACAGGCATTCGAGCAGAGCTTGTGCTTCGTTGCGCCCTTTGGTCGCGTTGCTGGGACTGAGTTCTGATGCGAATTCGGCGACCTGTTTCACGATGTCGTCGGTGTCTCGTCCGCTTAGTTCCAGTCGAGCTCGGTAGCGCACACTGTTGGCGGGCGAAAAGAAATTCTCGCAGACCTCTGCGATCGGCTTGCCCTTCATCTTGGCCGGCTTCATCAAAGGGCTGCCTTTATGTGTTACTCGGTAGATCCGGCCGTGTTCGTGATCACGGTTTGGGTCACGGATGTTGTGCTGCATGTGGCCGATCAGGACATTGCACCAGTCGGAAACGTACAGCGCGCCATCACCACCGATTTCCAGATCGGTCGGGCGGAAGTTCTGATCGGTCGAAACAATAATGGGTTCGATCTCGACCGCGGTAATATCCGCGCCGTTGTATTTGACTTCGTGTTGCAGCACGCCCAGAAATCCGATTGTGTTGCAGATCAGGAAATTGCCGTTGTTCTTCTCCGGAAAGTGCGAGCTGGATAGAATGCCAGTCGCAGCAACGGGACGTACGCGTTTTTCAAACCACTTCTTGTTGCCGACTCCCTTGCCGATGTTCACGTAGCTGCCCGTCCCACCCGTTCCATCATTGGCGAACTGATATCCCCACTGGTCGAAGACATCGCCGTGTGGATTCGGTCCGATGGGAAACACAAAACTCATTTCAAACGTTCGCGGATCAAACCGATGAACGCCGGAGGCGGTGGAACGATACGTTTTGGTTGGCGTCTCCATGCTGGCAATGTTGAAGATGCCGCGCGACCAGTACATACCGCCGTCCGGTCCGATCACGACGCCATTGGCGGTGTGGTGCGAATCGGCGCTCGAAACGCCCTGCAGCATACGGATTTTCACGTCCGCTTTGTCGTCCCCATCAGTATCTTTCAGGAACCAGATCTCCGGCGGCGCGGCGACCAGCATCCCGCCGCCCCAAAAATCGAAGCCCGTAATGCTATTCAGCTTGTCGGCAAAAATCATGCACTTGTCCGCCACACCATCGCCGTTTTCGTCGGGCAGGCAGACAATGCGGTCGGTTCTCGGTTGGGTTGGATTCCAATGTGGGTAAGACGGCCAAACCGAAGCGAATAAACGACCATCGGTGTCGACGGCCATTTGCACCGGGTTGACGACTTCTGGGAACATCTCTTCGGAAGCAAACAGGTTGACTTCCAATCCCTTGGCGACCTCCATCTTGCTAATGGCTTCCAGGCCGCCAAGGTAGGGATGCCTTTCGTCCTTCAGTGTGCCCGGCTTGTTCGTCTTTACCTCCAGCAATTCGGGAATATTGTCGTCCTTCACAATCAGGTCACGACCGTCGGCAACGGCCCACACGCGCCTGTCTCGATTGGCCGTCATCACGTCGAAGACTTCCATTTCACGACGCATCACATCCGCATTGGACATTCCAAACCAGTTGAGCTTGGAACGACCACCGTAGACGTTGTAACCATCAACAACACGGTAACGGCTGAACCAATGCAAGTTTTTCTCGAGCACAGCTTCGCGCAGGCGTTGCAATTCTGATTCGCCCTTGCCGATGTCGCTCGCGTCTTTATCAAAGAGCGACTTCGTGATGACCTGCGCCAGCGCGCGGTTGCCACCTTCCAGCAGATGAACGCCGTTCATCGTCAGCGGATGATCGGCCCTGGAATAGAGTTCGAGAGTTGGTGTGAACAAGTCAACAAACGGGACCTTCTTCGCTGCGCAAACTTCGCGCATCGCCTGAGTGTATTTGACCAGATTCGCGTTGTTGGCCGAGCCATCAGGCAGCGTATGAAGGTGAAGGTCTTCGTGCGCGATGGGCGAAAAGAACACCAGGCGAGGTGCCGATCTTCCATTGTATTTCTGAGCCAGCATCCCGTCGATCGTCTCGGCCAGATCGCCGCGAAAGCGAGCTAATCCTTCTGCACCACGAAAGGCTTCGTTGTAGCCAAAGAAGCAAAACACAACATCGGATTCGACCTTGGTCATCCATTGATCCGGACTGCCAAAATTGGCCGATCGGTTTCGTGTCTTGAGTTCGTCGCCGGGAAATCCGAGATCGCGAAAGGTCAAGTTGAGTTCCGGGTGAAGTGCCTGAATGTACGTCTCCAACCAGCCATGATGCTGCATCCGATCGGCCAACGTGTTACCGAGATACGTGATGTGGTCATCCGGTTGCAATTGCACAGAGGGTTCCGCGGCTGCCACCAGGCCAGGTGCAGGGATAATCAAGGCCAGCGCCACGGCGAACCGTCGAAGTTGTCGCATCATCGTAATTGCTCTTTCCAATTTTCTATCCATATTCTTTTGAAGCGGCTGAGACTTCACACGTCTGGGTTTGAAAGTGCCGGAAAAGTGAATCTGCAGGGAGGGGCATTAGGACGGGCGCATCAGGGGGGTGTGCCTGACAGCTGAAGCGCAGTTGGCAATTCTACGTCAGAATGGGATCAACTGCGACCGAACTCCGCAATCGACCTACTTGATGCTTCCAGTGGATTGCCGGTATAAGCACGGCGACTGTCGGGCAGGATCGGATTTTTCGAGGACCTCAAGGCGGATGAAAACGGCCCAGTGTCAAACACCAAAGTGTCCAGAACAACTTGGATTCAGTCGTTGCGGCGAAGATTGTTGGCGTGGTTTCGTGGAAATGCCCGCAATCTGCCGTGGCGCGAGGTGGTCGACCCGTACCGCGTCTGGGTCAGCGAAATCATGTTGCAGCAAACCCAGGTCACCACCGTCATTCCCTACTATCAACGATTTCTGGCGATGTTTCCCACGGTGGCCGCATTGGCCAGCGCCGGCGAGGCCGAAGTGCTCCGCATGTGGGAAGGTCTGGGTTACTACCGTCGAGCCCGCCAAATGCATGCCGCTGCCCAAATGATTGTGGATCAGCATCAAGGCGAGTTTCCTCGCAATATCGCAGCGGTGCGGGCATTGCCGGGGATCGGTCGGTACACAGTCGGCGCAATCCTTTCGATCGCCTTCGATCAGCGACAGCCGATTGTGGAGGCCAACACGGTACGACTGTACAGTCGGCTGCTGGCATACGAACAGGATCCCGCGACGGGCCAGGGGCAGACCGTGCTATGGGAGTTTGCTGAGTCTCTGTTGCCGCGAAAGCATGTGGGCACGTTCAATCAAGCACTGATGGAACTTGGCAGCGAGATTTGCACACCGCGACAACCGGCCTGCGACAAATGCCCCTTGGCCACGTTGTGTCCAACGCAAGCCAAAGGCCTGCAGTTGTTGATTCCGACGATGAAGAAAAAACCGGCTGTTGAAGCGCTGCGTCAGGCGTGTGTCGTTGTGTGGTACAACGACTCTGTACTTTTGCGGCGATGTGGTGACCGGGAGCGGTGGGCTGGTATGTGGGACTTTCCGCGATTCGACCTTCTTGCACAGCGTGGCGCGGCTCTGCGCACAGAACTAAGCGAAAAGGTGGCCGAGATGACGGGGATCCGTATTCGACCTGGCGCTCGATTGACGAGCATCGACCATTGCGTCACGCGGTATCGCATTCATCTGGCGTGCTACGAAGCCGCCCATGAAGTAGGGGTGATCCGTGGAGACCGTTTGGCGTGGGTCCGACTCGAACAATTGCAGGAATATCCACTGAATGTAACGGCGCGCAAAATCTGTGAAGTACTTAATGATGCTTAGCTGAAGCGAATCTCGTGTCAGGCCCAGGTCACACGCGTTCCCCCAAGTCCAAGTTTTCGACATGTTCAACGAATATCCGTTATTGAGGCCTACTCTGCACCAGGAGATCCAAAGATATCTTGTTCTCAACGCACCGATGAACGACTCGACCGAACGGCGATCCGATGTTTGAATTTGTTGAACCGATGTTTGAAGTCATCTGGGCCTTGCTGTTCTTGCTGGCTGTCGTTATCTGTTGGGCGGTCAACATCGCCGGCCTGCCGGGCAACTGGATGGTCGCCGGTTTGGCGGCGCTGTACTCGTTTCTCGTCGCTGATGACTTGCGCGCCGACGTCGGCTGGATAGTGGTAGTTGTTCTGTTGATCCTAGCCCTGTTGGGAGAGTTGATCGAGTTTGCCGCGGGTGCCGTCGGGACAACCAGTGCCGGCGGCAGCAAGCGCGGAGCGGCTTTGTCGCTGCTCGGGTCGTTGATCGGTGGTTTCGTGGGAATCCCCGTGGGTGCCCTCATTCCGATCCCTGTGGTCGGTTTCGTGATTGGCGTTCTATTCTTCGCCAGCCTGGGCGCCTTGGTCGGTGCGGTGATGGGCGAACAATGGAAGGGCCGTGACATGGAAGAGGCCTTGCGAATTGGCAACGCCGCTTTTTGGAGCAGGCTCGCCGGTACCTTGGGAAAGATCGGGGTCGGTGCCGTCATGGTTGCCGTGCTGATTGCGGCATTGATTCTCCGCTAAGCAGCAGTAGATCAATAACGACTGTGTTCCACACTAAGTGTCCAGCGTCGCACGCGGCAACGCAACCTGATGAGAGTGAGAATGTCAAGCGTTTTCTTGCGGCGGTCAAAGTTACCGCTGGCCAAAGTCAAGAACTCAGTAGATACCTCGCATGTTCTGAATTAGAATTTTCGGAAGGACGTCGATTGGCGACCCGACTTGGTTGGGGAAAGGAATCTGGTTATTCATGTCGATTCGGCGACTTGCCAAGTTTTGCAGAATGATCGATCCATTCGGATTGTAGCTTGCAGTTATTACTTTTTGGGATGAGTTTTTGGTTTCTCAGCGGCCAGATCGTTGCGCCGACTGAGTTTGCCGGGTAGAATACTAAACAGGCGATTCAATGTTCGCTCGACTTTTGAGAGCGAGGCAAAAGTGACCAGCTTCATGCACATACGACGCGAACAGATTCTGCGAGAAGCAGAAGGCTATCTCGACTTGGCGATGGCGTGCGCGGACCAACTGCCGCTTTCGGAATCGGTCCGGAACCGTCTCGCCCAGCGGGCGCTCAGTGCGTTAGCGCAAGTCGACCGTAGTCGGTCGAATAAGTCGCGCTGCAGCTACCTGCAAGGGCAGGCTCTGCGGGTCATGGAGAGGTTCCCGGAGGCGATCGAGTATTTCGAGTCGGCTGCGGAGTTAGACAACGAGAACTTGCATATTTGGCTGGCCCTGGGATGGTGCCACAAGCGCGTCGGCAAACTCGACATGGCAATTCAGTCACTCGAAGAAGCCCTCGCGTTCGAACCGGGTGAAGCGATCGTCTACTATAATCTGGCTTGCTATTGGAGCTTGGCGAACAACGTCAAGCTGGCGCTTGAATATCTCTCCCGAGCCTTCTCGATCGATCCCGATTATCGCGATCTTATTGGTGACGAACATGATTTCGATCCGATCCGTTCGGATCCGCGCTTTCAAGAGTTGACCAGCGTGATCGTGTAATCGGCCCGTCGTCTTCCGTGAATCGTACCACGCTTCGCAATTATACAGCGGACTGCTAATCCTTGGCTGCGTACAGTTCCGCGTATTCCAAGATCCACAGGTCGATCAACTCGATGAACTTCGCGTCATCAGCGTCTTCGATCTTCTCGAAATGGTTGCGACTGAAGACTTCTTTGTTCCGGATCGTCCCTTTGGTCGCCAGATCGACGACATGGTATTCAGAGTAGGGACGGATCGTCATTTCGAGGCGGCTGTAGTCGTTGTTACGTCGACCAGACGACATCCGAATGTCATCGCGGCTGCAACTGGCACCCCATCCTCGCTCGCCAAATACTGTTTGGAAGTCAAATCCCGGAAAATGCGAGGGCAGATTCTTGAGGCAGCTTTCGATATGCTCTGAAAGCTGTAACCGGTATTGCGTATGCAACCCTTTCAGCTCGTCTTCGGAAAGTTGTTTCTCTCTTGCCTGCCGCGCCTTATCATCGCTGCGCCGTTGACCTCGCTGGATCGCTTTTTGGAGTCGTTCGTTGAAATTCATGGGTTGGCGGTTCCAGACCGAGCATCGAGATCATATCGAGGGGGCGCGCGGCAATCTTGCCATTGTCAACAAGTGTACCACGCTGCGCCGCGACCGTTAATCGCCCGCGGATTCGTCACTGACGTCATTCTTCGGCTGACTTGCTGAGAGGAACTGTTGTAAATCCGCAAAGGAGCGCAAAGGTTCCGTTCCCGCCACCATGCCTTCGGTTAGAGGAGTGACAGGACGGGACGGTGGCTTGCTGGTTTTTCCACGAGACGTGCGTCTCGCGCCACCGGTTTTGACCATTTGCTTGATGTGCGGACGTGGTGGAGGCGCCCCCTTCTTCTTTGCAGCCGGTGTCGTTTCGCTGGTTGCTTGTTGCGCCGCCGGGGGCTGGGCGTTGGGGTCGATGGCAGTCAGCGAAACGCGGCGCCGGTCCTTTTCTATTCCGAGCACCCACACCCGCAAGACATCGCCCACACCGACAACTTCGTGCGGATCTTCCACAAAGCGGTCGACCAATCGGCTGATGTGAATCAAGGCGTTGTCCGAAATACCGATATCGACGAATGCACCAAAATCGACGACGTTCAGTACCGTTCCCTGCAATTCCATCCCGGGCTTCAAGTCGACCAACTTCATGATACTGCGACGGAAAACCGGAGAAGGGAGGTCTTCACGTGGATCGCGTCGTGGTTTGGTGAGCGCTGACAAGATGTCCGTCAGCAACATCTCGCCAATTCCAAATTCGACTGCCAAGGCGGAAATGTCCGACCCTGTTAGGGACTCTAACAGATCCAAGGCACTGCTCGACGGTGCATTAGCCTTCGACAAATCTGCCGTTGCCGGCGCGGGTTGATCGGCTTGGACACCAAAACGTTCCAGGATTCTGCTGGCAATCTCGTAACTTTCGGGATGGATCAAGGTGGCGTCGAGCGGATTGTCACCGTCATTGATCTTCAGAAAGCCAGCCGCTTGCACATAGGCAACGTCGCCAAACGTCGGTACGTCCAGAAACTGTTCACGGTTACGAAACGGGCCATTCTTGCAACGGTATTCGTATAAACTACGGGCCGATAGTTGGTTTAGTCCCGACACATATCTGAGTAAGGCAGGGCTGGCAGTGTTGACATCCACACTGACATAATTCACGCAGGCAGCCACGACGGCATCGAGCGATTCTTGCAGATTGCGCGCTTTCAGATCGTGCTGATACAGTCCAACACCAATGTTGGCCGGGCTGATCTTGACGAGTTCCGAGAGCGGGTCGAGGAGTCGCCGACCGATTGAAATCGCGCTGCGCAGTTCCACGTCAAACTGCGGAAGTTCCTCCACGCCCACCATGCTGGTCGAATAGACGCTGGCACCGGCCTCATTGACGATCGTGTAGACGAGATCCAAGTCAGCCAGTTCTGTCGCGATCACATCGGCAACAAGTTGCTCCGCCTGGCGGCACGCGTTGCCGTTTCCAATTGCAATGACGGAGATCTGATGCTCACGTATCATCTTCACCAGAATCTGTCGTCCCGCAACACGGCGCTGCGCGTCGCCGATAACATGAATCAGATCGTGATCGAGGACGTTGCCAAATTCGTCAACGGCGGCCAGCTTGCAACCACTACGGTAACCCGCCGCGATGGCCACGATCCGGCGACCTCGGACGGGTGGTTGCAACAATAGGTTACGCAAATTGCACGCGAACACCTCGATGGCGCGCTCTTCCGCCTTTTCGGTCAATTCGCGCCGACATTCCCGTTCGAGACTGGGCAGAATTAGACGCTGAAGTGCGTCGCTGACGCACCGACTCAGGAATTCCACTTGAGGATGTTCGGCGGGAAGCAAGCGTTGTTCGACCGCCTCTTGCATCGCAGTCAAGTCGATGTCCATCCGTACGCGGAGGACCTTCGACCGCTCCCCGCGGTTGATTGCCAGAATGCGGTGTGGCGGAATCGCTCGTACAGACTCGCTAAAAGTGAAATAGTCTCGATACGCTTTCTCGAGTTTCTGTCGCTGCTTCTGATTGGCTGCGTCCTTCGTCGAACCGTCCGACTCCACACGACTACAGACGATCTGACCGTTTTCTCGAATCAGTTTTCGCAAGCAGGAACGCACGTCGGCACGATCACTGTACCATTCGGCGACAATGTGCCCGGCACCGGCGAGGGCATCGTCTGGTGAAGACGGGCCAGCAGCGTCGCTGGCATGGGCCACCAGGCGTGCAGAGAGATCCGCCTCTGACAAGGTCCCGCCCAAAATCTCACACGCCAATGTCTCAAGACCGCGTTGACGGGCAATGGTTGCCATCGTCTGTTTGCGCGCTTTGAATGGCAGATAGAGATCTTCCAGGTCCTTTGCCGAAGCAGCGGACTGGATCGCAGCGGATAACTCGGCGGTCAGCAAGCCGCGCGTTTCAATCGACTTGCAAATCGTCCCTTTGCGGTCTTCAAGGGAACGCAGCTTGTTCGCCAGACGCCGGATTTCGCGGACCTTCGTTTCCCCGATCCCGCCTGTCGCGTCTTTGCGGTAGCGCGCGATGAACGAACTCGTGTTGCCTTCGTCTAGCAGCCGCAGGGTGCTGTCGACTCGATCCACTGGTAGTGCCAGCATTGCTGCCAGTCGCGCAATATCAATATGAGTGCGTGAGAGCATAGCGTTCGATGAATGGACAGACTTACCGTAAACGCATCCACGACTGCGACTTCTCGAGCGCGTGCCGATTCACTGTAGCGGCTATTCGCCGTTTGGACTCATGAAACAAAGCGCTACGGACGTCGGTGCGACACGCACTAGCGTCGAAATCTAGGCGGTATCGGATTTATTGTCAAGGATTATCGATACCGCGCAGCACTCCTATTCTACCAGTGAGTTCGACGGAATGATGATCGATTTTGCAATGCCGATGACCGTGTTTAAGAATACGAACGAGAATTTCGGAATTCTTACCAAAATAAGTCAAACCCATAGAGTCATTATTGCCGATACACGTCCACGGAAGCGAGATGCGCAGGATTTGCGTATAGGGGGGTGAATCCATCGGTATTCATCAGTCGTTTCGTTTTTGAAAGAAGGTCGATCGGTATGGCTCAACCAAGACTGCGGATCTTTTGCGAACCTCTGGACAGTGACGCAGTAGTGTCACAATCGCACCAACCTGATCAAGTCACAGTACCGCTTTGTGAGATTTTTCCATTGCTCGCGGACGCCGTGCATAGCAAACGTACCTGGCTCGAAGACTTCAGTGACGACGAGATTTCGATCTCTTCTGATCTGTACGACGTGATCATCAGTTACCAGCATTTCCGCCGACCTTCGGCGTGAATGACACGCAAAATCGGTTGAACACCAATCGCCCGGCAAGACCGGGCTTTTTTTCTGCTAGCACCTCTGCCGTTCAATGGTGTTAGCCCGGAAGGCGTCGGGAGTCTTTTTTGGACAACGACTAACGACCGGCAGATATCGATGGCCGAAAGAGACTCCCGACCCGCTCACCATTCTGAGTAGGTGCCTCGTCTCCCGATCAATTGATTTCGAAGACGCGCAAACCAAACAGTTGCATCCAGGCGACGACCAGGATAATCGACAGCAGGTTCAGCCAGACGCCCGCCTTGACCATCGACTGAATTGAAATGTGGCCGCTCCCAAACACAATCGCATTGGGAGGCGTGGCCACCGGTAGCATGAAGGCGCACGAAGCAGCAACTGTCGCGGGCACCAGTAGCAGCATTGGGTCGATCCCAATCCCTTGGGCCACACCGTATAGAATTGGCAGAAACGCCGCCACGGTTGGTGTGTTGCTGGTCAATTCGGTCAAGAAGACGATCATCACCGTAACGCCGATGATGATGGCCAGCGGAGGCGCATCATCCAACAGTGCCACGTTACCGCCGATCCATTCCGCCAGACCACTGCGTGTGACGGCTCTGGCCAAGCTGAATCCTCCCCCAAACAGCAAGAGCACACCCCAGGGGATCGTCGCGGCGGTTTTCCAATCTAGGGCACGAATGCCTTTGGAACGGTCAACAGGAATCATGAACAGCAGGACTGCTGCCGCCAGCGCAATTTGACCGTCGTTCACTTTGGCGATCAGTGGAAAGTGTTCAGTCAGCAACGACCATTTGGCGAGCGAGCCACGCGACACCCAGGCGAGTGCCGTCGACGAAAACACGATCAGGACAGTCCATTCGCCGCGTGACATGCTCCCCAGTTTTTCCAATTCGCGCCGGATTAACTGTCGCCCCCCCGGAATATGACGGATACGAATGGGAAAAACGAATCGAGTCAGTATCAGCCAGGTAAGAAACAAGATAACGATGGCCAGCGGAGCGGCGAACGCCATCCAGCGGCCAAATCCGATTTCGATATTGTTATCTTGTGCAAAGCCCGCAAGGAACACATTGGTGGGTGTGCCAATCAGTGTTGCAACTCCACCGATGCTGGCCGCATAAGCGATTCCCAACATCATGCAGATGGCGAAGTTTGACGAGTCGGCCTGGTCTTCTCTCTGAAGCTTGTCTCCGATCAACGCAATCAAACTCAGTCCGATCGGTAGCATCATGACGGTTGATGCCGTATTGCTGATCCACATGCTCAGCAGCGCCGTGGCAACCATAAAGCCGGCGACAAGGCGAGTGGGTTGCGTGCCTGCGGCCAGCACAGTCAACAACGCAATCCTTCGATGGAGTTGCCATCGTTCAACCGCCCGGGCGAGCATGAACCCGCCCATGAACAGGAACACATACTTGTTCGCAAACGGAGCCGCTGCATCATCAAACGGCATGACTCCCAGAAACGGAAATAGAATCAATGGTAACAAAGAAGTGACCGGCAATGGCACTGCCTCGGTCATCCACCAGACGGCCATAAGTGTAGCAACGGCAGCCGTTACTTGGGCCAGAGGATCCATGCCGGCCAGCCACTCGGACGGCAGCAAGAAAACCACCAACGCCAATAGGACGCCTATGACACAGCCCAACCGCGCGACGATCAACGAATTATTCGATTTCTCCGTGGTCATCGTCGCAGTCGCCCGGCTGGAGGTTCCATGAGACAGCGAGGTGGATGGCCTGATCGATCCAGGCGTAAAACTGACCCGCCCGCCCGCGACTAGTAGGCCGCGATGTTGTGCGCTGGGGGACGAAGGCCCGCCGCCAATTGCGAGGCAACCTGGGGGATCACTTCGGCGGCTCTCAACGCACCGGCCGCGTCGACGTCCAGGTGGGTCACCAAGCGAATCACATCGGGGCCGATTGCCAGCACCAGCACATTCTCTGCTTCTAGCGCAGCAACAAGATCTGCTGCCGAACCCAGTTTCGGATCGACTCGACAGATGACAATGTTGCTATCGACGTCAGCCGATGCAAGGCAAATCCCCTCCGCGGCGCGGATGCTATCGGCCAGGGTTTGAGCGTTGGCATGGTCATCGGCCAACCGCTCGCGGTTGTTCTCCAGAGCGTACAGTGCTCCGGCAGCGATGATACCAACCTGTCGCATTCCACCACCAAAGAGTTTGCGATGGCGGCGAGCCTCGGCGATCGCTTCGCGCGAGCCTGCCAAAGCGGAACCGACAGGAGCTCCCAGACCTTTGCTGAAACAGACACTGACGGTATCGAAATGCTGTGACCAGTCGGCCGCCGAAATCCCGCTCGCCGCGACGGCGTTGAACAGCCGCGCTCCATCCAAGTGGGTTCGCAAACCGTTCTCATGAGCCCAAGCGCAGATTTCCGCGACGGTGTCGTACGGTTGGACTTTTCCAGCGCCGCGATTATGCGTGTTCTCCAGGCATACCAGCCGAGTGCGAACAAGGTGTTCATTGTCAGGACGGATCAAGCCCTGCAATTGGCTCAGTTGCAGGACTCCGCCTTCACTCTCGACGGTCCTGGCCACGACACCGCTCAGTTGTGCAAATGCGCCTTGTTCGTAGTTGTAAATGTGACAGCCCGCTTCACAAATGAACTCGTCGCCGGGTTTGCAATGCACTCTCACCGCGATCTGGTTCGTCATCGACCCAGACGGCATGTAGAGCGAATCCTCCTTGCCCAAGATTTCCGCGGTCAGCCTTTGCAGTCTGGCCACGGTGGGATCATTGCCGATCACGTCGTCGCCCACTTCCGCGGCGGCGATTGCAGCGCGCATTTCCGTGGAGGGTTTCGTGACGGTATCGCTGCGCAGATCAACGATGGGTTTCGACATGAGAGGCCTGTCTATGCATGGTGAAGGAATGAACGAGCCTCCTGATTATAGACGCCAAAAAGGAGGATCGCGACGGGCCTCTCCGGCGGGAAGATCATGCCGCCTTCAAGTTGCTGGTTTGCAGCGGTTTTTACATGGTGTACCAATCCCTTTGTACGAATTAACCCGCCGTCAACTGAGATCCAGCGGCAACTTCATCGCCAACTGCCGTTCCGTGGGGGATTCGAAGCACGACTTTGATCGCCTCGCCCGATTGCATCAACTGAAAACCCCTCTCGAAGTCCGCCATTGGAATCTGGTGGGTAATAATAGGCTCCAGTTCCAGCCGCTCAGAAAGCACGAAGCTTTCGACTTGGTACCAGGTCTCAAACATGCGACGGCCGTTGATTCCCAGGACGGTGGCACCTTTGAAAATAATATCGTTGGGCAGATCGAATTCGACCGGTCCAACGGGAAGCCCCAAAAGTGCTGCTGTGCCGCCATTGCGCAGCGCGGAGAATCCCTGGCGAATCGCCTTGGGGTGGCCGCTCATCTCCAACAGTACCTGCGGTCCTTGATCGTGCGTGCGCCGCCGGACCTCGGCAGGCCAATTCACATCGTCGGCCAAGAACACGTCGTCGGCTCCGAGTTGCTGGGCAAGTTTCAGACGGCGTTGATCAACATCAGTCACTAGGATCCTCGCAGCGCCGGCTGCTCTGGCAATGGTGACCGCCATCAGACCAATAATTCCCACACCGGTGATCAGTACGCTGCGACCGCTAACGCCGGCCGCCATCACGGTGTGCATGGCGTTGCCCAGCGGGTCAAAGACGGCTGCAATGTGATCTGGAATGTCAGGGTGAACCGGCCAGATATTATCTTCCGGGACAGAAATGTACTGCGCGAAGCAGCCGTCACAGTCGATTCCCAGGATGTCAACCCTTTCGCAGATGTGTCCGTTGCCCGTTCGACACGGTTCACAGACGTCGCAACCAATGTGCCCTTCGGCACTCACACGCTCGCCAACTTTCACCCGCGACACCGCATCACCCACGCGAATCACCCGCCCCACAAACTCGTGTCCCGTCGTAATCCCGACCTCGACCCGGCTCTGGCTCCAGGCATCCCATTCATAGATATGCCGGTCGGTTCCGCAGATCCCAGCGTGCGTGACAGCTACCAACACATCGCGAGCGCCAACCGTGGGAATTGGCGTTTCCGGACACCAGTCCAAGCCGGGTGCACCCTTCAGCTTCTTGATAGCCGCCATCACTTGGTCGGTTTGCGTGGGAGTCGTCGTGGAGCCGCCGTTCATTGCTAATCCTCTATGGTGGAAATGTTGTCTTGTATGCTATACAATTGAAGTCCGCTTTACAAGACACCATTTCCGCTATTTCGGAATTCAGTATGCCTGCCAAATCACGCGCCAAAACTTCGCCGCGCCCCAGTCCGACCACGATCATCGCCGCTGGGCCCCCGATCAATGGCAGCCCCAATGCCGGAGGGCGCGAACCGCTCAACGAATACGTTTGCCAGCGCGTCCGCGAAATGCGGAAAAACCAAGGCTGGACGTTGCAGTCGTTGTCCGAAAAGAGCGGCGTTAGCAGGTCGATGTTAAGCCAGATCGAGCGGGGCACGGCGAACCCGACGCTGGGCGTGGCATTCCGCATCGCCCATGCGTTTGGGATCACTTTAGGCGATCTGGTGGACGGCCATTCGTCCGAACCAAGAATCGATGTGGTCCGTCGCACTGATTCCAACTCGTTGTTCCGTGATGACGACCAGTGCCGGATTCGCACGCTGTCACCATTGCAGATGGAAAAAGACGTCGAGTTTTACGAACTGACATTGAAGGCCAAAGGGGCCCTGGTAAGCGCCCCGCATTTCGAAGGAACTCGCGAGTTTCTCACGATCGAAAAAGGTTCCGTCCGCTTGCTTTCGGCCGACTCACAGGACGAACTGCAGCGAGGTGATTCCGCCCACTATCCCGCCGACGTTCCGCACCGGTTGGAGAACATCGGACGTGGCGAAGCAGTTGCCTTTCTGGTGGTCATCTACCCGCCGTCCGTCCCGCGTTAAGGATCGTTCGAGGAATTACTGTCCGATAGTCGCCTTTCGCTCCGCGAAAGGAACGTGCTTTCGCAGAGCGAAAGACGACAATAGAAGATCGAACACTGCTAAGCGATTGGGAAGTCATTTTTCCACTTTTTTGGTGATACAATCTCTGCTCGCGGCGGTTGAATCACATAGCCTGAGATAACGATCCGTGATTGACCAAAAAAACACCCTTCTTCGGAGACATCCCATGGTCCGCATCGCCGTGTGTTTCATGTTGTTAGCTGGTACTGCCATGAGTGCGTTTGCGGATGACGATCCCGCCGGCAGGGCCGCCTCAAACAGCAAACCGCCGTCACCCAAATCGTTCGTCATCGAACTGACACGATTGGAACTGAAAGACTCTACGTCCGATTCCGCCGCAGGTCTGAATGGCGCGCAGCTCGATGCTCAGATTCGGCAGTGGCGAGAATCAGATCAGATTGCGGCAGAGGAGAGCATTTCGCTCACTAGTGTCGAGAATTTCGAGTCGACCGTGCAATTCGGTCGACGATTGGCCGTGGTCACGGGCACCAGCAGCTTTGGCGGTGGCAGATCCGCCAGGCAGTCGACTTGGCAGGATTTGGGTACACTTATTGCCGCCACGATCTCGACGCGAGATGGCCATATCATTGCCGAACTGAGCTATGAGTCGTCGAGGTACGAGCCCAGCGATGACGAAAACACGCCGGGTGAGACTCTGACCACCACGCTAATGACGGGACTATTTCTGAGACCTGGCGAGCAGCAGGTGGTCACCAGCTCTCAAGCCGACGACCACGTGGTGCTGTTGGTCACTGTGTCCGAGGTTACTGTGTCCGAGATTGGGCAAGCGCGTGTGACGCGTCGGAGTCCGCCGTCCCGGTCATCAGCCGTGCGACGATCAAGTCCCGGCCGAACGCCTTCTTCCCGAACACCATCTTCGCGAACGTCTCCGCCTCGATCAAGTGCCAGCGGCCAGGACCGCTATGCCGCTTTTGTCCAGTCGGTAATCGAACGGTACGACAAGAATGACGACGGCTTCCTTGACAAAGGCGAATCCACTCCGCTGCGTGAAGAATTCATCGACTACGATCTAGACGAGGACGGTAAGCTGACTGCCGACGAGTTAATGAAGTACTACATGAAGCGCATCGAGAGGTAATGCGTAGTCCTCTGCAACACTTGTAGGCCGCGAACAAGCGAAGCGAGTTCCGGCAAAGTATCAAAACAAGTGGTTACCATCAGTTGGAACTGCGTTGCTGGCTTCTTGTTACCGGTCTACGAATTGCTGCTAAGGATCGTTCGAGGAATTACTGTCCGATAGTCGCCTTTCGCTCCGCGAAAGGAGCGTGCTTTCGCGGAGCGAAAGACGACAATAAAAGATCGAACACTCTACTAACGCACGCGTCCCCAAAACTCCTCCATCACTGAAAACATGCGCGGGTCGTGCTCTTTTAGTTCCGCTCGTACAAACGGGTAGAAATCGTTAACGCCGAAATAGGCTTCCGTCGCTTCGGCAAAATACTCTTTGTGATTGTTCAAACCATAGTGTCGGACCTTGGCTCCCGTGTACAGCAACACCTGCTTGTAAATTCCCTGTTCCTTGGCGTCGTTATAGGCTTGCACGATCTTGGGGTTGTCGAAGTTCAAAATCTGGTCGTGGAATGAATGCGCCAATTCATGCAGAACCACATACGGGTGTTTGGCCCACATGTGCGGCGCATAGAGATTTCTGGCACGAGGAATGTGCACGTGCTTGACCAGACGCGGATCATGGCCATTGCGGACCAGCCAACCGCGATCGGGGTGATACTGCATATTTCCCAGCTTCGGGTTGTCAAGCTCGACCCAGATGCGCAACTTTTTGAGTTTCGCTAAACGATCCTCCGGCACGATGTAGGTGACACGTTGCAGATGATTCGCCAGCGCCTGAAACGCTCTTGTGGCAACCGCTTCGTTTTCTGGCTGCATGAGTTGAGGATCGACAGCAATCATCCATCCTTCAATCTCTTTTTCCACAGGGTCGTAAAAGCGAAGTTCGTACGCTTTTAGCTTATGGGTGCATGATAGAATCAATGTGACGAGGACCAACAAGCAAAACGCCCGCGGCCGCCGGATACCGAACTGTGACATATCGTAGTTCCTACGGTGAGATGCGCGTTTGGCGAAAGATTGTTAGTCTAGTTGGTCGCGCGTGACAACGACAGTTCCCGTTGTGGCATCGGAATACACGATTGCTTGGAAATAGACAGAATGAGGAAACGATGAATTGTTCGAGCCGATTGATGTGGGGTACGCTGATTTTGTCCGTTGCGGTGTTTTCTCAGACTATTGTTACGGGTCAAGCGTTGGCACAAACGGCAGGGCTGCAACTCGATCCCAAGCAGGTCAATGCCGCACCTCCCACTGCGCTGCCTGGGAAGAAGACAACCTGGCACGGATTTGATCGATACGATTTTGTGGTCGATGGCCGAAAGTCGATCGTCGTAACACCCACGGAGTCTGCAGCGGGGCATCCTTGGATTTGGCGGGCGAGATTTTTTGGCCACGAGCCGCAAACCGATCTTGCCCTGCTCCGGCGAGGTTTCCATCTCGTCTATTGCGACGTGGGTAACCTGTTTGGCAGCCCAAAGGCGGTGGCCCATTGGAATGCGTTCTACAAGTTTCTCACGACCAAGCACGGATTTGCTCGCAAAGTTGCCTTGGAAGGCATGAGCCGGGGCGGTCTGATTATCTACAACTGGGCGGCCGCCAATCCAGATAAAGTCTGTTGCATCTATGGCGACGCACCCGTCTGCGATTTCAAGAGTTGGCCAGCAGGAATAGGCCGTGGCAAAGGAAGTCCCGGCAGTTGGCAGGCGTGCCTGAAAGCGTACGACTTGACCGAACAACAGGCGCTCGAATATCGCGCAAATCCGATTGATCAACTGCTGCCGCTGGCACAGGCCAACGTGCCGCTGTTGAACGTGGTAGGCGAAGTCGACCAGGTCGTGCCCGTCGATGAAAATACAGACGTATTGGCCCAACGCTATGGCAAGCTGGGCGGTAGTATTGAAGTGATCCGAAAGCCAGGTGTTGGGCACCATCCACATTCGTTGAAGGACCCGGCACCGATCGTCGAATTCATCCTCGAGCACACAAACCTCAAGCACACAAAGTAGCGTAGCCCAACGGTCAACGAGCGGTCGTGTTGGTGATCCGATCCGCGATCGTGTGCACCGAGACTGGTTCGATCAGACCGCGTTCGGTAATGATCGCCTTGATCAAATCGGCCGGAGTCACATCGAAGGCAGGATTGTAAACGGCGATTCCGTCCGGTGCTGTTTGTCGGCCGAAACCGTGAGTGATCTCTTCGCTGGCCCGTTGTTCGATGGGGATTTCCGCGCCGCTGGCAATGGACAGATCAAACGTCGAGGAGGGCGCAGCAATGTAGAACGGAATGTCATGAGCCTGTGCCAGAACGGCCACGGAATACGTGCCGATCTTGTTGGCGGTATCACCGTTGGCAGCGATACGATCGGCACCAGTGATCACCGCCTGAACCTTGCCTTCGCGCATGACCTGTGCCGCCATGGAATCGCAGATCAGCGTGGCATCGATTCCGCGCTGACCCAATTCCCAGGCCGTCAACCGCGATCCTTGCAGTAAGGGTCGTGTTTCGTCGACGAAGACGTGCACCTGCTTGCCTTGATCTTGTGCCGTAAAAATCACTGAGAGAGCCGTCCCATATTCGGCTGTCGCCAGGCCACCTGCGTTGCAATGCGTGAGCACCCCATCGCCATCTAACAGCAGATCGGCACCGACACGGCCTATCTCGTGACACATCCGTCGATCTTCTTCGTGAATCGCGCGAGCTTCTTCGAGCAGTGCGATACGAACTTCGCGAATGGACGCCACTTCACCGAGGGCGTCGGCCAGCTTTCGCATTCGGTCGAGCGCCCAGAATAAATTCACGGCGGTGGGGCGGCTGGTGGCGAGATACTTCATGACCTCATCCGCCCGATCAAAGAACGAATCGTGGTCCGTTGCGGCGTACGGTTGTAAACCGACGCAAACCCCATATGCGGCGGCAATGCCGATGGCCGGCGCACCACGCACACGCAACATCTTGATCGCTTCCCAGACTTCTTCAACCGACGTGCAGTTGATCTCACGAAACTCGATCGGCAGCAACGTCTGATCGATCAGGACCAGCTGCCCATCGGCATCACCGACCCAACGCACGGTTTCGATCTGACCGACGTCACTCATTCGATACTCTGGCGTAGCTGTTCGTCCTTGGCGGCAATCTTTCCAACGAGGCTGGTTTTGAATTCGGTGTACTTAGCCCGCAGCGCATCGTCGGCGGTCGCCAGAATCTGTACGGCAAACAAGCCTGCGTTGCGAGGTCCGCCCATGCCGACTGCCATGGTGGCCACGGGCACATCACCCGGCATTTGGACGGTTGCCAGCAGGGAATCGAGACCGCCTAATTCGGCGGTCGGCACCGGCAGGCCGATTACAGGCAGCGTAGTGTGCGCAGCCACAACACCCGCCAGGTGGGCCGCACCACCGGCCGCCGCGATGATGACTTTGAGACCACGATCGATCGCGGTCTCTGCATACTGGCCGACCACATGCGGCGTCCGATGGGCACTCATCACGCGGACTTCATAGGGTATGCCGAACTCGGCCAGCGCTGTGGCCGCCTTGTTGATTTTAGGCCAGTCACTGTCACTGCCCATTATAATCCCAACCAGGGGGGTTTCGTTTACTACCATCGTTCTCGATTCGCGTCTCTTGGTTCGCCGTTTCTGTGATTCCGGCGTGGAACTGAATTACAAAGCTGGGTCAAACAGCGGTTTGTAAGGCATGTTGAATGTTTCTGCAACCGCCCGAATGGTCAACTCGCCATTGTGAATATTCACTGCCGTGGCGATTGGTTTAGAACTGTGCGCTGCAGACTCGATGCCTTGCTGAGCAATCTGTATCGCCCACGGCAGCGTAACGTTGCAAAGCGCAAAGGTGCTGGTACGTCCGACGGCGCCCGGCATGTTCGTGACGCAATAGTGGACGACGTCTTCTTCAACGTAGGTGGGATCACTGTGCGTGGTCGCTCGGCTTGTTTCAAGGCACCCGCCTTGATCGATGCAGACGTCGATGATGACACTGCCCGGCTTCATCAGTTTGAGACAAGATCGATCGACCAATACCGGCGCTTTCGCTCCTGGGATCAAGACCGAGCCGATGACCAGATCGGCCAACCTCAGTTGCTCACGAATCACATGTCGATCGCTGTACAACACGTTAACATTGGGCGGCATGACATCGTCCAGATATCGCAACCGATCCATGTTGATGTCCAAAATCGCCACGTCGGCTTGAAACCCCGCAGCGACCTTGGCCGCATTGGCACCCACGATGCCACCGCCCAGGATTGTGATATGTGCTGGGGCGACACCCGGCACGCCGCCCAGCAGAATCCCGCGCCCCATCTGAGGTCGTTCCAGAAACTTCGCACCCTCTTGAATGCTCATCCGCCCAGCCACTTCGCTCATCGGAGTCAGCAACGGTAACCGCCCTTGGGAATCGCGCAGCGTTTCGTACGCCACGCAGGTTGCCCCACTTTGAAGCATGGCGTTAGTCAGATCGAGATCGGCGGCAAAATGAAAATAGGCGAAGATTGTCTGGCCGGCGCGGATCAGAGGGTACTCGTCGGGCTGCGGCTCTTTGACTTTGACGATCATGTCGGCCCGAGTGAAGATCTCGTCGGGCATCGCGGCCAGTTCCGCGCCCACCTCCAAGTATTCGTGGTCCGGCAGTCCCGAACCGAGTCCTGCGCCCGCTTCAAACAGCACCGTGTGCCCATGACCGACGAGTTCTTCGACACCCACCGGCAGCATCGCCACGCGATATTCGTCACGTTTGGTCTCTTTGGGAACGCCAATGATCACGCGATTGCCTCCACTGGGTGCTCGAAACATCAATCAGCCATACTTCATCCATCTTGCGGGTCAGTTTCGACGGCATTTGGTAGAATAGCCGTTCGTTGGATGCGAAGGAACGGGGCACCAGGCAATCGGACACAGTTGGAGTCGCTCAAGTTGATTCGGAATTACGAAAAGCAGATCAGTCCTGAATCGGACAGATCTTGGCAGAGAGAGACCAGCTGGTCACGGTCTGCGAGTGCTGAGAGTTTCGACCATTGGTCCAGCGTGCAGGGCTGATAGTCCGCCAGTTCGTTGATTAGTGTTTGGCCTTCGAGTTCAAAAACCCTCGAGGCAAACAGATCCCCAACAGCGAACAAGAGAATGGTTGCCGGTGGTGGCACGTCGTCGTCCAAGAATAGCGATGTCCGCAAGCGACACCACGCGCGAAGTGGATTCAGGTAGATACGTATCGCGGAATTCTCTTCGAACAACGGTCGCTCGCTGTTGGATTGCTGGCACAACGCTTGATAGCGACGCACTGACGGCTGACCCTGTTGCCAGCGTCTTTGTATTACACTGTGGGCTCGCTGTAGATCAACCATGTCCTGGCGTTCGAGTGACAGGTCTCGAGTTTCGAGCATGATGTTGTTTTTGAGTCGTTCGAGTGCCGAGTGAGCGAGATGTAGCCGTCGCTGTAAAGCAGCCAGCGAAGTCGCTTCGTCAAGGTTCACACACAGATGGCGGGGGAATGCGATTGAAGACATCATGTCCTTTCTTGTGAATGCGAACTTCCTGTTCGCAAGAGATGCGTTAATTTCGATATTGGGCGTGCAATCGCCGTGCCAGCGATCGGACTATGTGGCACAAGTCCCAACTCAGAAACGACTTATTGTATTCGGCTGCTCGGCTGGCAGGTCGCTTTCTCGAACGCATGTCGTCACAACTGCGCGGCCTGGTATCCGAATGACGGCGCTGCGAGTACCCTATCCCGTCCGCCTGCACTATCTCGTGCAGCTAATGCAATCGACAATGAGGATCGGGTGATCGAAACTTCGTTTGAATCGACCATCGACCTGCTGACATTATCTGCGTGAAATGACCTTGGGAATCACTCCCGTGACCATTCGCATCGCCAACGGCGCAGGGTTTCTGGGCGACGACATTGACGCGCCTCGTCGACTTGTCGAGTCGGTGGACGTCGACTATCTGACCTTGGAATACCTGGCTGAGTTGACGATGTCGATTCTGGCGCGTGCTCGGCAGAAGGACCCGCAAGCCGGATACGCGAAGGACTTTCTGGATGTCGCCAGTAGTCTGCTGCCCGCGTTGCGAAGCCAAGAACTACTCCGTATCGTGACCAACGCCGGCGGTGTCAATCCGCTCGGTTGCGCGCGAAGCGTCGCTCGGCGGCTGGTGGATGCAGGCCTGCCGGGTTTCCCCGTCGCGGCGGTGACAGGTGATGATCTGCTGGGGCAACTGGTGGAGCTGCGCCAGCACGGATGCAGGTTTGCCAACCTGGAAACTGGTCAACCGTTGACCGAATTGAGTGATCCAATCGTGGCGGCCAATGCGTATCTGGGAGCCCAGCCGATCGTCGAGAGTTTAGGGTTGGGCGCTCGCGTTGTGATCGCAGGCCGCGTCGCGGATGCCTCGCTAACGGTTGGGCCGGCCGTACACGAGTTTGATTGGGATACCACCGACTGGGACCGGCTGTCCGCGGCGACGGTGGCTGGCCATCTGATCGAATGCGGCGCGCAGGTCACCGGCGGTTATTCGCAGCGGTGGCGCGACCATGACCCGTGTGATGTTGGCTATCCGATCGCCGAGCTAGTCGCGTCCGGCGAAGCGGTGATTACCAAGCCCGCTGGCACAGGCGGAATCGTGGATCGACAATCCGTAGTCGAACAATTGGTCTATGAGATTGGCGACCCAAGGCACTATTTGACCCCCGATGTCGTCGCGGATTTCGCGAGCGTGAAAGTTGAGTCCGTTGGGCCTGATCGTGTCCGCGTGCATGGTGCAACGGGGACAGCCGCGCCGGACGACTACAAAGTCTCACTGGCTTACCAGGCAGGCTACACGGCGAGTAGCCTGCTGCTGGTCTACGGTGCTGATTGTGTGGAGAAATCCCAACATTGTGGTGAAATCGTGCGTCATCGATTGGAGCGAGCCGGTTATCGCCTGGAGGCCTTCGAAGTCGAATTGTTGGGGCTGGGGGGCAGCGTGCCTGGCCTGCCGCACTCCGACGCCGATGTGTTACCACGTGAGATCATTGTGCGGATTTCCGTGCGTGATCAAAACCGCGAAGCGGTCGCGCGTTTTGCCAAGGAACTCGCGCCGCTGGTCACGTCGGGTCCGTCGGGGCTGGCTGGTTACGCGGTCGGTCGCGCGGACGTCCGCCCGGTCTTCGCCTACTGGCCGACACTTGTTCCCAAATCCCTGATTCAACCGGTTGTCCGTGTACAGTCGGCCGATCAATGGCTGCAAGAGGCGGTTCGCGAAGGGGAGGTGCCGTGATGCCAGGAGCCACAGTTCCGCTCGGCCAACTCGCGTCAGCCCGAAGTGGTGACAAGGGGAATCACGCCAACATCGGTGTGGTCGCTCGGGATGCGGAGGACTTTGCGTTCCTGTGCCAGCAGCTCACGGCGACACGAGTTGCGGATTATTTTCAGGGGCTCGGCGCAACACGTGTCCAGCGCTTCGAATTGCCCGAGGTGTGGGCTTTGAACTTTGTCTTGTACAATGCGTTGCGTGGCGGTGCCAGCCAGTCGCTGCACATCGACACACAAGGTAAGTTGTTGGGAACTGCGATCCTTGAATTGGAATTGCCAGTTGGTGTCGATTCCGATTTGGTGTCGGGCGGGCGGCGCGAAACAGACTCCTCGTTGTGGATCAGAGAGACCGAAGATGGAACCGTCGATTAAGCTGCGCAAAAACCTGCCTAGCGGCACGATTATTCTAAATCGACCTGCAAAGCGTAACGCGCTTTCGCGGATGTTGTTGGAACAGGTCAAACAGGCTTTTCATGACTTCCACCAAGAACGAAACGTGCGCGCAGTGATCTTGACCGGCTCGGGCGATGCGTTTTGCGCCGGCATGGATCTAACGGAAATGCTGGAAACGAGCCGTCAGTCCGAGGCACAAGCTCAAGCGCAATGGCACGACGACGCCGTCGCATACAAAGAGCTACTGGATGTGATGTTGATGTATCCCAAGCCGATCATTGCGGCGGTCAATGGTCCGGCGGTGGCTGGTGGCGCGGGTTTGGTGCTGGCAGCGGACATTGTTGTTGCATCGAAGAACGCATCGTTTGGTCTGCCTGAACCACGGCGTGGTCTGGCAGCGGGGATGGTTGCTCCCTTGTTGGAATTTCGCATCGGTGGCAGTCAGGCCGCTCGGTTACTGTTGACCGCCGACATGATTACCGCGCAAGAGGCACATCGTATTAACCTGTTTCACGAGTTAGTCGAAGACGATCTGATTTGGGCGCGGGCCCATGAGTTGGCGGAGACTTGCGCAAAGTCCGCACCCGAATCACTGCAACTGACCAAACGGATGATCAATGAGACTGTCGGCAATCATCTGAACGTCAGCCTTTCGGCCGGAGCTGCCACCAGTGCAACGGCGAGAACGACTGAAGCGGCCGCGGAAGGGCTCACCGCGTTCATGGAGAAACGTCCACCAGTCTGGAAGTGACGGAAAATCGCTACTGGACGGGCTGTCGCGGCGGACGCGGTGGTTCCGTCTGCAGTTCGACCATCTTGCGATAATGTCCGCTCTGGGCCATCAGTTCGTCGTGCGATCCACGCTCGACAATGCGGCCCTCTTCCAAGACAACGATCTGGTCGGCGTGCGCGATCGTGCTAAGCCGATGTGCGATGACGAAACACGTGCGATTCTGTAGTAGCGTCCTCAAGCTCCGTTGGATCAGCCGTTCGCTTTCACTGTCCAGGTTGCTGGTTGCTTCGTCCAGGATCAGGATCCGCGGGTCCGCTAGGATGGCCCGCGCGATGGCTATTCGTTGGCGCTGGCCGCCGCTCAGCTTGACACCGCGTTCACCGATGATTGTGTCGTAGCCGTGTTCCAGTGCGACGATAAAGTCGTGGGCGTTGGCGGATCTTGCGGCACGCTCGACGGCCTGTTGATCGCACGAGGAAACAGCATAAGCGATGTTGGCGGCAATCGTGCCATCGAACAAAAACACATCTTGTTCGACAATCCCGAGTAAACTGCGATAAGATTCCAGTTGAATCTGACGCAGGTCCACTCCATCCAGTGCGATCGTGCCGACGGTCGGATCATAGAATCGGGCAACCAGATTGCAGAGCGTCGTCTTGCCCGCCCCGCTCCGTCCGACCAGTGCACAGGTTGTCCCGGCGGGCACTTCCAAGGAGATTTCCGTCAGCACCAATTGCTGACTGTTGGGATAGCGAAATCCAATCGCGGAAAAGGAAATGGTACCAGCAACCTGATTGACATCGATCGCGCTGACATCGACGTCGAGCGACAATTCGTTGGGTTCTTCTAGCAGGTCCAACACGCGATCCAGACCCGCAAGTTGATTTTGGAAAGATGTCGCGCTGCCGGCCAACGTCGCCAGTGGCTCCAACAACATGGCCAAATAGAAGAGAAACATGGTCAAGTCGCCGAAGGTCATCTGGTCTTGCATGATCTGATAGCCGCCATAGACCAGCAGCGAGGTCGAGGCCACTGGAATCAACAAGTCCCAAATGACCTCGATCATGCGGGCCCACCACCAAACGAACAACTGCTGGCGGACCAGAAGGTGATTGCCAAGCACGAAGCGACCGCGTTCGCTCCGTTCTCGAGTAAACGCGCGGACGACGCGCATGCCACCAAATGCCTCGGTCGAATGGCTGTCGATATCCTGACGTTGTTTTCTCACGTCACGGTACATCGGGCGAATACGACCCACCCACGTGCGATGCGTCACATATACCAACGGGACCATCGCGATACCAGCCACCATCATCCGCCAATCAACCAAGGCCAACACGACCAGGCTTCCGATCAGTTGGATGATCGCTCGCCAAGGATTGTAGATCATGCTGAAGATCAATTCGGCCGCACCACCGGCGTCCTCGCGAAGCAGACTGGCGGCGCCGCCCGATTTGAGTTCATAAACTCGATGCAAGGGCAGTCTTACAGCGTGTTCGAAGGTCCTTTTTCTTAGAGCGACTTGAACCTGATTGACAATCTTCGTGGCTCGCCAACGACCCCACAAATGGACCAATGTGGCGGCAATCGACAAGGCGATGATTCCACCCGCGATCAGAAACAACAAGGCGACTTTGCTTTCGGGCAAGTGAGTTGCCCACGCGACGGGAATCGGTTGATCGTCCACAACGTAGTCGATCACCAGCTTGATACCGACCGGTGGAACCAGTTTTAGCAACGTTGCAACCGTCAATGACGCGAGCGCCAGCACCAACGTTGCGCGGAAGCCGGTTAGCAATCCGAAAAAGGCCACAAAGAGCTTTGCAAAAGAACGTTGCGACGATGATTCTCGCCGAGGCGCAGGTTGACCATGTCCCCGTGCCGTGGGTTCGTTCTGTCTGGTTGATTGGTAGTGTTTGAATCGTTGGCGACTGCTGATGCCGGTCATGCGAATGCGTTTGCCTGGCAATGAAGGATAGGGGAATCGCTTGCAGAAAGGAGTTGCCGATTGGTAGGTTTCATTGGCCGGATGGCACTTGTGAAACGGCTGGCGCCGTGTATTGAGTTCCCGTTCGGCAAGCGGGAACGGCCGATTTTCAAACTGCCTGTGGAACGTCGCAAATATGATCAAAGTCCGTTTGAAATCCCAGGGCTGGATTTCACCGGTCTGCGAGGATCTACTGGCTTACTTGCATTCTAAGCGGGGAGTGCAAATGATTGCAGAGTCGACCCCGAGAAATTGGCCGAGAAATCCAGGGATTCTGAATTGTGAACCGCGCATTTATCTCTAAGCATTGCTTAGGCGCTGGCTGGAAATCGGACAGTCGCCGCCAGTCATTGGGCTGTTTGGCCCGTGAAAGGGCCGCTATCTTGACCAATTCACATCGGCGCAGAGTGAGATTCGACTCATGCCAAATTTAGACTTCACCAGCTTTCAGCCATCCCTGTTTCACTTTCTTAGGACATTGACCGCGAATAACAACCGCGATTGGTTTCAACAGAACAAGACAAAGTACGAAGAACAGCTGTTAGCGCCGTGCCTGGCGTTCATTCGGTCGTTTCAACCGCACCTCAAACGTGTGTCGCCGTATTTTCTGGCCGACGATCGTCGCGTTGGTGGGTCATTGATGCGAATCTACCGAGACACCCGCTTCGCCAAAGACAAGACTCCCTATAAGACGAATGTGGGGATTCACTTCCGTCACGAGATGGGCAAGGATGTACATTGTCCTGGCTTCTATGTTCATCTAGCGCCCGGCGAGTGTTTCTTGGGGGCCGGAATCTGGCACCCCGACTCGGAGGCCCTGAAGAAAATTCGCCGGGCGATTGCCGACGAACCGGCGAAGTGGAAACGGGCTCGAGATCAGAAGAAGTTTCGTTCTCATTTTGATCTCGTTGGCGACAGCTTGAAAACGGTACCCCGCGACTTCCCCAAAGACCACCCGCTAATTGAAGATCTTCGGCGGAAGGATTTTATTGGCATCAAGAGACTCCGCCAAGCCGATGTGCAGGATGGAGGCTTCATGAAAGCAACTACCGATGCATTTATTGTCAGCCGTGTGTACATTCGATTCTTGTGTGATGCCTTGCGAATCCCATCTTAGTTTCCAATGTACTTTGCGTACACTGTCTTGGCCTCGGTGATATCTTCCGTGCCACCGATGATCGCGCGGCCATCCGGGAAGACAGTAATCAAGTATTCATCGACTGTCAGTCGCAACAAGAAACGATTGCCGCTCACTTCTCCCATGCCTCGCAGTTTCTCTGCCAGGCTTTCCAAGGACAAAGGCTGGCGATCCGGGAAGCTTAATTGGACCGCGTTGCGGCCACACAAAATCGCCGTGTGACTACCTCGCTGGCCCGCCAACCAAGGGAATTTTCGCTGATCACACGTTTCGCACTCAATTCCCTGCAGTGAATCGAGCTTTACTTGGCGAACTCGATTGTCCCAAAGCTCGAACACCATCAACGTGCGGTTGATTGCTTCTCGGTGACCGCTCAGAATCTTGATCGCTTCACACGCTTCGATTGAAGCGATGACGTTGATGATGGGTCCGAGGATGCCGGCTGTATCACATGTGGGCGTCGAACCAGGAGGCGGCGATTCCGGCATTAAACAACGCAGGCAGGGCGTGTCGCCGGGGACGATGGTCATCGTTTGTCCTTCCGCGCCGATACAGCCACCGTAGACCCACGGAATGTTGAAGTTGATCGAGGCATCGTTGAGCAGATATCTTGTTTCGAAATTGTCTGTGCCGTCCAGGATCATCTCGACACCATCGACCAACGACGCGATGTTGGTGTGATCGACGTCGGTCACAATGGCTTCGATGTCGACATCGGAATTGATGGCCCGCAACTTGTTCTGCGCTGCGATGGCCTTCGGAATGCCCGCCGCCACGTCTTGCTCGTCATACAACACCTGGCGTTGCAGGTTGTTCAATTCGAGAAAATCGCGATCGACGATTCTCAAATGGCCGACGCCCGCTCGGGCGAGCGTGTTGGCCAGCACGGAACCCAACGCGCCGCAGCCACAGATCAAAGCACTGCTTGTTGACAGTTGCTGCTGACCGGATTTCCCCAGCGGCGGATATCGCATCTGGCGGATGTAACGATCAAGATGTGAAGCGTCGTCTGTCACGCCAAGCTAACCTTTCGCGGGAATCGAAAGCAGTCGTCCAAGGTTTCAAAGAAACAGAGCTACAGCTGTGTAATAAGATACCCGGCATAATCACCGGCCGGCGCGAGGTCGCGTTGGATTCGATCACACTCGTTGCGGGCCTCGGCCACGGAGCCGGTCTCATTCAACCGTCTTTGCACTACGATGGGAAGCGGACAAGCAGCGACGGCATCATGAAATCGAGCGGGCTCGCTCACCTGGCACACGATCAAGTCAGCCCAGTCAGCAGCGGTGACTGCGGTTTCGGCGTGAAAATATTGTGCCAGCAGCAAGTTCGGCGCAGCGTTGTGTAACGCAGGATCCGACGCTGCGATATCCGTTGGCAAGATGGCCACTGCCACTGAGCCCAACCGACCCAGTTCGGTAAGCTGCTTTTCGATATTGGCCGGATCTGTAAGTTGGGCGATTACGACGACTCCGGCTTGTGACGCGCGGCAACAAATCGATTCAACAGGATCGACCAAGACCATCGCAGCCGACGCGTCGCGAAATGTCGCCACGTACTGGTCGACTGGTTCCGCCAAACTGATTCTCCGCTGGCTGCCGACGCCACGCAGGACCCAACGTTTTCCTTCCCAGAGCAGGTTGCGTCCGGCAGCACCCAGACGACGAATACCGATCGTCTGATCATACGTTGTGACAACTTGTGACTCTTCGCGCAGCTCAACATGGACATCGTACAGCGCGGGCAACTGCGGCGACCAGAAGCACGGGTCGGGCACTGCTGCGGCACCGAGCAGCGTTGGTCCGTCTCCCATGTCGCGCAACGCAATTGTCGCCGGGAGCGTGTGGCTGAGCGTGCAGAGTGGTCCGTGGATCCAACCCGATACCGTTCGCGCGTCGTCTGGGCCGCTGCGACCGACGCGGGCATAGACATGCGCCATACTGTCGGTTACGCGACCGTAAAAAATGTCCATCTTTGCCTTCAACCAGTTGTTGCCACACCGGTAGCTGTTATGCGGACTGTTCTCGGAGTTGGTCAGCCAGCGCATCCCGGAGAAAACCTCCCGTGATGGACTGTTCGCAGTGGGCTACTTTTTCCGGCGTGCCCTGTACCACGACGTTGCCACCTTGCTCGGCCGGACCGGGGCCGAGGTCGATAATGTAGTCGGCCGCCTTCATCAACTGCAAATTGTGCTCCACCACGATCAACGAATGGCCGACGTTGATCAGCATGTCAAAACAGTCCAGCAGTTGCACAATGTCTGAATAGTGCAGACCCGTGGTCGGTTCGTCCATGATGAACAGTGTTCGGTTTCGCTTAGCCGACGAAATGTACGCCGCCAGTTTCAGACGTTGCGCTTCGCCCGCCGAAAGCGTGTTGGCTGGCTGACCGAGTCGCAGATAATCGAGCCCCACGTCGATCAGACGACGCAATTTGGCCTGCACCTTGGTTTGTCCCCGAAAAAACGAGAACGCCTGACGGACGGTCATGTCCAACACGTCCGCAATGTTCCGGTTGCGATAACGCACATCCAGTATTTCGTGCCGATAGCGTGTTCCGCCGCACTGGTCGCATTTCATAAAAACGTCTGCCAAGAATTGCATGTCGATGGTGACGAAGCCATCGCCCTTACAGCCGGGGCAGCGGCCGCCATCGACATTGAAGCTGAAATGGCCGGCGGTGTAATTGTGCGTGCGTGCGTCGATCGTCTCGGCGAAGACTGCGCGAATGTCGTCGAACGCCTTAACGTAAGTGACAGGATTTGACCGTGGCGAACGACCGATTGGGCTCTGGTCGATCGAAATCACATCGTCGATTTGGCCATCGCCGAACACGTCGTCGTAAGGATACGGCTTGGGGACATCTTTGCGTTTGCGACGACAAACAGCACCATGCAATGTGTCCAGGACCAGTGTGCTCTTTCCCGCGCCGCTCACGCCCGTGACCAGGCACAAGAGGCCTAACGGAAATTCGACCGTGATGTTGTTGAGGTTGTTTCCGCGAGCACCAGTCAGGCGGATCCAGCCTCGGTTCGGTTCGCGCCGGTTTTCCGGCAGCGCAACGCCACGCCGGCCTGCCAGGAAGTCGCCGGTGGTGCTCTCTTTGTCCGTCAACATCCCGTCTAGCGGCCCTTCGTAGACGACTCGGCCGCCGTGTTCTCCCGCGCCGGGGCCAATCTCGATGATGTGATCGGCGGCACGCAGCATCGCCTCTTCGTGTTCGACGACGACCACCGTATTGCCACGATCGCGAAGCGCTTGAACCGACTGAATCAAGCGATCAATGTCGCGCGGGTGCAGGCCAACGGAGGGTTCGTCCAAAACGTACAACATATTCACTAGGCTCGACCCCAGCGCCGAAGTGAGCGTGACGCGCTGCGCTTCGCCTCCAGACAGCGTCCGAAGCGTGCGATCCAACGTGAGGTAACCCAAACCGACAGAATCCAAGAAGCCAAGCCGCACGATCACCTGGTCCAGCATCACCCGACTGACTTTCCGCTGCCACGGTGTCAACTCCAGGTTCTGGAAGAAGTCGAGAATCTCTGAAATCTTGGACTGCGCGATCTGAGATAAATTGCGACCGGCGACTTGCACCGCCAACGCCTCCGGCCGCAATCTCGCACCGTCGCAGGCAGGGCAAGGCCGATAGCTGCGCCAACGGCTAAGAAAGACGCGCAAGTGCATTTTATATTTGCGTTTTTCCAACCACGCAAAAAAACCGTTCATCCCCCCAAAGTCGCGTTCAGGCACGCCCTCGCGAATGAGACTCAAATGCTCGTCGTTCAACTTGCTGAAGGCGACATCTGTGGGGATGTCATAGTCCCCGGCCAAAGCCAGCAGCTCTTGTAGTTCGTGTTGGTACGCAGGAGTGTTCCAAGGCGCGATTGCCCCTTCCTTCAGGGACTTGCCGGGATCTGGAACGACCAGTTCCATGTCGATGTCGACGACGTTGCCAAAGCCCTCGCATTCCGGGCAGGCACCAAGCGGGCTGTTGAAGCTGAATAGCCTCGGATCGAGCCTGGGAAAATCGAGATTACACGCCTCGCAACGTTGCGACGTGCAAAATGCCAGTTCGACGAATTGTCGGCCGTCGATTGCGCGATCCGCTGACGGATCGACGCTAGCGACGAGAATACGGCACGCACCAGCCCCTTTTTCAAGCGACGTTTCCAGCGAATCGATCAGCCGTTCCGCTTTTGCTTCGCCAGAGACCAACCGATCGACGACCGAATGAACCGTTAACGGAAAGGCCTCTTGATTGGCGGCCAGAGTGGTTGAGTTCAGGTCGACCGTGTCTTCGCCGACAATCGCGCGAACGAACCCGTCTGCGCGCAGGTCGGCGACTACGGCGTCAAATGCATCGGCTGTCTCGACGGTGTTCACGAAGGTGATCATCAACCGGGTGCCGTCGGGCAATTCGTCGATCTTCTTGGCGATCGAACTGGGGGTGTGTTGTTGAACCGTCGCCCCACATTGATGGCAAAACACGCGTCCCAACTTGGCAAACAGCAGCCGCAAATGGTCGTCGATTTCCGTCGAAGTTCCGATTGTCGCTCGATTCGACCGCGTATGATCTTTGTACGTGACGGCGATGGCCGGGGGGATGCCGTCGATATGGTCGGCATCTGGCTTTTCGAGCTGTTCGAGGAATTGCCGTGTGTAGGCCGAAAAACTCTCGATATAACGCCGTTGTCCTTCAGCATAGAGCGTATCGAGTGCGAGGCTCGTTTTTCCGCTGCCACTGACGCCACAAAAAGCGACCAACTTGCGCGAGGGAATGTCGAGATCCACACCCTTCAGATTGTGGACTCGCACGCCGCGCAATTGAATTGGTCTGGTAGGCAACCGTGGCTCCTCTCTGGGCGACGCCAGTGATGAAGTCAGAATCTCGTATTCTAACGCCGAGATGGTTAGGAGGCCAGGGCGGAGATTCTCGCTCAATTACGCCGCGGGCGTTTGCGCGACAACCTGCGCATCGACTTCGTGCGGAGTGCGGCGATACAGATTTCTTGCCGATTGAAGGCTAACTGCCTGGAGCGGACATGCGCGAAACCCCACGACCGGACTCGTTCAACGTAATCCGGAATCTGCGCAGCCAAATCCCAATTCGGCAGCTTGATCGTTAGCAACAGACCGCGGATGTGAACGTCGTCGTAAGTCACAATCGATTCGACTGACTCGAGCGTGAATTCCGGCGCCACGTTGGAATCCGAAACAAGCCACTTGACTCCACGAAATTCACGGCGACGGAGATCGGCGACGCGTTTCTTCAAATGCACGAAATTCGGATGGACGCGGACCAGTTCATCGACATTCGCCGGGTCAATGCCTGCGACGTCCAATCCGATTTCCAACAAAGCTTGTGCGGACCCGCCCGGCGAGCAGCCAATTTCTACGCAACAGTCACCTGGTTCGATTGGCATCTGCGACCAAGCCAGCGCTTCATGCATCTTCAAATAAGCCCGGCTAATCATGTTGTCGCATGGTTCGATCGGGGGAACACCGCCAGGCCATTGCGAGGCAACAGTCGTGGCGACGTGATAACCGACCCACCATTGATCCGGCGCGACTAGTACGCAATCCAACACAACCTGCCCCGCACGGGCGCGGCGATTGATGCGAAGTGGCGATGTGGTTGGCCGCTGCGGTCCCGCCTCCGCGATCTTCTGGGCTGTCTGTTGAGCGAGTTGCGTCAACGTCGGTTCAAAACCGCGTTTTTTTGAAGCCGTTGCGTCGCGCTGCCAAACGTGCAAATTGTCAAACCTGTGTTTGACGTCTTCGAGTTCATCGGCCAGGCTCCACACGCCGGCGGCCAGGGAGAGCGGATCGTCGCCTTGCAGTTTTCCCAAGGAAATTCCGTAGGCGCGGGCAAACGTCGACCGTAGTTCAAAATCGCCTTTGAGGTCATGTCCGTTGGGCAACTTGAAGGTCACGAAACCGGGGCGCGAGAAGGCAAAGCGGAATTCCGGCCATTGGTCGGCGACTTCCGCTTTCAGAGCTGCCTCGGCTCCTTGCTGGCAAACGGCGAAAATAAACTCGGCTGCAGGCATGGCCTGATGCTAACCGCTGCCATCGCATTCTCAAAGTGGTTGTCGAATGATGACGTGCGCGCTACGATGTTGGCGTCGGCCGATTGCTGGCCAATCGCCCGTGCCATCATCCAAAACGCCTATGTCCACCGGAGACACACAATGGCTGCGAGTCGCGAAGAAATCATCGAAATGCTGGAAGTTGCCTACAGCATGGAAATGGAAACGGTGATGAACTACATCGCCAACAGTGTCAATCTTGACGGTGTGCGAGCCGAGGAAATCAAAAAGTCGCTCGCAGCCGACGTGAACGAGGAATTGCTTCACGCCCAGCAAATTGGTCAACGCATCAAGCAGATTGGCGGCGTTGTGCCCGGTTCCGCGGCCGTCAATATCGGGGGGCAGATGCAACCACCTGAGGATACGACGGACGTAACGGCAGTCATTCGAGCTGTGATTGCCGCCGAGCAAGCGGCCTGCAACCAGTACGTCAAGATCATCAAGGCGACCGACGGCGACGATTATGTCACCCAGGATATGTGCATTCGTCTGCTGGCCGCCGAAGAAGAACATCTGGTCCTATTCAAGGGCTTCTTGAAGGAATACACCCAGAACTAACGGAGTGGTATCTCGGACCGATGCGAGCTCCCACGCGTACGACCGCCCCTCGAAGGCCGGCCTACTTCTTCGTGTAGAATCCCGCCAACTCTTCGACGGTGATCTTGCCGTCGCTATCCGTGTCGGCGGCCTCGGGATTGCTTGACATCTTTGACCATTCTTCTTTTTCCAAACTTCCGTTGCCATTGGTGTCGTACTTGCCCAGCGTCTTGCGAGAGAAATCGATATAACGCTGATCGATGTTGCCTCCGCCGCCAGAGGATGCCGTCGCAGATGTCTTTGTTGGGGACGGCGCGTTGGTCCGTGTCGTGCCGGATGAAGATCGTGATCGTGACGATGCATACGACGAAGTGCTCGCAACGGTGCCACGAACGGCGCCATTATCTGTCGCTCGCAAGCACTCGTCAGAGGTGACGATGCCGTCCAGATTCAAGTCGAATTGTCGGAAATCCGCCAGCGTCTGGCCCGACCAGGACGTAGAGAACTCTGCCATCGCCACTTGTCCATCGGCGTCGCCGTCGTTCTGAGAAAACCATGGCGGCAAACCTTCTGGGAGCCGTTCGATCGCGGTCTTGAATCGATAGGACAACCGATCATTCTCGACGGTCGATGAACCACTATTGGACGCGGTTCTGTCTGGCGACGACGATTCGGATGATCCGCGCCGACCAAAGAAGCTTCCTCGATCGCCGCCATCGCGACCATCGCCACCACCGCGACTGGAGCCTCGGCCGTCACCCCCGCCGCCTCGGCCATCACCCCCTCCACCACCAAACCGACTTGCAATCGCCTTACTTAGTTCGTCTTTGGTGATCTTGCCATCCTTGTTGAGGTCGGCACCTGACAGCATCCGCGAACTGCTCGATTCTTCCTTGGACAAGACGCCGTCGCGGTTCCGGTCGTATCGGCTCATCAAGCCAGAAATCATGCCCGCCAACCGCGAGTCACCGCCACCGCTCGACGGGCGGCTAGAAGTCCGGGTGGATGACGACGACGAGGAACTACGCCCAGACGAAGCGGTTGATGTACCTTCCCGGGACACACGGCGTTGAGCGTAACGCACGGCCATTTCTGATGGGGACAATTTGCCATCGTGATTGCGATCGTAGGTAAAGGGATCGTCGCTCCAGCGTCCGCGCGCAACTTCGCCGCGGTCAAGAAAGCCGTCACGGTTGGAATCATAACGACGAAACCGCTCGTCCGCTTCGTCATTGTCCCTGCCGGTAACTTTGACGGTGAATAATTCGCCCTCGGCACCAAAGCCCGGCGGCAAGGCTAGAACCTCGTCCGTTCCAAAACCTGGTACCAGCGGTTCTACCGTGGCGGCTGATGATCCGCCACGCGATGATCCGCCTGAACTGGGATCGCCACCCTCACGCGCTCGTTGCTCGCGAAGTCGATCGAAGCCTTGGCTCAACTTGGCGATCGATACCGGTCTGTTCAAATCAAGACCAGGTATCGAGCCAGCGATGCGATCCAGGAACATCCTGGCACGACCCTGCGATTCGTCTGGGTCAAGCATCCCGTTGCCGTTGGTGTCGAGGCGACGAATGAAGTCGCTCGGCCCGCCGCCGGAAGGCGGTCCACCACGACTGTAGCCACCGCCGGGAGGGCCACCGCGACTGGAGCCACCGCCTGGAGGTCCACCACCTCGGTCACCACCAGGAAAACCGCCACGACCTCGGTCACCGCCGCCTGGAGGACCACCACTTCGGTCACCGCCACCTGGGAAACCACCACCACCACGTTGGCCCAGGGCCAAATCAACGGATGCAGTCAGCAAGAGACACAGCACAATCGCCGGGATCTGATGAAGAAGACGGGACATCTGCGAAAACCCTCAGTCTGGTGGAGTACCTATCCAATTCATTATCGCTGGAAACGCTGTTAGAATCTACAGCTTTCATCTAACCCAGCCGAACTGCGGTTGTTTCGCAAAAAAAGTTCCATCAGGTCCGAAAATGCCCGAGAAGTCAGCCGTCACGACACCAGATTCGCTAGTTCCCGATGATGTCATTCCCCCTGGCAAGCTGCCGCCATTACGCTATCGCGATCTACCAGACTCAGTTCCACTGAGGAAAATGCTGGGCCCAAGCATCATTTTGGCCGGTTTGGCTTTGGGAAGTGGCGAATTCGTGCTCTGGCCTTACATCACCTACAAGTCGCAATTCGTCTTCTTTTGGGCCTGTCTTCTCGGCGTGCTGACCCAGTATTTCCTGAACATGGAGATCACTCGGTGGGCCTTGGCGACTGGTGAAAGTGCGATTACGGGATTCGTCCGGCTTAACAAGCACTGGGCATGGGTATTCCTGTTGTTGAATGTCATTCCCTGGATGATCCCCGCCTGGGCGACTGGTGCCGCGGAGCTGGTCAGTTGGATGGTTTGGGAGCCGGAAATGGTTTTCAACGAAGTGACGCAAACCTACGCGATTGAGATTACGAGTGAACGCTACCAAACCTGGATCGCCATCGCAGGCATGTTTGGTTGCGGCATCATTCTGACGGCCGGGCCAGTGATCTACGAAACAGTCGAACGCATTCAGGTCGTGTTGGTCAGTATCGTCATCCTGCTGATTGTCGTGCTGGCCGTCTGGCTGGTTCGCTGGGAGTCAATCGTCGCGTTGTTTAGCTCGACGCTGACATTCGGATTCCCGAATTTCTTCCCCGATCAGGCAAGTACTGGATTAGATCCTGTTCTCTTGTTGGGCGCGCTCGCTTTTGCCGGTGCTGGCGGCACAACGAATCTGGGCCAGAGCAACTACATCAAGGACAAGGGGTACGGAATGGGCGCCCATGTAGGACGCATTACCAGCCCGATCACGGGCCAGGTCGAATCCGTGACGGAAATCGGCTTTCATTTTCGCGATACCGAAGAAAACTGGACGCGTTGGCGGCAGTGGTGGAAGTCGGCCAGTTGGGAACATTCGCTCAGCTTCTTGGCGACATGCATTTTTTGTCTGGTTCTGTTAGCGCTGATCAGCCACAGCGTGTTCTACGAGAACGATACCTTGCGGGCCGGTGCTGAACAGTACGGTGATGGTATGAATTTTGTGTTGGGCGAGGCAAACGAAGTTGGCCGCACTATCAGCCCCGCGGCAAGAAACGTCTTCCTCTTCATGGGGATCGTCATCCTGTTGACGACGGAATTTGGTGTCTTGGACGCCGCCAGCCGAATCTCGACGGACGTCGTCAAAGTTGCCTGGCTACGCGAAAATAACTTCTGGAGCGAGAGCCGGCTGTATTACGTGTTCTTATGGGGAACGATTTTCGTCGGATCGGGAATTCTGTTGCTGGACACCGTAGGGATTAACGTCAGCGCGCTACAGTTGTTCAAGTTGACGGCCGCCATGAACGGTGGCGTAATGTTCTTGTATTGCGTCCTACTGCTTTACATGAATCGCTTCAAGTTGCCGACAGGCGTGCGGATCAATTGGTGGCGTTCGATCATCATGGCCTGGGCCGTCCTGTTCTTCGGCTCATTCGCGATCTGGGCCGCAGTCTCCACTATTTCGAAAATGTTTGGCTAATATGAAACGGTCGTATGATGCGCAGGCGAAGCGCCGCCACAGATCGCCCAAGCGACGCACCAACTCACCCCGAGATTACAAGTCATGAAACTCTCCCTTTCGGTGCGGATTGCCGAGGCAGCCTGTAAGACAAAGCTCAATGTGCCGTTTGAACATCTTGTCGACTTGGCCGTCCAACATGGCTACCAGGCGATCTGTATGCGGGCGAGTGCTGGCGGGATCGGGACACCTTCAGACGAACTGGCAGATATGCGGGCGACGGTCGAGGCGGCTGGGTTGCGAGTCTCGATGGTGACCGCCGATTATGATGTGCCGTTGAACAACGAACGTGGTCCCGATAGCTTGCGCGATATTGGACCGAGCTTGGACGTGGCTGAATCGTTGGGCTGCGATCTGATTCGCGTCTGTCTGAAGACCAGCGATGATATTCTCTGGGCTCAACGCGCGGCGGACGCCGCGGTAGCACGCGGAATTCGTTTGGCACACCAATGCCACACGACAACGTTATTTGAGCAGATCGACGGCTCGTTGGAAGTCCTGAACCAAATTGACCGTCCCAATTTCGGTTTGATCTACGAGCCCGCTAATCTGCTACTGTGTGGCGAACCGTACGGTCTGACAGCGCTGAAGGCGCTGGCACCACACCTGATGAACGTTTACGTGCAGAATCATCGGCTGGATCCGGAGGGCCCAGCAAAGCTGGAGACATGGTGCCGGGGACCTGTGCGTTTTCATCATCTGCCGGTTTGGGAAACTGGGGGCGTCAGTTTTCCCGGCGTCGTCCAGGCGTTGCAGGAGATTGGCTACGACGGATGTCTTACGATCCATCAGCACTACGCGCATCTGATGGGGCCAGAGGAAGCAGCAGAGAAGAGCGCCGACTACTTTCGAGGTTGCGAATGACGTCAGGCAGCCGTCTTGTCATTTCAAGTGCTGCGTGAAGAACTCATCGACCATCTTGTCGATTCCGGGAGCATTTCGAAACCCGTGGCCCGCACCTTTGACAATACGCAGGCGAGTCTCGACGTTCTTAGCCTTGAGCGCCGCGTGTAACAGTTCACTTTGATGCGAGGGGACCAGCGGGTCGAGGTCGCCGTGCACGATCAGAAACGGTGGGTCGTCTGTCGTGACATACGTGATCGGATTGGCCGCTGCCACACGCCCGGGATGATCCTGAATCGGTCCTCCAACCAGCTTAGATTCGGGTGAATCGGCAATGTCATGCAAGAAGGACGAGGTCGGCAATTTGTGTGCATCCATTTGCAGGAAGTCAGTCGGTCCAAAGAAATCGCATACCGCTTGCACTCGGCTGGACTGCTTGAGATTCCCCAAATCTCCTTCCAGAGACTCTACTTCTCCGGACGTTCCCAGCAGGGCGACCAGATGTCCGCCAGCCGACGATCCCCACACGCCCACGCGTTGCGGATCGATATGAAATCGTTCAGCGTTGGCTCGCAGCCAACGAATCGCGGCTTTGCAGTCTTCGATCTGAGTCGGAAAAATCGCCTCGTGACTGAGGCGATAGTTGATGCTGGCGACAACGTAGTCTTGCCGCAGAAACCGCAGCGCCGGGCAGTTGCGTTTGTCGCCGGACCGCCAGGCGCCGCCGTGGATCCAAACCAACAGCGGAAGTTTCTTCTCCGAATCCTCAGGAGCATAGACATCCATATGCATCACTTTATCCGCAACACGCGCATATTCGATGTCGCGGTGTGCCTTGATCCCGGCCGGCAGCCTTGGCGAGCGCTGTTGTCGATTCGGGTCGCGGTCGGCTTTCGGTGCCGGCTGCTGCGCGTCGATCAGCGACGTTGTCGCGACAATTAGACAATAGACGGCAAGACAAAGAAACTCGTGAAAACTCACATGCATAATGTTACCCAGGGTTTCAACACGAACCTTCGTTTCTTTTTCGAATCGCGCCAGGCAAGCGACGTTGTCTGATTGTTTCGCATCGAGCTGTCGGTTTCAATCGGTTGCAGACAAAAGGAAGAGGTGCTTTCAAAACAGTTCCTTAGTGGTTCCACAAACCGGCGCTGAATGTAATGTCAACTTCTTTGCGCGTATTAGCTCTGAATCCCTATCACGGTGGTAGTCATCGAGCTTTTTTGGATGGTTGGTCAGGGCACAGCCGACATGAGTTTACAAAGTTGACATTGCCACCCTTCAAGTGGAAATGGAGGATGCGTCATGCGGCAATCAGTTTTGCAGAACGTGTCAAGGAACTCGGCAAGGAAGGTGGCGGTTGGGATGTCGTGTGCTGCACGGACATGTTGAATTTGGCGGAGTTTCGCGGTTTGGCGCTGGATTGCATTGCCCGTTTGCCAGCGGTGGCGTACTTCCACGAAAACCAGCTTACCTACCCCAGTCAAGAATCAGACGAACGCGATTTGCATTTTGCCTTTACGAATATGCTGACTGGGTTGGCGGCGGATCAAGTCTGGTTCAATTCCGCCTTTCATCGCGATGAATTCCTGGCGGCACTCGAGCAGATGTTGCGTCGTATGCCGGACCATCAACCGTTGTCGGCAGTTGAGCAGATTCGAGGTAGGACGAGCATCTTTCCGCCTGGCATCGAACGACCGCCACCGCGACCAGTCCGGCAACGCGACCAACCATTACGTTTGATATGGGCATCTCGTTGGGAGCACGACAAAGGTCCGGAAACTTTTTTTGCGGCATTACGGGTACTGAGGGATCGCGGTATCGACTTCCGATTGAGCGTACTCGGTGAATCATTTGGCCACGTGCCGAGCTGTTTCGAAGTCGCACGGCAGGAGTTCTCTGGCAACATCACGCGATGGGGATTCCTTTCGGATCTCGCTGAATATCAAATGGTGCTGGCGGCGTCAGATGTGGTCGTGTCGACGGCCGATCACGAGTTCTTTGGTATTGCGATGGTGGAAGCGGTCGCCGCGGGGTGTTTTCCACTGGCACCTTGTCGACTGGCGTATCCTGAAGTTTTGGGTACCGCTTCCGACTGGTTTTACGATGGCACCGTCGAAAATCTGGCGAGTCGACTAGTAGAATTGGACGTTCGTCTGCGCGACCAAGGCCAGCTGTGGACAGGGGAGGATCGCAGTCGGGAAATGATCGATCGATTCGGTTGGGATCATGTCGCGACAGACATGGACCATGCTTTGGAGGGTCTGTACAGCTCGGCCCAATGAACCGCAATGCATTGCCATCGCGTAGCCGTCAGCAGTGCTTGGCGCGCCTGCTGCGTCGTAAACGACATCACGATTTGGATTGGACAGACCGTCTGGGATGGTTGAGTGCAAGATTCACCTTGACGAAATCCAGGTAAATCTGTTCAATGCGCGAACCTGGGTGGACCAAGATATGTGGCCGATAACGGTAAGTGACTGCGGACCGTTTCAACAATCGAAGTTCCTCAGTTACGGATGAGGACGTTGGACCATTGGAGGTCCGTCACCCTTCGCCATTTCGAAGGGCGGAGCCATAGACGTTTTTCCTCGCGCGGCGACGGAGGAAAGACTGATACAACAACAGTCGCCGATACAGAGGAGCCACGTAGATGGCAGCTAAGAAAAAGACAGCGACGAAGTCAGCAGCGAAGAAGAAACCAGCCGGCAGGACAACGGCCAAGGCCACCGCCAAGCGGTCGCCAAAGAAGAAGACCGCCGCGGCCAAGAAGTCCACTACAAAGACGAAAGCCAAAGCTACGGCCAAGCGGTCCCCAAAGAAGAAGAAGTCGATTACGAAAACGACGGCGAAGAAGACAGCGGCGAAGTCCACCGCCAAATCCACCGCCAAGCGATCGCCCAAGAAGAAGACCGCTACGGCCAAAAAGCCTGCCAAAAAGGCCACCAAACGTCCGACTGGTAAGAGGAGATAGGAAGGTGGCCATTTTGGGTTCGATGAACCGCTGGGGCCGGATCACGCATGTGATTCGGCCTCTTTTACATTGGCGACCAACTTCGTAGTTCCGGCCGAATCAAATCACTGCCGTTGACGAAAGCTATGGCCGGCGTTACGGTTAGGTCGAATTGACGTCTTGAGAACTGGAGCTAATTGACAAATTGACTAAAACGGCAGATCAACCGAAGCGGTTTGACGATTTCGATATTTCACCGGAAATGAGTGCGGCGCTTCGCAGCGCCGGTTACACGGAGCCAACTCCTGTTCAGGCGGGAGTCATTCCCGAGGCCTTGGAAGGGCATGATGTCATTGGGCAGGCCCGAACCGGGACGGGCAAGACCGCTTCTTTCGTCATTCCAATTCTCGAGCAGCTTGATCCACCCAAGAGGAACCAAGGCCCTCAAGCGCTGGTTCTTGTCCCCACACGTGAATTGGCGGTCCAAGTTCGCGACGAAGTGGTGAAGTTGTCGCAAGGACAACGCGTGCAATGCGTTGCCGCGTATGGTGGCAAACCGATTCGCGGGCAGATCGAGAAACTAAAACGCCACCCGCAGATCGTGGTCGGGACGCCAGGTCGCGTGATTGATCACATTGGCCGGGGCACGCTACGGCTGAACGACTTGTGGTGCATCGTTCTGGATGAGGCTGACCGGATGCTCGACATCGGTTTCCGACCGGACATCGAAAAAATCCTCCGCCGCTGCCCGACACAACGGCAGACGTTGCTGTTAAGTGCCACCGTACCGCCGCCGATCGAACGGCTGGCCAAACGGTATATGCACGAACCCGTTATGCTGAACTTCTCGGCCAAAGACATGATGGTCGAAACGATCGAGCAGTTCTACTTCACCGTCGATAACCGCATGAAGTTCGATTTGCTTGTGCATCTTCTGGAGCGCGAACAAGCAAAACAGGCGATTATCTTCTGTCGCACGAAGCGCGGCGTCGATCGACTGGTGACACGTCTCAGAAAGAGGCTCGACAGTGTCGATTGTATTCATGGCGACTTACCTCAGAGTTCGCGCGATCGCGTCATGAAATCATTCCGGGACGCCAGGCTGCGTTACTTGATCGCCACGGACGTGGTCGGTCGTGGCATTGATGTGACGGGTATCTCGCACATTGTCAACTTCGATACGCCGTCGTTTTGTGACGACTACGTTCACCGCGTTGGTCGGACGGGCCGGATGGGTCGCGAGGGTGTGGCTTACACGTTCGTCGCGCCCGAAGAGGGTCCCGAACTAACGCGTATCGAACAGCGCATCAACTTACAGCTCAAGCGTGGCGAACTCAAAGGGTTCAACCACTCGGCACCCGTCGAGGTCGTGCCCGAGACACCGGCCACGCCCCCGCCAGCATCGTTGATGAAACGTCCGCCGAAAAAGTATCGTCGCGGGCTGTAGCAGAAACCAGAAACCCGTACCAGATGGCGGAACGGGCAGGCCACAGTGGACCTGATCGTTGGTCGGCATTGGTTGTATCACCGGGGTGGTTTAACGAGGTGCGTGCGTCGCCAGCCAACAGAATTGTGGCGATTCAGTCGTCGTGTGGCGTTGCGTGTGCTTGACGATGTTCGGTATCTGAAAAGCGATCGTACGAATTGATGAAGACCGAGCCGCTTTATCCGGAGCCGCCCGCGGCGCTCGTTCGGCCGAGTGTCTGGCACGTTGTTGGTTACGTGGGACCTGGTGTGATCATTGCCTCGGTAACGATCGGCAGCGGGGAACTGGTCTATGCATCGCGGAGCGGGGCGATCTTTGGCTACGGCTTGCTGTGGTGCTTCTTTTACGCTGGACTGTTCAAAGCGATTCAGGTTTACACGGCGGCCCGGTTCATTACGCTGACCGGCGAACATCCGATCGAAACCTGGAAGCAGTTGCCCGGTCCCTGGTGCTGGTTTCCGCTTTTGATCGCCGTCCCCGCGGTGGCGTTGATGCCGATTGCGTTTTCCGCGATTCCGGAGATCATGGGTGGGTTCATTCACCGGCTCGTTGGGATGGAAATGTCGGGTCCGGAGATTGGTCCCTGGGGTTATCTGGAGTTCTGGATCAACTTCTGGAGTACGCTGTTGCTGTTACTGTGCATGGCCATGGCACTGGGGTCCACCTACAAGGTCCTCGAACGCGTTTCGATCGTTGTGCTTGGCGGAATTGTGGTGTGCGTTGGGGCCGCGGTCGTCATAGTCGGGCCGGATCTGATCCAACTGCTCAACGGCATGTTGTTGCCCCGGCGACCGGTATACCCGGACTGGCTGTTGGAAGCACCCCAATATGCGAAAGAGTTTCAAGACCGCAGTCCCTGGCTCGAGGTGTCGATCTACCTTGGTGCGGTCGGCGGTGGGGCGTACGACTACATCGGCTATATTGGAATGTTGCGCGAGAAGAAGTGGGGTCTGGCCGGGCGCCGCGTTGCAACTCGTGAGGAAATTGCCACGGCCGTTGCCGACAACACAGACTCGGCGCAAATCACCATCACGAGGGCTAAGCAGTGGCGGCGAGCCCCGCTCTTCGACACCGTGGCCTCTTTCGCATTCGTAATCCTGGTTACCCTGCTGTTTGCGATTCTCGCCAAGCTCGTACTGAACCGCGAAATGGCTGTGCCGGCGAACAACGATCTACTCAACGAACAGGAAACATTCTTAACCGCACTGCACCCCGAGCTACGGTGGGTCTACCGGCTGGGTGTGTTTCTCGCGTTCATCGGTACGCTCTATGGTGCGTTCGAGGTTTACCGACACACCTTTGTCGAAAGCGCGAGAGCCGTGGTACCAAAACTAATCACACCACAGCGCTTACCCGCGATCCGAATGGGAGTCGTGACCTATTGCCTTCTGGGCGGGCTGACAATGATGTGGCTGCCAGAACGCGTGGCGGGGACGATTATCAGCCGGATGACATTTGGGAGTATCATCAGCGGAGCGGCCTCTTGTGGGTTATGGTGCTTTGCTATGCTGTGGGCCGACCGCGTTCGATTGCCAGCCCCGTTAAGAATGAGTCTGCCGATGCAAGTCCTGACCGTCATCTCCGGTTTGGGCATGACGATTCTGGGAATTATTGTCACCGTTGTTTATTTTCGACCGTCGTAGAGGGCCTCCATGCAAGACGCAAGCGATCGCAGACTGAACCTTGCCGAATACAGACTTCATCGCCTTCGCTTAGAACTCGCGAGGCCGATCGGTGATTCGCAGGTCGTCTTTACGGACCACTGGATGACCGTGTTGGAATTGACGACCGAAGATGGACTGACGGGAGTTGGATTCGAATTGCAACAGGGAAAGCCGACGCCCGCGCTGGCCCAGTTGGAAGCGCAGTTCGAATACAATATGTGGCCGATGCTACGGGGGTCGAGTCCTTTTGGGGAGGCATTACGAATCTCGCGACCCCGCGGTGGAAATGTTGACGCGGGGACGTTGCCTCTGGCTGTCGAGACTGCTGCCTGGGACCTGGTCGGCAAGGCCGCCGACCTTCCACTTTACCGGCTGCTTGGCGGCACCAGTCCCGAGGTCCCAGCCTATGGCAGCACGCTCGACTTTCACTTGAGTGACGACGAGTTTGTCAGCCGTCTAGGCGACTTCAAGAAGACGGGATTCCACGCCATCAAGATCAAAGTGGGGCATCCTGACGTCGAGTGGGATCTGAAGCGAATGCAGATGGCCACCGAAGTGATGGGACAGGATGCTGATTTGATGGTCGATGCGAATGAGGCCTGGTCGCCCAAAGAAGCGATTCGCCGCAGTCACATTTACAACAACGCGGGCTTTGATGTCTATTGGATCGAGGACCCGATCACGCGAGAAGACTACAACGGCTACGCACAACTGCGCGGCGAAATACCGTTCTCTCGCATCAACACGGGCGAGTATCTTGGCTTCCACGGCAAACGGCGGCTGCTCGAAACCGGCGGCGTCGATGTACTCAACGTCCACGGGTCGATCGGGATGTCTCGCGCGGCTGCGCAGTTGGCCGGCGACTACGGGATTCCCGTTTCGCTAGGCAACACCATCATGGAGACCGGAGTGCATTTGGCGGCCAGCCTGCCCGAAGTATTGTATCTGGAATTCTCCGATCTAGTATGGAACAAAATCGCGAAAGAGCCCGTCAAGTTCGCCGACGGCAAAGCCATTGCGCCCGATCACCCGGGCCATGGAATCGAACTCGACCGCGACGCGCTCGCGGAATACTCACACAATTAGAGCGCCAGCCGATTCACTCATTTGAGCTCTGTCTCATGGACTCGAAATGACTGCATTGCCGATCGATCAATAGCCACGCCCAGGCCAGAATCCTTAGGTACAGCGACGATGCCATCGTCGATCTGAAGCGGTGTCTCGAACATCTCGTCGCGGAGCGGGTTGGGGCTGCGGTCGCATTCCAGTCGAAGCTCGCCCGCTTCTGCGCATCCAGGCTCTCTGTAGGCCGTGGCCAAGAAATGCGTGGCGGCGGCCAGGTTTACCATCGTGCCCCAGGCGTGCGGCACGACATTGACTCCGTGCGAGGCAGCAACGGCGCGGATCTTCAACGCTTCGGACGGGCCGCCGCAATAGGCCAAGTCAGGCTGGGCGAACTGAACTCCGCCGGACGCCAGCAGCGACTGGAATCCGTAGCGTGTCTGTTCACACTCGCCACCTGCCAATGGTACGCAGAGCTTCTCGTGAAGCTGCCGGTACAACTCGGGGTGCTCAGGGGAAACTGGTTCCTCGAACCAAGCGAAGTCCGCTTCATCGAGCGTCCGGCCAATGCGGATGGCTTCGGGCAAGTCGTAGGCATGATTCGCATCGGCCATTAGCGTCATCTCCGGCAGAGCTTGCCGCATCACTTCGATCAGCTTCCGATCGAAGCTGGCGTTCCTGCCGATCTTGATCTTTAGCGCACGAAAGCCTTGTTCGCAGTAGCCGCTGGCTTCCGCGATCAAGGCATCGATCAGCGCGGCGTCGGGCAAGTCGCGGAAGTACATGCCCGTTGCGTAACCATGCACCTGATCACGAAATCGTCCGCCCATCAGTTCGCTAACGGGTTGGTTCAGCAGTTTCCCCTTCAGGTCCCACAAGGCCATGTCGATGCCCGAGATGGCCGCCATGAGCACACCACGTCGTGCGAAATCGAGTGTGGTCTGCCACATATGATGCCAGTGTACGTCGATCTGTCGCGGATCACTTCCCAACAACTTCGGAGCATAAACTGTGGCGACGGCCGCCTGATTCACCGCGGCTGGCCCAAAGCACTCGCCCCAACCAACCTCACCCGTGTCGGCAATCATCTCGACCAACAACGACTCGCGGGCACCGCATCGCAACTGTGAGTAGGAAAACGGCTCATCCAGCTCACAACGAAGTTGGTGCGTGCGAATACACTCGATAATCATGAACAGAACTCCTGAAGACTATTTCATTTTTGATCAACAAATCACCATCCAGCAGATTCCCATTCAATTGGTCAAGGTCGCAAGTTCATCAATTCCTCTTATCCGTCGTCCATTCAATCAGATTGAACAGAATTTTGTCAGCGACGGGGTCTTTGCCCAAGTTCTCCACGATTCGCAATGCCGAGAGGACGTAGCGACCGCTGCCCGAAGGGACGACGCCGATGTCCATGCCGTACCAGGCGGCCGACGGGCCCTGGTAGTGCTGTGAATCTTTGTCGCCTTGATACCAACCGTGGCTCACCGAGCCGACGATCAACTCGCCGTCAGTGCCGATCAACGTTTGCGGCGCCCAGACGTTTTCATAGATCTGGCCCATCATCTGTTCGGAGGGCAGGCCGTCAAACACAGGGTGGTCAGTGACAATATGCGAGACACCGACCCACAGGCCGAAAGCCGACTTACTGGTCATGGGAACGGGCAGCACGTTCTTAGGAGGCAGCCAGTGCGCCCAGAATGAGTTACCTCGCTGGACTGTCTCCAGATAAACCGCCGTGCCACCTCGCTGAACGAACTTCTCGAGCTTCGCGAAACGCCCAACGGCGTTCGGATTTCGAGCGAGTGCTTTGGGGACAAAGACCGGCAGCGATTTGGGCGTGTCGGCATCGAATTCGACAAATGAAATGCCAGCGTTCCTGAGAAACGGACGAAGCGAGTTGTTCACATCAAGCACGGCTATGTTCGCCTTGGGCGCCGCAAGTCGCTCGTGCGCAAACACATCGATGGCGACGGTGTTCTGAGCTACAATCGAGTCGTCCTTGTCAGTCAATCGTGTTCGGACGGTATACGAACCGGTCATCTCTTCCGTGTCGAGCTTCCGTTCGAACAAAGCAGAGATACCCGAAACGAGCGACGCATCTTTCTCGACCAGCAATTCGCTCGTGCCATCTGCCGAGATAACTTCAACCGAGAGCTTCCCGGCGACGTCCTCCAGGTCGTTAATCCCGGTAATCGTGATCTTGGCACCTTGCGTGGCGTAGATATTTCTTGGCCGCGCTCGTAGCGCCAGGTAACGCGGTTGGTTTGCCTCTTTTGTACCCCAGTAGGAACCCTTGGGATTACGGAACAAGTCGAGCAGGCCAGCGCCGAGGACCCAATCACCGCCTGTCAGAGCGTGAACCGCGTAGCCTCCAGTGCTGCTGTTCGAGCGAATCGCCTCCAGCATCCGCTTGTTGCCTTGTGAGTGAATCTCCTGCTGGTCCAGGCAGAACTTCTGCAAGTCGGGATAGACGGCGTCCAGTCTGCTCTCTTGGAGCACATCGCGTATCCATTGAGCCATATCCTTGTGATAGCGATAAGGCGGAACCAACGGGTTGCCGCTTTTGGCGAAGCGCTCGTTGTTGTCGACTAGATCTGGCAGGCTGCCGTATCCGATCTCCGAGACGACCGTCAAACGGCCCGGCGAACTCTGCTTGCTCTTGAATCCCGGCCGCAACCCCATGGCTTCGATCTCTTCAGCTGTTTTCGATAGTGTGAGGAACTGGTCGTATGACGCGTCGTTGAACGGTGCACCCGGATAACTATGCACGTCGTTGAACACCTCCGGTTCGAACTTACCAGGTAGATAGATATTTGACCCGCCAGCAAAACCACCCGACTCGTCGAGAATCATGCGCGTTGGGTCTAAATGGCGAGCGAGCATCGATGCGGGATGTTTCAGTCGCTCTAAATCCTCGCGTCCAATTTCATTGAAGATCTCCCATTGGACGATGCACGCCCGATTGCGGTCCCGCAGCACAGCCGAACGGACTTCGTTCTCGATCCGATCGCGCAAATGCGGTGTGACCGTCGGCCAACGCTTCATGCACTCGATCGGTAATCCCCCGATAACCAGCACACCTATCTCGTCGCACATGTCGAGCCACATCGGTGGCGGCGGTTTCCGCCACGGCCGAATCATGTTGAAGCCGCAATCCTTGGCCAGCTGGATTTCACGCCGTGCCATCGCCTCGTTGTCAGGAAGTGCCAGCCGAGTCGGATACAATCCCTCAAAGAAAGCGGCTTTGATGTAGATCGGCTTACCATTCAGCTCGAACTTGTTATCGCGGATCGTCAGCTCGCGCATCCCAAACCGCACGTCTTTGGTGTCAAGCGTTGTGGACTCATCCGCAATGCGAATCGTGGCCGTGTACAGATGCGGGTCGTCCGGTGACCAGTAGCGAGCCTCGGGAACGGCGAGAGTCCAACTCTCCTTGGTACGACCTGGCACGAGCTTGAGCTTCGCGGATGTCTCGGCAACGACGTTCCTTGATTTGTCGGCTGATCGGATCGAAACCATCACGCCGACCTCCCGGATAACATGTTCCGCATTCTTCAGCGTGACATGCACGCCGACCGTGTCGTTGGCCAATCGAGGTTCGAGGAACAGGTCATCCACAAAGGACGTCCCCGTCGCGATCAAGCGAACCGACTGCCAGATGCCGCCGGTGATCGCCCCGCGCCAGTGCGGCATGTCGCTCTGACCGATACCGTCGATGACCTTGTCTTGAGCGACAATCGGACCAATGATTCGCAGGCTGACAAAATTCTCGTCGTCAAACTTCAATAGATCGTCGATGCGGAATTCCAGTGGGCCGTATCCTCCTTCGTGCCGCCCGACGACATGGTCGTTCACCCAGACCTCGGCGATGTAGTTCACTGCGTCGAACTGCAGCCGAACTGTCTTGCCTTCCCAGGTCTTGGGCACCGTGAAACGTCGACCATAGAAGCCAACACCCTCATAGTCCTTCTCGATTTCTTCCCAGCAACTCGGCACACGAATCTCGCGCCGGTCGTCGCGCGCCAAGAAGATCTGCTCTTGATGCCAGCCAGCTTTCCGGCCTTCGTTTTGGGAATCGAAGATGATTTCCCAAGTGCCATCCAGAGATTGAGACGATCTGGCTTCCTGTTTGTTCGCGGCCTGGGTCCCCACTTGAATTAGCAGTAGGCAGACGGTCGCTAGAGCGGCACAGGCAAGGGGTTTTCGATTACCGATCATCGCATTCCTGTCTTCTGGTTCAGTTTATCTCGTCCAGTCTCCAAGCCAGCGGCAATCTTCATATCTGCCTGTGCGTGGCCAGCCTGTTCGCAACTGCTCGGTCAATCTGGCAATTGTGCCCGCGTATTTCGGCCTGGCTGCCAAGTTCCAATTCTTCTTCGTGTCATTCATGTGGTCGTACTCACGACCACGATTCTGCATGGCTTCTGGCAGCCGTTGGTGGAACTGGGGCTTCGATCAGCTAAACTGCGTTTTGCCGCTTGTCCCTACCGTAAACTCCGTGCGTGTTTGTTCGCAAGGAGTTAGACTACTATCCGGCCGTGCGATTCCTGGACGCGGCACTGAAACCGCGATAGAAACGCCAGCAGCGTACAAAAAACATGAAACCTGAAGTCCGCCATCCAGGCATTCGTTAGCAAAACCACGGGAGAGAATGCCATGACCATGTCGACGCTTTTTAGCATCATTTCGGTGATCGGTGGGCTTGGGCTGTCGATGACCGCCACGGCATTGCTGGCAGCGGCCCTGTTTCCGGGCTGGGTAGCGCGCGCCAGACAGCGCGTCACGCGGATGCCGGTGAGGACGTTCTTAGTTGGGCTGTTGGTGGGCACGTTTTTCATGGTGATTGGCTCCGCCATGATTTCGGCGGGTGGACCGGTGGGCTTTTTCGGCGGCATCGTGGTGGCCGGAACACTGGGCTTCGCGCTGGCCGGTTCGGCCGGCGTGGCGATGTCGATCGGCGCGGGGTTGCCGTCGTCGGCGGACGTCGAGCGGCCCTGGAAGGCGATCATCCGTGGCTGGGTGGTGCTGTTTCTGGCCTCGCTCATGCCGATCCTGGGTTGGTTCCTTCTGCTGCCGATCGCGTTGCTGATGGGGTTCGGCGCAGCGGTACTCGGTCTATTCGGGCGATCCACGCCGCGAGTACCGGAACAACAGCGATCGTTCATCGAGATCACCGACGAGGAGGTCGTGGCAAGCGAGCTGGTTGAATCCGTGGACGAAAGCCCGGTCGCCTCCGGAGCGGGGGCCGAGCGATGAATGTCCACAGACGGCATGTGTTGAAAGTCGGCGCGGCGGCCGGAGCCGGCCTGGTGGCCGGCTGCGACGCTTCACCGGGCTGGAACCGCTTGGCCCGGCAGTTCGAATCGGTGCCGGAAACCGTGGTCGTCCCACACGAGACGGAGCACGATCTGGCGGCCCACGCACTGAACCGACTGGCATACGGCTGGCGGCCAGGCGATCTGGATCGCGTGCGCACCCTCGGTGTCGACGAGTACATCGACGAGCAGCTCGCGCCTGAGTCAATCGACGACACGGTCTGCGACCTACGCGCTCGGCGGTTCGAGTCAATCCATGCCTCTGCCGGTGACATCTTCGAGTATCGCAAGGGCGTGGTCGAGCGTGAGCTGTTTCGTCACACGCTGCTCCGCGCGGTCTACAGCCGCCGTCAGCTTTTCGAAAGCATGGTCAACTTCTGGACTGACCACTTCAACATCAGCATTGGGAAGGGCGAGTGTGCCTGGTTCAAAACGGTTGACGACCGCGAGGTAATCCGAGCCCACACGCTGGGCAACTTCCGCGACCTGCTGCGCGCGTCGGCACTGAGCCCGGCGATGCTGGTCTACCTCGACGGCAAAGACAACAAGAAAGCGGAGGGCGAGGAAGGCGCGAACGAAAACTACGCCCGCGAGCTGCTCGAACTGCACACCCTGGGCGTCCACGGCGGCTATACGCAGCAGGACGTCATGGAAGCTGCCCGTTGCCTGACCGGCTGGACGATCAACGACGCCTGGTGGCGCGGTCGCGTTGAGTTTCGCGAAGGCCAGCACGACGAGGGAGCGAAGCGAGTACTGGGCGCTGAGATCCCCGCCGGCCAGGGGAAGAAGGACCTCGACCGGCTGTTGGAGATCGTGGTCGAACATCCTGCGACGGCGCGATACCTGGCTACTAAGCTGTGCCGGCGCTTTGTGGCCGACGAGCCGTCTCCGGAGCTGATCGAGCAGGCGGCCAGCAGTTTTCGTGACTCGAACTATGAAATCAAACCGATGCTGCGAACGCTGTTCGCATCGGACGAATTCCGCAATGCTCGCGTCACGCGGCTCAAGCGGCCGTTCCGCTTCATCGCCTCCGCGCTCAGGGCGGTCGATGCTGACACGGACGGGGGCGAACGGATCCACGAATGGCTGCAGCGTATGGGCAATGCACCGTTCAACTACCCCACGCCCGACGGTTATCCCGACGAGCCGTTGCCGTGGCTGGGGACGTTGCTTTGGCGGTGGAACTTTGCGCTGAAACTGACGAGTAACGGAATCGAAGGGACCCAGATTGACCTGCGACGGCTGGCTCGCCGGTTCAGCGCGTCCGATCAATTCGACGATCTGACGGGCAACGTCGCGTCGTACTTGTTGGGCCGACGGCCCGCGGACGTCGAACTTTCCGCACTCGACGAAGTGCTGCGTGAAGTTTCCGACGAGGGCAAACGCCCCACGGCTGCCGCGCTCGTGCTGGCCTCTCCGGCTTTCCAGAGGTACTAAACCATGCCCGCTTCACTCAGCACATTCCTGCGACTGGTCATGGCCGCCGGCGATCGCGAGCCGATGGCCGATGTCCTGGTCAACGTTTTCCTGCGCGGCGGGGCGGACGGATTGAACCTGGTCCCGCCGCATGGCGAAAAGGCCTACTACGCGGAGCGGCCAAGCCTGGCCCTTGCGCAACCAAATGCGCAACCAAATGAACGGTCGGACGACGAAACGAGCGGGGTCGTGAATCTGGACGGCTTCTTCGGACTCCATCCGGGTCTGCGGCCGCTGCAACCGCTATACGAACAGAAACAGCTCGCCGTGGTTCACGCCGTTGGCTCGCACGACCAGACGCGTTCACATTTCGAGGCCCAGGATCTGATGGAACGTGGCAGTCCTGTTGACCAAAATCTGGGCTCCGGCTGGCTGGCTCGGCACCTGCGTACGCGCGCGGGCGACCGCTCGCCGCTTTCGGCCGTCGCCATATCCGACGTCTTGCCCGAGTCACTGCGGGGCAGCCCCGGGGCGAGTGCCGTGCGGAACGTGGAGGCTTTTTCGATCGACTTGAAAGACGAAGACCGCGCAGGTTTCGAGAAAGGTCTGCAAACGTTGTACGGCCGCGAAGATGGCGAGCTGGGCCGTGCCGGCCTGCAGGTGCTCGAAACGCTTGGCACGGTCGATCGCTTGCGGCGCGAAGCCAACCAGACCGATGAGGCCGGGGACTATCCCGACGGTCAGTTCGGCGACGCGCTCCGCCAGGTCGCTCGGTTGATCAAAGCCGAAGTGGGCCTGGAAGTGGCCTGCGTCGACATCGGCGGCTGGGATTCGCACTTTGTTCAGGCAGGGGGGTTCGGCGGCCTGGCCAGCGACCTGGGACAGGGGCTGGCAGCTTTTGCCGCAGAGCTCCGCCCCTTCTGGAACCGTGTGACCGTCGTCACCATGAGCGAGTTCGGCCGGCGGCTGCACGAGAACGTCAGCCTCGGCACCGACCACGGCCGCGGCGGCGTTATGTTCGTCCTGGGCGGCAATGTCCGCGGTGGCCGCGTCATCGCTGACTGGCCGGGGCTGGCAAAAGACGACCTGGAAGGCCCCGGCGACTTGCGCGTGACGACGGACTACCGCGATATCCTCGGCGAAATCGTCGCCCGGCGCCTGCAGAACGAGCAGGTCGCCAAAGTCTTCCCCGGTCACACGTTGCGCGAGTACGGAATCGTGAGTTAAACCGGTTCGGGCAGCTCGTACGGCGTTCGGCGCGGGCGGTCAAGGAAGCGGTTGGCTTCGTCGTCGCCTGGGAAGATCTCCCGCTCCGAGTCCCACCGCAGCGGCCGGCCAACCCAGCGGGCGATATTGCCCAGGTGGCAGACGACTGCCGAGCGGTGGCCGATCTCGACATCGGCGACCGGTTTCTCGCGCGACTTGATACAGTTGAACCAGTTCTGCATGTGGCTGCCCGTCTCGGGCAAGCGGAACTTGAGCTGATCAGCAGGCGTCTTGGCCAGCGCTTCGGGGTTGCTGGTAACCACGTTGTTGCCGATGCGGATTTTGCCGCGGTCGCCAATGAACACGCCACCGGCCGCAGGCCCGTTGTCGACCAGCCGAATTTCGATGCCGTTGGCATAGCGCATCGTGACCCGTCGCCCGCGGCTGCAGGCGGCGTTGCCTCGCGCAATGGCGTGCGGCTCGGTGTATGCGATCGGCGGTAGCTTGCCGCCTTCCATCGACACCTCGACCGGCCCAGTATGATCCAGGTCCAGCGCCCACTGGATTTGGTCGAACCCGTGAGCCCCTGTGCCGGTCATTTCGCCGCCCGAGTAGGGCCGCAAAGAAATCCAGCCAGGTTGGGATCGCTGGATGAAAATGTCTGAATGGTACGGAACCGGTTCGGTCATGCCGCACCACCTGTTCCAGTCGAGTCCATCGGGTACTGACTGGCCGGGAAAGCGGCATTCCCACGGACTGGGATAGTTCAGAATTTCGACTGTGTGAATCTTGCCGGCCAGCCCGTTGCGCACTAGTTCGCAGCCGTAACGATGGCCGTCCATCGAACGCCGCTGCGTGCCCGTCTGCAAGACGCGGCCGTGCTTGCGGACCGCCTCGACCAAGATGCGGCCTTCGCGAATCGTAAGCGACAGCGGCTTTTCCAGGTAGATGTCCTTGCCTGCCTGGCAGGCGTGAATGCTGGCCAAAACATGCCAGTGGTCCGGCGTGGCGACGACCACGGCGTCGACGTCTTTGGAATCCAGAAGTTCACGATAGTCCTGATAGGCGCGGCAGCTCCGTTTGGCCCCCACCGCGTCGGCCCGACGGCGGTCGACATCGGCAACGGCAACGATCCGTCCCTCGGACGGAAGTCCCATCAACTGGTTACCACGGCGTCCGACGCCGATATAACCGACGCCGATCCGATCGTTCGCACCGGGCCGTCCCGGAGCGGCCAGAGCCCGAGCGGAAATGATCGTGGGTACCGTTACGGCGGCCACGGCCACCGTCTGACTGAGAAACCGCCTCCGAGATACTCGTTTCGATAAAGCCATGATTCGGCCACCGGGTTCTTGGTTTTGGTGCTTGCACAGTAAACACGTCTCAGTCCGTAGACCATACCACGGCAGGCAATACACGACAACGAGAATCTAGCGAGGCTGTGCCTCGGACCGATGCGAGCTATCGCTCGGTTGCAGCGACCCGCTCTTCGACCAACCTGCGGTCGGTGCTCGTCGCTAGAACTTGACTCATTTATCACGGTGATTGCATCCGGAAGTGGTGCAGCATCGTATGGAACGACGTGCAATGCAGAGGATTTTCCTGGTGCCAGAAAAGATGCGCCCGGCATTTGCAGTCGGACGAGCCAAACCCCTGCGGTCCGTACGGGAAAATGGCCGACATGGCCTGCGCTACCTCGCATTCCTGCCTTTGAGAAGAACGAATCGGTAGCGCGGTCACGTTGTTTGCGCATTGACGCAGATAGTCAATGTGCCAGTGGAGTTTCTTTCTGCGGCGAAGATGTCGGGCGATTCGTTGAGACAGATTCGCCATTGCCGACCCCACATAGATATAATGGCCGCCTCGAAAGTGCAGCGGCCCCTGCCGTCCCACAGTGATTGTCTGATCGCGGCTGAGTTCCATGATCAACAGGTAGCTGCCTCGATCCACTATCTCACGACACAGCGACCGCCAAGGAATCTCGATGGATTTGACTTGCGGCGCAAGCCGCAGCCCGTCGGTCCACTCGATAGCAACTGGGAGGAACTGCAGTTTTCGCCGCACGTCGAGCATCGTTTGGCTGAACGCGAAGTCAGTATGAAAGTCGGGCATGAACCAATCGACGTGGGGGGTGTGAATCAGGAACAGGACACAAGACCGGGCGTTGCGCCGCGAAAGCCCTGCCAGTTCAACCAGGTGCCTTCGGGCCCGCTGCGAAACCGCATCGGGAAACATCGCAACGCGATTGCCAAAAAGTGTGCACGATTTCACTTCGAGGTACGATTTGCGTCCACCTCGGCGTAACAGAAAATCGAATCGGCTGCCGCCGACAGGCACTTCGGCGGCGACGACTTCCGCGTCAGCCAGCCCCGGAATACGTTTCTCGTCGATCAGCAGCCGCGCGACCTGATTCGAAAGCTGCGTGTGCAAGAGGATCGGTGTGCCATCGTGGTCGACGGCCAGCACGGTATATCGGTATCTAGCTTTACGAGTCGCACTCGATCGAGACGCGGGCCCAACGCGATCGGTCAAGTAGAGCGTGGCGCCGGGGAGGAGCAGTTCACACAGTCGCCCCGGGTTCGGAAGATAGGCATCGATCAGGCCAACTTTCGGCATGCGACACCGCACGACGAATCGGTTGAGGCGCTCGAGAAACGACGCTCGCTGAACGCGGCCCACCTCAAACGGACGGTCCGTCATCTGGTTCACTCTAAGCCTCCTTAGTTGGACAGCGCCACCTTGTGGCGCGTTTGTCGGTTCTTCCTGCCCCAAAGGGGCCAAACATATCAGCCCAGGGCAACGCCCTGGGAAAGTGATGGCGAAATTTCCTAGCCCTGAAAGGGCGAAACAGTTTTTGAATTGCTTAGTGGTGTTACGTTTTGTTCTGCCCTTTCAGGGCGAGCATCATAAATGTTTCATGTTCTCAGGGCGTTGCCCTGGGCTGACATGTTGAGGCCCTTTCAGGGCAAAGCTAACATTGATGTAGACCATGATAGAAACGATCGTTAGGAATATCCTTCGTCGCAAAGTGGCTCTGTCCAATCACTGACTACCGGCAGAGCCGGTAGTATGAGGAAGGCCCCTAAAAGGGGCCGACGACGGTAACTCGCACCTCTCCCGCTTGCGGGAGAGGTCGGACGCGGTAGCGGCCGGGAGAGGGTTTCTTGCGTCGCTGACCCACATTGTAAATGCGCATGACCCTCTCCCGCGGTTGAAACCG
>PVBE010881855.1_pt1 | contig 60422 bp, 48 predicted proteins | sample 1631181 | NCBI WGS metagenome assembly PVBE01 (sample SAMN08397723, study PRJNA350692) | Marine metagenome, whole genome shotgun sequencing project. | isolation source: water | place: Pacific Ocean | collected 2012-04
ATGGTGATCGGTACACATACGCGCTACCAGTGTAGTCATCGTCACGGTATGCCCCAACAACAACTGTGTCGCCATCTACTGCGACGCTGTAGCCGAAGTTGTCATACTCTGCCCCATCGCTTGCAAGGAGTTTGGTTTCAATCCAATCAGTTCCATCAAAGGTGTACACATACGCGCTACCAGAATAGGAGCCGTTGTCATCGTCATAGCGTGCCCCAACGACAACTGTATCGCCATCTACTGCGACGCTCCAGCCGAAGTAGTCACCACTTGCCCCATCGCTTGCAAGGAGTTTAGTTTCAACCCAACTGCTTCCATCAAAGCGGTAGACATACGCGCTACCAGAATAGGAGCCGTTGTCATCGTCACCGTCTGCACCAACAACAACTGTATCGCCATCTACTGCGACGCTGATGCCGAACCGGTCATAAGTTCCCCCATCGCTTGCAAGAATTTTGGTTTCAATATCAAATGTATATAATTCGCAACTATCAACCAAGCCATTGTTATTGCAGTCGAATGTTGCAGGATATAGTAAGTCGCACACATCACCTACACCGTTAGCGTTGCAATCTTCTTGGTTCGGGTTGAAGATGTCAATACAGTTATCAAATCCATCAATGATGCTGTCTCCATCTAGATCGCCAACATGGTAGAGATACCCAGCCCCTGCATCTGTACCGTTGTCATCCTCGTACCATGAACAAACAATTGCTGTGCCTTCATGCACGCCGACACTTTGACCGAACCAATCACCTGATTCGGCATCAGACGGCAGTAACTTTACTTGCTCGTTCCACGTGTTACTCGTATAGTCATACCAGAACACATACGCGGCGCCGGTTTGAACACCACTTGTTGCATCACCAATTGCTCCAACAATAATTATTTCGTCTGAAGTGCAAACGGAAGCGCCAAAAAACTGTCCGATTACCGAATCACTCGCTCGAAGAACTGTCTCGTCATCCCAATCGTTGCCGTCGTAACGGTATACATATGCTGCGCCAGATTGGTTACCAGCGCCATAAAATTGCATTGAGCCTATAACCGCGACATCACCTTGTAATGAAACGGCTTGCCCGAAGTAATCAGAATTGTTTCCATTGCTCGGCGTTAGTATGCTTTCATTATTCCATGTCGTGCCATCATATTCATAAATATACGCAGTTCCTGAACCACCCCCCGTTCCGGGTTGTTCACCAGCACCAACAAGCGCTCGATCACCAGAAATCGAGACGCTTCCTCCAAAAAATTCTTCGGTGGAACCGTTACTTGGAATGAGGTGTGCTTGTTGGTTCCACGAAATACCATCGTATTCAAAAATGTACGCCACGCCGGAGGTCGATCCATTTACATTATCACCCGGTGCCCCAACAATGATTCTATTTACATCGACAGACACACTCCAACCGAACAAATCGTTCGACGAATTGTTCAACGAAATATTTGCGGATTCGTTCCAATTCGTACCATCGAATTGAAACACAAAAACTACCTTATCACCGGGAGCAGAAACTACGGCGACATCACCTGAGATGGATACATCCCAACCAAAGTACGCATAGGCACTTGACTGACTTGGGAGCAGGATTGGTTCTTCGACCCATGTGTTTCCATCAAAACGGTATATGAACGCCGCACCAGAGTGAATTCCGTTTATGTCAACATCGTAGGCGCCAACGATTGCTGTATCCACATAAATTGCACTGTTCTGACCAAACCGATCTTGTGTATCGTTTGACGCATTGAGTTTTTCAAACTCTTGCAATATTGGCGTCTGCCCGTATGCAGTGCTCTCCATGCCAAATACAAATACAAGTGCAGTTAAAAGACCAAATAGCGTTTTGGATGTATGCATTACTTTCCTCTCTCATTTTCCTTCTATGGCAAATAGAAACATATAAGTCTCGACTATACCAATGCAAAATGCGTTTTCAAAGCGATAAATGAGTGTATTGTCTAAAAAGCGTACCTACATACCCTTTTTGGATTAAAAAGAGTATTTTGCTGCGTTGAAGCAAAATAAACTACCCTCTAGGCAGTTTATTTTGGAGGATTGGGGGGATCGGGGGAACCGGGGGTTAGCCGCCGGAGATGACTTTGGACATGCTGAAGATAGGTAAGAGCATTGCAATTGCAACACCACCAACAACCGTTCCCATGACGAGGATCATGATTGGTTCGATCATTGATCCAAGTTTCTTCACGCGAGATTCGAGTTCTTCGTCGGTAAATGCAGCAACGCGATCCATCACTTGTGCAAGACGACCAGCGCGTTCGCCCGATGACATCATCGACGCAACATACGAAGGAACATACTGCGAATTGAACGCAGCATCACTCATCGCGCCACCGTTTCGAATATTGTCTTCCATGTCATTCCAGAGACGGTCGAAGTGCACATTGTCTGTAACATCTCGGCAAATTCCAATTGCATCGAGTATACCAACACCAGCAGCGAGCAGTGTTGAAAGTGTTCTTGAAGCACGTGTTGTGTAGAGTTGAGCGAACATAGGACCAAAGACAGGAAGCTTTAATTTCAGCCAATCGACAGCGCTTCGACCAGATGAGGTTTTGTACCACACAACTGCAGCAATAATAGTTGCTAGCAGAGCTGGAATCCAATACATCCAATTTGTAAGCAATAAATCACTCGCTGTAAGCAATGCCTTTGTTGGCCATGGCAATGAAGCCGATCGCATTTCATAAATTTTTGCAAAGCGTGGAAGAATGAAGGTTACTATCAGCGCTGTAACTACAACGGCTGTAAAACCCATGATCATTGGATATGTCATCGCACCTTTTACTTCGCGAACAGTTTTTCGTTCACTAGAAAGATATGTTGCAACGCGTTCAAGCATCAATGGCATTGTGCCAGAAAGTTCAGATGCACGAACAAGACTTACAACGATGCGAGGAAAAACACGACGTCTCCTAGAAAGTGTAATTGAAAGTGAATCACCGCCTTGAACTTCTCTTTGAATGCCTTCGACAACAATTTTGAATTCTTTTTGCTTCGTTTGTTTTGCAAGTGCACCAAGAGATTCCGAAAGTGGAACACCTGTTTCAAGCATCACTCCAAGTTGTTGACAAAAAGCAATCACATCATCACGCTTGACTTTTCTTTGTGACATCGCAGTAGCGATTTCTGTGCGAGATGTTCTGACTTGTTCAATATCGCCTTGCAATAATGGTTCTGGATCAATTGCTGTAACGTACAATCCCTTCGACCGAAGCGTTCCGGCGACTTCCGATTCACACACTGCAACTTGGGAACCAGATAACTCGCGACCGTGCGTGTCGCGAGCTTTCCAAGCAAAGGTTTCTTTTGCTGCCAATGCGCTCATTGGATATTCCCTTGCGTCACGCAGAGAACTTCTTCAGGAGTAGTCAAACCATTTCGCACCTTTTCAATACCATCTTGACGAAGTAACCAGTGACCATCGGTTACAAGTTTTTGACGCATCGATTGAAGCGAATCGCCTCGACTAATCGAATCTAGCAACTCTGCATTTGGAACAAGCAACTCAAAAATGCCTATTCGACCTGCGAATCCAGTTCCTCGGCACCGGTTGCAACCAGCGCCTTTCCATAATTCTTCTGCTCCACCACAGGCAGCGCGAATCGCATCTTCACCTTGCCAAAGTTCCTTGCAATGCGGGCATATTTTGCGAACAAGGCGCTGTGCAAGAACACCGCGAATTGTTGCTGCCACAAGGTAAGGTTCAACGCCAAGGTTAACTAAACGTGTGATTGCACTTACTGAATCATTCGTATGCAGCGTCGAGAAGACCAGGTGCCCTGTCAACGCAGCTTGCGACACGATCCCTGCTGTTTCATTGTCGCGAATTTCACCAACCATTAATACATCTGGATCTTGTCGAAGCATGGACCGCAGTGCAGACGAGAAAGTAAAACCAGCTTTGTTATTAATTTGTGATTGATTGATTCCACGTATTTGCGCTTCGATTGGATCCTCAATCGTTGCAACATTTATTTCATCTGTATCAAGTTGTGACAATACGCTGTAAAGCGTCGTTGATTTACCAGAACCTGTTGGTCCTGTTACAAGCACAACACCATTTGGTTGTTCAACTACGTTTTTCCATTGCGACAACATTGTTTCATTAAAACCAAGTTGATCAAGCGACAAATTATTATTCTGACTGTCAATAATTCGCATGACGACAATTTCACCAAATTTACTTGGCATAGTCGAGACACGTAAATCAATTGGTCTGCCATCCATCATCACGTTAAAGTCGCCATCTTGTGGAAGTCGGCGTTCTGAAATGTCGAGGTTCGCCATAATTTTAATTCGGCTTGCAATTGCTTGATGCATTTTGTATGGGGGTTGAATCTTTTCAAACAATTTCCCGTCAATTCGATTTCGTACGCGAAGCGAATGATCGCCGGGCTCTATATGAATATCTGATGCGCCCTCTTGCACTGCAGAGTAAATCAAATAATTCACAAGTTTCACAACCGGTCCATGCCCAGCATCTTCTTCAAGATCTGCAAGTTCAGTTGTTTGATGCTCTATGACAGTGAAATCGTGTTCATCAATATCTTCATATATTTCGTCAATGACAAATACGTTTGCAGCTGGTAAGTAGGATTTGTGGGCAGCGGCAATATCAGTTGCAGTTGCAGCAACGATCTGAACCGAGTGTCCGGTTCTGCGTTCAATTTCTTCAAGTAAATAAAGGTTTGCGGGTTCACTTACAGCAACAGTCAACATGCCACCAATAAGGAAAAGCGGAAGCACACCATGTTCTTCAAGAAACTCTCGTGGCAATTCTTCAATTACTTGCGGGTCGGCCAAGCGAGCTGTGTCTGTTGCAAATGGGATGTCATACGCCCCAGCAATTGCTTCAAGCACGGTTGCATCATCAACATAACCAAGTTCCACAAGTGCTTCACCAATAAGTTTTCGCTCATCACTTTTGTTTTGTAAATCAAGCGCTTGTTCGAGTTGCGCTTGTGTAATTTTTCCACTTTGCAACAACAGCTGCCCAAGTGGTGCTTGAGAAGTGAGATCGTTTGGGATTGAAATTGGCTTATTCATAGTTCTATTCAGTTAAGGCTTCTTGCTGCAGCTTCTACATTTTGGTGGGTGCTAAATGCACCATCTAGTCGCGTGAGGCGAAAAATATTGCTCACGGTTTCAGGAACGCACGCAAGACGAAGGCGAGATTTGTTCCTTCTTGCTTCATCGGATAGCCAAAGGAGTGACTCTAGCCCAACCGAATCAATCAATGATAATGATGTGCAATCGACGATAATATCGGATGCAAAACTGTCGGCTACATCAAGTATGTTGCGTTTGAAGTTGTCAGAACCATCTGCTGTTAATTCACCATCGATTCTAATTACCATAGCTGCTACATGTTGTTCACTTGCAATGTTCATGCTGCTAACCTTTCGTTCGTTTGCCCAGATTGATGTTCAATCATGAGTTCTTCCCACTTAGAAAAATCCAGATTAAAGAAGATCTCTGCTAGTTCGGGATCAAACTGTCCTGGAATTGATCGTTTCATTTCATCAAGAACAGACGTTCGAGTCATCGCATTTCGATATGTTCGACTTGATGACATCGCATCAAACGTATCTGCAATCGCGATAATCCGAGCAACAAGTGGAATATCTTCTTGTGCAAGACCGTGCGGATAACCACCGCCATCAAAACGTTCGTGGTGATGCAATACGCCGCCAAGAATATCCTCCATTTGTGGGATATCTCTCAAAATACGCGCGCCAATTTCAGGGTGTTGTTGGACAGTTTGATATTCTTCATCAGTCAGTTTTCCTTTCTTTAGGAGAACCGATTCAGGAACACCAATTTTTCCAATGTCATGCACCAAACCAGCAATTCTGAATCGGTCTACTTGAACTTCTGAGAGACCTGCGGCCTCTGCAAGTTGTGCAGTGAGAAGTGAGACTCTTTGAGAATGACCACAGGTGTACCGATCTTTCGCATCAATTGAAGCAGTAAGAGCTTCGAGTGTGCCAAGAAACGTTGCGCTGAGGTCTTCATACAACAATGCATTTTCTAGAAAGATTCCAAGTTGTGATGCGGTTGCATTCAACATTTTGACATCAACAGAGGAAACCGTTGTGTCAGTCCCCTGCTTTTCAGCAGCAATCAAAACACCGATCACATATCCGTCATTTTCGATTGGTACAACAATCGTTCCATCGCCGAGTCTTTGAGAAATGTGATCACCACTGTGTGCAATAATTGGCATTCCGGAAGCAATGTCACACGTGAGCGCTGCAACAATATTTGATAACTGTGATGCATCGTGTTTTGTTTCACCGCTAATAAGTAATTCATTTCCTGGGTTTGGAAGACGATTGCCCGTTCGCAATTGTACGCCGACCCAACCATAAGGCATATTCTTTAGTAACTCACCGCAAGCCAATTCGATAAACCGTTCTGGATGATTAACCGAATTCATGTTACCAGTGATTGTGTACAACAAGTTTATTTCTTCATACGAATCAGCGAGCTCGCGACCAATGTCTTCGATCACACCTTTGTTTTCACTGTGTGATCGATGTGCATTCCATGCAAGTTGAAAAAGAGAAGACAATCGTGGAATATCTTGAAGTGCGGCTGGTGGAAGATCACGAATCATATCGCGAACAACACCCACTTCTGCATTAGATGCTTGGCATAGTGCGTGCACATACTCACTTGCGAGTAACTCTTCTGTCACAATAAGTGCCACTGCATAGCCGCTTGATCGACGATCGGACGAAACTGGCGTTGGAACAATCCACAATCCAGGAATTGCTTCCGTTGCTGCGCATTGATCATCTGACAAACATGTTCGGCAACTTGTAGAAATTGCGGTTCGAACGATTGGTGATGAAAGTAGCAAGTCTGCAAACCAATCTTCACCGCGTGTTGGCTCGTGTTCAATTTTGCCCATCGTTGTGCACTCAACAACGACTAACCCAGCACTTCGTAGTTGTGTGAAAAGACTGTCATTCCGTGCAATAGACGGTGATAATTTATGTCCAAATGTGCTCACGCGGCCTCCGGTCTTTCTGAACGTTGTGTTGGGATATTTGCAAGTATAGAAGTTGCTAATTCTGCAACACCACGAGGGCTAAATGGCTTACTAATTACATCTTGAACATTTGCGATATCAGTCTCATTTGCCGCGAGCGTGTGTCCACGTGCTGTAATGACAACAACTGGTATATGAGTGGTAGTTTTATTTTCAAAGAGTGCGTTGCACAATTCAATCCCATTCATGTATGGCATTTGAATATCGGTAATCACTAGATCTGGAGGATTTTCAATTGCTTGGCGCAATGCGTCTTCACCATCAACTGCAGTTGATACTTCAAAACCACTGTTTCGAAGTTTGAGTGAAAGCACTTGTAAAATGTGAGTTTCGTCATCTACGACGAGAATTCGATGCGACATTACGCTGCTGCCCTTCCTGATCGTTCAACCATTGGAATGGTGAACCAAAAACGTGATCCCATTCCGAGTGTTGAATCTAAGCCAATTTGTCCGTTATGGAGTGTTTCTACGATGTGACGACAGAGGTTCAAACCGAGCCCAGTACCGTTTGCAATTCGACGGTAATTTTCTACTCGGTAAAACTTATCAAAGACTTTATCTGTTTCGTCTGGTCCAATGCCCAGACCAGTGTCTGCAACTGAAAGGTGCAAACTTCTCGTCAGATGGTCTGCATCTGCAACGACGGTTATCCGACCACCTTGCGGCGTGTATTTAATTGCGTTTGACAACAGGTTAACAATTACTTGGTACAACATGTCGCTATCACCTGTAACAGTCAAATCTACTTTTGCAAGTTTTGTATGTATTTCTTGTTCTTTCTCTTTCGCTTGATGCGACATACTCTTGACAGCCCGCTCTACTAACTCGCCAATTTGAACTTGTTCACGTTCGATGTGCATCAACCCAGCTTCGATACGGCTGATATTTAGTAAGTTGTCAATAAGACGACGCAAGCGATCTGTTTCAGTCGAAATTACTTTGTAAAACTCATTGCGAGATTCTTCGTCTGCTGCATCGCCATCTACGAGCATTTCAATATATGCAGAAATGGACGAAAGTGGTGTACGAAGTTCGTGACTTGCTTTTGAAACAAAGTCACTTTTTAACCGTGCAACTTCTCGTTCACGTGAGAGGTCACGAAGAACGGTTACAACTGCGTGCATTGGTTCTTCTTGACCACCAACTGATTGAAGGTGCACTTCATAAGAAACCGGTTGCCCTGCGTAGGAAAGTTCTTGTTCACAAAGACGTCCTTCGGAAGGCAAACCATTTCGAGCTTCTGTTATTGTTGATGCAAGTTGGTGGTCGTTAACAATGTCAGCCATCACTTTGCCGGCGGCCTCTTCTGGGGACACGCTTAGAAGCCCACTCGCAGCTGCGTTGGCATGCAAAATTTCACCATGGGCATCTACAACGATCACAGCGTCTCGTAAAACATCAAAGACTGCCTCTGCTTGACGACGTCGCGTTCGATCAATACATCCGTGGATCCGAGCCGTTTCGCTTTCATTGCGTGCTGTTTCCACACCGTGAATTGCTTTTTCCATCTCATTTTTTGCGACATGCAACTGAACGAACCAATATCGAGCAACTGCAAGAGCTGCAATTGCAATGGTGCCTGCTGAGGCGGTAATCAGGATGTACAAAGTTAAAGTGGTCACGGCGAGAATCTCAGGCCTCAGGGCCTAAGAATTCGCACGTTCTTAGGATTGCTGAAGCTAGTTTTGGGGAACAGTCACCAAGGGCTCGCTTCCCTCAACGAGCCCGAGGATCGGTTCCTCAGTTACCTTCTCGGCAGTTTTTGCTGGCATATTTGGTGCTTCTTGCAGAACTGTTGCACTTTTCCCAATTGTTTCATTTGAACTTGCAACAATCCAAGCAGCGAGCTCTTCATTCATTGAGAGTGAAGCCGCAACGGCGAGCGAATCTGCCGCCAAAACGTTGTTTCCAGCGTGCTGAGCCGCTTTTCCTATAAAGAGTGGTCCTTCGAAACTCGAAGGAGCAAGTTTAGAAATTTCATTTCCACACTGTTCTAACCTCCGATAATCACCCATTTTCCAAGCAATGTATCCGAGGTCTATCCAGGCATCCGCGTCTTGAGGGGTCTCCCTTGTGACTGACAAACAAATGTCGCGTCCTTGCATCAACCTTCCTGTTGCAGCAAGACTTTTGCCTCGGGTTCTCTGTTGCAGAGTCGTGAGTCCATCTTTCTTTATCGTTTCTAATTCGCGAAGCGTCATCAAACATTGTGCGTATAAACCTGCACGAAATTCAGCAATTGCAAGATCCGCGAAGAGAATTGGATCGTCGTTCCCTAGAGCTCTTGAATCTGCAAAATATTGCGAAGCAAGATTTGATTTACCCAAACGCAAATAAATATGTCCGAGCAATGCTGGAATTGATGCTTGGTGCTGAAACCGATTGTTTCCTAGAAGCAATTCAATTGCTTCATCATCGCGGTTAAGCGCAACAAGTGTTTCTGCCTTTGCTAAAAAAAACTGTGCGTGTGACGGATTTATTTCGCTAGCTGCAGAGTACGACTGTAAAGCAGATTCATCATTTGACCATCGTTGATGTAAAACACCAAGCAAATAATGGGACTCTGCTGATTTTGGATTCAGTGATATAGATGTTTCAAACGCGCTCTTTGCATCGTCAAGTTTGTGTTGTTCAAGGAGAATTCGCCCCCGTAGTTGATGGTACTCTGATTTTTCGGGGTACCTGTCAATAGCTATATCAATCGTTGTAATTGCTGTTTCTAGTTGCCCCACTTCAAATTGTTGACGGGCTTGCTCCGATGCAAGATCTGCATTTATAAGATCCATTCGAGCATGCGCTTTTTGCCGAGCTAATTTTCCGGTTTTCGTTGGACCGCAACTTACGGCAGACAAAATGAATGCTAATAAAATTATTCGCATTATTGGGAAACCTCGACAGAACTCACTTTTGTATTTGGTACTGTTAATAGTTCACGTAGTAAATCACGTTCCCAAATTGATTTTGATTCATCTGTAATATTTTCTCTAAGTCGCATCATTTCGGGTTGTACTTTCGAGGTTCGAAGTGACAAGTTAGTCCAGTACAGCGCGCGATCTAGATCACCCTGACGGTAAGCATCTAACGCGTCGCGATTGTAGTTTGAAGTTATTTGATCGCGGCTAAATGGCAATAAGCCTGACCGTGCACCAATTCTGACTGCTTCAACAATTGCGAGTGAATCCTTTCCTGATTCCCAAAGCCGTTCATCAGGAATAATCGATGGTGTGAGTAAAAAGATAATTTCTTCTTTTATCACGCTGTCAACTTGGCCGCGAAATGCTGCACCAAGAATTGGTATCTCACCAAGAATCGGTACTTGATTTCTTGTAACCGTAGTGCTTTCTTTAAACAAACCACCAAGAATAATTGTTTCGCCATCGCGGCAACGTACATTTGTCATGAGTTGTTGTGTAGTTTCATCAGGTACCTGTTGCCCACCATCTTGATGAAGCGCTGCGGATGAGACACTTGGTCGTAATTCCAAACGGATCGTTCCATCGGATGAAATGAACGGTCTAAAAATAAGATGAATACCTGTGTCGAGAAACTCTACCGATTGCGTAGTACTTGTATCTGTTTGGGTTGATGAGAGATAACCATATCGAACACCAATGAGAACCTCTGCACGTTGTCTATTAAGACAAGTAACTCTTGGTCTTGCTAGCACGGTTGTATCAACAACTTGATCAAGGACTCTTAGGAATGCACCAACGTGATCCTTTATCACCCCTGCTTTAAGTCCCCCAGAGACTGCGGTTTCTGTTTGTCCAACACCTGAAGTAACAGCGCTCGTATTAGCCGCCCCAAATGTGCCAGAAATTACATCTGATGCTGCTGCAAGTGGACCACCTGCGATGCTGCCAATGTTTATGTTCGAAAGTGCTGTGAAGTCGACACCAAACTCATTATCTTCATTAACATTCGTCAGGACAACGGTAGCTTCAACGACCACTTGCATCGGCGCTGTATCAAGTTCGTTTAGTAACGTTGTGATCGCATCAAGGTTTTCAGGGTAATCGTTTATAACCAATTTGCTTGACCAAGCATAACTGTCGCCGCCGCCATCTTCTAAAGAAGGCTGGTACCCTGCATCGACTGTTCCGCGAAATGCTGCTTCACCGTCCTCGCTCAACAATGGCTTAACAAATTCGTCAGCGTCTGCCGCTGATAAAAATTGTAGTTCGTAAATACGGCTTTCTGTTTTGCGCCTTGCTTTTTCTATTGTTTCAAGTTCGTCAATCGTATAAACATATACAAAGTTGCCTTCTTCAACATATCCAAATCCATTGACTCGTAAAATTGCTTCAAGTGCTTCATTGAATGTAACGTCGTATAAGTTAGCAGAGACTACGCCAGTCACACTATTTGAAGAAATAATATTCCGCCGGCTTTGAATCGCCAACATTTCAAGTACCTGTGTTACTTCTGTTTCGTTTACTACAAGATCAACAGTGCCAAACTCGTCTACAACGACAGATGTCTCAACTGGGTCTGCTTCTGGCGCAGTTGTTTCCTGCGCAAAGGCAGGAGCCCAACAAAGTAAAAGTGAAAATAAAAGTGAAAAATGTTTCATGGCAACGCGTCTCCATCCGCGCAGCCATCGCCTTATCGACGAGGAGACGCGATCGTTAGTTCATATCGGCGCTCTCCGACCGAAATGATGACAGAACGCCGATGAACTTTTTCAAGTGTCAGCGTATCCGTCATAGAAGACACAGATACAACATCACCAACTTGAAATACATGGCCATCGATCATCGCCAGGTCCCCCATGATTGCTTCTAATTGCAACATTGATATCGCTTGTTGTTCCGTATCATTGCCATTATTGACAGCTTGAACGCTCACATTATCGGTCGGTTGTGTCACGATTGGAAACACATCGTTGCTGACTTGGAACGGGTTTCTGTTGGGTTCATGGTCAAGCCAGATTGGAAACGCGGCTTTGTGGTTATCGGATGCAATGTTCGACGCAACTGACGTAGAAATATTTTCATCAGCAATGGCTGTACGTGGCGGTCTTGCTATGACAATGATCCTTGCCCAGAGGAGTAACCCAACAAGAAGGAGTCCGCAAAAAACTCCGAATTGTTTTCGATCATGTGTAATTTGCAGCCACGTTCTTTTCATTTGTCGTTTGAATTTCATATCAACGTCCCTCCATTGGATTAAATGGTGCGTGTAAACCTACTGCAGCTTCTAAAATTGCAGAGGAAGAATCAGCGTCTCGATCAGGACGGGTGATTCGTACAGAACTTACACGAACTAATCTGCCCATTGATTCAGCTTGTCGAATTACGGAAAATATTGACTCGAAGTCTGCTTCCATCGTAATAGCAAGTGGTTGAACAGAAAATGCACCGCTTTTTGTTTGGTTGTTTGTGGAACCAGCAACAAAACTTTGGTCAAGCACATGCATACCATCAACTTCTAATGACAATGCTTGCACGATCTGCGCAGTGTCTGGAGATGCTGGAACTTTTTTGTATTCATTTTCTACTTGCAATACCAAAGCATCGTATTCTTCACGCAAGTTTTGCACTTCAACCTGTCTGCGTTCAAGTTTGTTAATTCGGTCTTCTAATCGCCTTGCTTCTTCCACGTTTGTTGTGGCGGTCTTATAGTTTGGAACAGCAAAACAAAAAGTAACAAGCACTGCAAGCACAAACGTACCTATCAACATCCATCTTTCTTTCCTTGCAGTCATTGTTGTTCTCCTTCTGATGCCATAACTGTTTGTATTTCCCAATTATGGGATAAATCAATTGAGAAACTCATACGGAATCCTCTTGCGCGTACGCCACGGATCGTTCTAGACCTACTAAAATCCATCGTGACATTTTCGAACGGAGGTTTTGTTTGAAAATTTGAAACAACAGATGCAATTGATTCGTCACTTGATCCAAAGCCTGCAATATGTCCAGTTATCAACTTTTCGTCCTCTGATTCAAAAACATCAAACGAGAGTTCTTCTACTGTGACATTTATGGGAAGTGCATTTGTGATTGTTGAAATAATGTCGCCAACTGCAAAAGGTAATTCAGTTTCTTGATATTTATCAACGAAAGTTTTGAGTTTTTCCTTTTTTAACTCCAACGTTGTTGCGTCGGCTTCTACTTCTAATGCGCCATTCGCTCTTGCCTGTGCCACAACTAACTTTTCAGTTGCACTGTTTACTGCAATCCGGGAGTGCGTTGCAACTGCAACAACGGAAGCCAAAGCAACAATGACTATGATTGCAACTCTGCTAGAACGTACACGATTTTTACTTCTTTGAATATATTGTTCTGGGAGCAAATTCACGCTGCAACTCCTCCGTTATTTGTTTCTGTTTGTTTACGTCGATCATTGCTTTCACAAAAACTTAAACTTGTTCCGAGTGCTATTTGCCATCCGTAACACCGTGAACTTGTTTTAGAAAACTCTTTGAGATATTCAATGTTCCAATCAGGAAAAACTGACAAATTACACGCTGTTTCAAGTATTTCAGACAAATTTCTGTTCCAGCCTGCACTACCAGTCACAACCAATTCGGAAGGGATCGGTCCTCGGCTTGTCACGCCGTAATGTCGTAAGCACTTCATTGCATCTCTTGCAATTTGTTCGTGAAGCGCACGGGTTGCATCACGAACTGCTCTGCTCATCGCTTCATCGGATTCTTGATCTGATGCTGCAAGCATCAATGCTGCTTGGTCTGTCGTGACACCTACATGTGAAGACACTGCATCGATAAGTGAATCACCCGAGTATCCAAGGCGTTTGTAAAACACTGTGTCGTCGCCTGCGAGCACCATCATCGCTGAATCAGCTTTTGAAAAATCTAATACTGCTCGTACAGAAGCACGATCTGCGTTTCGGCGATGTCGCATTGATAACATTCTCGTAAGTGCAAAACATGTTGGCTCAATCAAAGTTGGTCGTAAACCGGCTGCATAGAGTGGTTCAAGAATACTCGCAAGAGTTGCTTGGTCAATTGATACTCCTAGTACATCACCACCATTTCCTAGCCGTTTTGCATCGATCTGAAGAAGTTCACGGTCACTGCCAAGTCGATCTGCAAGTTCCCAACCTACCGCTTCTGTTAATTCTTTCATTCCCATTTCTGGCAATTGCAACACGTGGTGTTCCAAAATCGCAGGTGGAAGTGCAACTGAACATGTTGTTCCAGTTAAACCTGCGTCATTGATTGTAGCACGCCAATCTTGCGAAGTAATATTTCGAGGATTATCCTCAATGTTAGAAACACGAGGGTTCTGTAAATAACCCTTTCTCCAACTACATTGGCCAATTGTTACATTTGTTGATTGCATTGCAATTCCAATGCAACCCTTCATTGTCTGCGTAAAACCAAACATTTAGGGCGCGCCCCCAGTGGTTTCAGTTACCGAAATTTTCCCTGTGAGAGGCGCAAGCGTGATTGTCCAAGTAAATTCTCCACTCGTGATATCTACACTTCCACCAAGGCTTGGAGAACCGTCGTTTTGGATGATCCCGCCTGTTAGATCAAAAGTGATCTCTTCAATTCCTGTTCCGAAGTTCAGGTTTTCTACAGTGATATCTCTGAATCTTGTGTCCTGCACAAAATCGGTAATAGATTGCTGGTTTTGGCCCTGCGATTCAACTGCATCGTCTGCATACGTTGCCGCCATTGGATCAAATGGATCTGCAAGTTCATCCGACTCTAGTTCAAGGATGCACCAACCAGATCCATCGCTGTAAAAATGCACACGTCGAAATTTCTGTGTGGCAACAGCGTCCATTTGTGCAGAAAGCATATCTGTAACAAGAAGCCTTGCTGCTGATTGCCCAGATGCTGAAGCACCAGATGCTGCATACGGAATCACAATCATAGCCGCGATGCCAAGTACGACAACGACAGTCAATAACTCTACGAGAGACCATCCAGATCTTGCAAAAGCGTAAGATTGTGTAATTTCGTGTTTTTTCATACTGTACTCCGCATCTTGCGGCTTCTATCTCATTGCTGCATCGACTTATTGCGATGCCAAGACAAGGAAAACCAACCACTTACACGCTCAAAAAACATTCTCATTTCATTATCGGACCAACTTCTGATACAGGACCGGATACGACATCCAAATAAACAAGGCACACAACCTCCATTGTGTGCCTTGCGTTAATCTGCCCGAGGTGGCAGGGAGCGTTTTATTCTACGAATTCTGTACCATTAGCCGCGACTGCGTAGAGTCCGAAAGTTCCATTTCCACTGTCACGCCAAATCCAACCATCAGTTGCAGCGCTTGCGCCACCTGCAGCTACTGTGGATGACCCAGTAAGTGGATTCGATGGATCGAGCATCAAGTAATTATTGTCAGTCAAATCATCCCAACCGGTTGTAAGCAATGCTGGGTCAGCACTTTGTTGTGCTCGGTAAAGTTCAATTTGTCCGCGAAGCGTTTGAAGTTGAGTGCGAACAGCAGCATCATTGGCATCATCAGCAGCATTTGTGAATTGTGGAACTACAACGGCTGCAAGAATGCCAAGAATGACAACGACAATGAGAATTTCAATCAGCGTGAAGGCATTTCGGCGATTTGTATTAGGTGAAAGGGTTAGAGTATTCATGGGTTGGGCTCCCTTTGGCAACATCGTTGCCGGTTGTTTGGGTTCATGCTCAAGATCACAGCGATCTTGAACCTCGGGTTGTACGTAGGCCGTCCTGGCCACCAACATTTGGCTTATGAAGCCCCCCTCTTCCGAGGAGCCGCGCAAACCTGTTGCTTCACTTTCATCGGAGGGTGCTAAGTTTCAATAAAGTAAAATAAATAAATACGCTTTCTTACCACTCGAGTCGCCTTCACAACCAAACCAACTTACCTAACCTTCCAACTGTTACACTGCCCAAACTATGTCCACACTTAGAATTAAACCATTTCAAGCCGTTCATCCATGCGGAGGAGACGCCCCAAATGTTGCATCAGTTCCTTACGATGTTGTAAATCGTGAAGAATCTGCTGCGATTGCACAAAAAAACGACGACAGCTTTATTAGAGTTGTCCGCGCGGAAGTTGACCTTCCTGATGTGGACCCCTACGACGATGCTATCTATATACAAGCCCGCAAAAACTATGATCGCCTTAAAGAAATGGGCGCATTGATAAAAGATAAGGAAGCAGGACTCTATCTATATAGACAGATCATGGGTGACCATAAACAGGTCGGCTTGGTCGCCTGCTGTCACGTCGATGATTACAACAACGGACTTGTAAAAAAACATGAAAAAACTCGCCAAGTTAAAGAAGATGACCGCACAAAACATGTAATTGCACTCGATGCAAACTCCGGACCAGTTTTTCTTACGTACCGAGGTACAAATACAATCGATGCACTCGTGTACGAAGAAGTTAATAAGCGCCCGATGTTTCACTTTGTCGCAGATGATGGTGTAACACACACTGGTTGGAAAGTTGAAAATGAAGACGCAATGCTTGCGGCGTTTGGAGAAATCCCAGTTGCGTATGTAGCAGATGGGCATCACCGTAGCGCGAGCGCAGCAAGAGCTGCTATCGAATGCAAAAACGCAAACCCAAACCATGACGGCAGCGAAGAATATAATTGGTTCTTAACAGTTCTCTTTCCAGCAGCACAGCTCGACATTCTTCCTTACAACCGAGTAGTCGTTGATTTGTGTGGAAAAACACCAGATTCCTTTATCGAAGAATTATCAGCTATTGGAAATGTTATTTCTTGCGAAAACGCTATCCCTGAAAAGTCGGGAACGTTCTGCGTCTATCTTGGGAAAAAACATGGGTGGTACAACGTGGAAATATCACCTAGCTCCATTGATACAAACGATCCTATTGCATCCCTTGATGTCGATCTTCTTCAAAAGCGTGTTCTTACGCCCATGCTCGACGTCGGTGATCCTCGAAGCGATATACGAATCGATTTCGTTGGAGGAATTCGCGGGACGAAAGAATTAGAAGACCGCGTCAATAGCGGTTCTGCTGCGGTTGCGTTCTCCATGTACCCAACAACGATTGAGCAACTTCTTGATGTTGCAGACGCTGGTTTAATCATGCCACCAAAATCAACGTGGTTTGAACCAAAACTTCGCAGTGGATTATTTAGTCACGATTTACATGCGTGATCGTTTGCAAATTCAGTTAAAAACGCTGCAAACTTTTCACAGCCTTCAACAGGAAAAGCGTTGTACACAGATGCACGCAACCCTCCCACTGAACGGTGACCTTTAAGGCCCGACATACGGTGCGTTGCCGCTTTTTCAAGAAAAAGTGCATCCAACTCTGGAGTTTGGCATCGAAATGAAATATTCATACGCGATCTGCAATCATCTCTTGCAATAAGTGAGTAAAAATCACTGCAATCTGCGAGTGCGCCATAAATGATCGAAGCCTTTGTCTCGTTCCGTTCTTCGATTGCTTGCAATCCACCGGCATTTAAAATCCACTTAAACACCTGCCCCATCAGATAAATCCCAAACGTAGGTGGTGTGTTCAACATCGATCCTTTACTTGCCTGCGCCTGATAATCAAGCATAAGAGGAAGTGTTCCGTCACATTGTTCCAAGAGTGACTTTCGAATCACAACAAGTACTGTTCCCGATGGACCAAGATTCTTTTGTGCGCCAGCATAGACCATTGCATGTTTAGACCAATCAATAGATCTTGAAAATATGTCCGAACTCATATCACAAATAACTGGAGCATTTGTTGTAGGAACATTTTCATACCGTGTTCCATAAATTGTATTGTTTGAGCAATAGTGCAAATAAGCAGCACTTTGAGATAATTCTAACTCTTCATCGGAAGGACAATGGTCGTACTTTGTTGTTGAACCATCGAATGCAACATTAACATTGCCAATTTTTTTTGCTTCTTTGATTGCTTTTGAAGTCCACACTCCAGTATCAAGATAATCTGCAACACTTCCTTCTTTCAAAAAGTTCATTGCCAACATTGCAAACTGAAGCGTTGCTCCGCCTTGCAAGAAAAGTATTTCATAATCGTCTGGAATAGATCCAACTTCACGACAATCAGAAACCGCTTCGTTAATGACATTATCAAAAACTGGTCCCCTGTGAGAATGCTCGCAAATACCAATTCCACTATCTGCTATATCCCAAATATCTGTTCTCGCTTGCTCCAAAACTGGTTCTGGCAGCGTCGCCGGACCAGCCGAAAAGTTAAGTGCTCGATCTGTTGCTGTTTGGGTCATTACGCAATTCCTTATTCGTTTATAGAAGATGTCGTCACAGATAGCACGTGCTCATATTCAAGCAAGGTTGCAATACAGTCTGGCGAGAGCGTGTTGCTGAGTTGAATTCGAGCGCATGCTGCTTTCGCACCTTGATACATCACGTTTTCCATTTCTTCAACATTCACGCCTTCTTTGCTCAGTATCTCAAAGACATGTGCAAGAACTCCGGGTAAATTCAAATGCCGTACACAGAGCATTGCTTTTGCAGAAGTTGATGTTGCACGGTTCACACAATTCAGCACAACACCATCTGACAAATGATGTTGAATAATTCGTATCGCTTCATCGGCAATCGCTTCTTGTGCTTGCAATGTAGATGCACCAACATGATGTGTTCCGTATACACCCTCGCAAGAGATAATTGAAGGGTTAAATATTGCATCACCCGATGTTGGTTCATTTTGAAAAACATCGAGACCAACTCGTATGTTTTTACTTTCAACTGCTTTCTGCAATGCAACCTCATCAACAACTTTACCCCTGCTAGTGTTAACAAATGTCGCGCCTTCCTTCAAAGCATCTACAAACGTTTCATCAATGAGATTTTCAGTTTCTGGGGTGGATGCAACGTGTACAGAAATCACATCGGACATTCTGGCAAGATTAAGTAAACTCTCACACCATCCAATTCCAAGTTCTGATGCTTTTTCTTCAGTCAAACTTCTTGACCATGCAACGATATTCATTCCAAACGCTTTTCCACGTTTAGCTGTTTCAAGGCCTATCCCGCCGAGCCCAACGATGCCCAACGTTCGGCCACTTAAACCAAGTGATTTTGCATATTCTTTTTTTCGCCACTTTCCCTCACGTAAATCGGCGACTTGATCAGGCACTCGCCTGTCACAAGACAAAATGAGCGACCAAGCTAATTCAGCAACTGCGATGGAGTTTTTTCCTGGACAATTTGCAACCGAGATTCCCATTGAAGATGCTGCTGCAACATCAATGGTGTCGTAACCCGCACCAGCGCGGATAATGACAGAAAGTTCGGGTGAAGCATCCATCATCTCACGAGTTACTTTAGTTGATCGAACAACAACTATTCTTGGACGTGTTTTCTCAATAGCTTCAACAAGCGCTTCGTCTTTCAGAGAAGCATTCAAGATAACTCTGCAACCTAATGCTTCAAGCGTTTGCACTCCACTTTCACTAAATGAATCAGCGAGTAAAACTACCGGCTTGTCTGACCCCTCTAAATTACTTTTATTTTCTTGTGTAGCTGCTTGTTGTGACATCTCCACATTCTAACAAAACCACTACGTGGTTGTAGAAATAAGATGGTCAATCAAATCGCAAACTGCACCATCGATTAAATTGATCACATTTGTAAAACCATCACTACCGCCGTAGTATGGATCTGGAACTTCAGTAATTGTTTGATGGCTAACAAACTCTAATAATAAGTGGGTTTTTTCGGGATTTGCACCCATTGAAATCAGGTTCGCATAGTTATCGTTGTCCATACAAAAAATCCAATCAAATTCACTAAAATCACTTTCTTGCACTTGTCTTGCAGAGCCTTCAATTGTTTTACCTGCCAACTTTGCTGCTTTCCTCATTCTTCGGTCAGGCTTGTTGCCTGCATGCCAATTACCTGTACCAGCTGAATCTATTGTAAAAAGTTTTTCTAATTGCTTCTCTTCAAGCAGAGACCGCATCAGGCATTCTGCTGCTGGGCTTCTACAAATATTTCCCATGCATACAAACAATATTGCTATTGGTTTCTCAGAAATCACTCAAACCTTCTCGCAGATTTGATGGCCTTTATTCCAATGAGACCAAACATAATTGCTGCAATTACATAAATAATCCACGCTCGCACTTGACCAGTTGCTTGAAACCACGCAAGTGAAACACCAACAATTGCAAACATCGAGGACATGGCGTACAACGCCAAAACCGCTTTCTTCACCGATCCAAACTTCCGTTTAAAAATGTGATGGATATGATTTGCGTCTGGCTCAGAAATTGGCTTACCTGCAATTTTTCTTCTTGTGATTGCAAGCGCTGTATCCATAATTGGAAGCGCAAAAACAATCATGCCTGCAATCACCAAATGTGTTTGACCATTTTCACCGAGGAGTAGTACCATAACGATGCAGAGATACCCAAGCAACAAACTACCTGTATCTCCTAGAAAAATGGATGCAGGATTAAAGTTATATACAAGAAAACCTAGAACAGCCCCTAGTACTGCCATGGACAAAACCAAATTTGCTCCCAAAAGTGTTATTCCATCTAAACCCTGCATACCAAATAAATCAACTGGCATAGATTCTTCGATATGAAGAATTTTTTCTGGCGTCATCTTGCTCAGCACGATGAGCGTAATTGCCATGATCCCAATTGCTGTGATAGCAGAAACGCCAGAGAGCAAACCATCAAGCCCGTCAATAAAATTTGCTGCATTACATGCGCCAAGAATAAACATGGCAATTATCACGACTCCAATGACGTACGCCGGTGTAATTGGATCTGCAAAAAAAACTGAAGAGTCTGCAAATGAAAACTCACTAATATGCTTTGGAATACCAATCCCATTCAAGAATCCCATAGCTACATTCGTCCCAATACCCTGCTGCGCCATTGCAGCGGCTGCGACAAGCTGTCCTGCTGTTTTATGCATAGAATACGAACCCCAAACATCATCTGCAAAACCAGTAAACGCAATTGCGACCATACCAAACAGAATGACAAATGGAACTTGCCGCATCATCATTGGCTGCTCAATAAAATCTGTGTAACTCATTCCAATTCCAGTAAGAGTCGCAAACAGAATTACAAAACCGCCAAGATATGCAATTGGTTTTTTGTGCAACTTTCTAGCTTCATCTGGATGATCAACGATGCCTGCCTCCCGAGCAACCCAGCGGATGAAGGGCGTAAGCACAACAGCAACAATAAATGACACTACCAAAATAGGTAGATACAACTTTATGAGAGAAGTTGTAGAAAGTAACTCAGTGGAGCTTGTTGCTAACATGGTTTGCACTGCCGTCATTCTCTATTTGTGCCAATTGAAAGCGATGCAGCAATCGAAGTAATTGTTTGCTCGAGCGAAACTCTCGTTTTTTTACCAATCATTGATTCCAGTCGTGTGAGATCCGGTTGTCTATCCTGTAAATCTTCAAACCCTTCTCCATACACATCAAACATAGTCTTAAACATGATTTCTGAATTACTGTTCAGTGTTGTTTTCACAAGTTCAGCAAGTTGTAATATTGTAATAGGCACGTCACTTCCAACATTTACCGCCATGCCTACTGATTTTTCAGTATTCATTAACGCAATCAACATCGGGACCGTGTCACAAACATCGCAAAAACATCTTGTTTGTGACCCATCTCCATACACGACGATTGGTTTGCCACAAAGTGCAGCTTCAACAAATCTTGGAACAACCATACCCCAGCCTCCACGTTGGCGAGGACCAATCGTATTAAAAAGGCGAGGAATCCTCACTGGTAATCCTTCTCTTCTATGCCAAGCCATTGCGAGATGTTCATCAAGCGCTTTTGAGCAACCATAAGACCATCTCGACTTAGCGGTTGAGCCAAACACTAAATCTCCATCTTCTTGCATTGGTAATGTATTTGATTTTCCATACACTTCACTTGTTGAAGCGAGCAACAAAGGGGTTTTATGTACCGCAGCAAATCGTAAAATAGCTGAAGTTTCAAGTACATTGGTTTCAATGGTTCTAATCGGTTCATCAACCACTAACTTGACTCCAACCGCAGCGGCAAGATGATACACACAATCAAATTCTGGTTGCAATAGATGTAGTTGATCGCTAACGGTTCCGTTTAAAACTGTAAGCCGCTCGTTATCAAAAGGCAAATTAGATCGAAGCCCCGTAGACATATCATCAATAACAGTAACGTGGCTTCCATTTTGAAGGAGTGTGTCTACTACATGTGAACCAATAAACCCTGCACCACCTGTCACCAAGACTGTGCTTACATTATTCTCCGGATTAATATCTGAGTCACTTGGTTGGTCAAGGGTCATTCGTCCTCATCACTTTCAACATCCTCGGTGTAATTGATCATTGCAAGATAATTTTTACGGAAATAACCACCGGTAGTTCCCTTAGCAGCATTGAGTGTCACGCCAAGCATCTCGCCTCGGCTTTCTGAAAGTTCGCGAAGCACTCTCGCAATGAGGCCGCGGTCATCTCGATCACTACGAACAACAACTGTAATTGCGTCAACTAAGTTTGCTAACAAAATTGCATCTCCAGCTACAATTGAAGGCGGCGCATCTATTAGCACTAAATCAAACTTTGATCTCAATTGCGCAAACAGGCTCTTCATTCGCTCACTACCAAGCCGTTGGTATAACCTGTTCGCTGGTGAACCAGCTGCAATAACAGAAACACCTGAATCTGTCGCATGCGTGACAGTCTCAACATCAACTGATCCAGTGAGGATGTCTGCTACCCCTAATGAAGTATCGTCTACATCAAACATTGAGGCTGCGGCGGGTCGCCTAAAATTACAATCAATAACAACAACTTTTAATCCAGCTGCTACAGCAGAAATTGCAATATTTCCTATAACAGTTGTAGTTCCAGCTTCGGGGGCAGCTGCCATCAAGAGAAGTGTTTGATGAGATGATTTTTGCAGTGACCTATCAATTCCAACCCAAGCTTGGCGGCATGATTCTGCAAATACACCTTCGCTAGTGTGAAGAACCGCTAATTCTGGCGTTTCGATTTCTTCAGGATCCTCTTCGATATCTGGTAAAACTCCGGCTACTTTAGCACCCGGAATGATCATGACATCACTTGCAGACCTTATTTTCTGATCTGTTAGTTCTCTCAGGAATACAATGCCAATAAACGCCGCTGAACATAAGAACATACCCGCAGGAACCATCACTTCAATTTTTGGGAAAGATTTTGTTCTTGGCTCTTTCGCAAAAGTTGCTTGACGAACACGACTAGCATCGGCGCGGAGTTTCATTAGGCGCAAACTTGCTACTAGGCGCTGATTGTCATCACGTTGGCCCTCTAATTGCTTCCTCCGTGAGATCATGTGCTCAAATTGTGATTGATCTGCAGCTAATTCCCTAAGACCCGCGTCTTTCTTTTCAATTTCCTGTTCTGTTCGTTCTATTCCAACAGATAACTTTGATTGCATATCAGAATATTCTTTTAATTGTGCGTTCAAATTCCTGCGGATAATTTCATCTATCTTTGCAGCGATTTGGTCTTCTGTTGCTCGAACAGAAATCTCCACTTCCCTCACTTGTGGATGAGATGGCGATAATCGTTCTCGAAGCGCTCGGAGATTGGCTTGCAAGACTTCAAGGGTTTGTACCTGTCTTGCAATAATTGGATCCCGCTCTGCGATCAAACGATCTTCCATTGTTGCATTGAGAGTTCCATCAAGTTTTGCTGCCACTTGAAGGTAAGTTTGTTGCGTAGCAGTTAATTGTGCCCGTGATCTTGTGATTTCAGCTGTTAGTTGTTGGATCTCAAACATATCTTGAGAAAACCGAGTATCGTCAAGAGTTGTAATCCCCTTCTGTCTAATAAACGATTGAAGCTCATCATTCAAGTCCTGCAATGTCAACTTGATGTTTTCACCTTCTTCATCAAAAAGTCTTTCATTGCTTCTAAATATTTCATTATCAAGATCTTTTACTCTCTCAAGATAAGAGGAAGAAATTGCATTGAGCAAAATTGGTACATCCGAAGCAACGTGGCCAGACCAACTAACACCGTAAAGGTTTGTACCTCCTCTAATAAGAGTATTAATTTCTTTTTCTAATTCATCCACTGCATCATCAATGAGGACAACACCATTTGGATCAATAAAACTCATCAGCCATGTGGTTTGCAACATCGTTCGGTCAGAAACTGCATTTGTTAAAATGCCTCGATCTTTAATAAAGAAGGTCTGCGTAGCCTGTACACGTTCAACCATCTTGTCACTCGATGTATCAACGGTTCCGATGTCTGTTGCCTCAGAAACGCCTGGGCGAACTTCAAACATCACCTCACCGGTATAAAGTGGATACACGATTGAAAATACAAAGAAAGCTGCAACACCAAGTATACCCCCTACGATTCCAAATATAGGCACGCCTTTCCAATGTCGCCTAAGAACCCTGATTGGATCAATCGCTCGCCCCTTGGGCATTGGGCGATTTGGAGTACTTGCTACCCTGTTTGGTTGTTGCGGTGATGCCATGCGTTTCTTTCCTTTGATTCCATTACTGACCGACAGCGGTCTGCATCTTTCGAATATCGTCCTTTACGGCATGAATTCTGTCTAATGTGTGCTGATCTTTAGAAAGTTCTTCAGCAACCCGCAGGTGCCCAAGGGCCTCATCATACTCGCCCTCATTCATAACTAACTGTGCCATATGGAGATACGCCAATGTGGTCTCTCCGTTTGCAATCGATCGTTGTAAAAAACTTTCACCTTTTCCAGGTTGTCCTGTTTGAACATAGCACCAGCCAAGAGCATCTAGCGCTTGAGGAGATCGCGGTTTTTGACTCCGTGCCCTTTTTGCGATGACAAGGCCTCGCTCTGGTTGTTTCAGTTTCCCAGCATAGAGGAGTGCCAATCGGGCCAATGCGTTGGCGTTCTTAGGGTCAATTTGAACGAGGAATTCCAACGTTTCTGCTGCCTTGGTTGAATCACCTACCAATTCATAGAGTTTTGAGACTGTATCAATTACTGAAGGATGATTCGGAGCTAGTTCAGCAGCTTTCATGGCGATTTTTAACCCTTCTTGTGGTTTATTCAAATACACACCAACAACATAAGATAGGTTGTTTAATATGAGAGGCGAATCAGCGCGTTCTTCACTCGCTTCTCTAAATTGCTTCTCACCTTCTGCATATTTTCCGTCTTCTACAAGATATGCACCCTTCTGCATTATTGCACCTAATTTCAGATCCGCATCAGTTGCAGGATCGTTAATGATTTGATCTAGAAAAGAAATTGCACGATCAATTTGCTCACGGTCTAATTCCCACCAATAATTAGCAAAACCCATACAGTCGTCCGGGGTTGGGTTGTCTCCAATCAATTGCATTGCAAACGATTCCCCTTCTTCTGGATTATCTGCAAACAAAATTGACAAGTTTGCAAACCAAGGAAGAGCCGATGTTGCTGCTAGCCAACCTTTTTCAATTGCGTTTTGGTATGAGTTCCAAGATGCCTGCATTGCAATTTTACCATCTCTCTTTTGCCCAAGACCGAAGAGTGCTTTTGCCTCTATCGATTGAACAATTGGATGCTGTTTGGCTAAGTGCCCTCTTGTCATTTTTAGAATGTCTTGATAAGGAAGATCTTGGTCTGTCCTTGTAATGCTGTCAAGCATAAATACCGATCGCATTGAAGGTTCAAGTTCAAGGGCTCGTAAATAAGACTGCGCTGCAGCTGCTCTATCATCAGTAGCTTGCATATACAAATCACCCAATCTTTGGTGCCACGTTGCAGATGATGGATTATTTTCAACACCGGCCAAAGCAGCGGCAACCGCTTTTTCAAAATCATCTGCATCAAGATGTAATTCAATCAACTTTTGTCTGATAGGGTTTGCGTTTGGTTTTTTCGCTAAAAACGAATCCAAACCATCAATTGCCCTGCGAAGTTTACCTGCAGACTGTAGCACTCTTGTTCGTACAATGGCGTATTCTTCGGATGATTCGTTGAATGCAGAGCCACGATCAATCAATTCGATTGCTTCTTCTAACAATGCTTCGTTTTGCGTAAGTGCATATTCACCAATTAATGATGCACACAATTCTAAAATTGGAGCTGGATTCGCAACATCCACAGAAATTGCTTTCGTTAATGAGGCGCGATACAACTCAAGTTCATTTTTAACTTCTGCGGTTTTCCCCTTCGCCAAAAGAACTTCGCTTTTACGACGGTGTATCAACGCTGTAAGCATTGCCTTAGAGTAAGCAATATTTGTTCCCTCATATCCTTTTAATGCTTCTTCTGCTTCAGAAAATCTATTTGCCAACACTAAAGCCCTTACCCATGGTGAGTACGCTTTCTGGTTACCAGAAACCTTTGCAACAAGTTCTAACTCTTTTGCAGCGCGATCATAATCTCTAGTTTCGGATTGCAGAAATAGTATTCCGATTGCAAAACTAATTTCCATTTGCTCTGTCTGCTCATCTCTTGCTGATTCAAGGACCGAAATCGCCTGAGAAATTCTTCCCGCACCTGTGAGAAAATTGGCTGCTGCAATAATTGAAGTTATATATTCATCAGTGCCTAGTTTCTGTGAAATATATTGATCAAGCACTTTTGAAGCTTCATCTAGCCGACCAAGTTCGCGTTCGACAGAAGCAAGAGCCATAGTTCCTCGAAGATCCTTAGGTGGTTGAGTTTGAGCCTTTCCAACTATTTCTTCTACAAGCTCAGTCCACGTAGTTTTCAAATCACTAAGCGCTCTGTCCTTTTGAATTGAGTCCAACCTCGACCAATCATTTGCTGAAAAACGGTGTATTCCATCGGTATTCAAAAATAACTCTCTTGATGGGTTCTCGGTTACAAGTAATAATGCCAGTTGCAACGCATTGTTTTGATCATTAGGTAGTATTCTAAACAATTTTGATCGATAAGCCAGCACTTTGCTTGTATCTCCGTGCTGTAATTCCAATCCTAACCATGTCTCTTCAAGTTGGCCATCGGTAGGAAAAGCATTGCGAGCGTTACGTACAACCCTCATAATCCTTTGAGAGTCTGCATTTGTTTTTATAAGATACAAGAGGTGTATCATCACATTGTCAATGTTGCCGGGTGCCAAACGGTACGCTTCTTCATACGCAAGATGGGCTTCATTCGTGTCACCTACAAATTCATGGAATGAACCAAGTACTCTCCAAGACTGGGCGGAGTATGGATATTCCTCAGTCATTGTTATAACTATTTTTTCCATTCTTTGAATTTCAACTTCAAAGTTCTCTCCAGCAGCTTTCTTCGCTACTACCTGTGCAAGATATAACTGATATTCTTTTTGGTAGAGATTCAGTAGATCAGAATCAAATGTTTTTGCTTTCTCTAGGAGCGTATGTGCTAATTCAAAATTACCGTCTTTAATAGCAGTGTACAAATGGATGAAAACAAGATCTACTGTCTCAAAACCTAACTCCTCTGCAATTTGTTGATATTTCAAACCTTCCGCTTGAGCACGATCGCTCAGTTCTTCTGATTTAATTGCCGCGGATTCTTCACCCATTTGTCGCCATCGAGACGCTTGCTTTGCCTGGGTAGTAGAAAGGTTCAATAATTGTGCTGCGATGGCTACTGGTTTTTCTTCTTCAGGTATATCACTATTTTGAATCAGAGCGATCAATGCATCAACACGGTTATCTGAGAGAACCAGTATCTTAAGTTCTTCAAGACGTTTAGGATTTGGATTCAACGCAATTGCTTTATCTATCCATATTATTGCATTTTCTTTATCATCAAGAGTATTGTACGCCAGTGCCATAGCTTGATACAAACGCCAATCTGGCTCAGAAATTGACTCCATCTTCGTGCGAACAAGATCCAGTGCTTCATCAGCTTTTCCCTGAACAATCAATTGTTCTGCAGATGAAAGAGTAGTAAGCATCGGATCATTAAACTTTGTTTCACTATTACCTTTTTGCAAGGCAATTGTATCTAGCATATCTTTCAGACCTTGATCATTTGCGATGAGATCTGCAGGCAAATTAGCTAATGCAGTAAGAGCAGCATCATTATTTGAAAGAGACATTTCAATTTTTGCCATCAATATGTAAAAGTCAAAGGAAACGTTTTTTTGCAAATCAATAACATCTGTTAGTCGTTCTTTTGCAAGGCCCGGTGCTCCAGATATAAACAAGCACCTTGCAGATTTAAGGTAAACCATAAATTCAGTCTGAGGAAGTGGGTAGCGAGAAATCAAATCTTCATACTTTGTTGCCGCTTCCCTAAAGTCCTGTTGTACCATTAATAAATCGCCGTCTGCTTCGAGGATCATCGGATTCGTACTATCCCCTGATACATAATCCAATATTCTCGCTTTCCAATCACGGGCAATCGACAATTTTCGCTCTTGATCCTCTTCGGTTTCCGCTTTGTCGGCATCGACAATCGCTAATTTAAACAAAATATTTGCAGCCTCTGGTCGCAAATAAAACTGCTGCGTTGAACCTAAACCAACAGGTTGTTGTGGAGCATCGAGCACAATCATCGCCTCAACTTTTGCTTCTTCACTTCTTCCAAGATCCTTTAGTGCATTAGCGTAGAAATAGCGAATAGTTTGATCATCTTCGTTCATTTCGAGATGTTGCTTATAAATATCGACACCCTTTTCTCGCCCACCATTACCGCTCCCAGAAAGAAGTCCCACAACAGCGAGCGTTCGATCAGAGTGAATCGCGGGATCATACGATGCAATTAAAGCGTCAATTGATTGATTCGCGATACGGTTCGCTTCATCCACTGCGGCCTGAGAATACGTACCAGGTTTTTTCCTGTTGGCAGTGAGTACTCTTGCTCTGTGTAGAAGAGATTCTTTTGAGTACACAAATGACATCTCAAGAGATCCACCTGCTGCTTCAAGACCCTCCTTCATTGTTTGCTCAGCTTTTACTCGGTTCTTTTCTGCTTGATCAGTGCGGTCTTCGCTGATCAGTTTGTAATACACTGACATTCTTCCGTGGGCGAGTGAACTCCATGCAAGCTCATTACCCGGATCACTTTCAAGACCTTCAAGCAAATCTAATTCGCCCGGAAAACGAATATTTCCATCATCATCAAATGTATCTGTCATCCCAGAGTGTTCAATTTTTAAAAAAGTCAAGCCCCTGTAAATTTTAGCTTCATATCTTCTTGGATGATCTTCTGGAAGTCTATCGAGAATAGTATCAGCCACATGTTGCAATTGTGTCCAGTACTGAAGACCCTGCGTATTCATTGCAGCTTTATGTAGTTCATAAACCAATGCAAATTGTGCATCTGCATCATTGGGGCTATACCTTGCCTTGTGCACAAGCGATGCAATGTAATCGCCGTAAAGAGTACTTGCCTCAAGGGGAGTAACAGGAACAATGGCTAGGGTTGCTTCTTGTAACTTTGATATATGTGACATATTGGAAGGTTCTTTTATTACAGCACGTCCGTACATCTTCCTTGCTTGCTTATAACTTCCCTCTTCCATCAACACATCACCTGCAGAGATGTTACGTGCTGCGCCACTATATACGTTGATAAACCAAAATCCTCCAACAAGTACAACGGTCAATATTAACGCTGCAACCACAACAGTAATCAGCTTCTTGTTTGCTTGTGCCTTTTTCTTAGATTTTAAATTCTTTTTTTTCTTAGCCATCTTTTCAATACGTCCTATTTAGATCACTTTTATTATTTGATTTCTTGTTGTGTAACTTCCACCCAATCTGGGAGGCATGCCATGATGTCTGGCATGAGTTCTTTTGAAAGGTCTGATACGATTTCGGAATAATCGTCAATCGTAAAGTGCTGATTTCCCCGAATTGTAAACTGTACTTTGCAATAATATGCATATTTTGAAGCCGGATTAAAGGCGAGTAACCGAATCTGCTCTGGATACGCAGTCGTTTTTCCATTTGCTACAAAAAAATACCCAGCAATGACCCGGTCATCTCCTAATTCAGGGTGAGAAAACTCAGTAGTACGAATTTCAAACTCTCCCAATGGCATATGAATGATTTCTTCCTTGCCTATAACTGGGTTCAATTTTGTCACGTAAGGAAATTGGGTGCCATCAAGTTCATTTTCTGCATCAAGTAACCAAGATTTATCACCAACATCAATTGAAACCGTTACAGGTTCTGCTGTCAGTGGAATGAACCCTCCTGCGACCATGCATCGATCCGGCACGTGTGGAACAGCATCAATTTGACCCGTGTAATACGCGATATGCAGTTGAACCATTGGAACTGCAGAAATAGGATTGGAATAGTTTCGACTGAGATACATATCGGTGCCGAGTGCTTCAACTCCAGCTTTGTCAAACCTACTATCTTCGCCAACGGATTTCCACGGACCAAGGGATGACGGAATCACTGCTAAATCTTGTCTAGGATATACCGCTTCCTTGTGCAGATAGACGTTCAAGGCCTGAACGCCAACCTGTAAAGCGACAGCAGAAGTTGTGAGTAAACCAATCAAAATTACAAATCCTACTGTAGTTGATTGATTAAACTTGATCTCGGTGCTCGCTGAAACTTCATCATCTACTTCTTCATCATCTTCGATGATGATATTTTTAAGTAACCACACAATACCTAGATAAATGAGAAACGCTGGAATAAGCCAAAGTGTTCCAATAAATGTATGAAAATCACCTGTTGCAAAACCACTGTCTGCAATACTGAGAATTCCCAAAGTCATAACTCTTAAAATGTTGACAAACACTGCTGTAGGAACTGCTAGTAGCACAAGAATTGTTCGTTGCCAAAAATGTCGCAGTCCCGTGTACGCCATTGCAACGCCAAGTGCAAAAAATGCCATCAACATTCTCATACCCGAACACGCTTCAGCAATATTCAAGGGATACAACTCGCCATCATAAAAAATATCAATCGTGTTCCCAGAACGTGTTACATCAAGCCCAAGAAAAGAAAGCCCATAATATGAACCAATTGATGCAATATCTTGAAGTTTAAATGTTACAACTTCCATTAAACGATCCGAAACGGTTTGCCCAAACAGTATGAGATACAAGAGAGGGAACCAAAGATATTTCATTGCGTTCCAACCAAATATAAATAACACAATACCTACGAGAGATGCACCTACACCAATTCCCATCAAGTTGTGATGATGCAGCGCCATAGGTCCTAGTGCACATAATGTGTACCATCCCAATCCAAATATCAGCAATACAATTCCAAACCATGCTCGTTTAAATGGTTTTTCAAGGAGACGATTTCTACACAACCATACAAAATATCCAGCAATGAATGGAATTATCAGCGTGTGGCCCCAGTCTGCCTGTTGTTTGATTGCAAAAAGTACCTGTCGTTGAAAAAAATCCCAAAAAATCCAAGCAAATGCAAGCATAAGCAAGCCACTCCACAACAGTAACTGTTGGGGATGGGGGGTGTATGCAGCCGAGTTTGATCGCTCTTGATTCATGAATTCCGTTGATCGTCTTGTATAACTTCGCACTTCATCTCAAGTAGAGTATTTAGTACACGATCCCTGAACTCTGCAGTACGTTCTACACCTGTCAACAGTTCAGCATGCATGCTATAAACCAGATCTTGGCGGAGCACCGAATACATCGTTGCCAAAATTACGGTCTAACAAGAAACCGAATCCATAGGAAGTTCTAAATCCGTTGCGAATAATCGCCATTGGTGTTGATCCCCAGTCAGTACCAACACTGATCAAATCATCTGGCCTGAGAAAAATGTCCGGCTCAGTCTTTTGCATAATTGCTGCGAGATTCAGCGTCACTGTTGCTTCAATGTTCTCCCCAATTCGCCGAGTTACGCTGACCTTCTCAGGCTTAGCGGTCGGCCCAAGACCTCCAGCTGCAGCAATCATACGGGCGAGAGTTAAACCACCCGTTGCAGGCAATTGAAAAACACCTGGCCTTGCAACTGCTCCACGGAGGTAAATATTGCCAAGCGGAGATGCTGCTACGTAGATACGATCGTTTGGTCGAACCACGATGTTGTACGAACTATCCCCATGTTTTAAACGGTCCCATGGAATTTCAATAATTCGCTCGAGCATCGAACTAGGCTCACTGGGTTCTTCTTTTTGACTCTCTTTTTGTTTGTTATTTTTATTTGTTTTGCTTCCTTCAGCATCAACAGGAATCCATTCATCTCGTTCGGGAACATAAATAAATGCAGGAGCTGCGGCGGGAACATCTGCTGATGAGGACATAAGTTGGTCAATATCAACAGGGGGTTTGTTTGTTGCTCTAACTGGCACAAGGTCATCTATATCAATCAATTCATTTGGATCATCTTGCAGTATGCCAGGCAAAATAGTTGTTTTTTTCTGTGCTTCTGTTGCTGCTACTGGCTCCGATGCTTCAGCAGGTACAGTTGGATCGATTGGCTCAACTGAATCCACATCCTTGTCTTTGCTTACCGGGTCAGAGGATGGTGGCAAAGAGTCACCAATATCAAGTTGGTTTATTAAATCTTCGATACTAACGTTGGGTGAAGGTGTGGTCGTTGGAATATGTGGAGTTGGCACATAAGAACTGTGTTTTTCGGTTGGTGTAGCAGCAGCACCAGATGTAGTTTGCTCCCAAGAAGGAACGACTTCATCGCTTAAAGGAAGTTGCCGAATCACATAGATTTTTTTTGTCGTTTGTGGAACACCACCTGCAAGTGCGAGTGCATCAACGAGGCGAAGATTAGGGTCTACTAGATTAAAAACACCCCACCGCTGTAACTCTCCGTACATCGTGTATGTAAATGCTGTCGAATCAACCATGCTTACCTGAATACTTGGATTTGACATGACCTTTCCATACGCCTGAACGAGCCGATCTTGAAATTCTTGCTGTGTCAAACCTGCGGCTAGTACGTCACCAACTTCGGGTACTCGAAAATATCCACTTTGATCGACACGTCTCGTGACTTGGTGGTTTTGTTGTGGATTGTATAAACCGTAAATATCAGCTGTAAGCGCATCACCTGGTGCAATGCGGTACGTGAGATCACCGGGCATAAGATCAGCCGATGTTACTTTTGAAATTTGCCCTCTTTGGAGCGGCTCTTCGATAATGTCAATGCGATCTAGGATAGGTATGGTGGTCGGAGTAGGTTTGTAATATCCAGCAGCTGTCGGATCGCCCATCCATGCGTTTGCGTTGCAGCCTGACATCATCGCTGAGATGAGCATCAATGAAATAATTATGAGGGTTTTTGCAATCACTCGTTGTCGCATATTCTTCCAGTCAATCTGTACATACTCATCAAACACACAGTCTCCTCCATGTCGTCCACGGTGACGTACCACCACCATGCCATCAATATCGCGGATGGTATCGGACTTTATCGACTAGAGAAGGCGTTCTAGTTAAAGGTTCTGAACCATTGGTAGAATACTGCTGTGTCCTCTTCTCATACAAAATCAGATCTTTCTCCAGATGGAAAACCTAACCCATCGATAGCCCGGCATGGGCGACCATTAGGTGGTGATACGGCTAGAAGTACAAGAGGTTCGGCAATTGTTGATCTCAGCGGGCAAGTACTTAACAATGGTGCCACAACACACCTTACCCAACCACGAAAACCTACGTGGATCCGTGCCCAAATTCCTGGAGGTAAGGGATATGAAGCAATACGAGACAACATGGAGAAACATGGGCTTTCAACCGTGTGCCAAGAGGCGTCATGTCCAAATATCGCAGATTGTTGGTCGAGAGGGACTGCAACAATTATGATTTTGGGTGATATTTGTACTCGGTCCTGTGGATTTTGCAATGTTCGAACTGGAAAACCCCTGCCACCTGATTATGACGAGCCAAAAAATGTCGGCAAATCTGTTGCCCTCATGGGTTTAAAACACATTGTTATTACATGTGTAGATCGAGATGATCTTGCAGATGGCGGCGCATCGATCTGGGCAGAGACAATCAAGGAAACACATCGACAAGCACCAAACACCTCTGTTGAGGTGTTGGTGGGAGATTTTGCTGGGGAGCGAAGTGCTATGCAGACCGTGATTGATTCAAAGCCAGAAATTCTTGCCCACAATATTGAAACCGTGCCAAGAATGCATCGTGCAGTTCGACCACAAGCAACGTATGAGCGATCAATTGGCGTACTTCAACAAATTGGCAATTCTTCACTTGTGAGTAAAACCGGAATTATGGTCGGGATCGGTGAAACTGATGAGGAAGTTATTTCGTTGCTTGAAGATATCCAAAAGAGGGCTCAGACTGAAATAATCACGATTGGGCAATATTTACAACCCACTCGTAACCACTTGCCAGTGGAAAGATGGGTGCACCCTGATCAATTCAAAAAATATGAGCAGATTGGCCTTGCTTTGGGGTTCCGTGTAGTGGAAGCAGGCCCCTTGGTCAGGAGTTCCTACCACGCAGAAGAGCAAGTGCTTACGCTTGAATCTAGAAAACTGGTGGAATAATCCAACTTTTCTTATTTCTTTTATTCACAGTGCTTTAGATCATGATTTGAACGACCGAATAGAGGGGTATGATCAACGACAGAGCATTGCAATGTACCAATTCCGAAACAGATCAAAGAGATGGTAAAGAACGCAAGGCGTACGATGGTGAAGCCGTTTTGCGGTGGAGCCATGATTTTAGTACACCAATTCGATATACGGTCGTTGACCGCAGTGATGGTGGGTTGCGAATTATCTCGCATCTCCCGCTCACAGAGGGTATGACCGGTTTAATCACACGCTACTTACCAGAAGGCTTGTCGGTAAACCAGCCAGTTATGGTCGCTTGGGCTAGCTCAACACCTGACGACGACGGCTACCATTGCGGCATTTGGTTTTTTGGAACGCAGTAACAAAACACCTTCCAACCATCGGGAATGAGAAGTTGGCATGCCTGTAAACACTCGTTATGTGTGTTTTACAGCACTTTTAACGTCCAATATCCCTCTGTATCACTTTCAATTCAATCAAGATGTACTATCAACGCCGCGAGCCTCCGGCTTGAATGGCGGAGGCTCGCGGTGGAGAGAAGGAAGGAAAAAGAGAGGAGAGATAGATTTATTGATGTGACTTGTGTGCCAGTAAGTAGAGAACCAGACTGTTTTGCATTCCTTTCAATTATTTCAATTTTTATTTTTTTGAGCGAAAATCATGAGAAGAGGGTTATCTATTATGAATGAGCGGAGTGCTCATTCCTAACTAGACAGGAAGTCGCCCATGATCGCCGACACCGCACCATTAGGCCGAATAGGCCCAAAATCAATTCCAAAAAAGGCTGATGCTCCAGCCCTTCGCCTTCAAAACAATCAACAACCTGATCGGCTTGGTACATTTTTTTCAAATTTATCTTGGACAGACAGGCAAATTCTCGCCCTGCATTTTGCAGAACGACTTTCAGCGTGGGAGATCCATGTTGTCCTCAACATGTCCATGTCTGATGTTCTGTGCAGAGTACAACGGCTCCGCAAACTTGCCCGAGTGTCCATCGAAGCTAGCCGTGGAGGTGCCGCGCCCAAACTCGCGTAGAACCGACTGCGTATCTACTACGCTTTTTTGTGTCATTATCCCCTGTGTTACAATGGTGTGATGAGCGTTGATTTACGAAGCGATACTGTCACAAAACCTACTCGGGACATGTTAGAAGCGATGATCGCTTCACCTGTTGGTGATGATGTTTGGGGAGATGACCCTACCGTCAATGCGCTGCAAGAGAGATGTGCCAATTTGTTTGGCAAAGAGTCTGCGTGTTTTGTCCCATCAGGAACAATGGCGAATCAACTCGCAATTCGCGCACAAACCCAACCGGGTGATGAAATCATCATCCATCAAGAAAGTCATATCGTTCGGTACGAAGCGGGAGGCGCAGCAGCACTGAGTGGATGCAGTTTTGCAACTACCTCTGGTGACAGAGGTTTTTTCAACAGCGAAGATGTGCAGCGGCTCACCCGTGACAAAGATGCACACTTTGGCAACTCACGATTGGTATCACTTGAAAATACGCATAATCGCGGCGGTGGTTCAATTTGGCCACTAGAACAACTCGCTTCAGTTTGTGAAACTGCCCACTCATTGGGACTTTCTACACATCTTGATGGGGCAAGAATATGGCACGCCATCATCGCAACAGGAATCGATGCAGCAACATGGGCAAAGCCATTTGACACAATTTCTGCATGTTTTTCAAAAGGACTAGGCTGCCCAGCAGGTTCAATCGTGGTGGGATCCAAGGACACCATTTACAAAGTTCACCGTTTCCGAAAACAATTTGGCGGCACTATGCGACAAACAGGAATTCTCGCAGGCGCAGCAAACTACGCGCTTGACCATCATGTCGACCGCCTCGCTGATGACCATCGCCTTGCAAAACAACTCGCTGAAGGCCTCAGTTCGATAGATGGCATCACTTGCGACATTGAAAACACCGAAACAAACCTTATTTTCTTTGATATAGACCCTCGGATTGGAGATGGTCCCACCATTTGCCGACAACTATCAGAGAATGGCGTTCTCTCTGAAGCGCTAGATCCTCAACGAATTCGCTTTGTAACTCACTTAGGTGTGAGTAAGATACAGGTCGAAGAAGCTTTGGATATTCTAAAAAGACTATGCGTTTAATCTCATTCATTCTCCCAACACTCCTTCTTGCAACAACTGCAAGTGCATTTGCACAACGTCAAAAGATGCAATGGAGCGACATCAATACCCGTGAAGTTGTCCGTTGGGAAGGTGATACTGCAATTCTCGCTCAGGGCGCAACCATGACAGAACTGCAATGCAACATCTTTATCGATTCAAACAAGGTTCTTCGTGCGATTGATTCTTTTGGAATCCCAGAAGCGTGGACCAAAATTACATATCGATCTGATGAAGAGCTCAAACAACAACGCGATTTGTTAAGTGCCAAAGCACATAAACACGGAATCAAAATGAACCCTGAAGACTACAACTTTAGTGTTGATTACAACTGGGTCGTTAACAACAGCGTTGCTGATCTTCACGACATTGCAAATCAAATTCGAAGTACTGCTCGTCGTAAAGGGTATCGATCGAGAAGAGATATTATTGGCGCCATTGCATCCTTTGTCCAAGAGTTGAAATACCAACTTCCACCAGAACATAGGTTCAATGATGATGGAGAAAAAATTCTCACCGCCGGAGCAACCATGCCACTAGAAACACTAGCAAAGCAGTGTGGTGATTGTGATACAAAAAGTTTACTCTTTGCAGGGCTTGTTCGATCCATTTCGTTTGTGGATGTCATTTTTGTTGCCATAGAAGATCATCTTTTCACAGCTATTCGGATAAACCCTTCCCAAGGTGATCATTCCATCCGACATAAAGGAAGAAATTGGGTACTGCTAGAATTAAGTGATTCGTGGCCTATTGGGCACGTTCCAGAAAATCATCTCAGTGTCATTCGCAGTGGCAAGTATAGTGTGATTGATATTGATTAAAGAAAGTTTTTACACAATATGAAAATATTGCATTATTTTCCAACAACACGCTTATCCGAGGGCGGAACTGTTCGAGCGGCAATCGATTTCTGTGCTGTGCTCGCAAGGCGAGGACATGAAGTCTATTGGGTGACATCTGACGATACTGACGTACCACAATCTTGGAAAAATGGTGAAGACGCATGCCCTGCCGTGCACATGCTTGGTCCCCTTGGTTCTGGAAAACGCCTAACAACAAACCAACTTACTGAAATTAAAAAACTTGTGAGTGAAGTAGATGTTGTACACATCCACGCGATGTGGGATTTATCTAATCCACAAGTAGCAAAAGCGTGCAAAAAAGTAGGTGCTCCGTGGGTTCTTAGTGTGCATGGGATGCTCGATGATTGGTCGATGAGTCAACGTAAGTTAAAGAAAGTTATCTACCTTGCAACTGCAGGTCGAATACTCGCTCGAAAAACAACCATCTTTCACACAACTGCTGAAGAAGAAAAACGACAAGCTGCAAAATGGTTGAAACACGATAACATTGCTGTGATCCCCTGCATCGTTGATTTGGAACCATACAAAGAAGTACCCAATCCAACGCTTGCATACGAAGAGTTTGGGAAAGTTGATGAACCAACAGTTCTTTTTCTCAGCCGTGTACACGAAAAGAAATCAATTGAAACACTCATCGATGCAACGGCGATTCTTAAGAAAAAAGGTGTCCCAATCAGGCTTTTTATTGCTGGCATTGGCGAGCAGGCATATATTGATTCACTCGAACAAAGAGCAGTGGATGCTGGGATAGACGACCAATTCACACTATTAGGCATGGTCGTTGGCGACCTCAAACTCTCTTTGTATGCGATGGCAGATGTGTTTGCGTTGCCAACCCAACAAGAAAATTTTGGGCTTGTTTTCGCAGAGGCGATGTTGTGTGAAACACCAACCATTGGAACGAAGGGCACTGACATTTGGCGAGAACTAGAAGAAAGTGGCGCAACGATCGCAGACCGGACACCAACTGCCTTTGCTCACGCCATAGAAAAAATTACCTCTGATCCTGAACTTGCAAAAACAATCGGGGAAAGTGGAAGAAAAAAAATACAAGCATGGCTCGACACAGATGTGGTTGGCAAGCAGTGTGAAAAAATGTATCAAAATGCAATCAACGCACGTTGATGTTGAACACAACTTCCCTCGTTGGTTCTACATCTTTTTCCCATGGACGATGGTATTTGAAAGTCAATGTAGTTGCCCCAATTTTTTTGGAAGCTAACGTCCAAGACATGATCCCACCAACACCCACACGTCCGCTTGCGCTCGATGTGTAGTTTTTTGATTTACGTGAAATAATGCCTTCGGGATTCATAGTAAGTGACCACTCATAACCGGTTGTTGGATTACTTTGTAATTCAATGTTAAACACGCGATTTGGTGCGATTGTTATTGCCTGCTGCGCATCACCCGGTGTAAATGGTCTAGTAATTGTGTCGTCCTCAGTTGTTTGAGGAGACGTACAACAAAATAAAAATAAACACGCAAGAACTGAACAAAATTTTATCATGTGTGCAGGATACATAATTCTGGTTTTAGTTGTCGGGTGATGGGGGCACTTTCGAACCATGTGGATCTTTTTCTGCATCACCAAGGCGTGACTGCATCTGAGTGGACGTAACATGTTCGAGACGCTCAGCAGATTGATGTAATTGGTAAACATCTTGCGGAAAATGTTTATCGAGATATGTTTCCCACAATCGGTGAGATCGAACTATAAGCGCCGCCTCTTTTCGACCCTGCTCTGTCAATCGCCAGAGAGGATATTCAAGGCAAATATTCCCAAGTTTTTGCAGGTGCCGAATTGCTCGCTTCACTGATCGCTTAGGGATACAGAGTGCGTTCTCAAAGGAAATATCAGAATTTTCACGACTCCGTTCTTCAAGCCTCCAAAGCAAGCCAAGAATATCCTCGCGAATGATGTCTTGCTGCACCCTTTTTCGCCGCATCGCAGCACTCCAAACGCCATGCTTCGGCGAAAAAATCCATGTAAGAAAAAACAAGAAGCCCACGACAACCGCCATCGCTCCTGCGGTACTTGTTCCAGAAAATCCAAATACTGGTGGAATCGTTACAGCAGATATGTGCCCACCAATCGAACCAACAATCGCAATGGCAATGGCGATCAAAAACATTGCACCGTATTTATCCGTCAACAGATAAGCTGCTGAGGCAGGAACAATCAACATCGCAATCACCAATATAGACCCAACTGTTTCAAATGCTGCCACTGCAGTTGCTGCAGTCATTGTCATGAGCAGATAGTGCATCGTGCTTGGTCGAATACCCTGCGTCATCGCAAGCGCTGAATCGAAAGATGTGATTTTGAATTCCTTATAAAAAATCAAAATGATGATCGCGTTCGCAATCAATGCTACACCATTGACAACTGCAGCTCGTGGAACTGCCCATGAGCCAATTGTAATTTGATCAAAATAAGCAAATTCCACCGCGCCATACAACACACAATCAGGGTCAATGTCAACGTGATCGACTGCTTGTCGCATAAGCACAAGGCCTGCTGCAAACAACACCGTAAATACAATCCCGATTGCAGCACCTGTTTCAATTTTTCCAAGTGTTTCAATTGCTTGCACAAGAAATGCAGTTAGCAAACCAATAATGACGGCACCAATCAGCATTGCAGTTGGCTCACGACTTCCGGTCACCAAAAACGCAATTGCAATTCCAGGCAAGACTGTATGACTAATCGCATCTCCCATCAAACTCATTCTTCGCAAGACAAGAATACAACCCGGTAGTACACATGCTGCTGCACATAACGAAGCAATGACGCAAATCCATGTATCAATGGGTGTCCAAATCATCCACGTTCACCTAAAGGGTGTGGACTTGTTGTAATAGGGTCATTCCCGAGCAACGCTTCGAGTTTTTCAACCATGCTTGTCCCCAGAACATGTTCGATCATGTCTGCATCTCGGTCTACATGGTTTGGTGCAATGTCTGCAAAGTTTATGAGATAAGTTTCCCACAATCTATGATTGCGTACCACACGTTTCGCCTCAGCCATTCCAAGAGCAGTGAGTGACCAACAATTTCCCTTCCTCGTTGCAAAACGGTGACGTTCTAAACGAGAGAGCAATCTTTTTACTTGCGTTTGTGGCCACGACCTCGTATTTGCTATCGATTCGAAGTTACACAATGTATCTTCTGAAGAAACTTCAAACATGGCTCTCAAGATGTGTTGCATCGCAACTCGCCGATTCAGCCTCCACACTTTCCACAGCCTTACAACAATTCCATTGACTGGCCCAAAGATAAAACTGAAGACAAACCATCCTCCGCACACAAGAACGATCACTGGCCCTGTAGGCATACGTGGTACAAGGGCGCTTACTACACCACCAAGCCAACCTCCCAAACAACCAATCAATGCAGAGACAAGCAAGAGAGAGCCTATTTTTGTGCACCAATATCTCGCGGATGCTGCTGGGACAATCAACATAGCAACCGCCAGCACAAGCCCTACTGATTGAAGGGCAATCACTGTCACAATTGCAACAAGCGACATCAGAACAATGTCTAACCTCAAAATTGGCCAGCCCTGTGCTGCACCAAAATTTTCATCAAAACAGAGCGCTGTAAACTCTTTCCTAAGAGTAAGAACAATGACTCCAATGCAAATTGCCACTATCGATATCACCTTTGTATCGCCTGCGACCATTGATGATGCCTTTCCGAAAATAAAACCATTCAGACCTGCAGCGTTTCCGGTTGGCATTTCAGTTGCTAAGCGGAGCAAGCAGAGCCCGAGACCAAACAGCACACTCAGCACAATACCAATTGCAGCGTCATCTTTTAGTATCGTTGTTCTTCTAATTCCAAGAATTAACAAAACACCTACGCAGCCAAATATAAATGCACCGACCATCAGGCCAAACATTGATTTGCCTTGCATTCCAAGTCCAACCATCACCATGAATGCAACTGTGATACCCGGAAGTGTTGCGTGACTCAGTGCATCAGCGGTCAGCGCTCGCTTTCGTAGTAATAAAAAAGTCCCAACTATTCCTGCTGCAATACCAAGTGCCATGACACCGAGAATGACAACCCTTGTGTTATATTCTTCAAGAACAAGCACACGCCAAATTTGTTCTGCAGTTGGAAACACAAAACTTACATCAGAAATGGAGTGCCCTGCGTTCAAACCTTACTGCTTTGTCTAGCAAGAAGCCCCGCGGCTTCGTCGAGTAATGTCAAACGTCCACCATACGTTTTGCGCAAGTTTTCATTTGTAAATACTTCTTCAACTGTGCCATGTGCAACTACACGCATATTCAACATAATGACATGATCAAAATAATCTGACACCGTTTGCAAATCGTGATGCACAACGATCACAGTTTTTCCTGAAGATCGCAAATCACGTAATACGTGCACGATTGCACGTTCCGTTGCCGCGTCTACGCTAGCAAATGGCTCGTCCATAAAATAAATATCTGCATCTTGCGCAAGTGCTCTTGCAAGAAAAACTCTTTGTTGTTGCCCGCCTGAAAGTTGGCTAATTTGCCGATCTGCGTATTCTTCCATACCAACACGCTTTAGTGCATCCATCGCAAGACGTTTGTCTTGTGACCGAACCGGCCTACACCAACCTATTTTTCGATACCGTCCCATGGAAACAACACCAATTGCGTCAATTGGAAAATCCCAGTCCACTGATTCTCGCTGCGGAACATATGCCACTCTGTGTCTTTGTTTACGAAACTGTTTTCCATAAATTGAAATGAGTCCTGATGCCTTTGGAACAAGTTCCATCACTGCTTTAATTAACGTACTTTTTCCAGCACCATTTGGACCCACAATTGCAACGAGTTTTCCTGATGGAATATCTAGGTCTACATCCCACAAAACGGGCTTTCGGTGATAGGCAACGGTTAAATCGTGCACCGAAACAGCTGCGTGTGGTGAGTGTTCACTACCTAATTGCGAGGCACGTTGTGTCATCCTAATGTAACCTTAGAGAATCGAGTGCTGTTCTGTTGGGGGTAGTTCAATGAGGAAGAAGAGTTGTCGCCGATGCGCAAGGACTCAGAGTCGTGTTCTTCTTTTGACGAGAGCTTATCTTGCATCCCCTTTGCTGGCGCATCACCGCCAAGCGCTCTCGTGATCGTCGTTGCGTTGTGGTCCAACATGCCAATATACGTACCTTCGTATGTACCATGCTCACCCATCGCATCTGAAAATAAGCGTCCACCTATAATCACTTCGTGCCCTCTCGATGCAGCGCCTTCAATCAACGCATTTACATTCCGATCAGAAACACTTGATTCAACAAACACAGCCTGAATTTTTCTGTCAACAAGAAGATCAACAAGTTTATTCACATCATCAATGCCAGCTTCAGATTCTGTCGACAATCCTTGGATGCCAATTACTTCAATCCCGTAGGCTCTTCCAAAATAATTGAACGCATCATGCGCAGTAATCAGCACTCTACTTGTCTCTGGAATCGATGCAATCGATTTTTCAATGTACGCGTGCAAGGTAGCGAGTTCTTTTTTATATAATGCTGCACGTTTGTTGTACTCCGCACAATGTTCTTGGTCCTGTTCGCACATTGCACTTGCAACAGCATCAACTGCGTAAGACCACGACGAAACATCCATCCAAACATGAGGATCCCAATGCCCTTCCATTTCAGGTGGTTCTAATAGAAAGGTTTCATCAATCGGTTCCGTGACTTGATAGACAGTTTTACCAATTCTTGCCGCTTTCATAAACGTGTCGGTCATGCGACCTTCAAGCATCAGACCACTATAAAAAACGATGTCACTGTTTAGAATTGCCTTGGCATCAGCAGCTGTTGGTTTATAGAGATGCGGGTCAACGCCCTCGCCCATAAGACCATGAATAGTTCCACGATCACCCACGACTTGTTTGGCAATATCGCCAACCATAGCGGTCGTTGTAACAATGTCGATTTGTTTTGGTTCGGTTGACGGGAACGCTGCTAAGAGTAGCGTAAAGAGTGTTGTAAGCATATGAACGGCTCCTACTTTTGATTAGTCAAAAGTATAAACTATGGTATGCTATAATTCAAGCCAATGATCACAAGTACAGTTGAAAACTATCTAAAAGCCCTTTTTTTGCTTGACCAAGACGGTGAGAAGGAAATCTCAACGGGCGAACTTGCGAAATCTCTGACTGTTACTCCCGGTTCTGCCACTTCCATGATCAAGACACTCGCCGAAGCTGGGCTCGTCGAGCATCGCCCACATTACGGAGTGAAACTAACGAATCGTGGAAGAACACTCGCTGTGCATGTTGTCAGGCGACATCGAATTGTCGAACTCTTTCTTGTCGAAATTCTTGGGATGGACTGGAGTAAGGTGCACGAAGAAGCTGAACAACTTGAACACGTTGTTTCCGATGAGGTCATAGAGCGAATGGATGTTTTGCTCAAGCGCCCTGCTTTTGATCCACACGGCGACCCGATTCCCGGAGCAGATGGCACGCTACCAAACCGATCGCATTGTTCACTTTCTAAAAGCAATGTTGGGCAACAACTTTCGGTTGCGAGAATGAACGATCAAGATACCGATTTTTTGCAATTTGCAGAAAAACACGGTTTGATGATTGGTGCAAAGATAACCATCATTGAACACAACAAACTAGCAGATTCACTTACGATTAAAACCAGTAACGATACTGTCGTCCTTGGTCTTTCTGCTGCAGACAACATTGAGGTGTGTGATGCGTAATTCTCTCATTTTGTTACTCTTGCTTTGCAGTTGCACTTCAACGCAAACGTCCAAACCAGTTGACCTTATCACACCAGAAAAAATGCTTGAAGAAGTTACATTTCTCGCTTCTGATGCAATGCAAGGAAGATATTATCGATCAAAAGAGGCGCGAATTGCTGCGAATCACATTGCAGAAACCTGGAAAAATGCAGGGTTGGTTCCTCTGCCGCGCCAATCTTCGATGTACCTTCTAGTCGATGATGTACTCGCATCCCCAAATGTTGCTGCAATGTTCAAAGGAAGTGGTAGTGAATATGTATTGATTACCGCACACTATGACCATCTAAAACCAAGAAAATCTGGGAAAGATAAAATTTACAACGGCGCAGATGACAATGCCTCTGGAACTGCTGCATTGCTTCTCATTGCAGATGCACTCTCAAAACTACATACAACACCAGAAGCATCCATCGTGCTCGTTGCCTTTACTGGAGAGGAAGCTGGCTTTGTGGGATCTGAACATTTTGCAAGCACCGCACCAATTCCGATGAGCCAGATTCGAGGTCTTATCAACCTCGACATGATCAGCAGAGGTGAACAAAATACAATTTTCTTGGAAGGAGCGCCTGGCGCCCCTCGGATTTCCCTTGCGATAAGCAGAGCAAACGACAAAGTTAATCTCAACATTGTTAAAAACCGACACCCAGATTGGCTCTACAGAAGTGACCAAGCACCGTTTCTTGAACAAGGTGTGCCCTCCGTTTTTCTCAGCGTTGAGGATCATGAAGATTACCATCGTGTAACCGATCACACCGAAAAAATAATGCCAGATCTTGCAGCAAAAACTGCCCAGCTCACTTTTTTAGCAGCAATTGACCTTGCAGGTGGTGTACCCTAACCACTCAATGAAATACAAAACCATACTTCTTATGTGCATTGCATCATTTTATGGGTGCAGCGAGCCGACACAAGAACAATCAATCAAACCAGAAAAATCTACCGTCCAATCAGGTGAAGAAATTTACATGATGTACTGCGCTTCATGCCACGGCCAACAGGGCGATGGCAAGGGTCTTATTGAATTAGATCGTCCTGCAAGAAGTTTTATTGATGGCGGCTTTTCCTTTGGCAATACCGTAGAAGCAATTGTAAAGACAACTCGTTCTGGTATTCCCGGCACGCCGATGCCTCCGTTTGCAGAGATACTCACCGACGATGAAATTATTCGCGTTGTAAAACATGTTCGACAGTTCGCGCCAACGCTCAAAGAAGTACTTCCAAAAGATACAGAAATGCTAGTTCGTGAAAGACCCTCTGTTGTACGCGGCATGATCCCACCGATACAGGGTGGCTTGGAGTTACATCCAAGAGGTTTACTCGTTGGAAATCCCGATGGTTTTAGCTATGAATATAGAGTCGATGATGTCCGCCTTCTTGCAATCCGACAAGGCAAGTTTGTCGAACGTACCGATTGGACAGGTCGAGGCGGTTCACCTCTAAAACCACTTGGGATCGTTGTTGTACTAATCGAAAATGGAAATCCTAAAGGAATGTTCCATGCGATTGAAGGTGCGCCACTTCGTGCAAAATTAAAAAGCACAAGCGTGGCAACTCCAATTGGAACAGTGCAATATGACCTTGTTGATGAGAAGGGTGAACTGTATGCAACAATTTCAGAGACTTGCAGACCAACGACTGGAGCTCGAGCACTCATAGAGCAACAGTTGTCAATTAGTGCAATAAAACCATTTCGGATCACCCCACCAACGACAGCAACCTTGCGTGAAAAAACTACTGTTCAAGAGGGCGCACATGCAAGAACCATTATCCACGCAACATTGGAGGGTAAATAATGTTATTTGAAATTATTTCATCCATTGTTCTCATTTCCACTTCTCCATTTACGATTGATTATCTTTCGCCACCAGAAGGCGAAGTGCTAGAAGTTGGTGGCATGGGATTTATGTCCGACGGCGACTTAGTTGTGAGTACACGTCGCGGTCAAGTATGGCGAATTGAAAATCCTCATGCAAAGAACCCGAAAGATGCTGTCTTCACATTGATTTGCGAAGGGCTCCATGAAGGAATGGGGCTTGCAGTTGTTGATGATGCAATATTTATTGCCCAGCGCGGGGAACTCTCAAAACTCATTGATCTTGATGGTGATGAGATCTGTGATGAAGTTCAAACAATTACACAAGATTGGGGCATGAGTGGAAACTACCACGAGTTCGGGTTTGGTTTGCCAGTTGATGAAGAAGGGAACATGTATGTTTCTCTCAATGTTGGATTTTGGAACCCACACTGGTGGCATGGCAAATCGCGCGCGCCATATCGCGGCTGGGTACTAAAAATCTCACCCGATGGAATTGTCGAACCATTTGCAGGTGGTTTTCGATCACCGGCAGGCATGGGGCTCCTTGAAAATGACACACTTCTTGTCACGGACAACCAAGGTGACTGGATGCCTGTTTGCCCAGTGTATGCAGTGAAAAAAAATGGTTTTTATGGTCATCCTGCTTCTCTACGGTGGTACGACGATCAGCCAGACATCGAACCAAGTGACACACAACCTCCTCATATTTCAAGAGAGCATCCTGCTCTTTGGTTGCCGTATCAGTGGTCTCGCTCAACAGGAAATGTCATCCTTGACAACACCGATGGTCCTTTCAATGGTCAATACATGATTGCAGAATTAACAAATGGTCAAATACTTCGAGCAAGTTTTGAGACTATTGACGGCGTGATGCAAGGTGCATGTTGGCTTGCGCACCAACGTGTTGGTTCGGCTTATCACATTGAATATGGTCCTGATGGAACACTGTATGCAGGCATCACCAACCGTGGCTGGGGCGGGCTTGCGCCAGGTAGTGGAATTGCAAGAGTAAAATACAATGGGCAACTCCCTCTTGAAATGACAGACGCACATCTTCTAGAAGATGGGTTTGTCATTACTTTTTCAAAACCACTTAGCAATGCACCAACGGTGGTTGGAGAAAAATATGATTACAACTGGTGGTGGGAATATGGTTCGCCAAAACAAAACATTGAAAGCCTTCACATTCAAAACGTATCGTTGTCTGATGATGGTCGAAGGGCAACCGTTTTAATCAGTAATCTTGAAGCAGGAACATGTGTCATGTTAACACTGAAAAACGCAACATCTCATGATGGCTCTCAACTTCTCCATGATGAATTGTCGTACACGATCAACAAAATGCCCGGCGGGGATCTCGCGTATGTAGCAAAACAAGTTATCCCGCCTATTGAACGAGGCGAACGCGTTGAAGGTTGGTTGTATCTCACTTGGGCAGATGCGTTTGATGTTTGGACTAACGACGGCGTTATTGCTTGCAACGCTGAATTAGATATCAATAGCCCCCAACAATTTGTTATCGCCGATGGCTCAAACGCTTTAGTTGCAGAAGCAGGAAAATCAATGCGCACAAATTTCAAAACCGATGCGGGCAAAATTAAATTAAGTTACATGCTTGCAGAAGATGCACGTGCAGAAATTCTACTTCCAAATGGTGGATCTGTTGTTCTTTCTGATGATGACAATGGCGGGTACCTTGGTGCTGGCATTTGGCATGAACTCATCATCGCATTTTCCAACAACCCTAGATTAATTGACGCAGTAGAAATCAATGCCGTGAGAATGATCGCTGATCAACCAATTAGTAATCAGCTTGCAACTCCGATGCCACTCACTATCAGAGGAACTACTGGCTCTTTCGCGTTTGGCGATGTACGTTTGCAACATTTTGCAGAAGAGGTTGACCATGCAACTTGGAAACCTATCAAGTATGACTCTGAGCATTTTATAACTGATGAGGCAACGTGGAACATCACAGATTCCGGAGACCTCGTTGTTCAAGGAACTGGTTCGGTGCACATTCCTTCGCAAATCGAACCTAGAAACGCGATTCGTTTTGACACCAAAATAAACGGAACTGGCAACGCAACGATTCAGTTTGGTGATCTTGAAATTGATGTAGCAACAAGTGGGAACCGTAAAACAGGTGGGATCACAGGTCATCCTATCAACGCAAACTTGATTGATCAAAACGAGTGGTGCACGATAGAAGTGATCCAAAATGAAACAACCACAGTTTTATTAAACGGAATAGAAATTATCTCAGAAAAGAATGCGCCAACTCTTCAAGGCGATATTGTCATTTCAACAATGAACAGTGAAGTATTTCTTCGCGGAGTATCCGTTCGTTAGGAGCAAGTGCCCCACGCGTCAACCACTGCAAGAATATCTGAAACTCCTACTGTTCCATCACCATCAACATCAGCATTGCATCCACTGCATGCTCCCCACGCGTCAACTACAGCAAGGAGGTCTGACACGCCAACCACTTCGTCCCCATCAACGTCTCCTACACAAGGTTGCCCGCCACCCACTGCTTCAAGTGCATTTAGCGCGTTGATAAAACCATAACCAAAAGTGGTGTCGTATCCACTTGAACCATAATCAACAGCTGTCGAAGAAAGGATTTCTTCAATTTGGTCTGGTGTTAGTGACGAATCCACTGAGAGAAGAAGTGCAACAACGCCAGCAGTGTAAGGAGAAGCGAACGATGTTCCGTCGATGGTAACAGTGTTTCCAGAATCGTAACCATCGCCGCCACTTCGGTCAGTTGTTCGTATTCCTTCTCCAGGAGCACTGATAAACAAACCACTTCCATGTGTACTAAAACTTGCGAGCGTGCCATTTGATGACATTGCTGCAACGGCGATCAAACTATCTAAGTTTCCTGGCCAACCGATTGTTGTTGAACCATCATTGCCTGCAGCTGCAACGTGGAAAACCCCTGCGGCGCGTGTCGTGTTAAAAGCGTTGGTAATTGCAGATAGAGGTGAACCACCACCCCAACTAGAATTAGTCACTTTTGCACCCGAGTCAGCTGCCCAAGTAATACCACTCACTGCCCAGCTTTCTTGGAATTCCAAAAATCCTAAGCAGAAACCGAAAATATCCATTTCATTGAATATTTTTCCTGCGCGAACCCAACAGTGTGGCGCAACACCTGCAACGCCCTGATTATTATCAATCGTTGCTGCTATGCAACCAGAAACTGCTGTACCGTGATTGTCACAAGAGTTACCCGGATTACCGTTACTGCTACTGCCAGTAAATGATTCGCCGGTAAGTTGATGAATATCTGGATGGGATTGCTCAATTCCTGAGTCTAAAACAACAACAACGACATCTTCGCTACCCATCGTAATATCCCACGCTTCTGGCAGATTCATATCGTGATCGTTTGCTTGGTTCAATCCCCACTGCTGATTAAACTCTGGGTCATTTGGTATGTGCATAGGTTTCACCCATGCAATTGCGTCACTCTCAGCAAATTCAAAAATGTCCAATTGAGCAAGTTCATTTGCAAGCGAGAGAACATCCCGCCCATCACGTAGCGCTGTTCTAACTCGATAGACTCGATCCATTCCAGAAAAATTTGTGTCTAAAATTACACCTATTTTTTCTAGCATCGTTGTCACTTCAACCGCATTTGCTTCAGCAGTTCTTTTCAAAAGTAAATCCCGTGTGGGTATATACGGAAGACCTCCTTCACCAGCAAAAATTGGTGAAACAAAGTCATACTGTTCTGCGTCGATGAGTTGATCAATAAGTTGCCCAATGCCAAAATTCGATTGTGAGGTTTTCGGTGTCTTGACATATGACCAACCCTGCACAGTACTAGATGCAATCGCATCTGGTATTCCTGTTGTAAATGTTGGCGCTTCGAGTTGCTCTTCTTCGTCGAAGATAGCAATCATTGTTGTATCAACACCAAGTTGAACTTTCTTATCAAAATGATAGTACTCAAAATCAGCAGCGAAACCAGTTGCTGAAAACAACGTTGCACCTAATAGCGTAAATGTAATTGTAGACATAAAATCTCCTATCTTTATCACCACCTTAGTGAAGACTTAATGTAGATTCAAGCCTATACATTAAATATTCGTGTGTAATTCATATAAAACAGTACTATACGACCATGATTACACTCACTTTTGCCTTTTCTTGCCTTGCGTTTGCTCCCTCACAGTGGCAGCCACTTTTCAATGGAACTGATCTTGAAGGATGGACCATTGTAAATGGTGCTCCGAGTACATGGACTGTTAATGATGACACGATAGTTTGCAGCGGAAAACCAACGGGTGTCATTCGTACAAATAAGATGTACGAAAACTTTGTATTGGAACTTGATTGGCGACACCTAGTACCAAATGGAAATGCAGGCTTGTTCGTATGGTCTGATCCTATTCCAGCAGTTGGCGTCCCATTTACACGTGCCATTGAAGTGCAAATTATGGATGGAAAGGAACTCGATTGGTATACGACACATGGTGACATTTTTTCAATTTGGGGTGCAAAGATGACGCCCACGCGGCCGCACCCAAATGGGTATGAGCGGTGTCTTCCAAGTGAGCGTAGATCGATCCCTGCTCCTGCGTGGAATCATTATGTTGTTACGTGCATAGACGGGCAAATCAATTTGTCAGTCAACGGTGCAATTGTTTCTGGAGCCCATGATGTTACCCCTAACAAAGGGTATATCTGTCTTGAAGCTGAAGGCACTGAAGCGGAGTTCAAAAATATTCGAATTATGGAACTCCCCCCCGCATCTCCTGAAACAACGGATGTTGCTGAAGAAGACAGAGGCTTCGTCACGCTGTACAACGGGATTAATTTAACGGGCTGGGAAGGGGGATCAGAGCACTGGACAATTCTTGGGTGGAGCCTGCAACATGATGGCAAGGGCAAGGATTTGACTACAACAGAAATCTTTGACAATTTCGAGATCATGATCGATGCAAAATGCGAAGATGCTGATGGTGAGATGTATTTCATCATAGATGGAGAAAAAGTCGCGATCCCTCGAAAAAACAATAATTGGACCCGCTTTGTCACTAGTGGCAAACATGGCACTATCAGCCTTGGTAGTACCAAAAAGGCTGACTTCTGCAACATTTTCATCAGAAAACGCAATTGATCCACGGTCAATTTGACCACGGGTCAGATGAAAGGGAATGTGGGCTAGGGGATTGTCATCGAGGCAGCTGCTTTTATGACCGCAATCCCAACAATCGTACGAAAAAATCCAACCCTTTCTCTGCAAGATGAGGTCGCCTCACTTCGCGCTGAGCTTGAAGTAGAAAAACAAGCACGAATCGCAGCCGAGTCAAAATTAACCTTTCTTCATTCTGAACAAACCGAAGGGGAACCTCCACCATCTAGAATGGCGATCATTGTCGGGCTTGCCAAACTTGCCGAATCTCGGGATGACGATACTGGAAAGCATCTCTCAAGAATTAGGCATTACACAACACTGATCGCAACGGCATATTCTGAATTACACCCAGAACAACTCTCAAAAATAGAAGTTCCAATCATTGGAGCAACCTCTATTCTTCACGACATTGGGAAAGTAGGTATTAGCGACGACATCCTGCTCAATCCGAACAAACTCACAAGCGAACAATTTGATTCCATGAAACGGCATACTTCGATTGGTGCAGATATTTTAATTTCATTATCAGAGCAACTTGGCCGCGATCCGTGGGTGGACACTGCAATTCAAATTACGCTTGGTCATCATGAAAAATGGGATGGCACGGGGTATCCATTCGGCTTGCGGGGTAACACAAATAATTTACCAGCTCGGATTGTCGCAGTGGCTGACGTCTATGACGCGCTCACTTCAAAACGTGTCTACAAAAATGCAATGTCGCACGATGAAGCGGTTGCAATCATCAAAAAAGAAAGCGGTAGCCACTTTGACCCCATGGTTGTTGAATCATTTTTGTCAATTAAAGAAAAAATACTAGAAGTCGCAACAAGGCTTTTACACTAGTTATTCGCCTTCGCCACGTGACCTTCTGCCTTTTGCATCGCCATAACAAAGCAAACACCATCCGAGGAGAAACGCGAGCCATAAACCGTTTGTTAGAAATACCAATTCCATGATGCGCATTGTACAGAACTTCGCAATTTGAGGAGCTGCCTTTCTAAGGTATCATGTAATTGTGTCAGAACGAAACACCATGCGATCTTGGGCTCATAAGAAGGGCTGGGTTATTCCCATCCTTCTTTGTGTATCACTCACTGCCAATATTCTTGCACTCATTCTTCCCTTCCTTGAAATTGATGAAGTATTTCATGCAAAAGTGATTTACAGCCTCCCACACTCAGTTCACCTCATGTGGGAACACAAACTATACATCATATCTTTTCTTATTCTTGGGTTTTCCATTATTTTCCCATTTGTCAAAATAAGCGCTCTTTTTGCAGCGTGGTTCCTCCCGTGGAAATCAACAACCCGAGCAACGTTCCTTCATTGGATTGAGTTGCTTGGAAAATGGTCGTTCATGGATATTTTTGTTGTCATTTTGTTGCTTGCCCTCACAAATAAACAAACGATGATAACCTCAAAAATCCACATCGGCGTCTATTTTTTCGTCGGGGCAATCACACTAAGCATGATCACCTCACAAATCATATTAGGTATCGCTCGAAAAATAGTCGCTGAAGAAGAAGGTGAGCATACGTATTGCCCAAAAAGACATTGGATGCTTTTCGAACAACTGTACATTGGATGGACCGTCCCCTTGCTTGTAATTGTTTCAGCAGCTGCCTTGATCGATTCTATACATGCTACATTTCTTCGGATTAGCCAGTTCCTACTGATCTCTCGTTCGTACAGCATTTACGACACCATTGAATTATTGCAAGCAAACAAACACTGGGTGCTTTTTATCATTGTTGTTGGGTCGATGGTATTCATCCCGCTCATACGTTTGGCTTTATTGTTTGTGATTTGGATTATCCCCATGAAAGTCAAACGACATATCCAAGGAAAAATGATTCTTGAGGCAATGTCACGATGGTCAATGCTTGATGTCTTTGGAATTGCTTTATTTCTCGTTGCTTCTGAAGGTAAGGATTTAGTCAAAACGGAAATACAACCGGGTCTTTATACGGTTGTCATTGCAATTGGTCTTAGTTACCTGCTTGGTTTTGTCGCAGTCACGTTACACAGTGTAATGATCAAATTTGCTACTTCTCATCAAGATGAAGTTCTTTGAGATACGCCATCACATCTCTCAAATCACGATGATCGAGTAGCGTGCCCATAGGTGGCATTGCAGAATACTCCCCGTACCCTTCAGTGAGATGTAGATTTGGCACAAGCAACGCTTCTAATAGTTGTTGTTCCGTAAGTCGATCAGCAACACCATCGAGTGATGGGCCAGCAATGCCTCCCTTATTATTAATTATGTGACAACGAATGCATTGGCTCCTAGGGTTCTCAAAGACAACTTTTTCCCCTGCCTTTGCATCACCACCTCGATGCAACCACCACCCCTTTTGTGGGTCACCAAAAGTTAGTGGTTCACCACTTGCATGCGCAAACTCCAATTGCAACTCAACTGGCAATGCCTCTTTGTTAATCTTTGCAAAACCATCGGCATCTTTTGCAAGTGAAATGATTGCCTCCTGCGCTTCACCCATTTCTCCAGAATCAATAGTATCGAGCAAAAGTGCAACTGCTCGATTGCGATCTATCTCAAGCAGAAGATCACGAGAAACTGCACGAAGTTGCCACAGCGTATTTTTTAATCCGTACGCAACAGCGCGTTCATCAGATAGAACCTGTAAACAATACATTCTCAGTTGTATTGGTTGCAAATCGTCTTCCAACAACGTTCTTGTCAGTGCCTCGGGCAATACAACGTGCAATGATTGTGCAAGAGAGAGGGCATCTGCAAGAAGATGTTCTTCTGTATTTGCAACGAGCAGACGTACCTCGCTATCAATGTCGAGTGCAGATTGTGGATGTACTTTGTGCACAATTCTGCCTTCAACTATTTCTCTTCTTGGAAATGGTTCAGACCAAGTTCGAAGTGCATCAATCGCAACCTTGCGTATTTCATCCTCATGCGTACGGTCGGCAGCAAACAGTGCGACTTCTTTTTCGTTCATTGAAAGTCGTTTACACGCACTGATTGCTCTTCGTTGCCACGGTTTTCCTTCTGCAAGAGAAAGCGATGATGCCAAACTTTTCAAAGCTACATCAATTGGAACATCGTGAATTGCGCGTGCTGCTTCAGTTGCGATTGCTAAATTATCATCGTATAAAAATGATGCAACAAGTTCTGATTCCATTCTTCGTAACACTAAAACTGCTGCAAGACGCACAGCACTGTTTGCATGTGTTTGTAAATTCACCATCGCTGATGGATATTGAGAATTTGTTAGTGCTATAACACCTGCGTGTCTCAAATACACGTCCTCATTATTGTTTCGCGCAAGCATTGAAACGATTTCGTCGTGTGCATTCCCAAGGTGCCCAGCAGCAATCGTTGCAAAATAAGAAACACGAGCATGCTTGTCGTCCATCAGGGAAACAATGTCAGCAAAAGCAGGTGTAAATTTCATTTCGCCAATGATCTTGCATGCCTGAGCGCGGATTTCCGGATCATCATCTGATAGGAGAGGTGTGATAAGTTGCCCGACGCTGTGCCCTTTTCGGCTCATCATTGCTAACGCCCACATCGCATGTATTTTTTTAAGTTGATTTCCTTTATTGAGTGCCTCGCTCAATTCTTTTTGTGCATTCCTACTAACAAGTTCATACTGCGCGCGAATTCGAACACGCCGGTCAACGTGGGACAACATAGAAAGCAGCTCTTCATTCGTACGACTTTGAAATCCTTTTCGAAATATTTCAGACACATCGCCTTCTTGTACATGCGCTTCATCCCAAACGGAATATAACCGACCCTCAAAGTTGCCCATCCAACCTTCACCCCAATCACTGATTACCATTTTGCCGTCGTAGCCAAAGTCTACGTCGGTACACAATACACTTTCTACAAATGGATGCAAATCAACCATTTTGAAATACGCACCATCTGGTTCGACTGCAAAACTAAGTACGTTTGAATATTCAGCGCCTCCGCGAAAATCACACATAAAAAAATGATCGTCGTAACGTTCTGAAAAACCCGTGCCTGGGTAAGCAACGAACCCAGATGGTCCTGAACCTATTACGTCAATCGCAGGAAGAATCCATGCTGGTCGATTTTCTGCATGTGGATCCCACCCATTTTCTTGCACCCAAGGTCCACGCTCGTTTTCACCTCTAAGCGTTTGGTATTCCATTCGCCAACCCGTTTCACCACCTTCAACGCAATAAACCAACCTTGCTTTGTCAACAGAATCAGAATTATTATCACCAGTAAATAAATTGCCATATTTATCAAACGCAAGTTCTTGTGGGTTTCGCAAACCATGGTGATAGACTTCAAGTCCACTTCCATCAAACTCACTACGAAAAACAGCTCCCTCTCCTGGGCTATGCAACACTGTTCCATCATCAAGTTCGATGTGGTACCCACGGTCACCAATCGACCAGTACAACCTGCCATCTAATCCAAGTGCGAGCCCGTGCATGTCGTGACCACGCAGCGCAGTTCTTACACCGTACCCGCTGTGAAGAGATTTTTTCTCGCCATTTTGCATTGCCCACAAATCTGGAATGCATGTGTAATACACCACGTCGCCAAGTGCGAGAACACCTGCACCTGTTCCATCAAGTGGGGCGTTAAAACCATCTGCAAAAATATTGGCAGTTTCATACACTCCGTCACCATCAACATCTTTCAATAAACGTATGCGATCTTCGTACTGGGTGTAATACTCCATGCCATGAATTCGCTGATCTGCGAAATGCTCATACATTTCTAATCGATCTTCAATTGTTTGCAACGACAAATCTTGATCTAACCAAAAAGCGCTTGAACGGTTGTCTTCCACTCCCTGCTCTTGCCGAAAAGATTCTGCAATGAGAATATTTCCTTCATCGTCAAAGCAAAATGCAACAGGATCCATAACCTGAGGCTCCGATGCAACAAGTTGCTTCGAGAACCCTTCAGGAATGCGTAAAAGCTCAAACGCTGTTTCAGGGTTTCCGGCGAGAATAAATGTACAAAAAATGCTTAGCACCATGTCAAACCCTCAGGAAGAGAATTGAAATTTTCACAACCTACTTCGGTAACAACGACCATGTCTTCTATTCGAACACCGCCAAGAGCATGGCTGTACAAGCCCGGTTCGATGGTAACCACATCTCCTGCTAATAACACCGCTCCATTTCGGTCAAGAAGTGGTGGTTCGTGTACATCAAGACCGATACCGTGACCTGTACCGTGTGGCATAGAACAGAATGTTGGCGGATCATTTTCTTTGGGTAAGCCTTCAACATATCCGTGCTTTTTTAGAACACGAATTGTTTCTAAGTGGACTTCTTCTCCAGCAACACCCGCTTTTATAATGCTAGTCGCTGACTGTTTTGCTTCTGCAACTGCTGCGTGCATGCGAATAATTTCATCTGGAACATTTCCATGTACAACAGTACGTGTGCAATCGCCGTTGTACATTGAACTTTTATCAAGAGGAAAAATGTCAATAATGACAGGTTGCTCAGTAAAAAGTTCGCCACTTCCAAGTTCGTGGCAATCTCCTCCGTCACTTCCACCTGCAACAATACAGGGTGGGTTGAAAAAGTTTTGTTCCAACAAGAAAGTATCGATCATTGTTCGGAGACGCTGGCTTGTCAACGGTGTTCCGTTAGTGTGCAGCACGCCATCACTTCCTGAAGTTGCACCTGCGACTGTTTCACACGCCATTCGCATTGCGTCTTCTGTGACTTTTTGTGCTTGCCGTAAATTGTCTAATTCTTCTGCATCTTTAACGCGACGATCGAGCACACCCATATCTTGATCTAAATTAACACGCATTCCCGCAGCTTCAATAAAGTGGACGTACATCAACGGAAGCGTTCTATCAGCGATGACTGTTGTGATCCCATTTCTTCGCAAACATTCTGCTGTAGATTGGGCTGCTGCTGTATCTCGATCACCTGACAATCCGTCCGAAGGAGTAAAATCGCTATACCCAAATACATGGTCAGCCCTTGCGTGTTTCTTCGCTCGGTCCATTTCGATTTCTCTCAATATGAGCGTTCTCGTGCCATCTGGCAGGTCGATCGCGATCGCTGCATCATGCACCATAAACCGAATCGCCCTATAGAGCGATTTGTTCACTTGGGGGTTTCCCGCCATTACTCGTGCTACATCTGTCATGCGTACAGTGTATCCGCATGCGTACTAGGTACACATGAGCAATGCTCTGACTTGTCGGGGAACGGATCCATGAAGCGTAGAAGAAAACCAACCCTAAAAGGAGTTGGTTTTTACGAAGCCAATGGAGCCGATCGGGATCGAACCGACGACCTCTTGCATGCCATGCAAGCGCTCTCCCAGCTGAGCTACGGCCCCAACTTATTTTTTACATGGCAGCGTCAATTGCAGCAGCGAGATCATCTTTCGCTTTCATACCAACGAATGTCTCAACTACTTCACCATCTTTAAAGATCAAAATGCTTGGAATTGACTGTATGTTGTATTGCATCGCAACATCACGGTTGGAATCGATATCAACTTTTCCAACTTTCGCTGTATCTGCATATTCAGTTGCAAGTTCTTCGATCGCGGGACCGATCGCTTTGCACGGACCACACCATTCTGCCCAAAAATCAACCAAAACTGGTCCACTTGCGCCAAGTACTTCTTCTTGAAAATTTGCATCTGTAAATTCTAAAGCCACGGGTTCATCTCCTGTTATTGTCCGTTTCGTGAGGAGTGGATTGTAACACTCGGCAGTGCGTTCGTACATCGTGTACCCGAAAAACCTGCGCCCCATCTCTCCACATTTCTTCAGCCATCGTAGCTGATGCAAGATCGCGACCCTGTGGGTCACGTATTCCAGACAGAGCCCCGATAAAGCTCTTTCTACTCGCACCAACGAAGACAGGAAACCCTGTTTCTACAAATGCTCCTATCCCTCTGGCGAGTGCCATATTTTGCTCAACGCTCTTTCCAAAGCCCAAACCTGGATCAATCGCAATGGATTCACGGGAGACACCATTCTCTTGGGCAATATTCGCGCGGTTTACTAGCCAACGAAGTACATCATGAACAACATCGTCGTATTCTGGGTTAGATTCGTATTCATCACTGTATTGATCGTGCTTGGGCGGAACAAGGCGGTGCATCAACACCAATCCAGCTTCTGTTTCTGCGGCTAATTTGAACATCGCTAGATCATCTTGGCAAGCAGAAACATCGTTGATAATGCACGCTCCTGCCCCAATGGCCGCGGCTGCAACCTCAGCGTTTGTTGTGTCAACAGAAACCAACCCACCTAATCGCTGTATGACAGGAACAACTCGCCGAATCTGCTCAGAAGCAGAAACAACCTCAGCACCTGGTCTTGTCGATTCTCCCCCCACATCAACAATCGCAGCACCTTGCTCAAACATTTCCCTTCCCCGATCCACCGCATCATCAACAGAAGAATATTTTCCACCATCGCTAAAACTATCTGGAGTTACGTTGAGAATTCCAACAAAGACTGGCTTTTCAAGGGATACTGCCCCCCCACGAACTTTCCAACACTTTTGATCTCGCAACATGGACCATAGCCTACCACGATGAAAGAACTTGTCATTAACAGCACCACACAGCACACGCTGTTACTTTTTGTTCCGATGATTATTGCAGCGGTTCTCCGAATTGCCAAAATTCGTGGCTCCTCCATCATCGGCGGGGTTCTTGGCGGGATTCTTCTTGGACCAGCGATGTTCGGTTCATTTGCTCCTGAATATTGGGAGGGAATTTTCCTGGGTGGAGAGCATGAGCACAAACTTGTTGCACAACTTGAACAACAACAAAAAATGGACATCGAATCATTTACACAAATTGGTACTTCTGATGTTGTCATCATGCAATTTCGTGCTGATCAACAATACGAACTTGACCAAGCAATTACGAAGTGGAAAGCCGCGCAGTGGAGAGACCAACGAACGCTTCGGAATTACGTCCTCGTGCTTGTCATCATCGTTCTCCTCAGTGGATCACTCCGTAGAACTATAAAAGCAAAATCAAATACTGCAACTTCACTTACTGTTGGTGTTTGGGCAGCCCTTATCCCAGGAGGTATCATTGCAGTTGCTTCTCATTATTTGTGGGCAACTGGCATTGCGAGCTCGCTTGCCATGGGCGCATGTCTTGCTGCTGGACCGTGGACATTTTCTCGGTGGGAACAAAAAGCAGCTGACGATTCCGAAGACGGAGGTGCGTCTCTTATGCTCCGGTGCGGATACGTCTCGTGGACTGTCGCATCCATCGCTGCTTTTTACAGTGCGTGGACTGTGCAGGGGGCGATGTCCCTTGTTTGGTTACTGCCACTCTTACTCTTGCCAATGTACTGGTTACTTCCAAAACGTGATTCACACTGGCTTCAGTGGTTTGCAGATTACGCTGCAATTCCGAGTATCGCAGCAACTGCAATGGTACTCATTCATCCCATTGGATCACTTTCGTTCTGGCCAATTTTACTTGTTGTACTCATTTCAAGTGATGGGCGGTGGCTTGGGGGAATGGTCGGCTTACTCATTCTCGGAGGGCGAACAAGTGCAAATGCCATGCGAATCACAATGCCTCTTGTCGATGCAGGAGCATCGCAACTTTGCATGGCAGCTATGTTATTTGGTGTAGGAGTACTAAGCGAAGAACTTACACTCGCAGCAATCTCTGGAGCAATATTTATTGAGCTCACTGCACCAACTCGGCGCAAGTTCGCAACTTCTATCAAAGATAATTTACTCGACTGTGACTGAATGCGTACCAAAGGTGGTTTTTGAAGCATTCTTATCATTCACTATTATTCTAAAAACCAAGAACTTACTGTTGGATAGGAAATCGAGTGATACGACCGTGATATATGAGGATTTTGCACTCAAACTTGTACCTACCAAATACACTTGAAACCGACCTAAACCCCCTATTAATCTGTTCCACCGTTACAGAGTATTTTCAGAACTCCGCATCTTTTTCTTTGACCATCTTGCAATTGCAACCCATGCACATGCTGTTACTGCAATCGTTAGTACTAACCAAATGTAAAAATTTATTTCCATGATTTTCTCCTTTTAATTTACTGTTCTGAATCATTCTACTCTACGGTGACTGATTTAGCCAGATTCCTCGGCTTATCAACATCTTTACCACGGAGAACTGCGGCGTGATACGCTAACAGTTGCAGTGGAATAACCGTGAGAAGTGGTTGCAGTGGTTCTGGGACATCAGGAACATAAAATACATC